>Ga0182737_1003823_pt1 | contig 10709 bp, 5 predicted proteins | sample eDN5th30CBELigOP_FD_128878 | JGI IMG/M metagenome (GOLD analysis project Ga0182737, IMG submission 128878) | Enriched Organic Plus compost microbial communities from Emeryville, California, USA - eDNA 5th pass 30_C BE-Lig OP (version 2) (version 2) ... | reverse complement strand
GCCGGCGACTTCGACGAGGCCTCCGGTTTCCGCGCCGGCAGCGCGATCGCCGCCGGCGATCCGGCCCAACGTCCGGACGCGGTTTTCGCGGCCAACGACATGATGGCGCTGGGCTGTCTCTACGCGTTCGCGCAGGCCGGCCTGGAAGTGCCGCGCGACGTCGCCCTCGCGGGTTTCGACGACATTCCATTGGCGCGCTTCGTTCACCCGTCATTGACGACGATGCGGGTGAGTATCACCGAGCTTGGCGCCAACGCATTGAAGCGGTTGCTGGCCCAGATCGAAAGCGACGAAGCGGCCACCGACGAACGCCACGTGCTGCTGCCGGAACTGGTCGTGCGCCAGTCCAGCGGTGGTCCGCGAACCGCCGCCACGACGCCCGGCAGACAGAAGAAGAAATCCTGACGCTGCACCATCCTGGGAGGGACACAAGATGAATGGCAAGCGAGAGAGCAGACCTGCTCGAAGCCTTCTTACCGTGGCGCTGGCCACCTGCATCGCGCTGGGCGCGGTACCGGCGATGGCCCAGAGCACCGGCGCCACCATCCGCGGCCACGTGATGGCCGATTCGGCGCCCGCCACCGACGCGGTGGTGACCGTGGTCAACACCACCACCGGCCTGCGCCGCACCGCGCGCGTGGGCGCCGGCGGCAACTACGCCGTCGCCGGCCTGCCGCCGGGTACCTACCGCATCGAAGTGCAGGCCGCCGGCCAGGCGACCAGCCGCGAGATCACCGTGCAGGTCGGCCAGACCGCGACCCTCGACCTGGGCGTGGGCGGCGTGGCCGAGACCGCCACGCCGGGCGAAGCCACCACCCTGGACGCGGTGCAGGTCGTCGGCACCGCGGTGGAGACGCGCACCTCCGAGGTCGCCACCTACATCAGCAACAAGCAGATCGAGTCGCTGCCGCAGAACAGCCGCAACTTCCTCGCCTTCGCCGACACCGTGCCGGGCGTGCAGTTCATCACCGACGCCAGCGGCAACACCCGGCTGCGCTCGGGCGCGCAGAACGCCAACGCGGTCAACGTGTTCATCGACGGCGTCGGCCAGAAGAACTACGTCACCACCGGCGGCATCAGCGGCCAGGACACCAGCCGCGGCAACCCGTTCCCGCAGTCGGCGATCGGCGAGTACAAGGTCATCACCCAGAACTACAAGGCCGAGTACGACCAGCTCAGCAGCGCCGCGGTGGTCGCGGCGACGCGCTCGGGCAGCAACGAGTTCGAGGGCAGCTTCTTCTGGGACCGCACCCACACCGGCTGGCGCTCGCGCAGCCGCTTCGAGGAGCGCGAGGGCGCGACCAAGGCGGTGAGCAAGCAGGAGCAGTACGGCGTCTCCTTCGGCGGCCCGATCATCCCCGACGTGGCGCACTTCTTCGTCGCCTACGAGGCCAAGGAGTTCAGCAGCCCACGCACCTTCAACCTGGGCCGTGGCTTCGGCGTCGGCGACCTGCCGGCCGACCTGCAGGCGCAGTACGGCACCGGTACCTACACCTCGCCGTTCAAGGAAGACCTGTACTTCGCCAAGATCGACTGGGCGATCGGCGAGAACCACTACTTCGAGCTGACCGGCAAGTACCGCGACGAGAGCGAGACCATCCAGGTCGAAGGGCAGCGCCTGCCGCCGGCCGCGACCCTCAACACCAACGAGGAGACCCGCGTCGACCTGCGCTGGCAGTGGACCTTCGGCGACTGGCTCAACGACGCGCACGTCACCTGGGAGGACGCGTTCTGGAGCCCGCAGCCGGCGCGGTTCGAGCCCGGCTACTTCCTCAGCGACGGCAACTGGTGGGACACCATCGTCCGCAGCGGCGGCGGCGACAACTACCAGGACAAGGGCCAGAAGGGCTGGTCGTTCCAGGACGACCTGACCTTTACCGGCTTCTCCGGCCATACCGTGAAGATGGGCATCAAGTACAAGCGGGTCGACCTGGAGACGCTGGAGCAGAACAAGTACAACCCGCAGTTCTATTACGACATCCACGAGAGCCTGACCGTGCCGACCCACGTCGAGTTCGGCGCGCCGGTGGCCGGCTACGGCGACGGCACGGTCACCTCGGGCAACAAGCAGCTGGGCCTGTACATCCAGGACGACTGGGAGGTCAACGAGCGCCTGACCCTGAACCTGGGCGTGCGCTGGGACGTGGAGAGCACGCCCAGCTACGAGGACTACGTGACCCCGGCCGAGGTGGTCACCGCGCTGCAGAACTCCAACGCCAACCTGCCCAACTCCGGCATCGACATCAACGACTACATCAGCACCGGCGGTAACCGCGACCCGGACCGCAACAACTGGGCGCCGCGCTTCGGCTTCTCGTACGACATCAACGCCGACCAGCGCCACGTGGTCTTCGGCGGCGCCGGCCGTTCCTACGACCGCAACCTGTTCGATTTCCTGCAGAACGAGATCTCCAAGGGCAGCTGGGGCCAGTACACCTACGACTTCAACACTCCGCTGCACCCGTGCGACACCGCCACCAGCGCGACCTGCCGCGAATGGAACCCGCGCTACTTCGACCCGGAGTTCCTGCGCGCGTCCTCGGTGGCCGGCAGCCGCGAGATCTTCCTCAACAACAACAACCTCGAGGTGCCGTACTCGGACCAGTACAGCCTGGGCATGCGCAACATGTTCGAGGTGTGGGGGCACGACTGGAACGCCGAGGTGATGTACTCCTACGTGCGCAGCCATGACGGCATCGCCTTCCTGCTCGGCAACCGCCGCGACGATGGCCTGTTCTTCCCGCCGGATCCGCCGGGCGCCAGCGATCCGCCGCCGTGGGGCATCGGCTTCGCCCCGTTCTCCAACCTGATCCTGGCGCAGAACGCGCTGGAGACCCGGACCAGGTCGGTGTACGTCAAGCTGGAGAAGCCGTATACGCGCAACTCCGGCTGGGGCGCGACGCTGGCCTACACCTGGACCGATTCGGAGCAGAACGGCCCGATCGACGGGTGGCCGGGCGCGTTCAACGCCGAGTTCATCGAGGACTACGGCTGGTTCCCCGGCAAGGTCCCGGAGAACCGGGTGGTGTTGACCGGCATCTGGGATGGCCCGTGGGGCCTGACCTTCTCCGGCAAGGGCGTGTGGTCCGACGCGACCCCGCGCTACTACCAGAACTGCAACGTCTCGGCCTGGGCGTTCTGCCACTTCGACGCCTACACCCCGAAGGAGGACTTCAAACAGCTGGACCTGGCGATGGAGAAGGTGTTCGACACCGGCAGCAACATCGCCCTGCGGATCCGCTTCGACGTGCTGAACGTGTTCAACTGGTCGAACTACTCCGGGTACGAGGACTGGCGCGGTGGCGCCGGCGAGCCGCAGAATCCGCTCTGGGGCACGCCGAACGCCATCGCCTTCCCGACCCGGACGTTCAAGCTGGGAATCGGCATCGACTGGTGACCGCGAAAAGCGCGGCGGCCGCCCCCGGCCACCTCTCCCGCCGGGGACGGTCGTCGCGTTTCCCGCCGCCGCCGGTCCGCGGCGTGGCGGACAAACTGGCAGGGCGAGGGAGTGGCGTGGCATCGAGGGCGCAAGGGTGAAATGGCGGCAGCTGCGAGTCGCCGCCGGACTGGCCATGGCAATGTGGCTGCTGGCCGCCTGTGGCCGTGAGCCGCCACCGCCGCCCGCCGCGCCGCCGCCGCCGAAGCCCGACGTGATCCTGATCGAGCCGGTGCTGCCCGAGCGCCCGCCGCGGCCGGAACTGCCGCCGCTGTTCCGCGACATCGAGAAGCGCACCTTCCAGTTCTTCTGGGACGTCACCAACGAACAGAACGGCCTGACCCCGGACCGCTACCCGTCGCGGCCGTTCGCCAGCATCGCTTCGATCGGCTTCGCCCTGACCGCGTACCCGATCGGCATCGAGAACGGCTGGATCAGCCGCACCCAGGCAGTCGACCGCACCCTGACCACGCTGCGCTTCCTGCGCGACATCCCGCAGGGCCCGCAACGCACCGGGCGCGGCGGCCATCACGGCTTCTACTACCACTTCCTGGACATGCAGCAGGGCCACCGCTACGACAGCTGGGTGGAGCTGTCGAGCGTGGACACCGCGCTGCTGATGATGGGCGTGCTGTTCGCGCAGTCCTACTACGAGGGCGACGACCCGCGCGAGCGCGAGATCCGCCGCCTGGCCGACCAGCTCTACCGCAAGGTGGAGTGGACCTGGCTGCAGCAGCGCAAGCCGCTGATCTCGATGGGCTGGTTCCCCGAGAGCGGCTTCATCGAGCACGACTGGATGGGCTACAACGAGGCCATGCTGCTGTACGTGCTGGCGCTCGGCTCGCCCACCCACCCGGTCGACCCGGACGCGTGGACGGTGTGGACCCGCACCTACGACCACGACTGGGGCGTCTACTACGGCCAGGAGTACCTGTCGTTCGGGCCGCTGTTCGGCCACCAGTACAGCCACGTCTGGATCGACTTCCGCGACATCCAGGACCAGTACATGCGGGCGCGCGGGATCGACTACTTCCTCAACAGCCGCCGCGCCGCGCTGGCGCAGCGCGAGTACGCCATCGCCAACCCGATGAAGTGGAAGGACTACGGCGAGAACGTCTGGGGCCTGACCGCCGGCGACGGCCCGCAGAACACCCGCCAGATCTACCGCGGCGAGGAGCGCGAGTTCCGCCACTATTCCTCGCGCGGCGCCGGCCTGCGCGAGAACTTCGACGACGGCACCATCGTCCCGACCGCGGCGATCTCCTCGATCGTGTTCGCGCCGGAGGTGGTGATCCCGGCCACCGAGGAGATGCACCGCCGCTACGGCGACTACCTGTACTCCAGCTACGGCTTCCTGGATTCGTTCAACCCCAGCTTCGAGTTCGACATCCCGCTGAAGACCGGGCGCCTGGTGCCGGGCAAGGGCTGGGTGGCCAGCGACTACATCGGCATCGACCAGGGCCCGATCCTGGCGATGATCGCCAACTACCGGAACGAGTTCGTCTGGTCGGTGATGAAGAAGAACCCGTACATCCGCCGCGGCCTGGAGCGCGCCGGCTTCCGCGGCGGCTGGCTGGCCCCGGAGGACGAGGAGGCCGAGCCGGTCGAACCCGCCGCGCCGGGCTCCGCGGCGGCGCGCGCGCTGGGCGTGGCCGAGTCGCGCGCGGCGGCGGCCGAGGCGCAGAAGCAGCACGATCAGCCCGCCAGCAACCGGGCGCAGCCGCCGGAGTGAGCGGGCGCATGCGCCGGCTGCGGGCACTGCTGGGCGTCGCCGCGACGGCGTTGCTGGCGTCGCTGCTGCTGGCCGGCTGCGGCCGCCAGCAGGACGAGCCGCTGCGCTTCTGGGCGATGGGCCGCGAAGCCGAGGTGGTGGCCACGCTGCTGCCGGAGTTCGAGCGCGAGAGCGGGATCAGGGTGGAGATCCAGCAGGTGCCGTGGTCGGCGGCGCACGAGAAGCTGCTGACCGCCTTCGCCGCCGAGGCGCTGCCGGACGTGTGCCAGCTGGGCAACACCTGGCTGCCGGAGTTCGCCGCGCTGGGCGTGCTGGAACCGCTGCAGGCAGCGGTTGACGCCTCGGCGGTGGTCGACCAGGCCGACTATTTCCCGGGCGTGTGGGAAACCAGCGTGATCGACGGCGAGCTCATCGGCATCCCGTGGTACGTGGACACGCGCCTGCTGTTCTACCGCCGCGACCTGCTGCGCGAGGCCGGCGTCGCGGAGAACCCGCGCAGCTGGGCCGAATGGGAACAGGCGATGGCGGCGGTCAAGCGCCACGTCGGCCCGGACCGCTACGCGATCCTGATGCCGGTCAACGAGTTCGAGCAGCTGCTGTCGCTGGGCCTGCAGCAGGACGATCCGCTGCTGCGCGACGACGACACCCGCGGCAACTTCCAGAGCCCCGGTTTCCGCCGGGCGATGGCGTTCTACGCCGGCATGTTCGAGAAGGGCTGGGCGCCGAAGATGTCCGAGACCCAGATCTCCAACGTCTGGGACGAGTTCTTCAACGGCTTCTACGCGTTCTACCTGTCCGGGCCGTGGAACATCCGCGAGTTCCGCAAGCGCCAGCCGCCGGCGCTGGCGGACCAGTGGGGCACGATGCCGCTGCCCGGTCCCGACGGCCCGGGCGCCGGCATCGCCGGCGGCACCAGCCTGGTGGTGTTCCGCGACTCGCCGCGCAAGGAACAGGCCTGGAAGCTGGTCGAGTTCCTGTCCCGGCCGGACATCCAGCAGCGCTTCCACGCCCTGATCGGCGACCTGCCGCCGCGGCGCAGCACCTGGGAGCACCCGGAGCTGGCCAACGACGAGCTGTCGCGCGCGTTCCGCGACCAGCTGGAGCGCGTGCGCCCGGCGCCGCGGGTGCTGGAGTGGGAGCGGATCGCCCAGGAAATGCGCATCGCCAGCGAACGCGTGGTCCGCGGCGGGCAGTCGCAGGACCAGGCGCTGCGCGAGCTGGACGAACGGGTCGACGCGATCCTCGGGAAACGCCGCTGGCTGCGCGAACGCGACCGCGCGGCCGCCGCGGCAGGGAGCACGCCATGAAGCCGTCCCTGGCCGGATGGGTGTTCGCCGCGCCGGCGCTGCTGGTGATCGGCCTGTTCTTCGGCCTGCCGGTGCTGTCGGCGCTGGCGCTGAGCCTGACCGACTTCGACCTCTACGCCCTGGCCGACATGGGCGACCTGCGCTTCGTCGCCCTGGACAACTACCTGGAGCTGCTGCGCACGCCGATGTTCTGGAAGGCGCTGTGGAACACCACCTACTTCGTGGTGGTCGGCGTGCCGCTGTCGATCGCCGTCTCGCTGGGCGCGGCGCTGCTGCTCAACGCGCCGGCCGCGCGCTTCCGGGCGCTGTTCCGCACCGCGCTGTTCGCCCCGGTAGTGACCACCCTGGTGGCGGTGGCGGTGATCTGGCGCTACCTGTTCCACACCAGCTACGGCCTGGTGAACTGGGCGATGGGCCATGCGGGCATCGGCCCGGTCGACTGGCTGGGCGACCCGCGCTGGGCGATGCCGACCATCATCCTGTTCGCGGTGTGGAAGAACTTCGGCTACAACATGGTGATCTTCCTCGCCGGCCTGCAGGCGATCCCGCGCGACCTGTACGAGGCGGCGCGGATCGACGGCGCCTCGCGCTGGAAGCAGTTCCTGCACATCACCCTGCCGCAGCTCGGGCCGGTGCTGCTGGTGGTCGGGGTGATCACCGTATCCGGCTACTTCCAGCTGTTCGCCGAGCCCTACGTGATGACCCGTGGCGACCCGCTGCAGAGCACGGTCAGCGTGCTGTACTTCATGTTCGAGGAAGGCTTCAAGTGGTGGAACCTGGGCCGCGCCTCGGCGGTGGCGTTCCTGCTGTTCCTGATCATCCTCGGCGTGACCACGCTGCTGCTGCGGCTGGGCCGCCGGAAGGAGCTGGTATGAGCCGCGAGGTCGGGCAGTCGCGCTGGCACGGGCTGCTGGTCAACGGCGCGCTGCTGGCGCTGGCCGTGGTCAGCCTGGCGCCGCTGCTGTGGATGGTGGCGGTGTCGTTCATGCCCGCCGGCGAGGCCAGCCGCTTCCCGCCGCCGCTGCTGCCGTCGCAGGGCAGTTTCGACAGCTACCGCGAGATGTTCGCGCGCACCGGCATGGCCCGGAACTTCGCCAACAGCCTGCTGGTGTCCTCGGCGATCACCCTGGGCTCGCTGCTGTTCAACACCCTGGCCGGCTACGCCTTCGCCAAGCTGCGCTTCGCCGGCCGCGAGCGGGTGTTCCAGCTGCTGCTGGCGGCGCTGGTGATCCCGGCGCAGGTGGCGATGCTGCCGCTGTTCCTGATGATGAAGCAGCTGGGCCTGGTGAACAGCTACGGCGGCGTGGTGGCGCCGGCGCTGGCCAGCGTGTTCGGCATCTTCCTTGTGCGCCAGTACGCGCGATCCATCCCCGACGAGCTGCTGGAAGCGGCGCGGATCGACGGGGCCGGCGAGTGGCGGATCTTCTTCCGCATCGTCCTGCCCATGCTCAAGCCGGTGCTGGTGACCCTGGCCATCTTCACCTTCATGGCGGCGTGGAACGACTTCATGTGGCCGCTGATCGTGCTGACCGACCAGGAGCACTACACGCTGCCGGTGGCGCTGGCCTCGCTTTCGCGCGAGCACATCATGGACGTGGAGATGATGATGGCCGGCGCGGTGGTGACCGTGCTGCCGGTGCTGCTGCTGTTCCTGGTGCTGCAGCGTTACTACATACAGGGCCTGCTGCTGGGCAGCGTCAAGGGTTGAGGTGGCGGTGATGGGGGTGCGGACGGGCGTGGATGGCGTGGTGTGCGGGACAGGCTGGGCGCTGCTGCTGGCCGCGGCGTTCGCCCCGTCCGCGGCGCAGGCCCAGCCGCGAATCCTCGACGGCTTCGAGGACCCGGCGCCGTGGCGCGTGGTCACCTCCAACCAGGTCAGCGGTTCGATCCGCCGGGTCGAGGGCGTCGAGGGCGGCGCGCTGTGCCTGGACTACGACTTCAACGGCGTGTCCGGCTACGTCGGCATCCAGCGCGACCTGCCGCTGGAGTTCCCGGAGAACTACCGCTTCAGCTTCCAGCTCCGCGGCGACTCGCCGGCCAACGACCTGCAGTTCAAGCTGGTCGACGCCAGCGGCGACAACGTGTGGTGGGTGAACCGGCCGCGCTTCGCCTTCCCGGCGGAATGGACCGGGGTCCGTTACCGCAAGCGCCATATCGACAAGGCCTGGGGACCGGACCCCGACAAGGTCCTGCGACGCAGCGCCAAGGTCGAGTTCACCATCTACAACAACGCCGGCGGCGCCGGTTCGGTGTGCTTCGACCAGCTGGCGCTGGAGGCGCTGCCGCCGGATCCGGCGACACCCCCGGCGGCCGTGGCAGTGGAAGCGAGCAGCTCGCAGGCCACGGCGGCCCGCGCGATCGATGGCGACCTGGCCACCGCCTGGGAGGCCCGCGGCGAGCAGCGGCTGGTGCTGGACCTGGGCGAGGTGCGCGAGTTCGGCGGGCTGCGGCTGGACTGGGCCGACACGGGGCGGCGGCCGGCGCGCTACCGCATCGAGCTGGAAGACCTGGCCGGCGGCAGTTGGCGCGAGGTGCGCCGCGTGGACCAGGGACGTGGGAAGACGGACTGGATCGCATTGCCGGAAGCAGAGGCGCGGCGCATTGCCCTGGTGCCCGAGGGAGGGCGCTACGCGCTGGCCGAGGCGCAGGTGCAGCCGCTGGCCTTCTCCGCGCATCCGAACGACTTCATCAAGGCGGTGGCCGCCGACCTGCCGCGCGGCTGGCTGCCGCGCGGCTTCAGCGGCGAGCAGCCGTACTGGACCATCGTCGGCATCGACGGCGGGGTGGAGCAGGGCCTCATCGGCGAGGACGGCGCTGTCGAAGTGGCGCGCGGCGGCTTCAGCATCGAGCCGTTCGTGGTCGACGGCGGCAAGGTGCTCAGCTGGGCCGACGTGCGTACCGGGCAGGGGCTGCCGGACGGCGGGTTGCCGATGCCGCACGTGACCTGGACGCTGCCGGAAGCGGCCGGGGGCGGGAAGCCGCTGCTGGAGGTGCTCGCTTTCGCGCGTGGTACGGCGGCGGACTCGCAGCTGGTGGCGCGCTACCGGCTGACCAACCCGCATCCGCAGCCGCGCGATTTCGTGCTGGCGCTGGCGGTGCGGCCGTTGCAGGTCAACCCGCCCAGCCAGTTCCTCAACACCATCGGCGGGGTCAGCCCGATCCGGCAGCTGGCAATCTCGGGAAACACGGTGGCGGTGGACGGAAGGCCGCGCGTGTTCGCGGTGCAGGCGCCGGATACCGGTTTCGCCACGCCCTTCGATGCGGGGCTGGAGGTGATGCGGCTGGTCGGCGGCGACATCCCCATGGCTTCCGATGTGGACGATCCCACCGGCCTGGCCTCGGGCATGCTGCTGTACCGCTGGCGGCTGGCCCCGGGCGAATCGCGCGAAGTGGCGCTGGTGGCGCCGCTGTCCGGTGCGGCGCATCTGCCGGAGGGGTTCGATGCCGCGCGCGCGACGGCCGAGGCGCAGGACTACTGGCGCGACCTTCTGGGCCAGGTCCGGCTGCGCCTGCCCGCGGAGGGACAGGCCTTCGCGGATACCGTGCACACCGCGCTGGCGCACATGCTGGTTTCGCGGGTCGGCGCGCGGCTGCAGCCGGGCACGCGTTCCTACTCGCGCAGCTGGATCCGGGACGGCGCGATGATCTCCGAGGGCCTGCTGCGGCTCGGCCGCCCCGAGGTCGTACGCGACTACCTGGAGTGGTATGCGCCGTTCCAGTTCGACAACGGCAAGGTGCCGTGCTGCGTCGACGACCGCGGCAGCGATCCGGTGCCGGAGAACGACAGCCACGGCGAGCTGGTCTTCAACATCGCCGAGTACTGGCGTTACACCGGCGACCGCGCCTTCCTGGAGAAGATGTGGCCGCACGTGGCAGGCGCATTCGCCTACATGGAGGAACTGCGCGCCAGCGAGCGCACCGATGCCAACCGCGGGCTGGACCCGGCGTTCTACGGGATGATGCCGGTGTCGATCAGCCACGAGGGCTATTCGGACAAGCCGATGCACTCGTACTGGGACAACTTCTGGGCGCTGCGCGGCTACAAGGACGCAGTGGAGATCGCGCAGGCGCTGGGGCGCGAAGACGACGCCCGGCGCATGGCCGCCGCGCGCGACCAGTTCCGCGCCGACCTGGCCGCCTCGCTGCGCGCGGCGACGCGCCGCCACGGGATCGACTACCTGCCCGGCGCGGCCGAGCTGGGCGACTTCGACCCGACCTCGACCACGATCGCGCT
>Ga0182737_1003822_pt1 | contig 10710 bp, 9 predicted proteins | sample eDN5th30CBELigOP_FD_128878 | JGI IMG/M metagenome (GOLD analysis project Ga0182737, IMG submission 128878) | Enriched Organic Plus compost microbial communities from Emeryville, California, USA - eDNA 5th pass 30_C BE-Lig OP (version 2) (version 2) ... | reverse complement strand
GCTCAGGGGCAGGACCATTCGTTTATTCTCCGCGAACTGGACGGCCGGCATGCGTCCGGCGTGGACGGTGGTCGGTTCTTTGCATGGACGATGCCAACGGCTAGCGTTGACGCTGCCCAAGCCGCCGGGCAATAGTAGACTCGTTCCAGAATGATCAGCGACATATTTCCAGCGACATCGTGAGTGTGAACGAAGCCATGAAGCTGCCGGCCTTTGAATATGCCTGTCCCGCAACGCTCGGCGAGGCCGTTGCGCTCCTGGCCTCGAACGACGACGCCAAGGTCGTGGCCGGCGGCCAGAGCCTGATGCCAATGATGGCGTTCCGCGTGTCCCAGCCGACCATGCTCGTTGATTTGCGCAAGCTATCGGACTTGCGCGGAATCCGCATCGGTGAGGATGGAGTCCGGCTCGGGGCGCTGGTGCGCTGGCGCGACATCGAGGACGATGCGCGGCTTGCCCAAGCGCATCCGCTTCTGGCTGCCGCCATCGAGCATGTGGCGCATTATCAGGTCCGCAATCGCGGCACGGTCGGCGGCAGTGTCGCGCATGCCGATCCCGCGGCTGAAATGCCTGGCATCGCGATGGCCTGCGATGCCGAAATCACGGTCGCCGGCAAGGACGGCACGCGGACCATCGCGGCGGAGGAGTTCTTTGTCGGCGCTCTGACGACGGTGCTCGAACCGGACGAGATCATCACCGAGGTGAAGCTGCCGCATTGGCCGGCCGGCCGCCGCTGGGGATTTCAGGAATTCGCGCGGCGCAGGGGCGATTTCGCCATGTCCGGGATCGCTCTGTTCTACGATGTCGGCGCCGATGGAAAGGCCGCCAACGCCCATGTCGGCGTGATCGGCATCGGCGAGGGTCCGCATCGGCTCACTGCGGTGGAGACTGTCATCAACGGCCGTGTGGTCGATGCCGCGTTGATCGTCGAAGCGGGCGTGGCAGCGACCAAAGCCGTCGATCCGCAGGACGACATCCATGCCAGCGCCGCTTATCGTCGGTCGCTGACAGGAACATTGGTCGAGCGCGCGCTTGAACACGCGGCCGCCCTCTGAAGAACCCTGAAAAAGAAGAGCTGCCATGTCCGTCACATTCGAGGTTAACGGCCAGTCTGTCAGCGTCGACGTCGAGCCCCGTCTCACGCTGGCGGATTGTCTGCGCCACAAGCTGCGGCTCACCGGCACCCATGTCGGCTGCGAGCATGGTGTTTGCGGTGCCTGCACGGTGCTCGTCGATGGAGAGGCGGTGCGCTCCTGCCTGATGCTGGCGGTGCAGGCCGAAGGCACGAAGGTGACGACGGTCGAGGGCCTTTCGAACGACGATGCGCTGACCCCATTGCAGCAGGCGTTCCGCAAGCATCACGGCCTGCAATGCGGCTTCTGCACGCCGGGTTTCATCACCACGGCGCATGCCCTGCTCAGCGAGGAGCCCGACTGCGATGCCGATCGTGTGCGGGAGGTGCTTTCGGGCAACATCTGTCGCTGCACGGGCTACATCGGGATCGTGGATGCGGTGCTGGAAGCGCGCGCAGCCTATCGCAGGGCTGATGGAGGCCAGTCGTGAAGAACACTTTCATCGGCGCTCCGGTCGAGCGGCGCGAGGACCTTCGTTTTCTGCGCGGTCGCGGTCAGTATGTGGACGACCTGCTGCCGGATGGGCTTCTCTATGCCGTGTTTGTGCGCAGCTCGGTGGCGCATGGCCGCCTGGTTTCGGTCGATGCGACCGAGGCTCTCAAGCTGGCGGGCGTCCACGCCGTCATCACGGCGAAGGACATGCCGGACGGCCCGCCGATTATCCCGATGCGGCTACAGCCGCTTCCTGATTTCAAGCCTTATGAACAGCCGGTGATCGCGCATGACAAGGTGCGCTATGTTGGCGAGCCGATCGCGATCGTGCTGGCGGACAGTGTCGCGATCGGTGAGGATGCGCTCGATCATATCCAGGTCGAGATCGAGGAGCTTCCTCCAATCGCCGACCACGAGACGGCGATGCGCGACGAGAGCGTGCTTTTCGAGGCGACCGGAACCAACAAGTCGCTGGTGTTCGTTGCCCAGAAGGGCGACGCCGACGCTGCATTCCGCAATGCTCCTTATGTGCGGCGCGAGCGCATGCGCACCGGCCGGCATTATGGCCTCACCATGGAGCCGCGCGGTGTGATGGCCGAATGGGACGAGGCCAAGGGCCGGCTGGTCGTGTCCGGCGCCGCCAAGGTTCCGTTCTTCAACCGCCGCATTCTGGCCGAGCAAATCAAGCTGCCGGTCGAATCCATCGAGATGATCGAGAACGACGTCGGCGGCGGTTATGGCGCGCGCGGCGAGTTCTATCCCGAGGATTTTCTGATCCCGTTCGCCTCGCGTCACGTCAAGCGACCGGTCAAATGGACCGAGGACCGGCGCGAGAACCTGATGGCGATGAACCATGCCCGTCAGGCCGATGCTGACATCGAGATCGCCTGCGAGCGTGACGGCACGATCCTGGCGCTGCGCGGGCACATCCATGTGGATATGGGTGCCTACATGCGCACCAATGGTGCGGTCGGCGCGCGCAACATTCCCCAATTCATGGCGGGGCCGTATCGAATTCCGAACGTCCGTATCGATTCATCGCTGTGGATGACCAACAAGACGCCGGTTGGCACCTATCGCGGCCCTGGCCGCTTCGAGACGGATTTCTTCCGCGAACGGCTATTCGACATCGTGGCGGCCGATATGGGCATCGATCGCCTGGAGTTCCGCCGACGCAACCTCGTAACAAAGGACGAGCAGCCGTACCCGATTGCGACCATCACGCCATACGAGAGCAAGGACGAGTACGATTCCGGCGACTATCACGCCACGCTTGACAGGGCGCTGAGGGAATTCGGGTGGGAGGAGAAGTCCAAGCTTCAGGGCAAGCTCATCGACGGCCTCTACCACGGCATCGGTATCGGTTGCTTCATCGAGGGTGGCGCGGCCGGCCCGAAGGAGATGGCGCGGCTGGAAATCAATGCCGATGGAACCATTTCCGTATTCATGGGCACCTCGTCGGTCGGTCAGGGCGTTGAAACCGTGTTTGCTCAGATCGCTGCCGATGCGCTGGAGGTGCCGATCGAGCGCGTGCGGGAGGTTCAGCACGGATCGACAACCACTGTCAGCGACGGATATGGCGCCTACCATTCCCGTTCGGTGGTGATGGGTGGCTCGGCCGTGCTCGATGCCGTTCGGAACTTCCAGGCGGCGATCCGCGCCAAGGCGGCCGAACGTTTCGGCTGCGATCCTTCGGATGTTTCGCTGACGGTCGATTCGGTCGTCGGTCCCGAGGGGCGATCGTTCCCTCTCGGCGAGCTCGCAGGGTTGACCGCGGAAGGCGAGTTTCTCAACCACAAACACACTTATAGTTATGGCGCGCATGTCGCCCACGTCACGGTCGATGCCCAGATCGGTCAGGTCCGCATTCTCGACTATGTCGTGGTCCAGGATGTCGGCCGCGCCATCAATCCCCTGACGCTGAAGGGGCAGATCATCGGCTCGCTGGTCCAGGGGTTGGGTGGCGCGATGCTGGAACACCTGCAATATGACGAGCAGGGCCAGCTTCTGACCGGCTCGCTGGCCGACTATCTGCTGCCGACGGCGAGCGATTTTCCCAATCTTCGCGCATTCGTCCAGGATGAGCATCCTTCGCCGATCAATCCGCTCGGTGCCAAGGGGGCGGGCGAGGGTGGCATCGTCGCCGCCGGCGGAGTGATGGCCAATGCGGTCGCCAATGCCCTGCAATCCTTCGGGGTGCAGCCGCGTGAACTGCCGATGACCCCGACGGTGATCTGGCAGATGGTCGAAGCCGGGCGGCAGGGCATCGCTGCGGAGTGAGGCCGGACGGGATAGAGTGGGCGCTTGCGGATGGCGCCCATGCGGCCGACCTCGTTGACCATGGCTGCTTGGCAAGGCTAGGTTTTCAGCAATCTTGGAACCATGGGAGCGCGAGATGAGCGTTGCACGTCATAAGCGTCCGCCGGAGCTGGAAGGCGTTCCGGTTGAGGACATTATCCAGAAGTATGTTGGCCGGTTCCGCGAAAAAATCGGTGATTGGGCGGCCTTCGAAGATGCCAAGATCGAGGGCTACAAGCGGGCCCAGCATCGCTTCATCGGCGCTGGCGGCTCCGGCAAGCATAACGACTCGTCGGTGATTCCTGCGAGCGGCTTCACGCTGTCGATCATGTACGTGCCGGTTGGGCAGGGCAATGCCGCTCATACCCACGAGGTCGAGGAGTGCTTCTTCGTCCTCCAGGGCACCGTGACCGTGTTCATCGAGGATGAGACCGGCAAGCGCGTGAGCACGCGCCTTGGGCCGTGGGACTGCATCTCTTGCCCGGCGGGCGTTATCCACGGCTATCAGAACGACGGCGTGGAGCCGGTCTTCATGCAGGTCATGCTCGGTCGCGGAAAACCGGAGACGATGGGTTACGCCGACGAGGAGCTGTTCAAGCGTCGTGGCGACCATCTCAAGGCTGTTTGAGCGCCGGTACGATCAGACGAGAGTGGAAACCCCGCGCCAGAGGCTGGCGCGGGGTTTTTCTTTTGCCGTCAGTCCGGCCGAGCTACTTCGGTTCGATGCCGGCCTGCTTGATCACCTTGGCCCATTTGTCGGCTTCGGTGGTCATGAACGTCTCCAGTTCGGCCGCATCCGCGGTGCCCGCCATCGAGCCGAGATCGGCCAGACGCTCCAGAACGAGCTTCGACTTCAGGGCCTTGCCGATTTCCTCGCGGAGCTTCGCGATCACGGGATCGGGGGTCTTGGCGGGCGCCGCAATGGCGACCCAGGAGGCGGCGCTGAAGCCCTTGAGGCCCTGCTCCGATAGGGTCGGCAGATCGGACAGTGATTTCGGGCGTTCGAGGCCCGCATTGGCGATCGCCCGCACGCGACCCGCTTTGATCTGTGGTAGACTCGACGGCAGCAGATCGAAGAATATTTGAATATGGCCGCCCACCAGATCGTTCATCGCGGGCGCCGTACCCTTATAGGGGACATGGACGAGTTCGACGCCGGCCATGTTCTGGAACAACTCACCCGCCAGATGGGGCGTCGAGCCGACGCCGGCGGAGCCGTAGCTCACCTTGCCGGGGTTCTTCTTGGCATAGTCGATCAGGTCTTGGACGTTTTTGATCGGTAGCTTGGGATTGACCATCAGAACGATGGGCGTAACCGCCACCAACGCCACAGCTTTCAGATCCTTTTGGGGATCATAGGGCATGTTGGCGTAGAGGTGCTGGTTGATAACCAGCGGACCCGGCGCCGTGTGGAGAAGCGTGTGGCCATCGGGTGCTGACTTGGCGACCGTGTCGGAGCCGACATTGCCACCGGCGCCGCTGCGATTTTCGACGATGAACTGTTCTTTGAGCTGCTCCGAAAGCTGCTGAGCAACAAGGCGTCCTGTCACGTCCACCGAGCCGCCTGGCGGGAACGGCACGACGACGCGCACGGGACGTTCCGGAAATGTCTGGGCTGTTACCGGCCCGGCCAGGACGGCGCATGCGAAAAGAGCAAAGGGAATGTTTCGGAAGGCGTATTTCATTCTTTCGTCACTCCTGACTGAAGGCGGCCGTGGGCTTCAACGCTCCAAGTTCTGTTCGCGCCGCAATAGGTGAGGATGATCCGATATGGACCTGACGTCCATGATTCTTATAACGATTCAAACTATGGATATCGGTCGCTCTTCAGCATGAGAAGCAATTTCCATGCCTTGACAGCCGAGGCCCGCTTAGACACGGTGCCGCATTCATGAATGGGGGTTGGAATGACGAAACTGCGCCTGTCGCTTGCTTGTGGACCTTACGATCGCACTCAGGCACTGCGTGATGGAACCATCCAGGCCGACGGGATCGAACTGAACTATCTGACCATGCAGCCGGCGGAGATCTTCTGGCGCATGCTGCAATATAAAGAGTTCGATGTCTCGGAAATGTCGATGTCGAACTACACGACGCTGGTCAGCGAGGGAAACAGCCCCTTCATCGCCATCCCCGTTTTTCCCTCACGCGTGTTCCGGCACGGCTATTTCTTCATCAACACCAAGAGCGGCATCAAGACAGGCGCCGATCTCAAGGGAAAGCGCGGCGGCGTGCCCGAATACAGCATGACCGCGGCGGTCTACATGCGCGGCTTGATGCAGCATGAGTTCGGCGTCAAGCCGAGCGATGTCGAATGGGTGCAGGGCCGCGCCGACCGTCTGGGGCGCAAGCTGCCTTCGGATGTGAAGCTGACGCAGGCACCCGCCGGCACCGAACTCGGCGATCTCCTGGAGCGCGGTGAGCTGGACTTCATCGTGACGGCGAACAACCCGCTGTCGTTCCGGCGCGGCTCCGGCAATGTGGCGCGCCTGTTCCCGAATTATGCGGAGATGGAGAAGGACTATTTCCGCCGCACGCGCATCTACCCGATCATGCATACGGTCGTGATCCGCCGCGAAATCTACGACCGCGATCCGTGGGTGGCGCTGAACCTCTACCAAGCCTTCTGTAAGGCCAAGGAGTATTCCTATCACTTGCTCGAGGAGACCGGATCGCCGAAGGCGTCATTTGCCTGGCTTCAGCCGATGATCGAGGAGGAGCAGTCGATCATCGGAAAGGACTGGTATCCTTACGGCATCGAGCAGAACCGCGAGTCGATCGAAGCCCTGCTCCAGTATACGCACGAGCACGGCTTGACCGATCGGCGGATCAAGATCGAGGAGTTCTTCGCGCCGAGCACGATGCGCGACATCCCGCTTAGCGAGGGCCAGCACGTCTGACGATCGTGGCTTCACGGCAAACCAACGCTGGAGCGTCAAAGTCGGCGACAGAGACGCCGGCCAAGGGCAGGGGCGTCGGATCGCGTGATCCCGAGCGCACCAGTGCTGCGATTCTGGCTGCGGCTGTCGAGGAGTTCACCGAGAACGGTTATGCCGGCGCGCGCGTCGATTCGATTGCGTCGCGCGCCGGCGTCAACAAGCGAATGCTCTATCATTATTTCGGGGACAAGGAGCAGCTCTATCTGGCTGTCCTCGAAAGCGGCTATGCCGGCATTCGCTCGGCGGAGGCCGGCTTGCAGCTCGCCGATCTCGCGCCACGCGACGCGATCGCTCGCCTCGTCGCGTTCACATGGGACTATTTTATCGCGCATCCGGAATTTCTGAGCCTTCTCAGCACGGAAAATTTCCACAAGGCGAAGTTTCTCAAACGCTCGGCGCGCGTTCTCAAGCTGCATCCGCAACTCGTTTCGATGATTTCGGATGTGCTCAGGCGCGGCGAGGCGACCGGCGAATTCCGATCGGGCGTCGATCCGGTGCATGTCTACATTTCGATCGCGTCGCTCGGCATCTTCTATCTGTCGAACCGTTGGACGCTTTCGACGATCTTCGAGCGTGATCTGGCATCCGAGCCGGAGCTGCGTGCCTGGGGCGAGTATATTGCGGCGGTGATCCTGGGTTATTTGCGGCCCTGAAACGGCATAGAATCGTGTCCGTGGCGCCTGCTTGACGCGATATTGGATTTGTAACTATACAGTTACTAACGCCGGCCAAGGGCTCTTTGCAACGGCCGGTCCGCTCATTCGAAAACGCCGCGACGGCGTATGGCACGATGGTGCACGGAGGGACGCGACATGGCGGTTCAGCGGCTCGGAATCATTATGAACGGCGTGACGGGGCGCATGGGCATGAACCAGCACCTGATCCGCTCCATTGTCGCCATTCGCGAGCAGGGCGGCGTGCCGTTGAAGAACGGCGATCGCGTCATGCCCGATCCGATCCTGGTCGGACGCAGCGCCGAGCGTCTTGAACAATTGGCAAAGGTTCACGGCATTCAGCGCTGGACCACCGATCTCGATGCCGCGCTGGCCGATAGAAAGGACACGCTGTTCTTCGACGCGGCGACGACCTTGTTGCGGGCCGACCTGCTGCGCAAGGCGATCAAGGCCGGCAAGGATATCTATTGCGAGAAACCGGTCGCGGACAATCTGACCGATGCGCTCGATGTCGCGCGATTGGCCAAGGAGGCCGGCATCAAGCATGGCGTGGTGCAGGACAAACTGTTTCTGCCGGGCCTCCTGAAGCTCAAGCTCCTGATTGATTCCGGCTTTTTCGGACGCATTCTTTCGGTCCGCGGCGAGTTCGGTTACTGGGTCTTCGAGGGTGATTGGCAGCCGGCGCAGCGCCCCTCCTGGAACTACCGCAAGAAGGACGGCGGCGGCATCATCCTCGATATGGTCTGCCATTGGCGCTATGTGCTCGACAATCTGTTCGGCGAGGTCGAGAGCATCTCCTGCCTCGGCGCCACGCACATTCCGAAGCGCTGGGACGAGAACGGCCAGCCTTACGATAATGATGTCGATGACGCCGCCTATGCCACCTTCCAACTCAAGGGCGGCGTGATCGCGCAGATCAACAGCTCCTGGTGCACGCGCGTTCGCCGCGACGACCTTGTGACCTTCCATGTGGACGGCACGCATGGCTCGGCTGTCGCGGGCTTGCAACGCTGCTGGAGCCAGGCGCGCGTCAACACGCCCCGGCCGGTGTGGAATCCGGACGTGCCGCAGAGCATCGATTTTTTCGACACCTGGACCGAGGTGCCGGGCGTCGGTGGTTATGACAACGGCTTCAAGATCGAATGGGAGATGTTCGTCCGGCACCTGTTCGAGGATGCACCGTTCCACTGGACTCTCCTTGAGGGAGCCAAGGGTGTGCAGCTTGTCGAGGCCGCGATGCAGAGCTGGCAAGAGCGCCGTTGGGTCGATGTGCCCGCCCTGAGCGTGTAACGGCAACCAAGAAGGCGTAAAAGCGATGCCCACACTGACGCTTCCAACCGCCGATGGCGCGCTCCAATCCTACGCGACAAAGCCTCCGCGCGAATTTCCGGCGGCCAAGCCACCGTTCAGCCGTATCGCCTATGGCGCGGCCCATGTCGTCGCGGATCCGTTGGCGGATAAGGAGCCATGGCTGGACATGGCGGTGGATTGGGATCGCACCATCGCGTTCCGCAAGCACTTGTGGTCGCTCGGCCTCGGTGTCGCCGAGGCGATGGACACCGCGCAGCGCGGCATGGGCATGGACTGGCCCGCCTCGCTCGAACTGATCCGCCGCAGCCTCGATGCCGCCAAGGATGTGCCCGGCGCGCTGATCGGATGTGGCGTCGGAACCGATCATCTGGCCGTCGATGAACGCGTGACGCTCGACGATGTGATCGCCGCCTACGAGGAGCAATGCGAGGCGGTCGAGAGGCTCGGCGGCAGCATCATTCTGATGGCCAGCCGCGCCCTCGTCAAAGCCGCGCGCAAGCCGGAGGATTACGCCACGGTCTATGGTCGGATCCTCTCGCAAGTCAGAAAGCCGGTCATCATTCACTGGCTCGGCGAGATGTTCGACCCCGCGCTCGACGGCTATTGGGGTCACAAGGATCATATGGTTGCGATGGATGTCGCCATCGACGTCCTCACGACCAACGCGGCCAAGATCGACGGCATCAAGATTTCGCTCCTCGACAAGGATAAGGAAATCGCGATGCGTCGGCGCTTGCCGCAGGGCGTGCGCATGTACACCGGCGATGATTTCAACTTCCCCGAGCTGATCGAAGGCGATGAGAAGGGCTATTCCGACGCGTTGCTAGGCATTTTCGATGCTATTGCTCCGGCGGCATCGGCGGCGCTCGGCGCTTTCACGCGTGGCGACGTCGCGGCGTTTCACGACATTCTCGGACCGTGCGTGCCACTCTCACGCCATATCTTCAAGGCGCCGACGCGGTTCTACAAGACCGGCGTCGTCTTCATGGCTTATCTCAACGGGCACCAGGATCATTTCACGATGATCGCGGGACAGGAGAGCACGCGCTCCACGCTTCATCTGGCGGAGCTTTTCCGGTTGGCCGACGCCGCGGGTTTGCTCAGCGACGTGGACCGCGCCGCGCATCGCATGCGGCTGGTGATGGCCACGCGCGGCGTGGAGGCGTGATGCGGGACCTATCGAACGATTCCGCGCTGCTTGCGATCAATTCGGCAACGGTCAAGGCGTGGTCGTTGCAACAGCTCGCCGATGGCTGCGTCCGTGCCGGTATCGGCGCGATCGCGCCCTGGCGCGACATCGTTCAGGCGGTGGGGGCGGAGGCCGCTGGACGGATCATCCGCGACGCGGGCCTGTCCGTGTCGTGTCTGTGTCGCGGCGGGATGTTTCCGGCGCCCGATGATGCCGGGCGACAGGCGGCCCTCGACGACAACAAGCGGGCGGTTGAGGAGGCGCTTGCCATCGGCGCCGGATCGCTGGTGCTCATCGCCGGGGGATTGCCGAAGGGCTCGAAGGACATCGCGGGCGCTCGCGCCCAGGTGTGCGACGGGCTCGCGGCGTTGCTGGAATACTCACGCGCTGCCGGCATGCCGCTGGCGATGGAGCCGCTGCATCCGATGTATGCGGCGGACCGTGCCTGTGTGAACACGCTGGCCCATGCCAACGACCTGTGTGACGAACTGGGCGAGGGGCTTGGCATCGCGCTCGACGCCTATCATGTCTGGTGGGACCCGGACCTCGCGGGCCAGATCGCGCGAGCCGGAACGCGCATCATCACCTATCATGTTTGCGATTGGCTCGTGCCCACCCGCGACCTTCTGCTCGACAGGGGCATGCCTGGCGACGGCATGATCGACCTCAAGTCGATCCGGGCCATGGTCGAGGCCACCGGTTACGACGGTTTCATTGACGTCGAAATCTTCTCG
>Ga0182737_1003821_pt1 | contig 10710 bp, 6 predicted proteins | sample eDN5th30CBELigOP_FD_128878 | JGI IMG/M metagenome (GOLD analysis project Ga0182737, IMG submission 128878) | Enriched Organic Plus compost microbial communities from Emeryville, California, USA - eDNA 5th pass 30_C BE-Lig OP (version 2) (version 2) ... | reverse complement strand
CGCTTGCCGGGGCCGCCTTACTATTCGCCATGCACAATGAATTCGCTGCCGCGGCCGATACCGACCAGCCGGCCGCCGCCCCCGCCGGATCGTCCACCAATCAGGTTCTTGCTCCTTCGTCTGACGCCGTGGATCGTTCGCCGTTAGCTTTGCCACTTCAGTATCCGCCGGCCCGCCGTAGTGACCATGTGGACGAGTATCACGGCGAGAAGGTGCCTGACCCGTACCGCTGGCTCGAAGAACCGCGCAGCGACGAAACCCGGGCGTGGATCGACGCGCAAAATCGACTGAGCAGCGCATTCCTGGATGCCATTCCGCAGCGGGCCTGGATTCACCAGCGGCTGGAAACTCTCTGGAACTACGAGCGCTACGGCCTGCCCAGCCGCCGGGGCGAACGGTACTTCTACCTGCACAACAACGGGCTGCAGAACCAGAGCGTGCTGTACACCACGTCGCCCGACTTTGAGAACCCGCGGGTCTTGCTCGATCCCAACACCTGGTCGGCCGATGGCACCACGTCGCTGGCCGGCTACCAGATCAGCGACGACGGCAAGCTGCTGGCCTATGGCATCTCCAAGGCCGGCAGCGACTGGCGCGAGTGGAAGGTGCTCGATGTGGCCACCGGCCGCGACCTGCCCGACCACCTGCAGTGGATCAAGTTTTCCAGCGTGTCGTGGCTGCCCGACGGCAGCGGCTTCTATTACGGCCGTTACGCCGAGCCCAACGAAGAAACGCGGCTGGAAGACGCCAATTACTTCCAGAAGCTGTACTTCCACCGGATCGGCGATCCGCAAAGCAAGGATCGCCTGGTTTACGAGCGGCCCGATCAAAAGGAGTGGGGCTTTTCGCCGCACGTCACCGACGATGGCCGCTACCTGGTGATCACCGTGTGGCGAGGCTCGCAGCGCAAGAACGACATCTTTGTACAGGATCTCAGCCAGTCTGATGCGCCCGTGGTCGAGGTCATTCGCGGCTTCAAGGCTGAGTACGATTTTGTCACCAATGTCGGCAGCCGGTTCTACTTCCGCACCGATCACCAGGCCGATATGGGCCGGGTCGTGGTCGTCGATATTGCGCCGATCCTGGCGGCGGCAGGGCAGGGGAGTGAAGGGTCCAAGAAGCCGGCCGGCGACGCTCCCCAAGCGGCCGAAGTAACGCTCATCGCGGAGGCCAAGTACACGCTGAACTCGGTGCAACGGGTTAGCGATCAGCTTTTCGCCGAGTATCTCCAGGACGCCCACAGCGTGGTGCGGCGTTACGACTTGCAAGGCGAGCTGCTGGGCGAGCTGAAGTTGCCGGGGCTGGGTACCGTGACCGGGATTGCCGGCCGAGCGGTCGATCAGGAAGCCTATTACGGCTTCACTTCGTTCACCGCGCCCAACACCATCTACCGCTACGACCTGGATGCCGAAGAAACCGAAATCTGGCGGCAGCCCAAGGTGGACTTCGATCCGGAGCGGTACGAAACGAAACAGGTTTTCGCCACCAGTCGCGATGGCACCAAAGTGCCGGTATTCCTGGTGCACCGCCGCGGACTCAAACTGAATGGTGACCTGCCCACGTTGCTGTACGGTTACGGTGGGTTCAACATCCCGATTACGCCCAGTTTCTCAGTAGCCAGCTTGGTGTGGATGGAGATGGGCGGCGTCAACGCGGTGGCCGTGCTGCGAGGCGGCGGCGAGTATGGCAAGCCGTGGCACGAAGCCGGTCAGAAGCACACCAAGCAGAACGTGTTCGACGACTTCATCAGCGCGGCGCAGTGGCTCATCGATAACGGCTACACGCGGCCACAGCGGTTGGCCATCAGTGGCCGCAGCAACGGCGGTTTGCTCGTCGGGGCGGCCATGACGCAGCGGCCCGACTTGTTCGGCGCCGCACTACCCGCAGTGGGCGTGCTCGACATGCTGCGGTTCCACAAGTTCACCATCGGCTGGGCCTGGGTCTCCGAATACGGCAGTTCCGATGATCCCGACGAGTTCCGCAGCCTCAAAGCCTATTCGCCACTGCACAACGTTCGCCCAGGCACGAAGTACCCGGCAACGCTTGTCACCACGGCCGACCACGACGACCGCGTGGTGCCTGCCCATAGCTACAAATTCACGGCGGCAATCCAAGCGGCCCAAGGCGGCGATGCGCCGATTTTGATCCGCATCGAAACCAGCGCCGGGCATGGCGCCGGCACGCCGATCTCGAAGCTGATCGACGAAGCAGCCGACCGCCTGGCCTTCCTGGCTCACGTGCTGAACGTGCCGGTTCCCAAGGACGAGAAGGCCGAGTAGGCCGCGGCGGCTTGGCGCATTTCTGAGCTACGGCTGTCAGCGCCGGTTCGCCGCGCGGGTGGTGCCACAATCGGCACAACTGGCAGCGGTTCGCGCTCACGGCATTCCCCCCACCCCACCAGCAGGCGCCCAGGACACCTGGGTGATTGCATCGCGCTGCCGCATTGGTTTTAATGCCGGTTCGATTTGGACTTACTTCGATCCGGCCTCTGGTTCGCCGGTCCGACTCTTCCCCGATGGAATCGTCCGCGATGCAAACCGGTCATGCGCAGCCCGCCGCCGTAGCCCCACGGCTATCGGCCATGATGTTCTTACAGTTCTTCATTTGGGGCGCGTGGTACGTCACGGCTCCGATCTATCTGGTGACCATCGGTTTTACGGCCGCGGACATCGGCTGGACGTATTCGGTGGGCCCGATCGCCGGCATGCTCTCGCCGCTGTTCGTGGGCATGATCGCCGACCGGTTCTTCTCTACGGAGCGGGTGCTCGCAGTGCTGCACCTGGCGGCCGGCGGCCTGATGTTCCTGGCGACCACGTTCATGGTGCCGGGCAGCACTTCGCCGAACACGGTCAACCTGGTGTTCTTCCTGTACATGCTGTGCTACTTCCCCACGCTGGCGCTAACCAACAGCCTGGCGCTGCACAACATCACCGATTCGGAAAAGCAGTTCCCGCTGATCCGCGTATTCGGCACGATCGGCTGGATCGTGGCCGGTATCTTCCTCTCGATGCAGGGGTGGGATACCCCGGAACTTGGTCGCTACATGTTCTACGTGGCGGCGATCAGCAACCTGGTGATGGGCGTGTACTGCTTCACGCTGCCGCACACCCCGCCGCCCCTGGCCGGCAAGAAAGCCACCGTGGGCGAGGTGCTCGGCCTGGATGCTTTGGTGCTGCTCAAGCGGCCCTCGTTCTTCGTATTCATGGCCAGCTCGCTGCTGATCTGCATCCCGCTGGCCTTCTACTACCAGATTGCCAGCCGCTACGTGGCGGCGTCGGGCATGGCTAACCCGGCGTTTAAGATGACGTTCGGACAGATGTCCGAAATCTTCTTCATGCTGGTCATGCCGCTGTTCTTTGCCCGGCTGGGCGTCAAGTGGATGCTCTGCGTGGGTATGCTGGCCTGGGTGGTTCGCTACGGCCTGTTCGCGGCCGCCGCGGGGCCAGAGGGCGGCATCGCCTGGATGATCCTCACCGGCGTGATCCTGCACGGTATCTGCTACGACTTCTTCTTCGTCACCGGCCAGATTTACACCGATAAGGCTGCTCCCTCGGGCATCCGGTCGCAGGCTCAGGGCATGCTGGTGTTGTTCACCCTCGGCTTGGGCATGCTGATTGGCGCCCAGGTGGCCGGCCAGATCGAAGCCCACTACACCAACCAGGAGGTCGCCGCGCAAGCCGATGCCGTAGGCGCTCAGATCCAGGAACTGAAAGAGTCGCAGGCTGGCACGGATTCGGCGGCCCCCAACCCGCAGATTGCCGAGCTCGAGGCTCAGCAGAACAAGCTGCTGTGGGAGACCAAGGATTGGAAGATGATCTGGGGGATCCCGGCCATTGGCGCCGCGGTAATCCTGGTTCTGTTTGCGCTGCTATTCCGCGACGACACCCGTCGTAATGGCGACGACGTGACCGCGGACGAAGTGGCCAGTGCCGCCAGCACTGAGGAAATGATGTAAGGGACACCGCCGAGAGCTGTCCCACATAAAACGCAAAGCGGCCGCTGGTCTGCGTGACCGGTGGCCGCTTTGGTTGTTGGTAGTCGTTGCGGGCACGCGGTTGTTAATGGTTCAGCCCGCGTGCCGTGTTCGCCAGCCCATTATTCCTTCTTGCTGGGGCTAGGATCGGCTTGCCGGCTATGGTCGGCCAGGTTGCCGTTGCCATCCCGGTGCTTCTCGGCCGCCGGCAAGGCTTCCGGACGCTCACCACCGGCCGCCCGGGCGTCGGCCACGTGCGCCTTAGCTTGTGCTCCGAAGATCGGGCTTTCCGCGTCTGGCGTGGGATTATCCGTGTGGAACTGGTGCGGCGGAACGACCACGCCGCAGCTCACGATGTATTCGATCGCTTCTTCGACCGTCATGTTCAGGTCGATGCACTCGCTTTTGAGTACTGTCGTGGTGAAACCGGTCATGGGCAGCGGCGACGTGGGAACCAGCACCGCCAGGATCGGCTCGCCGGCCTTCTCGCGAATGGACAGCAGGCTTTCGCCCGTCACAAAGGCGAGCGTCCAGGTGTTCTTGCGCGGATACTCAACCGCTACCACACGCGTAAACTGCAAATCCTGCTTGCTGAACATGAAGTCGGTGACTTGCTTCACCGACGAATACACCTTGCGCACCATCGGGACGCGGGCAATACCGCCTTCGACGCGGTACCACATGAACCGGCCCAGTCGGGCTCCCAGGAACCGGCCGACCAGGTACAGCATCAGGATGAACAGCACCAAGAACGCCGGGATAACATACTGCGGCTTCAGAAAGCGGATCTGCACGTACCGATCGTAGATGCCTTCGCCGGTCATGCGCTGCGCGGCGACGCGGCCATCCTGGTGCATGACCGTTTCAAATACGTTCAGCGGAACGTACGAATCGTCGCTGGTACGGCGGTACGAGAAACCATCGATATTCTCGACGGTCTGCTGGAGTTCAGGATCTTCGCGGACGTCGGCCAGCGCATACACGAGGATCCGCCGCGTCACCGTTTCCACGGGTTCCAGCACGTAGTCGTAGACCGTGCCGAAAATCCAGAAAAAGATCACCACCGTCAGCAGCGGAGGCAGAAACACGCCCAGCCCGCGCAGCACGGCGCTGCGAAAGGCATTCTCCTCGGGGCCTTTGGCGGCAGAATTGGGCGACGCATCCGCGTTCATACAGTGTCCTCAACCAGGGCAACTGCCAATGATTATACCGCATTCTAGGCCACCGTCGCAGATCACCTGTCGCCCGCTATCTAGGGGGTGTTGGATCGATTCTAACGGTTGAACCCAGATCGATGAGCGCACCGCAGAGCAGGGAAGCAACGTCGTAGGGAGATAGCCAGTCCTTTAGTGTGGGCTATCGGCCCGTGCCAGGGCGGCCACGGCAACCGCCTGGGCGCCGGCTGCCAACAGCACCTTGGCGGCTGCGTTGACGGTGGCTCCGGTCGTGACCACGTCGTCGACGACCAGCACGCGTGCTCCGCGGCAGTGAAAGCCCCGCCTCAGCCGAAACGCCCTGCGAACATTGGTAAGACGCGCCGCACGCCCCAGGTGATGCTGTGGTTTCGTCGCCCGGGCACGGCGTAGCGTCAGATGCATCGGCACGTTGAGATGTGCCGCTAGCCGTGTGGCGATCGTTTCAGGCGCATTGGCGCCGCGCCATGTTCGCTGTCGCCAGTGCATGGGGATCGGAACCACCAGTTCCGGAGCGAATGTGGTGAGCCGCTCCCGGTTCCGTCGCCACAACAGTTCGCTCAGCGTAGCGGCCAGATAGCCATGCTGAGGATGTTTGCAGCGTAGCACGGCCTGACGTAAATCGGCCTGGTAGGCCCCCAGGTGGCATAGCTGCTCGAAGCGGAACTTACCCCGCGCACACTCAGGGCAAGTGAGTCGAATGGGCTCGTCGGGCGATGCCGCATCGGCTGAATTGCCGTCCTTGGCCAGTGGATAGCCTGCGGCGGCAATACCGTCGGCCGACATCACCGCCGGCGCCGCGGCGCCGCAGCGAGGGCAGGGCAGGGGACCGTTCCACACGGTCAGGGCCGCAATGCACGGCTGGCAAAGAAACAGGGGATGCGACTCTGGCACCTGCGCCGGCGAAGTCCCTGCCTCATCCAGATCATGGCCGCAGAACGCGCAGCGGGGCGGCAACAGCAGGTCGACCACCGGCAGAAGCCAGGCAGCCCAGTGGCGAACGGTTCGCACCGCCTGGGCGGAGGCATCGCGCAGCGAGGTCAGATGCTGCCAGCGGTGCCCCGGCGGCTGCGTTCTGCCCCCTTGCATCGTCGCGTGTGCCCCCGACTAGGGTGAATCGGCCAATCCGCCCGGCGTCTCGTTGCCCCGGCCCCCGGATTCCAGGAACGCACTCAAGAGAATCTGCGCGGCGAGCATGTCGCGGCGTGCCTTGCGGCGTTGGCTGGTTAGCCCTGCCGCTTCCAGCAGCCGTTCGGCTTCGACCGACGTATAACGCTCATCGTAATAGGTGACCGGCACGCCGGTTTGCTGGTTCAACCACTCGCCAAACCGCATCGCTTCACGTGACTTCTGGCTTTCGTGGCCATCGAGATGGACTGGCAGCCCCACCACGAACAACTTCACCTGCCGCTCGCGCGCCAGGTTGCGGAACCAGTCCGCGTCCTGCTCCGGCTTGCGGCGCTGATAGTTCTCCAGCGGCAAAGAAAAATGCCGCTCCGGATCGCTGATCGCGACACCAATCCGCACGGTTCCATAGTCAATTGCGGCGACAACGCCTGGTAGTTCGTCCATGCTCTGAAAGTTCGTGTGCGGCGAGGCTTAGGAAACAGCAGGGGGAGGCGGCGAACATACCGTCCGCGCCAGGCATGTTGTGCATGGCGTTCTTTGAAGTATCCCGGCGAGGTCGATAGCGGTCAATTGCTCGCTTGCCGGCCGAGGTGTTACTCGCTCGCTTGCAACTCCACCTTGACGTCGTGCTGTTTGCCGTCGCGAATCACGGTGACGGTGACCACGTCGCCCACCTTGCGCTCGTCGAGAATGGCGAGCAGGTCGTTGTAGGTTTCCACCTTTTCGCCGTCGACGGCCACAATCACGTCCCCGAGAACAATGTTGCCATCGCGCGTGCGCCGCGTGGGACGCAGGCCTGCTTCAGCCGCCGGAGTGCCCGGCGTCACTTGCAGAATCAGCACGCCCGAGATGCCAAGTTGCTGCGTGATGCGTTCAGGGGCTACCGCCAGCGCCATCCGCGGCCGGATCACTTTGCCGTAGGCAATCAGCTCCGGCACGATCCACCGCACGGTATCGACGGGGATGGCAAACCCAATGCCCGCGTACGCGCCCGAAGGACTGTAGATCGCCGTGTTGACGCCGATCAGCCGACCGGCACTATCCAGCAGTGGACCGCCGCTGTTGCCGGGATTGATGGCCGCATCGGTCTGGATCATGTCCTTGATCGGGCGGCCGGTGGCCGAGCGAATCTCGCGCCCCAAGGCGCTGATGACGCCCGTGGTCAGCGTGTGATCCAGGCCGAAGGGGTTGCCAATGGCATACACGCTCAGCCCCACTTCGAGGTCTTCTGAAGTGCCCAACGGCAGCGGCCGCAGCTTTTCGGCCGGGGCTTCCACCTTCAGCACGGCCAGATCGCTATCGGGAGCCACGCCGACTAACGTGGCCGGGTATGAGGTCTGATCGTAAAACGATACCCGGGCCGTATCGGCGCCATGAATGACGTGGTAGTTGGTGACGATGTGGCCTTCGGTGTCCCACACGAAACCGCTGCCGGTGCCCTGCGGGATTTCTTGCACGTTCAGGTTAAAAAAGTCGCGCTGCACCTGGTGTGTGGTGATGTGAACCACCGATGGCGCGGCTTCGCGAAACAGTTCGGTCGTGCTGCGTTCTTCGGCGGCAAGCTCGGGCCGGGGCGTGGCGGGCGGACGAACCACGGGCCGATGGGCCTCGCGGCGCACCGCGCCTGGCTGCCGCAGCGGCACAATTCCGCGCTGATTGGCCACTGGCCCCGCTTCCTTCCACACCAACCACCCGCCCAGCATCAGGACCAGCACAATCAGGATCCAGTTGAGGGTGACAAGCTGCGCGAAACGCGGGTCGGATTGCATGAGAAAAGTCCTTTCGTTACGGCTCAAGCGGCGTCCCGGCGTGTGCAACAGGCATCCGACCTGAAAGCTGCAAAGTTCGCGCCGCATGTGCCGGCTGGAGCCGGTGATGTCGGCCGGCCTTTTTTGCTGGCCCGGCCGAGTCTGCATGCTGTACGCTTGGGCAGCCCATCGGGTTCGGGTACCGTATCAGGGAGCATGCAAAGTGACTCGGACCGTTTACGCCATCTTCACGCTCTTGGTCAGCATCGCCATGACCCTGCAACCCATTGATGCCGCCGATTTTCAGCAGCCGCAGGACCGCGGAGCCTGGCGAGGATACGACCGCCCGGGCTCCAATCCGCATCAAAGCCGTTCGGTGGCGCTGGGTCGCCGCGGCATGGTCGCCACCAGTCATCCGGACGCCGCTCTGATTGGCCTGGACATTCTCCGGCGAGGCGGCAACGCGGTGGACGCGGCCATTGCCATCAACGCCGCGCTGGGCGTGGTTGAACCGATGAGTTGCGGCATCGGCGGCGATGTGTTCGCCATCTACTGGGACAGCAAAACGCAAAAACTGTACGGACTCAACGGCAGCGGACGCAGCCCCTTTGCGCTAAACCGCGACGTATTTGCCGCCAAGGGCTTGGACCACATTCCAGATACGGGGCCGCTGTCGTGGTCGGTGCCCGGCTGCGTGCAAGGCTGGGAAGATATCCGCAGCCGGTTTGGCACGCTGCCGCTGGCCGAACTGCTCGCCCCCTCGATCCGCTTGGCCGAAGAAGGATTCCCCATCACCGAGGTGATCGCCGCTTACTGGCGAGGCGGGGAACGCGGCCTGAGCGAGTACGAAGACTCGGCGCGGACGTTTCTGCCCCGCGGGCGAGCGCCTCGCGAGGGCGAGATCTTTCGCAATCCAGGCCTGGCCGCCAGTTACAGGCTGATTGCCGAGCAAGGGCCGAAGGCGTTCTACCAAGGGCCGATCGCCCAGCAGATCGTGCAGTACAGCCAGCAGCAGGGCGGATTCTTCAGTCTACGCGACTTCGCCGAGCATACGTCGGAATGGATCGAGCCGGTTTCGACCAACTACCGCGGCTACGACGTGTGGGAGCTGCCGCCCAGCGGCCAGGGCATCGCCGCGCTCCAGATGCTCAACATCCTGGAACGCTATGACGTGGCCGCCATGGGCCCCGGCAGCGCCGACTATCTGCACCTGCTGATCGAAGCCAAGAAGCTGGCGTTTGCCGATCGGGCCAAGTTCTACGCCGATCCGGCCGGCCAGCGTTTGCCAACCGCCGAACTGATCAGCAAGGCGTATGCGGCCAATCGTGCCAAGCTCATCGACATGACCAAGGCCGCCAGCGACGTGCCGGCCGGCGATCCCAAGCTGGCCCACGGCGACACGGTGTACATCACCGTGGTCGATAAGGACCGCAATTGCTGCTCGTTCATCCAGAGCAATTACTACGGGTTTGGCTCGCAGATGGTGCCGGGCAACCTGGGCTTTCCGCTGCAAAACCGCGGGGCGCTCTTCGCCCTATCCGACAATCACCTCAACCGCCTGGAACCGCACAAGCGGCCGTTCCACACGATCATCCCGGCGATGGTCACGCGCGACGGCAAGCCGGTCTTCTGCTTCGGCGTGATGGGCGGCGATATGCAGCCGCAAGGGCACGTGCAGGTGCTGGTGAACATCATCGACTTTGGCATGAACGTGCAAGCCGCCGGCGACGCCGCTCGAGTTCGCCACCTGGGGAGCGCTACGCCCACCGGCATTGAAGCCGCCGGCGTCGGCGTGGCGCAGGTGGAGTCGGGCATTATCGACGATGTATGCCGCGAACTGGAGCGGCGAGGCCACGTTGTTCGCCGTGGCGGTGGCGGCTTCGGCGGCTACCAAGGCATTTGGATCGACTGGGAAAACGGCGTCCTGCACGGCGGCACCGAACCGCGCAAGGATAGTTGCGCGATCGGCTACTAGCGCTGGTTACCGCCTCGCTCTACGGAACTGGCCACGGCTAGGACTTCTTCCTTACCCGGGCCTGGATCTCCGCCCATTGTTCCGGCGTGAGCTTCAGCAGCGGGTTGAACTGCCCTGCGCCTTGCAGCCACTGGCCGCCGTCGATCACCAGGCACTCGCCGTTGATGTAGGCGGAATAGTCTGAAAGCAGGAACGACGCCAGGTTAGCCAGTTCGCCGTGCTGGCCAACTCGGCCCACCGGTACGGTCGCGGCCGGATCCATGAGCGGGGCCACCTCAGGCGGAATCAGCCGACTCCAAGCACCCTCGGTGGGGAAGGGGCCCGGGGCAATGGCGTTGGCGCGGATGCCTTGCCGGCCCCACTCGACCGCCAGCGACTGCGTGAGCGAGACCACGCCCGCCTTGGCGGCGGCCGATGGCACCACAAAGCCGGAGCCGCTCCAGGCGTAGGTGGCCGCGATGTTGAGGATCACGCCCGATTGCTGCTGCGACAGCCAGCGTTTGCCCATCGCCAGCATGCAATTGGCGGTGCCGCCCAGCACGATGTTCACCACCGTGTGAAAGGCGTTGTAGCTCAGGGCCGCCGTGGGAGCGATGAAGTTGCCGGCGGCGTTGTTCACCCAGCCGTGAATCTGGCCGAAGCGGGCTTCAGCAGCGGCGATCAGGGCTTCTACCTGCTGCGGCTCGCGCACAT
>Ga0182737_1003818_pt1 | contig 10719 bp, 8 predicted proteins | sample eDN5th30CBELigOP_FD_128878 | JGI IMG/M metagenome (GOLD analysis project Ga0182737, IMG submission 128878) | Enriched Organic Plus compost microbial communities from Emeryville, California, USA - eDNA 5th pass 30_C BE-Lig OP (version 2) (version 2) ... | reverse complement strand
GTGACCGCGGCCGGCTTCGTACAACGCGTCCAAGCCCAGGGCCACTTCGCGTGCAATCCGGCACGCCTCGCGCACCGGGATCAGGCCCTGTTCGAGCCGCTCGCTGAGTGCCTGGCCTTGCAGATCTTCCAACGCGATGAACTTGTGCGTGCCGGTATCGACGGCTTCGTAGCAGCGGACCACGTAGGGCGATTGAACCGCAGCGGCGGCGGCAGCCACGTCGGCCACAGCATGAAAGACTGAGGGATCGCGGGCCGCATTGCCGGACAGGAACTTCAGGCACACGCGGTGACCAGTCGGCACGTGAACAGCGCGAAACAGCCCTGCCAGCCGCCCCGACTTGATCCGGTCGCTCACCAGATAGTTGCCGTAGACGAACGGCCCGGGCTTGCCGCTGAGCAGGATCTTACTCTGGTAGCGGGTAATCGCCTTGTTGCTGATCAGCCAATGGGCCAGGGTCTCCGCCGACGCGGTATCAGCCCCTTTCATCTTGCTGAACTTCGCGGCCAGTTCACGGCAGGCATCCACCGAGTGAATCTGGCTTTGGACCAGCAGCTTCCAAAACTCTTTGACCGTTTGCGCCATGGACACGCGCACGACCCGCAGGCCGTGTCCTTAGATGTAATGAGTTCCCTGTGGTCGGGGGCGGTTACTGGGGTGGACCTGCTATGCGGCTCTGGTTCGCTGCCACGGTTGGTGCATCGGCAGGTGCCTGGGCGTGTTCAGCCAGCAGGAAAACGGAAGGTCTCGCCAGCGGTTCTGCGATCGCCTGGGCGGTGCTGTCTCACGGCTCACGCGCCCGGCCCGATTCCAACTGGCCGAAGACCGGGCTGGCGACGCAGGCAGCGCATGGCAATACCCGTCGCCCGCGCCTGCCCAGCACTGTTTGCATGGGACAACTTGACGGGGCGTGCAGGACCGCAGCCGCCAGGGGACAACTGTTCTGATGGCTCTGTTCCGTTTGCCTGAGGGTGAAGTTCCCGCCAGCAAGTGGGGCAATGTTTCCTGCGCGGTCGCTGTAAAGCCGAGATGCTGCTCAAAGAGGTGCACAGTGAAACGGCAGCCACCGGCGGCGGGCTGTCACTTGGCTCCTTTCCAATGTACGCGTTGGGGGCTGGCCTGCAAAGCATTTAGATATGTTGGCCCCGTTCGGTCCCGCACTTTACGGGGGTGCCAATTTGACACTTGCCGCCATTATGCCGGGCACAACGAATCGGACGACGCAAGGTTGCGGCTGCTGTGGCGAATAGCAGTTGCCGGAAGCGCCGGCTTTACGGCGGCCATTCCCCACGTTGAGCCAGCGCGTTCGCCCTGCCCCGCGTGCCCCCCGGAAAGGTCGGCACGACTCGACATAACCGTGCTAACCCGGTATACAAACGACAGATAAGGAACGGATGATGCGGACGGAAACGCATCTGGCAGGGCCGCGGGCATCGAGGGGACGCAGCGGTATGGTTGCCCCCGTTCCCGCTTGGAGCACGCCGGCCCCCCGCGAGGTCTTGATGCAAACGGTTCCTAAAAGCCGATACGTCGTTTTCCTGCTGCTGATGGTGGCAGGCTTGGCCATCGACTTGGCCACCAAGTGGTGGGCCTTCGATCCCGAACGCGGCTTGGGAATGCCAGGGCCTGATCGGATCTGGATCTGGGAAGGCATCCTCTCTATTGAAACCAGTCTGAACGAAGGGGCCCTGTTTGGAATGGGGCAAGGCTGGGGCGTGGTATTTATCGCGCTTTCGGCGGTCGCCGTCGTGGGGATTGGTTTCTGGCTGTTTGTGGCCGGGGCTGCCCGCGATTGGCTGCTGACCGTGGCCCTGGGGCTGATTACCGGCGGAATTTTGGGAAACCTGTACGACCGGATGGGCTGGCACGAGCTGACGTGGCATCACGCCTTTGGCGGTCACGAGGTCGGCGAACGCGTGTACGCCGTGCGCGACTGGATCCACTTCCAGACGCCCTGGTTTGATTGGCCCATTTTCAACATTGCCGATAGTCTGCTGGTCTGCGGGGTGGGGTTGCTGCTGTTTCACGCTTACGTGATCGAGCCGCGGCGCGTGGCCGCCGAGAAGAAGCAGCAGGCCCAGGCCGAGGACACCTCGGCAGCGTCGGCTGCCGCGAAGGCTCCCACGGCCTCCAAACCTTCGGCATAACGGCACGGTTGGGGCTTTCCCCGGCACGCCTGACGCGCACAATAACAGCGAGCGCGAGCAGACGCCCCTGCCCGCCTCGCGTGTCCCAGCCCGTCGCGTCCACCGCCCACATGGCACGGTTGCCAGGCCCGAGCAGTTTGCGCCGCCCTCAGGGTCGGAACGTCCTGCACGCGGGCACGTGAAAAGCGGCCCTGCAAGGATGGCCCCCCAGGCTTGAAACGCTTTGCCGAGGACTCCGCTTGAGCTAGGATCATACTCCTAGCCAAGAGGGACCCGATGTCCATCCTCCTTCCCCTTACGAAAGCGTCGTCGTCCATGAATCATTCGGACGTCCCCAACAACGTTCTGCTGCGGGCGGAACACATCAGCAAAGAGTACGAAGACGGCCACGTTAAAGCGCTGGTGGATGTCACTTTCCAAATTCACCACGGCGAATATGTGGCTGTGGTGGGCCCCAGCGGCAGCGGCAAATCGACGATGCTGAATATCATCGGCGCCTTGGATGTGCCTACCACCGGCGAGGTGTACTTCGACGGCACGCCGCTCTCGAAGATTCCTTCGCTCGACTGGCTGCGTTCGCACAAGATCGGCTACGTGTTCCAGTCGTTCTACCTGCTGCCCACCCTCTCGGCGATCGAGAACGTGCAGATCCCCATGTTCGAGCTGGAGATGACTTCTCGCGAACGCATCGAGAAGGCCAAGGAACTGCTCGACGCCGTGAACATGGGCCACCGCATGAAGCACTTGCCCAGCGAGCTTTCGGTGGGCGAACGGCAGCGCGTGGCGATTGCCCGCAGCTTGGCCAACGATCCGATCCTGCTGTTGGCCGACGAACCGACGGGCAACCTCGACTCCAAGAACGGCGCCCTGATTCTGGAACTGTTCGACCAGTTGCACCGCGAGCGCGAACTGACGCTGGTGGTGATCACCCACAGCAAGGAAGTGGCCGAGGCCGCGCATCGCGTGATCAGCTTCCGCGATGGCCGGATCGAGGACGACCAGATCAATCCCAACCCACACATCCCCGAGCTGAGCTCCGCCACGACCAAGGCCACGCAGTAAGTGGCGGGAGCGCCTGCGGCGCCGGTGCTGCCCCTCATCCTCACGGGCCGGTTCTGGTTATAATGCGGGGACGGACTGACCAGGCCGCTTCCTGCCAAGCATTGATCAACCAGACGTCGGAGGGATCGACCTCATGGACCGCACCCGTCGCCGCGTGCTGATGACAGCCTTGGTCCTGCTGATGGCCACCTTGGCACGTGTTCAAACCGCGCCGGCCGCCGATCCGGCGGAGCCGACCGCCAAAGAGCCAGCAGAAGCCCCGGCCGGCAAGGCCGCCACCCTGCCCAATGAGAACTGGCCGCTGTTCCGCGGCGGCACGCTGGCGCAAGGCATTTCGTCCACCGACCTGCCGGCGCAGCCCGAGGTGGTGTGGAAACGCACGTTCGAGAACGAATCGTTCGAGAGCACGCCGGTCATTCATAACGGCGTGATCTACATTGGCGGGCTCGATGGGCCGATCTACGCCCTGAGCCTGGACAGTGGGAAAACGCTGTGGACGTTCAACACTGAGGCCGGCGTCAAAGCGGCCCCGGCCTATCGCGACGGCAAGATCTACGTGGGCGATCTCAATGGCCGCTTCCACTGTCTGGACGCCGCCACGGGCAAGCACGTCTGGGGCTTTGAAACCGAGGCCGAAATCGACAGCGGCGCTAACTTCTTTGGCGACCGGGTAATCGTCGGCTCGCAAGACGCCACGCTGTATTGCCTGGAAGCCGCCACCGGCAAGGAAGTGTGGAAGTATCAAATCAGCGACCAGATCCGCTGCTTCCCCACCATCGTTGAGGACCGCTGCTTTGTCGCGGGTTGCGACGGCGAGTTGCACGTCATCGGGCTGGAGAAAGGCGAGTCGCTCGGCACCGTGCCCATCGAATCGCCGACCGGCTGCACGCCCGCTGTGGTGGGCAACATCGCCTACTTTGGCACCGAGGGCGAAAACTTCCTGGCGGTCGACTGGAAGAAGCTCGAAGTGCTGTGGAAATACCGCCATAAGCAAAAGCGGTTCGCCTATCGCTCGTCGGCCGCGGTGACGAAACACGCGGTGGTTGTTGGCAACCAGGGCAAGATGGTGATCGCCCTGGATCCGGCCACCGGCAAGGAACTGTGGGTCCATAACACCCGGACCGGCATCGAATCCTCGCCGGTGGTGACCGCCAGCGCCGAGTATCCAGCCGGCGTGGCGTATACCGGAACCACGCGTGGCCAACTGCTGGGCCTTAGCGTCAAAGACGGCAAACTCGTGTGGAGCTACGATGCCGGCGGCGGCTTTGTGGGCTCGCCGGCCGTCGCCTCCAAGCGGCTGGTGATCGCCAATACCGATGGCACCGTCTACTGCTTTGGTGCCAAGTAGCCGCTCTGCGCGGGGTGCCGCTGCTTCCGCAGGCTGCTCCGCTGCGCTGCTTTAACCTGCTGTGCGTTCATTCACGCCGTAACTTGGCGCGTGCGCTCGGTTGTCTTGCCGGCACCCCGTGAACCGCGAACACTTTTCCCTCGCCGGCGGGTTTCGCTGCCCAGCGGACTGCTGTACATTTCTACCGTTACTACGACTTCGACGGTGGAAAGCGACGGTAGGTAGATGCAGCGCCGCAGGCCCGATGGACAGCAGGATTCCACGGTTCCGCCCTACGAACAGTTGATGGCGGCGGTTGAAGCGGTGCGGGCAGCATGGGATTGCCGTCCGCAAGTCGCGCTAGTGCTTGGCACCGGTCTGGGCGACGTTGCCCGAGAAATCGAAGTTGAATGCGTTCTGCCCTACGAGCAGATTCCATATCTGCCTTGTTCCACGGCGGTGAGCCACGTCGGGCAGTTGGTATGCGGCCGCCTGAACGGCATGCCGGTGGTTGCCATGGAAGGCCGGCTGCACGCTTACGAAGGCTATCCGCTCTGGCAAGCCACGTTGCCGATCCGCCTGTTTCGGGCCATCGGCGCCGAAACGCTCATCTTGTGCAGCGCCGTGGGCGGTTTGAATCCGCTGCATCGCGCCGGCGACGTGATGCTGGTCGATGACCATATCTGCCTGATGGGCGATAATCCGCTGATCGGGATCAACGATCCGCGTCTGGGGCCCACCCGGCTGGATATGTGCGATGCCTACGATCGGCAGCTTGCCGAGGAAGCCATGCAGGTGGCGCTGCGCGATCGGATCCCGCTTCATCGCGGCGTGTTGGCGGCGTTGCGCGGGCCCAACCTGGAAACGCGGAGCGAGTACCGGCTGCTGCGGCGGATTGGAGCCGACGCCGTCGGCATGTCGATGCCGCCGGAGACCATCGTCGCCCGGCACTGCGGCCTGAAGGTGCTGGGCTTCGCCGTGGTCACGAACGTGTGCCTGCCCGACCGCCTTGGACCGGTCGGCATCGACGAGATCGTCGACAACGCGAATCGGGCACAGCCGTATCTGCGGCACCTGTTGTTGGCGCTGTTGGAGCGGTGGTCGCAGATGCCGCAGCAACAGGCTTCATCGGTGCCTTCGCTGGTTTAAGACCAGCGGCGCTGCCGAACATCACCCTGGCGCTGCCAGCGGCAAAAGAAAAAGCGTGGCGGAAGCGAACCGCCACGCTTGGATGTTCCAAACAAGCTAGTGCTTGGGCCCAATCGTCTACGCACCCGTGGGCCGGGGCATTGCCTGGCAACGGCCGGGCCGTCAGGTGCGCTATGCTGGATGCGCGCGAGGGATCAGTCGCGCAGCTTGGCCAGTTGATCCAGGAGCTTCTTGGCGCGGTCAATGCCGCCGACCAGCTCGGCCAGGCGCTTGGCTTCGAACAGCAGTTCGAATTCATCGGCCGATGCACTTTTGCCGCGCCGTCCCCCGGCCGTGGTGATTGAGGCGGCCCGGCGCACAGCCTTCTTGCGTGGGCGTGCCACATCGCCTTTCTTCTTGGCGTTATACAAGACCTGGCTGACAATATGCGGCGTTACAGAAATTCCCTCGGTCGCTAGTGCCTCGGCGATTTCTCGCGGTTTGGCAGAAGGATTCGCGGCGGCGTAGTCGCGGATCGCGGCGCTTTTGTTGACTTCGCTTTTTTTCACGTCCGATTTCCTCGCTGAAAAGTTCAAGTCAGTCGGCTATGAGCCAAGTGAACGGTTACCGCCTGCGCATACAGGCGCACGGCGATCGAGCCTCTTCCAGGGGGCAGCGGAGCAGAACGGCGATATGCCAGCCGGCGAGCGCGCAGCGAGTGGCTGCGGCGGGCCGCCTGCAAACGCCATCAAACTGGCCTCAAAAACGCCCCTAGGGATCTCTTGCGCAAGTCGTATCCGTTTGAATGCCGTCACGCGCCAGAATTACTGGTGCGATTGCGCCCGTGACGCGCATGCGCGTACCGTTTGATCGACAACGCACCGAGACAACCGGTGGGCCCGTGCTCTGCTCACGACACCGTTACGGCAAATGTCATTGGACGAGGTGCCCGATTCCTGCCGTGGGAATATAGCTGCCCTGTCATTACAACTGCGACGCATTGCCTGTCATGATGCCGCTCAAACTGTCCGCCTTGAGTGTCTATTTTCACTGAAGGGGGAACGATGGGCGACACCACGCTTAGGATCGCCCTATGCGTGCCCCATTCACGGATTTGCAGTTAGATGATACATCGCAATATCCGTGCGCCAAGCATTAAGGGTGTATGGAAGTGGCAGTTGCAAGCTATGTTGCGGTCGGTTCCGCGCGCTTACAGCGGCTGCGCGTGCGGCGATGCTGGCCGGCGATCTTATAGGATCAACTCCCGTTCATAAGATGCCCCCGCTGCGACAACGACGCCTCCAAAGCACGACGTGCAAACTTTTCGTCATTGGCGCAATCGCTACCTCGGCTGCGATCGCCATAACGTGTGTGTTCCATGCCTCGCAGGGCGCGGGTGGATTGCCCAGGCCGCGGCGGTCGAAACCAATGAATGACTGCACCGCACGAGGCGAGTCGTCTCCAGCATGAAGGCAGCTGACACAGCGGTTTCGCTGGTCCTGCCCGCGCAGGTGGCCGCTCAACCCGCGGGCAGTCACACTTCCAGGGGCGCCGAGCAGACAAGCGGCCCCCCAGCTACTGTCACGTGGGCACACGCTGCGGTGGTGCGGGGGACCAAGCCTGCTTGTCGTTGTCAGGTGTACGGAAACGCCATGGCCGCCAAACCGCAATTTGATCGCCGCCGTCTGCTGGCCGATATGCCGAAGTATCTGCGCGATTCGCGGCAGCCGCTGGCGAGCCTGATCTTTATCGCCCCGCCCCTGGTGGCGTACGAGGCTGGCGTGCTCTACTGGGCCGAAACGGCCAGCCGCAACGGCGCTGATGTTTGGCTCCGCGACTGCCTGGACCAGATTGGCGTGGCCCCGCCCTACGTGCTGCCGTTGTTGACGGCTTTGGGGCTGCTCGCCTGGCACTTTCTGGCCAGGGCATCTTGGCGATGGACGCCCGGCATCTTGTGCAGCATGTGGGTGGAATGCCTGGCACTGGCCGCGGCCCTGGTGATGATTGCCGAGGTGCAAGGCGCCGTCGTGCAGTCGATCACCGGCGAGTTACGGCCGGTCATTTCGCTACAGCTTCCGGCGTCGTGGCACACCACAGCAACGCCTGAGCCGATCCCCCTGCCGCCTCCTACGTCGCCAGATTGGAACGTGCGTGTGGGTTGGGCGGAAGGCGCGGGCCTGGCGGCTCCGCCGGTCACCGCGGTTAACGCGCCGGCGAACCTGCCGCCACTGGTGGAAACCGAACTCGCGGCCGATTGGGGTTTGCCTGCCGCGACGACCCCGGCCAGCAGTTTGCTGGTCGCGTATCTCGGCGCCGGCATCTATGAAGAAACCTTGTTCCGGCTGCTCTGCCTGCCGATGTTGTGGGCCGTCGGCTGGGGGCTGGGACTGAGCCGTGGCTGGAGCCTCGCGCTGGCCGTCGTGCTGACCAGTTGCATGTTCTCCGCCGCCCATCATTGGGGGCCGCACGGCGAGCCGTTCAGTTGGTACTGCTTCGGCTTTCGTACCGCGGCAGGCCTGTGCTTCGCCACGCTTTTCATCTTCCGTGGGTTTGGCATCGCCGCCGGAACCCACGCGCTCTACGACATCCTTGTCGTCTTTATTTGAAGCCGCGGTGAGCGCCGCGCGCGAGGTGCGCTTCGTTCATCGTGGGCAAGAAATTTTTGCCCCACTGCCCCGTTGTGACAGCATGTCGTAGCCCATTGGAACGGCGGCTGTGGCCCTGTGCGGCGACGGCCGAGTCGGCGTAAGAGGCATGGTTTCGCAGTTGTCAAGACGAAGTTGAACGCGTCCCAAGAGCTTGGCAGAATCCCTCTTTGTTGTTGGCAATCGCAAGTCCTATAATGCCGCTGGTGGTGAGCGATCATCACCACACCTTGGCAAAGCCGACAAGCTCCCCTGGAGCTTTGCTATAACGGTGAGGGCTCAAACGCCGTGTTGTCTGCTCGTCCGAAAGTTGCAGAGTTGGTCTTCCAGTTATACGGTCGACCGTTGCACCCGGAACTCTTCCAAATCTGCTGCTCACGGACGGTTGAGCGCGGTGAATATCAGGCCCAAATCAGTATCACCAGTGCCGGCCACCTGATCACCTGGCGCTACCACGGCATGACCCTGACCGAGGTCGCTGCCGCCGCCAACCACCCGCTGCCGCAGAAGCGGCGGCTGCTGTCCTACCGCCTCAAGGGCGAACGCAATGACCGCGTCGAATGCCGCGGCGGTGCCGTCTACCAGGTGAGCTTTCAGCTTGAGCCGGTCGATCCAGAAATCTTCTGGGCCTTCCAGCAGGAACTGGCCAACGACAGCCAGTGCAAGGGCATGTTCCACAGCTTTGCTCCCAATGATCGCATGGCGATGGGAGCGCTGAGTTACATCAATGTGGAAACACGCAACAGCAGCATGCTGGTGCAGGCGTTCCACACCTTCCCCGACGACCACGCGATCGTCAAAAGCCAGTCACTGTTCGAGATTCCTAAGAAGCCCCGCACCTAAGCGGCGTTATTGCGGAAGCCGCTCGCGCGGCTGGCCTGCCCCCCCTTTCAAGACGCTCGTTGAGCGCGCCAGCGGTCCGTTTTCCGACCGCGTGGCCCCCGCTTCTTAACCGGCGCGGCGCATCGCCGCCACGCCAGTCTGGACGTGCGGGACCGTTCTAGTCCCAGGGCTGGCAATCACGCGCTGGATGAATCCCAGTAGCTCGGCATCGAACCGTGCCTTGTTGAACCGCTCGGCCTGGGCCCTAGCCTTGCTGGGGCAGAACGCGTCGAGGTGTTGCTCGGCCCAGGTCATGGCCTCCACCAGCGCTTCGGGCGTCTGCTCGGCAAAGAACCGGCCGGTGCCTGGCGTGTCGTCACTGGCGGGCAACACTGTTTCCGTGGCGCCGCCGGCCCCGTATGCGATCACCGGCGCGCCGCACGCCTGGGCTTCCAGCGGCACGATGCCAAAATCTTCGCAGCCTGGGAACAGGAGCGCCCGGCAACATTGCAGGTATTGGCGGATCACGTCGTCGGACTGCCAGCCGAGGAAACGGACGTTCGCCCCGCGGGCTAGCCGCTTGAGTTTTTTGGCTTCTGGCCCGGTGCCGATCACGACCAGCTTGCGGTCCAGCCGCCGGCAGGCTTCGATCGCCAGATCGATCCGCTTGTACGGCACCAGAGCCGAAACCACCAGGTAGAACGGCACCCGCGGCACTTCGTCAGGCTGGTAGAAATCGGTATCGACCGGCGGATAGATGATCGTGCTGGAGCGGCCGTAGCAGGCGGCGATGCGGTCGGCTACGGTCTGGCTGATCGCCACAAAGTGGGTGACGCGGTCGCTAGCCGCCCGGTCCCAGGTACGAATGCGGTCCAAGAGGCAATCGCGAGCCGCCGCCGCCGGGTTCAGACGCCGCAAGCCCCGGCGCTGCCCGAAGTAAGCCTCGCGCATGTGCCAGGCATACCGCATCGGCGAGAAACAGTAACAGATGTGCGGCACGCCCGGCGGCGCATGAACCCGGCCTGCTACCGCGTGGCTGAAGCTGACTACAGCCTGGATGTTGGTCGGCAGCCGCAGCCGCTCGATCGCCCTGGGCATCAGCGGCAGCAGGTACCGGTAGTACCGATGCACGCCGGGAAACCGCTGCAGGATGCTGGTGTGGATTGGCCGGTCCTCGATGACCGGCGAGACACTGCCGCGGCGGTGCAGGAGCGTGTACAGGGGCGCGTCGGGAAATGCGGCCGCGAGCGACTCCAGGCATTTTTCGCCGCCGCGCATCCCTGTCAGCCAGTCGTGCACCAGCGCAATTTGGGCAGGCATGATGTACTCGCAAACGAGCGTACCGCTGCCACAGGAACATGCCGCACCGTGCGGCGCGGCAGTACCCCTTAGGCATTGGCGTGAAGGGTGGGCGGCGCGCAACAGGTAGCCGGCGCGGCACGGGGCCGCGCTAGCTCCTCCTGGGTCGTGGCCGAATCAAGCCGGCCGAGGTTAGCGAGGCAGATTGGGCGTTGCGGCGACCGGCGAGCGCGAAGGCCGGAAGAAACCGATACCTTCCAGGGCCTTGTACACTTCTTCGAGCGTCTTT
>Ga0182737_1003816_pt1 | contig 10723 bp, 8 predicted proteins | sample eDN5th30CBELigOP_FD_128878 | JGI IMG/M metagenome (GOLD analysis project Ga0182737, IMG submission 128878) | Enriched Organic Plus compost microbial communities from Emeryville, California, USA - eDNA 5th pass 30_C BE-Lig OP (version 2) (version 2) ... | reverse complement strand
CCAACGACACCGTTCTCCTGCAGGCCAGCGGCGCCTCCGGCCGCGAGCTCCCCGAGGGGCTGCTCGACGCCGTGCTGCTCCAACTCGCGCTCGAGGTCGTCTCGGACGGCGAGGGGGCGAGCCGGGTCGGACGCGTCGAGGTCACCGGGGCCGCCGACGGGGCCGAGGCCGAGCTCGTGGCCCGCAAGATCGCCAACTCGCCCCTCGTCAAGACCGCCCTGCTCGGTCGCGACCCGAACTGGGGACGCATCGCGCAGGCCGCCGGCCAGGCCCTGGCCGGCGCCGACATCGGCGAACTCGGGCCCGACGCGATCGAGGCGGCCGACATCGCCGAGGGCGAAAGGGAGGCCGAGCTGGCGCTCCGCCTCGACCGGGGCGAGGCCTCCGCGCATGTCTTCTTCAGCGACCTGACCCACGAGTACATCGTGATCAACGCCGAATACACCACGTAGCACCGCCAACCAAGGAAAGCGAATGGACCCCAAGGAACACGCCGAGCAGATCGCCGCCGCCGCCGACGGCGGGATGCTCGACGACAACAGCGTCAACGTCCTCCTCGAAGCGCTGCCCTACATCCGCGAGTTCCACGGCAAGACCGTGGTCATCAAGTACGGGGGGGCCGCGATGAGGGACGAATCGCTGCGACAGGCCTTCGCCTCCGACGTGGTGCTGCTCAAGTACGTCGGCCTGAACCCCGTGATCATCCACGGCGGCGGGCCCGAGATCACGAAGTACATGAACAAGATGGGGATCGAGGTCCGGTTCCAGCACGGCCTGCGCGTCTCGGACAAGGAGACGGTCGACGTGGCGAAGATGGTGCTCCTCGGCAAGCTGAACGCCGAGCTGGTCAGCCGCATCAACCGGGCCGGATCGCAGGCGGTCGGGCTCTCCGGCGAGGACGGCGGCCTCTTCGAGGTGGCGCCGGTCGCCAACGCGGAGGAGGTCGGGTTCGTCGGCGACATCGAGCGGGTGGACATCGACGTCCTGAACCACATCGCGGAGGACTACATCCCTGTGATCGCCTCGGTCGGCTCCGACCGGGAGGGAAACTCGTACAACATCAACGCCGACGAGGCCGCGGGCAAGGTCGCCGCCGCCCTCGGCGCCTACAAGTGCGTCTTCTTGACCGACATCGTCGGCTGGCTGGCGGACCCGGAAGACGAGGGGAGCCGCATCTCCGTGACCAACGTGGCCGAGGTCGAGGCCGCCCTCGATTCGATCTCCGGCGGGATGCGCCCGAAGCTGGCCGCCTGCGTGAACGCGATCCGGGGCGGGGCGCAGAACGCGTACATCATCGACGGCCGAAGGCCCCACTCGCTCCTCCTCGAGCTGTTCACGGTGGCCGGCATCGGGACGATGGTGACCCCGTGAACGAGAGGCTGAAGGCCGACGAGGCCAGGTACGTCATGCAGACGTACAAACGGGCCGAGGTGCAGTTCGTCCGGGGCGAGGGAGCGGTGCTGTTCGACGCCGAGGGCAGGGAGTATCTGGACTTCCTCGGCGGGATCTCCGTCGCCTCGGTCGGGCACTGCCACCCCGACGTGGTGGCCGCGGTGACCGGGCAGTCGGGCGTGCTGCAGCACGTCTCGAACCTGTTCTACACGGCACCCATGGTCGAGCTCGCCAAGCGGCTGTCGGAGAGCTCGCTCGGCGGCAAGGTCTTCTTCTGCAACTCGGGCACCGAGGCCAACGAGTGCGCGATCAAGATCGCCCGCAAGGCGGCCCGAGCCCGCGGTGTCGACGACCCGGAGATCGTATCCTTCACCGGCGACTTCCACGGCCGGAGCTACGGTTCGCTCTCGGCGACCCCCGGCCTCGCGGCGAACCCGGACTTCGCGCCGATGCTCCCCGGCTTCTCGTCGGTCCCGTTCGACGACGCCGAGGCCCTGTCCGCGGCGGTCGGCGAGAACACGGCCGCCGTGCTGATCGAACCGATCCAGGGCGAGGCCGGCGTCTTCCCGGTCTCCGACGCGACGCTGGCCGCCGCCCGGGAGGCCTGCGACCGGACCGGAGCCCTCCTGGTCTTCGACGAGGTCCAGACCGGGATGGGGCGGACCGGCTCGCTCTGGGCCTACGAGCAGGGGCCGGTGAAGCCCGACGTGATCACCACCGCCAAGGCGCTCGGCGGGGGCATGGCGATCGGGGCCTGCATCGGCGATCGGGAGACCGGCGAGATCCTGACCGCCGGCGACCACGGCTCGACCTTCGCCGCCGGGCCGGTGGCCTCCAGGGCCGCGCTCGCGGTGCTCGACGTGGTCGACGATCCCGGGACGCTCCGCCGCGTGCGCAGCCTCGGTTCGCGGATCGCCGAGGGGCTGGCGGCCGTGCCGGGCGTTCGCGAGGTGCGGGGCCGGGGGCTGTTGATCGGCGTCGGGCTGGCCGACGGGATCGACGCGGGAGAGGTGAACGCGGCCCTCCTCGAGGCGGGACTCGTCGCCAACGCGCCCCGTCCCGACACGCTGAGGCTGCTGCCTCCCTTCGTGCTTTCCGACGAACAAGCGGACCGCGCCGTCGGACTGATCGGCGAGACCCTGGCCGGATACCATCCGGTCGAATCGAAGCGACTGGAGAATTCCGATGAGTGATGACCCGACACGAGTGATGCGGCGAGACGAGCCGCCGCGAAGGCGCCGCGACGACGGCCCGCAGTACACGCCCGAGGAGAAGCAGAAGCACCTGCGAAACCTGGTCATCGTTCTGGTCGCGGTGATCGTCGGCCTGATCATCGCGGTGATCGTGATCAGCTCCGGGGGCGACGACGGCGACACGACGCCGACCGCCACGACGGGCGAGACCGGCGTCACCACGCCCGTCGTCCCGGTCACGCCCACCGGCGAGACTGGCACCACCAGCGACGATGACGACGACGGCGGCGTGATCCCGCCCGACACCGACCCCGACACCGGCACCGGCGGGACCGGGGGCGTGACCCCGGATTCCGGCACCGATTCGGGGACCGGGGGCAGCGGGACCGACGGCGGCTCCGGCACGGGGACCGGGGGCATCGGCACGGACACGGGCGGCGACAGCGGCTCCAGCACGGGCGGGATCGGCCCCGGATGACCGAGATCTCACTCGATTCGGTTCCGGCCCCAATGGCCTCCTACGAGGCCAAGCCGGAGGAGGTGAACCGCGTCGTGCTGCTCTATTCCGGCGGCCTCGACACGAGCGTGATGCTGCACTGGATCCAGGCGGCATACGACGCCGAGGTGGTCACCCTGACCATCAACCTGGGCCAGCCCGGCGAGGACTACGACGCGATCACCGAGAAGGCCCGGAACATGGGCGCCAAGGACGCCGTCGTCATCGACGCCCGGGAGGAGTTCGCCGAGGACTTCGTGCTGCCGGCGATCAAGGCCAACGCGCTCTACGGAGGCGGGTACCCGCTCTTCACCTCGCTCGGCCGCCCGCTGATCGGCAAGCTCGGGGTCGAGGTCGCGGCCGAGTACGGTTGCGACACGCTCGCTCACGGCTGCACCGGCAAGGGCAACGACCAGGTTCGCCTCGAGGGAACCGTGGCCACCCTGAACCCCGACCTCAAGATGATCGCGCCGGTGCGTTCCTGGCAGATCGGTCGCGAGGAGGAGCTCGAGTACTGCCGCACGCACGGCATCCCGCTGAAGGGCGGCACCTCCGAGTCGCCGTACTCGATCGACGACAACCTCTGGGGCCGTTCCTCGGAGGGGAAGGCGATCGAGCACCTCGACGCGCCGCCGCCGGACGACGTGTTCCAGCTCGTGACCCGGCCCGAGGAGGCGCCGGACGAGCCGGAGTTCGTGACGCTCGGCTTCGAGGCCGGCCGGCCGGTCACGTTCAACGGCGAGCGGATGGACCTCGTGCCGCTGCTCGAGGCCGCCGCGGAGGCGGGCTGCCGGCACGGCTGCGGAATCGTCGATCACATCGAGGACCGGATCGTCGGGCTCAAGGTGCGGGACATCTACGAGGTGCCGGCCGCGGCGCTGGTTCTCGCCGCCCACCAGGACCTGGAGAAGGTCGTCTCAACGATCCACCAGAACAACTTCAAGCACTCGCTGGACCGGCACTGGGCCTACATGGTCTACGCCGGGCTCTGGTTCGAGCCGCTGCGCCACGACCTCGACGCGTTCATGGACTCCGCCAACGAGTTCGTCACCGGGGAGGTGACCCTGAAGCTGTACAAGGGCTCGGCGACGCCGGTCGCGCGCAGGTCCGAGTACGCGGTGTACGACGAAAACCTTGCATCCTTCGGTGCTTCCGGGGGAGACTTCTCGCAGAACGCCGCTCCGGGCTTCATCGAGCTGTTCTCGCTCCAGAGCCGGATGGCCCACCAGGTCCGCAACCGCCAGGAGGCACGCAAGTGATCTACAAGTTGATCGGAATGGCCGTCGTCAAGCTCGGTCTGCGCATCCTGAGGCGCAAGGCCGTCGCGAACAAGGTCCTGCTGAGCGGCGTGGCCGGCGCCGCGGCGCTCACGGTGGTGGCGGCCGCGGGATACCTGGCGACCAGGGACGCCCCGGAGGCCTAGGCCCGCCGGGGCCTCTTCGCAAGCCTTCCTGCACCGGGGGGCGCATTGCCGGGCGGGCCGGGGGGTCTTGGCTACCTTGGATCCCTCGGTTTTGGCTCCAACTCGCACAGCTTTCTCCGCCCTGACGGGTGGCATCGCGCTGGCCTCGGCCTGCGTTCTCCTGCTCCTTGGCGGCGACGCCGGGCTCGCATCCGCGGCCACGCTCGAGCAGAAGCAGAGCGCCGCCCGCGACCGGATCGAGCGGACCTCGGCGGCGATCGAGGCCGATCGGGCCGACCTGGAGTCCGCGCGGGCCGAGGCCGAGGAGGCGGCCGCCAGGGAATCCGATCTGTCCGGTTTGATCGCGAACGGCGAGGAGCGCTCGGCCGAGCTCGCGGGCAGGCTCGACGAAGCCGAGACCGCGCTCGCACGCTCGAAGAAGAGGCTCCGGCGGGCGCGGGAGCTGCTCGCGGACCGGCTCGTCTCGATCTACATGAGCGGCGAGTCGCCGGACGCGCTCGCGCTCGCCTTCGGAGCATCCGACTTCGGGCAGCTGGCCACGGGGACCGAATACATCCGGTCCATCCAGGAGGCCGATTCACGGCTCGCGGCGCGGGTCGCGGACCTGCGGCGGGAGCTCGCCGGGAAGGTCGACGGGCTGGGCGAGGCCAAGCGGGCGGTGGACGACCACAACGCCGCGCTGGCGGCCGCCAGGGACCAGATCGCCTCGGCGCGGGCAGAGGCCGAAGCGAGCGCCGCCGAACTTGCCGCCGCAAACGCGGACCGGGAGGCGCGGATCGGCTCGCTGAAGCGCGACATCGCGGGCTGGCAGAGGCAGATCGAGAGGCAGCGGCGGGTGAGCGCCGAGGAGGCGGAAGAGGAGGTCGAGTCGAACCTCGGGGGGCCCTACGCGATCCCGACCTACATCGTGATGTGCGAATCGGGCGGCAACTACTCGGCCCTGAACCCCTCGAGCGGTGCGGGTGGGGCGTACCAGATCATCCCCTCCACCTGGGAGGCCTACGGCGGCAAGGGGCTGCCCCAGGAGGCTTCCAAGGCGGAGCAGGACCGGATCGCCGGCCTCATCTGGGCCGACGTCGGCGCCTCGGCCTGGAGCTGCGCCTAGGAACCTGCGGTCGGGCGAGCTTCGGCTCGTCCTCCCGGTCGAACCCGCCCCTTCGCTTGGTCACCGGTGGCGGACGGCTCCGCTATCGACCGGCAATCGCCGTCAGGTCGCCTGGTCTGAACAACGCCCTGAGGGTGTTGCGGTCGATCACCGCGAGACCCGCCTTCTTGATCTTCACGTTGGCGCCGGTGAGCCGTGCGACCTCGGCCGAGAGAACCGGCTCGTGTCCGACGATCAACGTGTCGCCCCGGCCGGCCGCCAGATCGAGCGCGTCGTAGTCCCCCCACGCGATGCTCTCGACCACCTCAGGTTTCACCGCGAGCGCGCGGCAGGCGAGGTCGGCCGTGTCGAACGCGCGCACCTTCGGTGAGGCGAGGCAGCAGTCCACGTTCATGTCCAGCGCGGCGATCGCGCGGCCGGCGGCGAGGGCCTGCTCCTCGCCCTTCGACGTGAGCCTTCGGGCGTCGTCTCCGGCACCCTGGCCCGGCTCCGCGTCGCCGTGTCTGAGCAGGTAGATCACGCCCCCGACTCTATCTCCCGCCGACCCCGCAACTTGCGGGAATTCGTTCGGAGCGGTCGGGAATTCCATCAGGTGCGCTTGCCATCATGGTCGGGCAATGAGTTCCGGCGCATCCAGCAAGGGTCCAGTAGCCCACCTCCATGTTCACAGCGAACATTCGGTGCTGGATGGGGCCTGCAACATCAAGGAGATGGCGGCCCGTGCGGCGGAGCTCGACATGCCGGCGCTCGCGCTCACCGACCACGGCGTGATGAACGGCTCGCTCGACATGTACAAGGCGTGCCGGGCGAACGGGATCAAGCCCATCCTCGGGATCGAGGCCTACTTCGTCGACGACCGGCACGAGGTCAAGAAGATGGGCCGCTACGAGCGGAACCATCTCACCCTGCTGGCCGAGAACGACGAGGGCTTCCGCAACCTTGTCGCGCTCTCGTCGGAGGGGTTCCTGGAGGGGTACCACCGGGGCAAGGCCAACGTCGACATGGAGCTGCTCGACCGGCACTCGGAGGGAGTGATCGTGTTGACGGGATGCCTCCAGGCGAGGTTCGTGAAGAGGCTGGTGGAGGACCGCCCGGACGAGGCCCGCGAGCACCTCGACCAACTGATCCAGGTATTCGGGCCGGAGCAGGTTTACATGGAGGTCCAGAAGAACGGGATCGCCGACCAGGACAAGGCGAACGAGCAGATCGTCCGCATCGCTCGGGAGGTCGGTCGGCCGCTCGTGGGCACCGCGGACGTCCACTACCTGAGGCGCGAGGACTACCAGAACCACACGGCGCTCCTCTGCGTCCAGACCAAGTCGACGCTCGACGCGCCGAAGATGACCTTCGACACGAACGAGTTCTACCTGAAGGACGCCGAGGAGATGCACGCCGCGTTCGCCGAGTGGCCGGACGCGATCCCGTCGACGATCGAGATCGCGGACCGGACCGACATCGACATCCCGCTCGGTCAGATCCTCCTGCCCTCGTTCCCGACCGAGAACGGCGAATCGGAGAGCGACATGCTCCGCCGCCTCGTGGAGGAGGGGATCAGGAATCGTTACGGGGACCCGGCGCCGGCCGAGGTGCGGGAGCGCATGGAGTTCGAGCTCGGGGTGATCGAGGAGATGGGCTTCCCGGCCTACTTCCTGATCGTCTGGGACTTCATCCACTACGCGAAGGAGAACGGCATCTCGGTCGGACCCGGCCGTGGGTCCGCCGCCGGCTCGATCGTCTCCTACTCGCTGGGCATCACCGATCTCGACCCGGTCGAGCACGACCTGCTCTTCGAGCGGTTCCTCAACCCGGGCCGGAAGTCGATGCCGGACATCGACATCGACTTCTCCGTCCGCGGGCGCGACCGCATGATCCAGTACGTCACGAACAAGTACGGGTCGGACTCGGTCGCCCAGATCATCACCTTCGGCAAGATGGCGCCGCGCGCCGCGGTGCGCGACGCCGCCCGCGTCCACGGTTTCGATTATGCGACCGGAGACCGCCTGGCGAAGGAGATCCCGGAGCCGATCATGGGTCGCTCGCCCTCCTTCGAGGAGTGCCTGAAGGAGGGGGAGGACCTCCGCAAGACCTACGACTCCGACGCGGACGCGGCGAAGATCATCGACACCGCCCGCGGGCTCGAGGGCAAGATCCGCAACACCTCGATCCACGCGGCGGCCGTGGTGATCTCGGGGCGCCCCCTCAAGGAGATCGTGCCGCTGCAGTTGGTCGAGGACAAGTCGGCGCCGCCGGCGATCGGCGAGGACGGCAAGCCGGCCAAGCAGTTCAAGACGGTGACGCAGTACTCGATGGGACCGGTCGAGGAGATCGGCCTGCTGAAGATGGACTTCCTCGGCCTGCGAAACCTCGACGTCATCGACGACGCGGTCGACATCATCAAGCGCTCCCGCGGGATCGAGATCGACATCGCCGAGATCCCCCTGGACGACGCCGCCACGTACGAGATGCTCGCGCGAGGGGACTCGGTCGGCGTGTTCCAGCTCGAGTCCGACGGCATGCGCGAGGCGATGCGCCGGGTCGTGCCCACCGAGTTCGACGACATCACCGCGCTGGTCGCGCTCTACCGCCCCGGGGCGATGAAGGAGATCCCGCGCTACGCCGAGGGCAAGCACGACCCGGACTCGGTCGAGTACGGGGATCCGCGGTTGAAGGACATCACCGAGTCGACGTATGGCTGCTTCCTGTACCAGGAGCAGCTGATGGCGGTGGCGAAGGAGATGGCGGGGTTCTCGCCGTCGGAAGCGGACGATCTGCGCAAGGCCATCGGCAAGAAGAAGCGCGACCTGATGGCGGAGATGAAGCCGAAGTACCTGGAGGGCCTCGCCGCCTCGGGCACGGACCCGGCGCTCGCGGCGTACCTCTGGAGCGTCAACGAGGCCGCGGCCGACTACTCGTTCAACAAGTCCCACGCCGCCTGCTACGCCTTGATCTCGTACCGGACCGCTTACCTCAAGGCGAACTACCCGGCCGAGTACATGGCGGCCGTCATCTCCTCCGTGATGAGCACCAAGGACAAGGTGCCGTTCTTCGTCAGCCACTGCACGTCGATGGGCATCCAGGTCCTGCCGCCCGACGTGAACATCTCCGATCACAGCTTCGTGGTGGACGGCTCCGACATCCGCTTCGGGCTGGACGCCGTCAAGAACGTGGGGTACTCCGCGGTCGAGGCGATCATCAACGCGCGGGAGGAGAGGCCCTTCGAGTCGCTCTGGGACTTCTGCGAACGGGTGGACAACCGCGCGGTGAACAAGCGGGCGGTCGAGTGCCTGGTCAAGTGCGGCGCGTTCGACTCGCTGCCGGGGTCGCGCCAGGGGATGCTCGAGAAGCTGCCCGACGCGGCCGCGGCGGGGGCGAAGGCGCAGTCCGACGCGATGATGGGCCAGGCCTCGATCTTCAGCCTCGACGGCGCCGAGCAGGCGGGAGGGGGCGGCAGCCACGAGCCGATCAGCGAGACCGAGTTCGACCAGAAGGAGCTGCTGGCGCTCGAGAAGGAGACCATGGGGACGTTCCTGTCGTCTCACCCCCTGGACGGGCTGAAGGAGGCGATCCTGGCCGAGGCGGACTGCAGCCTTGCCGATCTCGCCAATCTCAAGGACGGTTCCCGCGCGACGGTCGGGGGCCTCGTCACGGCGTACAAGAAGCTGCGCAGCCGCGCCGGCAAGCAGATCGCCTTCGCGACCCTGAGCGACATCGAAACCGACATCGAGCTGATGCTCTTCGACCTGGACGGGTCCGAGAAGCAGCGTCTGGTCCAGCTGGACGAGGTCGTGATGGTGAAGGGGGTTGTCGACCAGTCGGAGGACGGCACCAAGATGCGGGTACGCGACGCCGAGATCTTCAACCCGTCCGAGGCCCAGATCGAGAAGGCGAAGGAGAAGTACGCGAAGAAGAACGAGCCCTTCACGGTCCGGGTCGTGCCCGAACAGATGTCGCTCGACACCCTGGAGGAGATGAAGTCGGTGTTCGGCCAGCACCAGGGCGATTCCGACGTCGTGATCGTCCTGGAGGGCGAGTCGGAGCGCCGCCTCAAGCTCGGCCCCGACTTCCGGGTGCGGCGCTCCCCGGGCCTCGCCACGGAGATCGACCAGATCTTCGGCGAGGGCACGGCCGCCCGCGCCGCCTGACGCACCGCGGTGAAGCGCCGGCCGGTTCCGCCGCGTCGCGGAGCGGCCCCCACCCCGTCGGCCGCCGCTCGGTGGGCCGATCCTGCGGGTATCCGCCCGCCGGATCGCCGAGCCCCAGGCACTGCGCCGGCCGGATCGGGCCCCGTTCGGGCCCGCCTCACAGCAGTGGGGCAGGTCACATAACGATGTCATCGATCCATGTAACATTCCTGTCATGACTGCCACAGAAACTTCAGAAGAAACCACTGCTGACGAGGCTTCGGCGCCCAAGTTCAGCCTCGAGCTGAACCAGGACCAGAAGGACATCCAGGAGTGGGTCCACGGCTTCGCCGAGAACGTGATGCGGCCCGCCGCCCACGAGTGGGACGAGCGGGAGGAGTTCCCCTGGGAGATCGTCCAGGAGGCCGCCAAGATCGGTCTCTACGGCTTCGAGGGCACCGCGCAGTTCTTCGCCGATCCGACCGGGCTCAGCCTGCCGATCGTGAACGAGGAACTGTTCTGGGGCGACGCCGGTCTCGGCATGGCCATCCAGGGCACCGGCCTCGCCGTCGCCTCGATCTTCGGCCAGGGCACGCCCGAGCAGATCGGTGAGTGGATCCCGCAGTGCTACGGCACCGAGGACGACGTCAAGATCGCCGCGTTCTGCTCCTCCGAGCCCGACGCCGGCTCCGACGTCTCCGGGGTGCGCACCACGGCCAAGTACGACGAGGCCAACGACGAGTGGGTGCTGAACGGCCAGAAGGCGTGGGCCACGAACGGCGGCATCGCCAACGTCCACGTCGTGATCGCCTCGGTCGATCGTGAGCTCGGCTCGCGCGGCCACGCGGCCTTCATCATCCCGCCGAACACCCCCGGCTGCACCCAGGGCGCCAAGGTCAAGAAACTCGGCATCCGCGCCTCGCACACCGCCGACGTCCACCTCGACGACTGCCGCGTGCCCGGCAGCTGCCTGCTCGGCGGCAAGGAGAAGCT
>Ga0182737_1003812_pt1 | contig 10727 bp, 12 predicted proteins | sample eDN5th30CBELigOP_FD_128878 | JGI IMG/M metagenome (GOLD analysis project Ga0182737, IMG submission 128878) | Enriched Organic Plus compost microbial communities from Emeryville, California, USA - eDNA 5th pass 30_C BE-Lig OP (version 2) (version 2) ... | reverse complement strand
CCCCACCCTGCCCGTGCTGCCCGCCCAGGGCCAGACCGAGCTCATGCCCAGCCTGGGCGACGCCGCCGACGACCCCGCCATCTGGGTCCACCCCACCGACCCGCGGGCCAGCCGCGTGCTCGGCACCGACAAGCAGGGCGGCCTGCTGGTCTACGACCTGCAGGGCAAGCAGCTGCAGGACCTGCGCGTGGGCCGCATCAACAACGTCGACGTGCGCCCCGGCTTCGACCTGGGCGGCCGCGCCGTCGACCTCGCCGTGGGCAGCAACCGCGACCGCAACAGCCTGCACGCCTTCGCCATCGACCGCGCCAGCGGCCAGGTCAGCGAGCTGGGCCAGGTCGACACGCCGCTCTCCGACATCTACGGCCTGTGCATGTACAAGGACCCGGCCGGCGCCATCTACGCCATCGCCAACGACAAGGACGGCACCTTCCTGCAATACCGCCTCGAAGCCCCGGACGGCCGCATCGCCGGCCACCTGGCGCGGCGCTTCCGCGTCGACAGCCAGCCGGAAGGCTGCACGGCCGACGACCGCAGCGGCCGGCTCTACGTCGGCGAGGAAGACGTCGCCGTCTGGGCCCTGGACGCCGCCGCCGACGCGCCGGCCGTGCTGGCCCAGGTCATGCCCGTCGGCCCCATGCTGCATGCCGACATCGAAGGCATGGCCATCTACCAGGGCGAGCGCGCCTCCTACCTGGTCGTCTCCAGCCAGGGCAACGACAGCTACGTGGTGCTCGACGCCGCCCCGCCCTACGCCCTGCGCGGCGCCTTCCGCATCGGCCTGAACGCCGAGCTGGGCATCGACGGCGCGTCCGAGACCGACGGGCTGGAGGTCACCTCGGCCGACCTGGGCGGCATCTGGAGCCGCGGCATGCTGGTGGTGCAGGACGGCCGCAAGCGCATGCCGGAGGGCACGCAGAACTACAAGTATCTGCCCTGGTCGGCGGTGGCGGAAGCGCTGGGGCTGGAGTAGGCGGGCATGCGCAGCGGCATTGCGCGCCCAGCGGCGCGCAATGCCGTCTCGGCCTGGCCGGATCGGACGAGCCGCAACGGTGCGCCCCTAGCGCCGCCGTATCACCCTGAAGGTGGCCGTGGCCCGGCACACCAGCCGGCCGGCCTCGTCGCGGATCTCGCCTTCGCAGAAGGCAATCGTGGTGCCGCGGCGCAGGCAGCGCGCCTCGATGCGCAGGTCCCCCTTGCCCGGGGCCATGAAGCTGGTGTTCATGTCTATGGTGGCCAGGCCCGTGCCGGTCGGGTCGGCGCCGCGGCCGGCCGCGCTCATGGTGAAGTCCAGCACGCTCATCAGCGTGCCGCCGTGGATGTGGCCGTGGCTGTTGAGCAGCTCGGCGCGGTACGGCAGGCGGGCGCTGGCGTGGTCGGGGCCGATGGCCAGGGGCTCCACGCCCAGCAGCTCCATCAGCGGGATGGCGACGCCGAAGAAATCGCGGCTCACCGCCATCCCCCCTGGCGATCCCGCGGCGGCATCGGCGCGGCCGCGCGCAGGCCCCGCGTCACCGCGGGTTCCCTTTCCCGTCGTCCACCGGCATGGTCGGCCAGCAGGACACATAGCCGAACTCGATCGCCTCGCGCATGGCCTGCACGGCGCGCGCGTCCCAGATGTTGCGGCCCCACATGGCCACGGTGACCTCGGACCGGTCGGCCGACAGCGCGCGCGCGTCGACCTGCGCCATGCGGCCCTCGCCCAGCAGCGCGCGCACGATCGTCTGCGAGGTGCGCGAGGCCTCGTCCACGCCGCCCGTGACGGGATAGCCGGCCGCCCCGCGCAGGCATTGCTCGGCCTGGGCAACTGCGCGGTGGTGCACTTCCTGGTAGGACACCGGCACCTCGAAGCGCGCGGCGGGCGCGCTGCCATCGGGCTGGATGCCCACCGAGCAGGCCGACAGCGCCAGCAGCGCCGCGCCCGCGGCGATGATTCTCGACATACGTCCTCCAATGATTCCGGAGCAAATTATGCTTGATTCCAGGGCTCCCCCCTACGCGCTTACGCGCGCCCCCCAGGGGGCGGCACTGGCGGACCGGCAAAGCCGGCTCCGCTGTGCCCCGGATACGGGGGCGTACCTTCATGCACCGAGGAAGATGCCGGCAATGCCCCGCACTTTACTGCCAGCGCGCCCGCAGGCGGGCGGCCAGGTCGATGGCCGGGACGGGCTCGGTGCCGGCCGCGGCGGCTTCCATGGCTGTCGGCGCCGGCAGGCGCTGGAACAGGTGGGCGATGCCGTCCGGGATGAAGCGCGTGCGCGAGGCGTACACGTGCCGGTCGCCCAGGCCCGTCTGCTGGTGCACGTAGAAGCGCTGCGGCACGATCACGTGCAGGCGCTCGCGCGCCCGCGTCATGGCCACGTACAGCAGGCGGCGCTCTTCCTCCAGGTCCTCGGCGCGGTCGGTGGCCATGTCCGAGGGGATGCAGCCGTCCACCGCGTTCAGCACGTAGACCGAATGCCATTCCTGGCCCTTGGCCGAATGGATGGTGGACAGGATCATGTAGTCCTCGTCGCGCAGCGGCGCGCCGGACTCGTCGCTGGTGGCGTCGGGCGGGTCCAGGGTCAGCTCGGTCAGGAAGCGCTCGCGCGAGCCGTAGCCGGCGGCGATGCGCACCAGCTGGTCCAGGTCGCCGCGGCGCACGCGCGCGTCGTCGTGGCGCCGCTCCAGGTGCGGCAGGTACCAGCGCACCGCCAGGTCCAGCTCGCCCGGCCAGCCCGCCGCGCCGCCGGCAAGCTGCGCATAGGTGTCGGCCAGCGCGCGCCAGTCGCCGGCGTCCACCGAGCCGCCCGGCGCGAAGTCGCGCAGCGCCTGGGCGGGCGAGGCCGCGTCCGCCATCGCATCCAGCAGGCGCGCCGAGGTGGCCGGGCCCACGCCGGCCAGCAGCTGCGCGACCCGGAAGCCGGCCATGCGCCCGCGCGGGTTCTGCGCCCAGCGCAGCAGCGCCAGCACGTCCTTGATGTGGGCGGCCTCCAGGAAGCGCAGGCCGCCGTACTTGACGAAGGGGATGTTGCGCCGGACCAGCTCCAGCTCCAGCGCGGCGCTGTGGCCGGCGGCCCGGAACAGCGCCGCCTGCGACTTGAGCACGGCGCCGGCCTCGCGCTGGGCCAGCACCTGGTCGGCCACCCAGCGCGCCTGGCCGGCCTCGTCGGACACGGCCACCAGCGCGGGCGCGACGCTGCCGCCGCGGTCGGTCCGGAGCTGCTTGGCGTAGCGCTCGGCGGCCAGGCCGATCACCGCGTTGGAGGCGTCCAGGATGGGCTGGGTGGACCGGTAGTTGCGCTCCAGCACGATCACGCGCGCCGGCTGCGCGAAGCAGGCCGGGAAGTCCAGGATGTTGCGCACCGTGGCCGCGCGGAAGGAATAGATGGCCTGCGCGTCGTCGCCCACCACCGTCAGGCCCCGGCCGTCGGGCTTCATGGCGAGCAGGATGCCGGCCTGCAGGCGGTTGGTGTCCTGGTATTCGTCGACCAGCACGTGGTCGAAGCGCGCCGACACGTCCGCGGCGATGGCCGCGTCGCCCATCATCTCGGCCCAGTACAGCAGCAGGTCGTCGTAGTCCAGCGCGTGCTGCTCCTGCTTGGCGCGCACGTAGGCGCCGAACAGCCTGTGCAGTTCGTCGTGCCAGTCCCGGCACCAGGGGTAGGACGCGTCCAGCACCTCGGCCAGCGGCTGCCGGCCGTTGACCACGCGCGAATAGATGGCCAGGCAGGTGCCCTTGAGCGGAAAGCGCGACTGCGTCGCCGACAGGCCCAGCTCGTGGCGCACCAGCCCCATCAGGTCCTCGGCGTCGCCGCGGTCGTGGATGGTGAAGGTCTCCGGCAGGCCGATGCGCGCCGCGCAGTCGCGCAGCAGCCGCGCGCCGATGGCGTGGAAGGTGCCCGCCCAGGGCAGGCCCGGCGCGCGCTGGCCGGCGGGCAGCCCCATGGCGCGGCCCAGCACCTCGCCCACGCGGCGCTCCATCTCCTGCGCGGCGCGGCGCGAGAAGGTCAGCAGCAGCACGCGCTGCGGGTCCGCGCCCCGCAGGATCAGGTGCGCCACCCGGTGCGCCAGCGTGCTGGTCTTGCCCGAACCCGCCCCGGCGATCACCAGCAGCGCCCGCTCGTCCGGCGGCGAGCCGGCGCCGTGCAGCACGGCCTCGCGCTGGGCGTCGTTGAGATCGGCCAGGAAATCCTCGCGGCCGGCGGGCCGGCAGGCGGATAGTGGATCAGGTGTATCAGGCATGACGGCGAAAGACGAAATGCTCCGGAGGCACGGAATACGGCACAGCAAGGCCCCGGGGCTGGACAGCACCAAGCGGTCCAGCCGGGGCACGATGCCTGGAGGACAGCTCGAGGCCCCCGCGACGCGTCACGGACGATAGGACGGAATTGTCCCGATACCCCCGCATCACGGCAATCCGTCACTATACTGGATAGAAATACAGCCCTGTGCTGAGGCCCATCCTGGGATCACCTTTCCCTCATCGACAAGCCCGCCGCAGGATCGCCACAGCCTTGCTTGCCTGACTATCTATGCCACTTAGTGGCATAATTCAGTTGGCCCTGGCCGTTGCCGACGGCACATTGCAGGAGATTCATCATGGACACAGCCGGGAACAAGAAGAGCCGGATACTTGAAGCGGTCCACGACACCGCCGGCGATCTGCATCGCCTGGGCTTCATAGACAAGCGCAAGATGCAAAAGTATGACGCGCTGTGCCTGGAGCCCGTGCACGACTACGACGCCGGGAAGGTCAAAGCGCTCAGGGCGCGCCTGCACCTGAGCCAGGCCGTCCTGGCGTCGATACTCAACACCAGCCCATCCACTGTGCGCAAATGGGAAATCGGCGACAAAAAGCCCAGCGGGCCGTCGCAGCGATTGCTCGACATCCTTGCGCGCAAAGGGCTGGACGCGGTGCTTTGATTTGGCCATCCTGGTCGGCATCGCCTCCTGGACCGATCCGACGCTGCTGGCCTGCGGACGCTTCTATCCGCCCGGCGTGCGCAGCGCCGAGGCGCGCCTGCGCCACTACGCCGCGCGCTTCCCCCTGGTCGAAGCCGACTCCCCCTTCTACGCCCTGCCCGATCCCGCCACGGCGCAGGCCTGGGCCGAGCGCACGCCGCCGGGATTCGTCTTCGACGTCAAGGCCTTCCGCCTGTTCGCCGGCCATGGCGCGGCCCCGGCCACCCTGCCCGCGGAACTGCGCCGCGAACTGCCGGACCCGGCCGCCGCGAAGGTTTTCTACTTCGACCTGCCGGGCGACCTGCAGCGCGAGTTCTGGCAGCGCTACCTGGGCGCGCTGGAGCCGCTGCGCCAGGCCGGCCGGCTGGGCGCGATCCAATTGCAGTTCCCGCCCTGGATACGCAACGACCGCACCGGCCGCGCCTGGGTCGCGCACTGCGCCGAAAGGGTCGACGGCTGCACGGCCGCCGTCGAGTTCCGCCACCAGTCGTGGCTGCACGGCCCGCCGGGCGAGGCGACGCTGGATTTCCTGGCCGGGCTGGGCCTGGCGCATACCGTGGTGGACAGCCCGCAGGGCCATGCCAACACCGTGCCCGCGGTCTGGCGCCACACGCGCGGCGACCTGGCCGTGGTGCGCCTGCACGGCCGCAACGGGGCCGCCTGGAACGGCGCGGGGCGCGGCGCCTCGTCCAGCCGCTTCACCTACGAATATCCGCCGGAGGAACTGGCCGGGCTGGCCCGGCGGATACGCGAGCTGGCGCGGCACGTGCGCGAAACGCACGTGGTGCTCAACACCAATTACGAGGACCAGGGCATGCTCAACGCGCAGCGGCTCAGGCAGGCGCTGCAGACGCTGGACGGCGGCCCATGAACGCCCCGGCGCAGCGGAAACACCGGGTGGCGCGACATGCCGGCCGGCACGGCATGGGCGCCGCCTGCATCCCCGGCCTGCCGGGCCGCGGATGACGTCCGGCAGCCGCGACGAACCGCCCGGCATCCGCCGGTTGTACGATGGCAGCCGTCGCGCCGCCGGCCGCGGCGACGCGACGGACATGCCCACACGATACGGAGGCCCCGCATGATGCGCAGTCTGGATTTCAGCTCCTGGCAGGCGATTCTTTCCACCCTGCTCGCGCTGGCCTTCATCACCCTGATCGGCGTCGGCATCCGGCTGCTGGTCATGCAGACCATCCAGCAGCGCCGCGAGCGCGAGAACCGGCAGATCAACGAGCGCCTGCGCACCCTGATCGCGGCCTACAAGGTGCTGGGCGGCTCCTTCACCGGCAACCTGGCCGTCGACCCCACCCACCTGCGCGACCTGCGCCGGCGCGGCGAGGCGGCAGGCGACGAGACGGACCCAGGCGAAACCGATGCGCCCGCCGCCGCCGAGTCCGGCGACCGCGCCCGCCGGATGCGCGACGCGGTCGAGGCCGCGCTGTCCGACATCATCCTGCTCGGCACCGAGGAACAGGTGCGCCTGGCCGCCCGGGCCGCCAACGACCTCGTCGCCGGCCGCCCCATCCACACCGGCGAACTGGTCGTGTCCCTGCGCAGCTTCATCCGCAGCGTGCTCAACCTGGAACCCGTGCCGACCGGGCTGGCCATTCCCATGCAAGGCCCCACGCGGCCCGGCTCGTCGCGCGGCGGAAGCGGCGCTGGCGCAGGCGGCCGGCAAGGCGCGGGCGGAGGCGGAGGCGGAGGCGGAGGCGGCCGCGGCATGGGCGGCGCGGCCGGCGGCGCCGGCATGGGAATGGGTATGGGCATGGGCCTGGGCGGCCTGTCCGGCGGAAGCGACGACACTCAGCCGCGCTAGCAGCGCCAGCCGTTGACAGAAAGCTTACAGCCTGCTTAAATCGCACCGCTCTCACGGGGAGTAGCCGGAGCGGATCCCCTCTGCTCCTGCAGTGTCGTCAGTACGGAGACGGACCGGCATCGCCATTCCAGCCATCGCATCTCCCGGCACTGCGGACCGCGTCCTTCCTGGCGCGGCTGGCGAGACCGGACGGGTTTTCATCAACCTATCCGCACAAGGGTCTTGCCATGATTTCCGTCGGCACTCCGCTGCTGTGGTCGCTGTTCGCGGCCTTCGTCGTCGTCGCCCTCCTGATCGATTTCTTCGCCCTGAACCGCCAGGGCGCGCACAAGGTCTCCATGCGCGAGGCCGCCGTCTGGTCGCTCGTCTGGGTGGCCGTCAGCTTCGTCTTCGTCGCCCTGCTGTGGTGGCGGCTGGGCGGCCTGGACCCCGATCCCGCCCTGCGCGCGCTGGCCAACGACAAGGCGCTGGAATACGTCACCGGCTACCTGGTCGAGAAGGCGCTGGCGGTGGACAACATCTTCGTCTTCCTGATGCTGTTCACCTACTTCGCCGTCCCGGCCGAATTCCAGAAGCGCGTGCTGATGCTGGGCATCCTGGCCGCGCTGGTGCTGCGCGGCATCCTGATCCTGGTCGGCGCATGGATGATCTCGCAATTCCACTGGGTCCTGTACGTGTTCGGCGCCTTCCTGGTCTTCACCGGCGTGAAGATGTGGTGGGCCGCCGGCCAGGAGCCCGACCTGGAAGCCAACCCGGCGCTGCGCTGGCTGCGCCGGCGCGTGCGCATCGCCCCGGACTACGACGGCGAGCGCTTCTTCACGCGCATCGACGGCCAGCGCGTGGCCACGCCGCTGCTCATGGTGATGCTGCTGATCGGCATCGTCGACGTGGTGTTCGCGGTGGACTCCATCCCGGCCATCTTCGCCATCACCACCGACCCCTTCATCGTCCTGACCTCCAACGTCTTCGCCATCCTGGGCCTGCGCGCGCTGTACTTCCTGCTGGCCGGCATGCACGAGCGCTTCCACCTGCTGCCCTACGGCCTGGCGCTGGTGCTGGTGGTGATAGGCGCGAAGATGCTGCTGATCGACCTGTACAAGATCCCGGTGTCGTGGTCCCTGCTGGCCACGGCGGCCATCCTGGGCTCGACCATGGTGCTGTCGCTGTGCGTCCCGGCCAGGGGCGAGGCCGGGACGGGCGGGGCCTACCCCTTCCACGGCAAGCGGCGCGAGGGCAAGGACGGCGGCGAGCCGCCCGCCCGGTAGATCGCGCGCGACGCCGCGCTGGCGGGGCTGGGTGCGGAAGTGGCGATCGCGCGCCACGCCTACCTGGGCGTGGATTACGCCGGCGAGTACGGCGGCGGCAGCCGCGAGCACACCGGCAGCGTCACGCTGCGCTGGCAGTTCTGAGCCCGCAGCCTGGGGAAAGGACCTATCCGGCTGCCTCGACAGCCGCCTGGTCCCGCCGCATCGGCCCGGGCCGCCTGATTTGCAACGCCGCCATGAGTGCGAAGGCGCGATTTCGCGGCGGCGAACCGACGGGACAGGAGACTATGCCGACGGCATCAGGCTGTCCAGTTCCAGAAAGGTGAAATACCCCGCTTCGGTCCAGCCTGCCGTATCGATGTGGTGGACGTTGCCCAGCACCACCGGGCGCTCCACCGGCGTGTGGCCGACGACGAGCGCGCGCACGCCGGCCACGCCGCTTTCGTCGCCCGCCTCCAGGCGCGCGCGCGACCACAGCGCCCGCGAACGCGCCCGGCGCGGATGCTCGCGCAGCGCGCGCTCGGCGGCCTGCCAGGCGCGCGCCGGGCTGTCGGCATGGACCACCGCCACCACGCCCTCGCGGGTCTCGATCTCGCGCGCCAGAGGCAGCGCCTGGAAGGCCTCGGCGAACGGCTGCTGCCGCTCGCGCGGCAAATCCAGGAACCAGCCGCCGCCGTAGTGGCGGTAGTTCCCGACGTCGACCAGGCCATGGCGGTAGTGGCGCACGGCATAGTCCTCGTGGTTGCCCTGCACGGCATGGAACCACGGCTGCGCCAGCCACTGCAGCACCGATTCGCTCTCCGGGCCGCGGTCGACCAGGTCGCCCACGGCGAACAGGCGGTCGCGCGCCGGGTCGAACCCCAGCGCGTCCATCGCCCGCCGCAGTCGCGAGAAATGGCCGTGGATGTCGCCCACGGCGAAGTCGCGGCCCAGGGAATTGGCCGCGTGGCGGTGGATGTCTGCGGTGGTCGCTGCGGTCATTGTTTGACTTGTCGCTACGTCGCTGCTGCGGCTGCCGCCGCCCTTGCCCGCATCCCGCCGCAATCCCGTCAGCCCCGCTGCAGGCGGCGCAGCGCGGCCGGCTTTATGCGGCGATAATGCTTCCCCGGTTATACAGGAGTTGCAGGAGCCGCCGATGAATTCCCCGCTTTCGACCCGTGCGCCCACCCATGCCTGGCGCCTGGCCGCCGGCCTGCTCGGCCTGCTCGGCGTGGCCCTGGGCGCGGTCGCCGCGCATGCGCTGGCCGACCCGCACGCCGCGGCCGTGGTCGAGCGCGCCTCGCTCTACCAGATCCTGCACGCCCTGGCGCTGCTGGCCATCGCCGGCCTGCCCGGCCGGCTGGCCCTGCTGGCGCGCTGGGCCTTCCTGGCGGGCATCGTGCTGTTCTGCGGCAGCCTGTACCTGCGCTACCTGGGCGGCCACGAGGCCGCCGGGTCGCTCGCGCCCTACGGCGGCACGGCGCTGATGCTGGGCTGGCTGCTGACGGGGCTGGCGCGCCTGCCGCGCGGTTGAGCGCCCGCGAACCGTGCCGGGCGCCGACGGGCCGCCCCCTCGGCATATCGGCTGCCGGCCGCGCAACGCCTCGTCGCGCGGCCGTCACAAAGATTCCCTTGGCGGGCGTTTCGGTGTATAGTAAGAGTCTATCGTCAAAGCTTTTTCAAAAAGTCTTTTTCAAAAAGCTTTGTCCCTGCACTGAAAAGTGCCAGCCACTGCCGAACCAAGGCTTCGCGCCTTGCCTTGCGCCGGCAGCCCGCTTCACCGCCGGGCTGCCATCCGCTCCGCTGCCGGTACGGCAGCAGGCCACCGGGCGGTTTCTCCGGCGCATCTTGCGGCATCGCTCCCTGGGCGATGCCCGGGTCTCTGATCAAAGACTCGCGCGTATCCGGCGGCGTGCCGGGCGACATGCCCTGCGCCGGCGGTGCGACGCCCGCCCAGGGCCACGGCCGGCACGGGGCTGCCCTGCCCCGCGCGGCTGCAACGCTACGAAAAGGACCTGCTCATGGCAAAGGAAGAACTCATCGAATTCGGCGGCATCGTGGACGAAGTCCTGCCCGACACCCGCTATCGCGTCACGCTGGAAAACGGCATGGTCGTCTCGGCCTACGCTTCCGGCAAGATGAAGAAGAACCGCATCCGCATCCTGGCCGGCGACCGCGTCACGCTGGAAATGTCGCCCTACGACCTGACCAAGGGCCGCATCTGCTTCCGCCACAAGGACGAGAACCCGGCCCCGCGCCCGCCCAGCGGCGGCTACCGCGGCGCCCGCCGCTGACGGCACGTCGCCAGCCTGCCGCAGGCCTCAGCCCTGCAGCAGTATCGTCAAGCCGCGCAGCAGCCCGTAGCAGACGGCCGCCGCGGCCAGCACGCAGGCCACGACCTTGAGCGCCGCGCGCTCGTCGGCCGGCGGAAAGCGCCCCAGCGCCACGCGCCCGCCTATCCCCGAAAAGGCCAGCGCGTACAGCATGCAGGCGGCATCCAGGATGCCGTCGCGCCCCAGCGAAAACCCCAGCATGAACATCGCCGTGCCCACCATGAAGGCGGGCAGGCCCACGGCATAGCCGAGCGCACGGAACAGCGTGACCGTGCTGACTTCCCAGTCCTCGGGCCCGGCGGGTTGCGCGGGGCCGGTCTGCGGCTTGTGCGATTCAGGCATCGATCACCATGACAGGACCACCAGTCCAGGACCACCAGTTGGCCCATTGGT
>Ga0182737_1003809_pt1 | contig 10727 bp, 4 predicted proteins | sample eDN5th30CBELigOP_FD_128878 | JGI IMG/M metagenome (GOLD analysis project Ga0182737, IMG submission 128878) | Enriched Organic Plus compost microbial communities from Emeryville, California, USA - eDNA 5th pass 30_C BE-Lig OP (version 2) (version 2) ... | reverse complement strand
CGCGGTCGGTGCAACCCCCGAGGAGGCTGCACACGACGCGGTTGCGTGCCACCACGGTGCCGATCGTGTTGCGACCCGCCTGCAGGCCGACGAAGTGCGTGACGTCCACGTGGGTGCGGAGCCCGCTCCAGTCGGCCTGGTTCGGGAAGGTCTGGAACGATTCGGCGGTCGTGCCCGGGCGGAACGTCGGGTTGTCGGCGTCGAGCACGGCCTTCATCTGGTCGAAGGTGTGGCGCTGCCACGCCACACCGTCTCCGTTGAGGTCCGTCCCGGCCTCAAGGAGCACCGGCTCGGTGGCGAGCTGCTCGTAGTAGGGACCCGCCATCAGCTGGTGCGCAGCGCTGAAGCTGCCGGCGATGTGGCGGACGACCTCCTTCGGTCCGTTCACGGGCCCTGCCGCGAAGTCCCCCGTGTAGAGCACGTTCACGAGCTTCGGTGAGCCGAGCCACGGCGCCCCGAACGTGACGAGCCGCTCGACAGGAGCGTCCTCGCCCAGGTCGAGCAGGTAGCGCTGGGCGACCAGGCTCCCCATCGAGTGCGTCACGATGTTGACCTTCCGGTCCGGCCAGAACTTCTGGATGCAGCCCATGAAGTCGGCGAGCCGCTGCGCGCTGGCGGCGTTGTCCTTCCGCCAGTCGTAGGCGAAGGTGAAGAGGTTCGGGCTCTCCTGGGCGGTGTCGCACCCGGCGGTGGTGTAGCGCTGCAGCCGCCCCTCGACGCGGTACGGCCGGAAGCCGGTGAACTCGAGGTGGCTGAGCAGCTTGTCGTACACGCCGAGGGCGTCGCTGGCCCAGGAACCGAGGCCGTAGCAGGTCTCGTCGCGCAAGGGCGCGAAGGCGGCCAGGTTGCCGAGAGCACGGCCCTCACGGATGTCGTCGGGCCAGAGGCTCATGTGCATGCGGTCCTCGCCGCACTTCAGCCACTGCTCGGCGCCCTCGTCGCCGCGCTCGGCACTCGGGGCGTCGGCGATCTGCGAGATGCGGCTGGCGCCCGCGCCGTGCACAAACACCACCGGGTTCACGGGTCGGGCCAGGTAGGCGGACGCGGTGCCCTGCCAGTCGACGTCGCCGGCGATCAGGCCGTCGGCGTTGATGCCCCTCGCGGTCTGCAGCCGGACGGTGGGTTCACCGACGAGCTGGTCGAGGCGACGCAGCTTGCCGCCTTCGTACGACACGGCGACGACGCGACCGTCCGGCAGCTCCATGGTGCCGACCGCGACGCCGGAGGGGTTGATGTCCTGGAGGAAGATCGCCTGCCCCGGCTGGCCGACCAGCTCCTTGCGACCGGTTGCCGGGTGGGCCAGGTAGGTGCTGAACGGCGCATCCTCACCGAGCGCCACCCTCATCACGACCGTGCCGTCCTCGGCCATCGCCGTGGCCTCCGAATCCACGTCACCGAAGAGGTTCAACAGGATCGGCGAGCCGCCCACCCACTTCACGGCGCGCTCCACGTTGCCGTCGGGCTCGTCCCAATCGGCGGAGCCGATGACGTCGCCCTGCTCCGTGATGGCCCTCGGCCACACGTGCGGGTCGAACTTGTCCGGCCGGGGATGGGCGAGGAGCGTGCGTGAGCCGTCAGCGTGGACGACGGCGTCCATGATGAGGACGTCGCCACGCGAGTTCACCGACCGCGGCGCGAACACCGCCGACGTGTTGGTGTCGTTGCGTGCGGTCTCCCGGAACTCGCCGAGGACGTTCTCGTCGTCGGGCACCCAGATGCCGAGCCGGTTCCCGTACTCCTTCGACTGGGTGTTGCCGGCGGTGGCGGCGATGGTGCCGTTGGGGGCGATGGCGGCGACGGTCACACGATCGGCCCCGGCGACCTCGAGGTCCTCGAACGGCTGGCCCGGACGTGCCCGGAACGCCTTCGGGCGGCCCTGGTAGACGTAGTTGCCGGCGATGGTGCCGTCGTCGGCGATGCCGACGGGGTCCACCTGGGTCACGCCGGGGACCTCGCCGAACGCGTCGGCGAGCTGGTAGCCCGCCATCGGGGCGGTCAGGAGCCGGTCGGCAGCGAGGGAGGCGACCGGCGTGCTCGGGGTCGGCTCCGACGCCGACACGGCAGACGGCGGGAGCGTGAGGGAGGCGGCGGCGACCGCGGCCGCAGCGACGACCGCGGCGCACGACGCCAGGCGCCGCGCCAGCGTGGGTCGCCGCCCGGGGACGGATGAGAGGGTCATCGGTCGACCTCCTCGATCTCGCAGCAGCGGGGACGCACGTCCATCGGACGCTCCTTTCGTCGAGTGGATGCACCCGTTGTCCCATCGCCCCCTCGACAGCCGCTCGGCGGGCGCTTGACGCGGACCGGCCCCGCAGCGCCCACGTCATGCCGAGCGGATCGAGCCGAGCGTCAAGCGAGCGTCGAGCGCCCACGATTCGCGGGACGCACGGTGCCGTTTCACGCGAGGAACTGGCACTCTCCGTCCCGCGGATCGTGGGTGGCGGTCCGACCCTCCCCGGACGCGACGAAGCGTGTGCGGAGGGGGGGGATCCGCACACGCTCCGTCGTCGATCGGGAAAGGGCTCAGGAGACGGTGATCTCCCGGGTCATCCCGACCATGATGTGCGGCTTCCCCTCGCCCGCCGTGTCCGGGAGCATGCAGTAGAGGAGGTAGCGACCCGGCTCCTTCGGCATGGTCGTCCACACCGTGCGGCCGGGCTGGACGGCGCCGAGGCCGCCGCCGCCCTCGAGCGGACCGCTCGTGGTGTCGGATCCCTCGAGGGTGGCGAGCGCCTGCTGCACCGTCTGGCCGTCGGCGAGCTTGGCGATCGCCAGCTCGTGGATCTGCTTGCCGTCGTTGCGGACGGAGATCCGCTCACCGGCCTTCACCTCGTCCGGCAGCACGAACGCGAAGTCCAGGAGCGTCACGTCGGCGTCGCCCTCCTTCGGTTCGGAGGCCGCACCGGCCTTCGGCACGACGGTGAAGGGCCGCACCATGCCCTTCATCGCGTGGGGGATGCCGTCGGCCCCGGGGATGAAGCAGACGAGGAGGTAGTCGCCCGGCGTCAGGTACTGGGTGGACGTGACCGTCTCACCCGGCGCCGCCCCGTTGGGACCACCGAACCCCTCGATCGCCTCGAAGACGGAGCGGCCGGTGGGGTCGGAGACCGCCATCCCTGCCAGGTCCTCGAAGGTCATCCCGTCGGGCATCCGGATGACCATCGCCTGGTGCTCCTCGGCGCCCATGTTCGTGAGCGCCAGCTCGACGGGACCCTCCTCGACCGTCTCGACGGACGTGTCGAAGGTGTACTCCGCGTCGCCGCCCGGCACCTTCACGGAGATCTCCTGGGCGTCGGCCGGAGCGCCCGCACCGTGCTGCTGCGAGTGCTGGGTGTGCTCGGTGGTGGCCTTTCCCGGCGGGCGGGCGGACTCCCCGTCCGCACACCCGCCGAGGACGAGGGAGGTCAGCGCCGCTCCGGCCGCCAGGGCGACGGCGAGGCGGCGGGGGGCGCCGGGATGGGCGCATGCCATGAGGGAGGACGAGCTGGTCATCACGCCGCCTCCATCTCGACGTGGAGCGACGCCACCACGGCGTCGAGCTCCTCCTGCCCGGGCAGGGGTGCGAGCGGCTGCTGCGGCAGCGAGGCGAGCATGCCGAGCGCCTCGTCGATCTGCCCGCCCCTGAGCGTCACGCCGTGGGCGCTCGAGACGATCCGGGCGCCGAGCCCGGCCACGCGGTCGAGGTGCGCCTGGTAGCGGACCGGGTCGACCCACTGGAGCCAGGGGCTCAGCATCTGCTGCATCATCACGAACCCGCCGTGGAAGAGCTCGGGATCGAGCTCCGAGACGTCGGTGACGTCGTGGCTGACCGGGGTCCCGAAGCTGTCGCCCGCCCAGTAGACGCCGGTGGTGGCGTCGAACAGGCCGCGGGTGGTGGGGCTGTCGAAGGTCGGGGGGACGACGGCGACGAGCTCGCGGTCACCCGCCGAGAAGGACTCGCCGTCGTTCACCCAGCGCATCCGGTCGAGCGGAAGGAGGTGGTCGGCGGTCATCCGCTCCACGCTGAAGGCGTTGGTGACGAGCGTGGCGTTCGGGCACGCCTCGAGCACCTGCAGGAGGTTGCCGGTGTGGTCCGAGTCGTCGTGGGAGAGGTACACCCACCGCACGTCGCGTGGCTCCACGAGCTCGAACGCCCGCTCGAGCCAGCCGTCCCTGGTGATCGCAGCACCGGTGTCGACGATGACCGGCTCGGCGCCGGTGATCACCATCGAGTTGAGGTAGACGGCGACGGGGTTCATCCCCTCGCCGCCCAGCTGGCGGATCACGTAGGTGTCGGGTGCGACCTTCTCGGTGTCGCAGAAGCGGATGGGCACGTCCATGGGACGCTCCTTTCGTCGTGTGGATGCACCCGTTGTCCCATCGGCCCCTCGACGGCGGCTCGGCGATCGCTTGACGGCTCCCGGCAGTCCCTTGACGCCCGCTCGCGCCACGACGGAGGCGAGCCTCGCCCCGGTCGTCAAGCGAACGTCGAGCGCCCGTCGAGCGGGCCGCGTTCGACTGGGTGCTCACGCGAACGGAGGTCGCCCTCGTGCTCGTCGGCATCAGCATCCCCCAGACCGGCCGCCTGGCCGACGTGGCGGCCGTCCGCGCCGCCGCCGTCGCAGCGGAGTCGATGGGCTACTCGTCGCTGTGGGCGATGGACCCCGCGCCGGGGACGGCTGCGCTCGACCCCCTCGGGGCGCTCACCGTCGCCGCGGCCGTCACGGAACGGATCGGGCTGGGGACGAGCGTCCTGGCCGCGCCCGCCTATCCCCGCCCACACCTCGTGAGGGCGCTCACGACGCTCGAGCAGGCGAGCGGGGGCCGGCTCACGATCGGGCTCGGCCTCGGCTCGGCCGCCCACCACGCGTTCGAACGGATGGGCCGGAGGTCGCTCCTGGAAGCCGCGCTGGACCAGATCGACGGTGCGTTCCCGACCACTGCGGCTGGTCACCGGCCGGCAGTCCTCCTCGCGGCCTCGACCGCCCAGGGGTTCGAGCGGATCGCGCGCCGGGCCGACGGATGGAACCCCGTGGACCCGTCCCCGTCGGAGCTGGAGCAGGGCTGGGCCACGATCTGCGAGCTGGCCGTCGAAGGGGGCAGGGACCCGGACCACCTGCGGCTGGTCGTCAGGGTCACCCTCGGGCTCTCGGATGACGAGGGCGGTGCGGAGCGCCGACCCTGCGAGGGTTCTGCGGCCCAGGTTGCCGGCGACCTCCGGGCGCTCGAGGCCGCGGGTGCGCACGAGGTCGTGCTGGGTTGGCGGGACGACCCGTCCCTGGACGAGGTGCTCGACCGGTGCGCCCGGGTCACCGAGTGCCTGGAGCTGGCCGCACCTGTCTGAGGCCGAGGTCGCTCAGCGGGGCTCCCAGCCGTGGAGCGCCGCCTCCCGACGGGCGCGCTCGGCGAGCGCGAGCGCACCCTGCGCCGTCGCCACCTCGACCGCCTGGCCGAACACGCGCTCCGCCTCTGCCACGTCGCCGCCGAGCCCTGCGACGACGCCCTCGCTGATGAGCACGAGCGACTCGTTCCACCGCTCCCCGTGGCGGTCCAGCCGCCGTCGGGCGGACGCGACGTAGGAGCGGGCCCGATCCATGTCGCCGTGGCGGGCGAGGTGGAGGGCGACGCTGGCGTCGAAGGTGGGCGTGCCGGAGTGGCCGCCCACCCCGGTGTACCGGTCGATGCCGGAGGTGAACGTCTCGAGACCGCGGTCGAGGTCACCCTTCCAGGTGAGCGCGATGCCCTGCTGCATGAGGACCTGTCCCGACCAGAACGCGAACTGCGACTCGGGGTCCGCGGCTCGGCCGATCGCCGCGTAGCGCTCGGCCACCTCCCACCTGCCCAGTGCGACGGCGGTGGTGGCCGCGAAGCCGCAGATCGACGAGACCGCGAAGCGGTCGCTTCCGGCGGTGGCGATCAGCGCGTCCGTCCGGGCGAAGGCCTCCTCCGGCGTGATGTTCCCGCATGCGGAGTTGTTCCAGATGGAGAAGGTGTTCGACACCATCACGAGCTCTGCCGGGAGGCCTCCCGTCGGCGTCGGGGCCTGGGCCAGCAGTTCGATCCCGGTGTCGAGCGACCGTGCCGCAGCGTCGATGTTGCCGCACAGCCAGTGCAGCACGCCAGCCACCTGGTGCGCGCGGGCTCGGACCGCAGGATCCTCGTCGTGCGCGGTCAGGTCCCAGTGCGCTGCACCGAGCACCTTCGCCTCCTCCACCCGGCTCGAGGTCGCCCTGGCCGACCACTCGAACCACACGACGTCGAGCAGCACGTCACGCTCGCCGCACCGCTCGGCGAGCTCCTTCGCCCGCGTGAGCAGCTCCGGCTGGTCGACGCCCTGGAAGTAGCGGCGTGCGCGAGCCACCTCGAGCCACCGGTAGATCGCCCGGAGCTCGGCCGCCTCGTCCTCGCTCGAAGAACCGCTGGCTCGGCGGAGGCGGATCGCCTTCAGGAGGAGGTCCTCGGCGGTCCCGTACGAGACGCGCCGGATCGCCACGTCGGCAGCGGCCTCCAGCGCGTCCGCGGCTCGACGGCCGACGCCGATGGGGGCAGCTCGCCACAGGTGCTCGGCGAGGATCTCCGCGTCGTCCACCCCGGCACCGGCCGCCTCGATCGCATCCGCGACGCGGAGGTGCAGCCGGGCACGGCGGAGCGGGGTCAGGTCGTCGAGCAGGACCTCACGGATGAGGGCGTGGCTGAAGCGGAGCGCCCCGGGGACCTCGGGCGATTCCACGAGGAGCCGCTGGACGACCGCCGGCTCCAAGACGTCGAACACCTCGTCGAGCTCCGAACCCGAGACCGCCGCCACCCGATCGAGCGGCACGTCCCTGCCGACCACGGCGGCCACGGACAGCGCCTCACGGGTCGCTTCGGGGAGCCGTCCGACGCGGCGACGGATCACGTCCCCCACGGTGCTGGGCACCTGGGCGGCGCCTTCGTCGTCGATGAGCCGGGCGAGCTCGATCGCGTAGAAGGGGTTGCCCTCGGCCCGTTCGTGCACGGCCGCGGCGACCTCCGGTGAGACCGGGCTGCGCGTGACGGTGCCGAGCAACTCGGACGTGGCCTCCTCCGTGAGGCCGCGCAGGCGGATCCGGCGGCTCGTGGCGCGTCGCGCGATCACGGCGAGCGCGTCCGTCAGCGCGTCGTTGCGTCCCACCTCGAGGTGCCGCATCGTGCCGACCACGAGGACGCCACGATCGAGACGCCGTGCCAGGAACCCCAGCAGCTCCAGCGACGTCTCGTCGGCCCACTGCAGGTCGTCGAGGAGCACCACCACCGGCGTCGGTTCCGATGCGCGCTCCAGTGCCGTCGCGACCGACTCGAACCACTCGTAGCGCACGGCGTCCGCCTGGCCCGACACGAGCGGCGAGTCGTCCCCGGCGAGCTCCGCCATGGCCACCAGCGGCTCGCCGAGGTGCTGCGCGACCGATCGCAGCGGCGCGAGCCACGGCCAGAGCGCCGGCGCCGCCCCACCCTCGTCGGAGCGCCCCCACGCCGCGAGCGCACCTCGTTCGAGGGCGAGGAGGCGGATCTGTTCTGCCAGGCGGGTCTTGCCGATGCCGGGCTCCCCCTCGATGACCACGACGGCCGCGTCCTTCGACGCCGCGTCGAGCGCATCCACGAGGATGGCGAGCTCCTCGTCGCGGCCCACGAACGGTGATCCGCCGGCGGGCGAGGACCTGACCACCTGGGAGAGTGCGGTTCCCCCACCGATCAGGACTTCCGGCGCCGCCTGCGTGGTGGGGGGCGTCGTGGGAGCCACAGCCAGCGGAGCGGACCGCCGGTCGAGCGACGGGTCCTGCGCGAGGATCGCCGACTCGAGGTCGCGGAGGGGGCGGCTCGGTTCGAGCCCGAGCTCGTCACGGAGGTGACGTCCCGCCTCGGCCAGGACCCGCAGCGCGTCCGCCTGCCGGCCGGAGCGGTAGAGGGCGAGGGCGTGCAGCTCCTGCAGTCGCTCGCGGAGGGGGTGCTCGGCGGTCAGCTCCCCGAGCTCCGCCACCGCGGCCGCGTGCCGGCCCAGCTCGAGGTCGGCTCCGAGCCGATCCTCGACCGCGACCAGCCGCCGCTCTTCTAGCCGGGCCGCCATGCCGAGCGCGAAGTCCAGGTCGGCGAACTCCTCGAGCGCGCGCCCGCGCCAGAGCGCCTCCGCCCGGAGCAGCTCCGCTCGCGCCGCCTCGTGCCGACCTTCGTCGAGGAGGGTCCGACCGCTGGTCGCAAGCGCCTCGAAGCGGTGGTGGTCGACCTGTTCACCGGGCACCTCGAGGCGATAGCCGCCGGCGTCGAAGACCAGCGAGACGGAGCCGTCGAACCGTCCACGCAGCCGCGAGACGTAGGTCTGCATCGTCCCCACTGCGGACGCCGGGGGCCCGTCGCCCCAGATCGCGTCCACCATCGACTCCACCGTCACCGGCCGCCCGTCCGCCACGAGGAGCCGAGCGAGCATCGCCCGCGGCTGCCGGCCGCCCAGGTCGACCGCCCTTCCCTCCCCGTCGAGGACCTGCAGCGGACCCAGCAGCCCGAACTGCATCACCGGCCCAGCGTAGTTGCGCGCCGGTCACCGGGCTCGGGAAGCGCTGGGTGGGCCGTCCCACCCCCGCCGTAGCCTGGCGCGCCATGCTCCTCCGGCCGGACCTCCACGCGACGCTCGTGCCGGGCGACCCGCCACGTACGTCACGGTTCGCGCTCTGGCCGCTCCCTCCGGGCGATCCGCGGGGCGAGCAGGTCGAGCTGGTCCTGCCGGTGGCCGACGGCGTCCGTCGCAGGAGCGTCGCGGCACTCGTCCTCCCGCTCCGCGAGGCGCTCGACGAGCTGGTCCAGGTGCGTCCCGACGCCGCCATGACGAGATCGATCCGGGCGTGGGCCCAGGTCGCGCGGGTGGCGCTCGAGCTGGTCGCCCGGGGCCGCCTGCAGCCGTCGGTGTCCCCGGACGGGTGGGACTCCTGGGCGATCGGCCCGCTCACCGATCACGACCGCCAGGTGCGGGCCGCCCTCGCCGGATGGCTGCCGCCCGAGGCGCACTGTCTGCCGGTCCCCGACCGTCCCGCGTCGGAGGTCCTCGCTCCCCTCGCTGCGGTGTCGGCGCTCTACCACGGCGTGGCCGACGCCATGCCCCGCACGGCCGCGGCCGGCACGGTGTCCGGCCAGTGGGCGTGGTCCGGCCAGGATCCCCAGCGAGCCGAGGGCCTGCGACCGTTCCTGGCGCCCGACGAGGACGCCGAGCGCACCGTGGTGGGCCTGCGGTTGTCGCTCCCGAGCTCCGAGCACGAGCCGTTCCGCGTGACGCTGCAGGTGCGGTCGTCGCTCGAGCCGTCCCGCGTCGCCGACGCGTCGGCCCTCTGGGCGGGCGACGCGGAGGGGTTCGACGCCGAGGCCGAGGCCGCGCTGCTCCTCTCCCTCCGCCGCGCCGCGAAGCTCTGGGCTCCGTTGCAGGAGCTGCTCGAGGAGCCCGAGCCGGCCGAGCTGGAGCTGTCCGACGAGGACGCCATGGACCTGCTCGACGGCCTCGCGGAGGTGCTCGCCGGCGCGGGCGTCGAGGTGCTGGTCCCCTCCGCGGTGACCCGCTCGCTGAAGGCCGCGGCGCACGTGGAGCCACCCCCGGGCGTCGGAGACGGGCCTGTCCGCTTCGATCTCTTCTCCGTGTGCCAGCTCACCTGGAGGGCGACCCTCGACGGTGAGCCGGTCGACGAGAGCGAGCTGGAGACCCTCGCGCAGGCTCTCCGACCGCTCGTGAAGCTCCGGGACCGCTGGGTGGTGGTCGACCGGAAGCTGCTGAAGAAGCTGCGCGAGCGCGGCGAGATCTCGGGAGCCGACGCGCTCACCGCCGCGCTGGGGGGCACCGCCACGATCGAGGAGGAGGAGGTGCCCGTCGCCGTGGCGGCGCCGATCGCGGACCTCGCCGCGCGGCTGCGCACGGCCGCCGGCCCCCACGAGGTCCCGGAACCGGCGGGCCTGACCGCCACCCTGCGGCCCTACCAGCGGCGAGGCGTGGCGTGGCTCTCGTCGATGACCGACCTCGGCTTCGGCGGCGTCCTCGCCGACGACATGGGGCTCGGCAAGACGGTGCAGCTCATCTCGCTCCACCTGCACCGGATGCAGGAGGGCCTGGGTGGCCGCCCCACCCTCGTCGTGGCGCCCGCCTCGGTCGTCGGCAACTGGCAGCACGAGCTCGCCCGCTTCGCACCGTCTCTCGGCGTGCACCGCTACCACGGGGCCGGCCGGTCCCTCGACGCGGTGGGCGCCGACGACGTCGTGCTCACCACCTACGGGATCGCCCGACGCGACCAGGCCGCGCTCGCCGGGCAGGCGTGGGGCCTGCTCGTCGCCGACGAGGCCCAGCAGATCAAGAACCCCAACTCGAGCACCGCGAAGGCGCTCCGGCGCATCCCGTCGCAGGCCCGCCTCGCGCTCACGGGCACGCCGGTCGAGAACCGCCTCACGGAGCTGTGGGCACTGCTCGACTGGACGGCACCCGGCATCCTCGGTCCCGTCGACCGCTTCCGGCGGAACGTGGCGATCCCCATCGAGCGCGACCGCGACGAGGAGGTGGCCCAGCGGTTCGGGAAGGTCATCGCTCCGTTCCTCCTCCGCCGCCGCAAGGACGACCCGACCGTCGCCCCGGACCTTCCCCCGAAGACCGAGACGGAGCACCCGGTCGTGCTCACCAAGGAGCAGGCCGGGCTCTACCAGGCGGTGGTCGACGACGTCATGGCGGCGATCGAGCGGAGCGAGGGCATCGAACGGCGGGGGCTGGT
>Ga0182737_1003808_pt1 | contig 10729 bp, 10 predicted proteins | sample eDN5th30CBELigOP_FD_128878 | JGI IMG/M metagenome (GOLD analysis project Ga0182737, IMG submission 128878) | Enriched Organic Plus compost microbial communities from Emeryville, California, USA - eDNA 5th pass 30_C BE-Lig OP (version 2) (version 2) ... | reverse complement strand
GAGCGGGACAGGTGGGATGCGCTGCTCGCGCAGAACTCGTACGCGGCGCGCATCTTCCGGTCGGCGTACGCGGTGAAGGGCCCGATCTGGGAGCTCGGCTACCCGCGCAACGACGTGCTGCGCGACCCGGAGCGGGCCGCCCTCGTGCGTCGCGCCGTCGGCATCCCGGACGGGGCGCGAGTCGTGCTGTACGCCCCGACCTGGCGGGACGACCGCACCGAGATGGTGGACTTCGTCGACCTCGCCGCGTTCGCCCGCGAACTCGGACCCGACCACGTGCTGCTCGTGCGCGGACACTCCCGCACGCTCCGGCACGGCCAGAACCTGTTCGGCGCGGGGCTCGTCGACGTCACCAGCTACCCCGACGTCGCCGACCTGCTCGACGTCGCCGACGTGCTCGTCACCGACTACTCGTCGGTCATGTTCGACTACGCCGCGACCGGGCGGCCGATGGTGTTCTTCACCCCCGACCTCGCGCACTACAGCGCCGACCTGCGCGGGTTCTACTTCGACCTGCTCGCGGAGGCCCCCGGTCCGATCGTGACGACGCGGGCCGAGTTGCGGGAGGCGATCCTCGCGTCGGCCGACGGTCAGCCGGAGTTCGCGGCCCGTGCGGCGGCGTGGCGGGAGCGGTTCACCCCGCTCGACGACGGTGCCGCGGGTGCCCGCGTCGTGGAGCGGATGCGCGCCGAGGGCTGGCTGGGCTGACGGCTCCGGGCCCGTTCATCCGTCGCACATGTGGCGGATGAGGGAGGCCGCACCCCCGAAATCGACGGATGAACGGTCAGGACTCCGTGCGGGAGCGGTCGACGACGTCGCCGGCACCGCGTAGCACCCCGACGAGGAACCCAGCGCCCCAGCTGAGGTGCATCGTCGCGAGCACCGCCATCAGCCGCACCCGGTCGGCGAGCGAGCCGGGGGTGGTGACGGCGGCGACGACGAGCAGCCCGAAGTAGAGGATCGGGCCGAGGAACACGAGCGACACGATCCAGGCGAGCACGGCCGGAAGGATGCCGGACACGAGCAGCGGGATCGCGACCACCGACAGCACGATCGAGAGCAGCAGCAGCGGGGGCGCGAAGAAGCGCAGCGGGTTGCGTCCGCCGAGGCGCCGCACGAGCTCCCCGCGCCACACCCCGGTCGCGTGGAACTGCCGCTGCAGCTTCTGCAGGGTGTCGCGCGGCCAGTAGCTGACGCGCAGTTGCGGGTCGAGCCAGACGAGATGTCCCGCCTCGCGGAGCCGGTAGTTGAGCTCCCAGTCTTCGCCGCGGCGGAGGCTCTCGTCGAATCCGCCGACCTCGCGCAGCGCGTCGGCGCGCATGACGCCCATGTAGGCCGACTCGGCGGGACCCTCGGTGGCGTGCTCGCCGTGGTAGGCGCCGCCCCCGAGTCCGTATCGGCTGTTGTAGGCGCGTGCGACGGCGGCCTGCAGCCCGGGGCGGCCGACGGCGACCATGATGCCGCCGAGGCTCGCGGCGCCGGTGCGTTCGAGGGTGTCGACGGCGCGGCTCGTGTAGCCGGGCGACAGCTCGGTGTGGGCGTCGACGCGCACGATGATCGGATGCCGGCTCGCCGCGATGGCGAGGTTGAGTCCGATGGGGATGTCCATCCCGGGGTTGTCGACGACGCGGATGCTCGGGTCGTCTCTGACGAGCCGTTCGACGATGCGGTCGGTGCCGTCGGTGGAGGGTCCGACGGCGAGCACGATCTCGAACTCGCCCGGGTAGTCCTGGGCGACGATGCTGGCGACGGCGGCCTCGAGGTAGCCGGCCTCGTTGAGCACCGGCATGACGTACGAGACGGCCGGCTTCGGCATCCTGTGTGCACCCTCCCGGCTGACCGGGCCGGCGTGGTGCCGGGCCCGGTCGAGCCTACCAACGGGAGGGGACGCCCCTCGATGGGGCTGCCGCGCGCGACGCCGCCGTGCTAGGGGGCGACGTACTCGCCGAGGGTCGCGGTGGCGCTGGCGGCGCGGCCGTTGCGCACGTACGTGAACTCGACTTCGTCGCCGGCGGCGTGGAGTCGCACCTGAGCGGTGAGGTCGACGCTGCCGGTGATCGGCGCTCCGTCGAACTCGGTGACGATGTCGCCTTCGCGCAGCCCCGACTCCTCGGCGGCACCGCCCTCGGTGATGCCGACGATGACGGCGCCGACGATGGACCCGTCGTCGCTCGTCGCGTCGCGGACGGTCGCTCCGAGGAGGCCGTGGGTGGCGACGCCGTTCTCGATGAGCTCGCCGGCGACGCGTTCGGCGAGGTCGGCCGGGATGGCGAAGCCGACGCCGATGGATCCGCCCGTCGTGCTGGTGCCGCCGGCGTTCGCGATGGCGACGTTGATGCCGACGAGCTCACCGGCCGCGTTGACGAGCGCGCCGCCGGAGTTGCCGGGGTTGATGGCGGCATCCGTCTGGATGACGGGGATCGAGATGGTGCCCGATCCGCCGGTCGACTGCTGGCCGGGGATGTCGAAGTTGAACGGGTTCTGGGGGGTGTCGCCGTCGTCCCCGGGGGTGTCGTCGGGGACGGCGGAGGAGTGGATCTGGATGCTGCGGTCGAGCGCGCTGACGATGCCGTCGGTGACGGTGTTGGAGAGCCCGAGCGGGGCGCCGATCGCGACGACGCGGTCGCCGACGTCGAGTGCGTCGACGTCGCCGAACTCGATCGGGGTGAGCCCGTCCGCGTCGACGAGCTTCACGACGGCGAGGTCGACGAGCGGGTCGGTGCCGACGACTTCGGCGCGGAAGATGCGGCCGGCGGCCGTCGTGACCTCGACGTCGGCGTTGCGGGAGGCGCCATCGAGGGTGATGACGTGGTTGTTGGTGAGGACGTAGCCGTCTTCGCTGAGGATGACGCCCGACCCGCTGCCTGCGCCGTTCGAAGCGGTGACGCTGAGGGTCACGACGGACGGGCCCGCCTTCGCGGCGACGGCGTTGACGACGTTGACGTCGTCGGGCGAGTTGACGGTGATCGTCTGGGGCGAGGTGACGGTCTGGTCCTGCTGACCGGAGGCGGCGGCGACTGCCCAGGCGGCGATGCCGGCTCCGGATGCTCCGCCGACGAGTGCGCCGACGGCGAGTCCGGCGACGAGGACGCCGGCGGTGCTGCGCTGCTTCGGCACCGCGGGGGCGGCCGGGGGTTCGGCGGCGGCGGGGGCGGGCAGGGCGGGCTGGGTGACGGCGGGTTGGACCTGCTCCGTGGGCTGGGCCTGTTCGGCGGGCTGGACCTGCTCGGGGATAGTCGAGTCGGACTCGGGCATCGGGTGCTCCTTTCAGCGCAGCCCAGCATCCCGCCGGATCCTGTGGGTTCTTTATGGCCGCGCTGGGAGCCTAATCGGCGACTCTGACCGCTTCGTCAGCACCCCGGCCCGGCGGGGTTGGCGAGGCAGTCCTGCTCGACGAGCACAGTCTTCGCGGTGCCGACTCGCAGGTGCAGGTCGTTGGCAGGGAGCGTCAGGCTGCCGATGACGGGAAGCCAGGGTCCGCCGTCGAACCGGTACTCGGCTCCGAATGTGATCGTGAGCGTGATCGTGTAGTCGCCGAGCCGCTCGTAGACGTGCGACGTCGGCGTCGGGTCGAACTCGTCCAGCCCCTGGGCTGCCCACGTCGCGCCCTTCGTCGACTTCGTCGCCGCAGCGCCGTCTCCGTACACCCAGTGAAACGTCGTCGGAGTGAAGCGCACGTCTGCGGGTCGCCCGAGCAACGTGCCCGCGACGACGTGCTGCTCGGTGATCGCGTAGAAGTTCGTGTGCAGCCCCGCGACCGTCCACCCGTCGGGTTCCATCTGCTGCCGCCCCGGCGTCGGCACGAACGCCGCGATGTCCCGCGTCGTGACGGGTCCTGTCGCGTCGTCGCCCTGGCACGCCGCGCGTCCATATCGCACGACGCAGAGGAACTGCTCGCCGCGCCACGCGCGGTAGTTCGCCTCTGCGTCTGCTGTGGAGGAAGGCGCGGATTGACCACTCGTCGCGGGCGAACCCGGCTGATTCGACATCCCGGTGAGCTCGACAGTACCTCCGGCGACCCCAGCAGAAACATTCTCGCAACCCAAGTACAGACCGGCGCGTTCGCAGTCGGCACCTGCGGCTCTGACCGGTGAGCTCGCCGCAAAGCAAAGGGCGAGCACGGTGGTTAGCAGAACGAGGAGTCGGACCATTGCTCGCTGCTCGCTACGAGGAGGGTCTCCGCGGACTCTCCCACGAGTCCGACTTCCAGTGACCCAAGGGAAGGGCGGTTCGCCGGAGTTACGTCCGCGCCCTCTTGGTCCCGGATCCTCACTTCAGATACGTCGAGGCACACATAGATGAGCACTTCGGCGACACCGTCGAACTCGTCGTATTGCTGGAGAACCACTCTCACGGTCAGCGGCCGACCCTCGGAGCGCCACCCACGCTCCCGGTAGAAGGCAGCAGTGTCGAGTTCTCGTGCCAGTTGGTCTTTAGTGACGAAGGGAGCGATCCGCTCCGGGGCTAACCCGCCTTCGCTTGAGATGAGGTCGGACACCTCGCCATACGCCGCATACGCCTCCTCCGCGGCGGCGAGGGCCTCCTCCTCGGACGCGAAGATCGGCGTCGCGGTGGGGGTGGGCGGCAGGGTCGGCAGCGGGTCGCCTCCGATACACCCGCTGAGGGCGATGACGACGGCGCCGACGACGGTTGCGCGCAGGGTCCCGATCCGCATGCCGACCAACGTAGCCACGCTCCCGGCCCCGCCCCGGAGCTTTCCACACCCCCCACTCCCCCTAGGCTGATCGCGGGGGAAGGAGCAACGTGGCGTTATCCCGACAGGACGGACTGCTGGATGCAGCCGCCCACCTCGTCGTCGAGGACGGGTTCGACGCCGTCTCCCTGACCCGCATCGCGGCCCAGGCCGGCGTCTCGACGGACGAGCTGCTCGAGGTCTTCGGATCGCTCGAGGCACTCCTCGTGGAGTTGCTCAACCGCGAGTTCATGGCCCTCTGGACGGAGCTGCTCGACCACATCGAGCGGGACCCGCGCGGGGGCCTCCTGTCACGCATCTACCGCTACACGCTGCCCGCCCTCTACGAGCGACCGCTCGTGCGGGCTCTCTACCTGTCCGACCGCGACGGGCTCAACACGATCGTGCGCGCGACGCACGGGTTCCCGTTCGCGCCGCGCTACGGCCTGCGCGCCGACTTCATCCGGCGCATGCAGGAGCTCGGGATGGTGCGCCCCGAGGTCGACGCCGAGAACCTCTCCGCGGTGCTCGCCGCGGTCGCCGCCGGGGCCGCGGTCACGGCGCCGCACGTGCAGCTCGACGACGTCAACGAGGGGCTGTTCGAGCTGCTGACCCTCGCCGCCGACGCCGAGGTGGCCGACACGACGCCCGGGAAGACGGCGTTCGTGGAGTTCGCCCTGTCGCTGGCCGCCCCCGACACGGGTCACTAGGCTCTGCGCCATGAGCGTCCCGACCACTCCCGACGTCCCCACCGCCGCCGACTTCGCCGCCGTCGGCAAGGCGATCTGGTGGATGGTGCTGCTGCGCGGCATCGCCGCGATCCTGTTCGGCATCCTCGTGCTCGTCTTCTCGCCCGATGTGACCCTCGTCGCCCTCGCGATCCTGTTCGCGGTGTACTCGATCGTCGACGGCGTCGTCGAGATCGCGCACGCGATCCGCATCCGGAACCGCGCGCCGCGGTGGGGCTGGCTGTTGCTGTCCGGCATCCTCTCGGTCGTCGCCGGCGTCGTCGCCGCGTTCTTCCCGCTCCTCACCGGATTCTTCGGGGCCCTCGTGATCACCTACCTCATCGCGTTCTGGTCGATCGTGTCGGGCTTCGCCGGCTTCCCCGCGGCGCACGCGACGGCGGATGGCGGCCGCAAGACGTGGGCGTACGTCACGTCGGCGCTCGCGGTGCTGTTCGGTCTCGCCCTCATCGTCATCGCGACCTTCAACCCGGGCGGCGCGGTGCAGGCGCTCGTGTGGACGATCGGCGTCTACGCGATCGTGATCGGCGTGATGCTCATCGCGCTCGCCGTCGGGGCGCGCAGGGTCGCGCGTCAGGTGACCGCCGCTTAGGGGAGCAGCAGTTCGAGCCGGTCGCCGTCGAGGCGGACGCCCGGCTGGATGCGCGGGAACGTCCGAGGGCGGGCGAGCGCTTCGGCGGTCGACGTCTCCGGTGAGAGTTCGCGCAGCATCGCCCGCGTCGGCGGCATGAGCGGCAGCTCCCCGTGGAGGGCGTCGTGCGGGGTCATCCACACCTGGAAGTCGGCCTCGCCGACGATGTCTCGCGGTTCCTGACCCTCGGGGAGGGCCGCGAGCAGGAAGTGCGTGTCGAACCGGCGCTTCTCGCTGATCGGCGTCACCCAGTGCGCGAGCGGCGCGAGCAGGCTCGCGTCGAGGCCGAGCCCCCGACGGCGGAGCATGCCGGAGAGCGACACGGACCCCGACTCGAGTGCGAGGCGGTCGGACTCCCACGCCGGGTCGTCGTCGAGCGCCACGGGACGTCCGTCGGGGTCGACGGCGAGCAGCACCCCGCACTCCTCGAAGGTCTCCCGGACGCCGGCGACGAGAAACTCCGGATGCGCGGGCGGCGTCCCCAGCCAGGGGACGTCGATGCCGTCCGAGGGGTCGACGGAGCCGCCGGGGAACACGTAGAAGCCGGGCGCGAAGGCGAGGCGCGGGTTTCGGCGCAGCAGGAGCACCTCGAGTCCGTCGGCGCCGTCACGCGCGAGGACGACCGTGACGGCGGGTCGCGGCGCGACCGGCTCGACCGATCCGTCGAGCACTCCGCGCACGCGCGGGAGGTCGTCGGGGTCCACGGGCAGGTAGATCACCACGTCTCCGCACCCTCCAGACTCGTCGCCGTCGGCCGATACCCCAGCCTGTCACGGGCGGCGGAGATGTCGAGGGTGCGCTCCATCCCGACCTGGCTCACCGCATACCGGGTGAGGGCGGGCCGCCGTCGCCGCAGCCGGGCCGCCGTCTCGAGCGACGCGGCGAGCGCGAACGCGGGGCGGTACGGGATCGACGCGATCCGAGCCTTCACGCCGCGGCGGGCGAAGAACTCGCGCAGCACGTCGGCGAGCACGACGGGTTCGGCGTCGGCGACGTTGTAGGTGCCCCGCGGCACCGTCGGGACGAGGGCGAGCTCGACGGCACGCACGAGGTTGTCGACGTGGGTGAGGGAGTGCCGCACCTCCGCGCCCTCCGGGAGCATGAGGCGTCCGCCGCGCACCGCCGCGAGGAGCCGCGGCAGGAGGGTGGTGTCGCCGGGGCCGTACACGGCGTGGGGGCGGAGGATGACGGCGTCGGTGCCGGCGAGCTCGAACTCGGCGTACGTCTTCGACTCCGAGTACGGCGACAGGAACCGCCGCACCGGGAACGCCGACTCGTGCACGTCGACATTCGGCACGAACGCGTCGTACACGCTCGAGGTGGACAGGTGCACGATGCGCGCGCCCGGGAAGCTCCGCACGACGGTGCGGGTGCCGTCGCGGTTCGCCTTCAGCGCCACGGGGAGGGGCGCCCAGTCGTCGGCGAGCGCCGCGCAGTGCACGACCGCCTCGAAGTCGCGGTCGGCTTTGAGGGGTCCGTGGTCGAGGTCCCACACCCGGTAGCGGGCGAGCGGATGCGACCACCCGCGCTCGCGACGCCCGAAGCCGACGACCTCGTGGTGCGCGTCGGCGAGGGCGGTGGCGACGGCTCCCCCGATGAATCCGGAGGCCCCGGTGACGGCGATCCTCACTGCGTTTCTCCGGAGGTTCTGCTCAGTTCTCCGGCGACCAGCCGGGCGACCTCCCGCCGATCCAGTTTCCGCGAGCGACCGCTGCGGGGAAGCTCCGGAGAAACGAACACCACGTCGGGGAGCACGCCCGCGTCGACGAGGCCCGGAAGCGCGCGTGCGACGGTGCAGGCGAGGGGGTGCCGCGGGTCGAGGGATGCCGGGGGCGCCTCGTCGGGGACGATCAGGAGCACGAGGCGATCGTCGCCGATGTCGTCCGGGACTCCCGTCAGCACCGCCTCGCGCACACCCGGGAGCGACGCGATGACGGGTTCGTAGAGGCCGGGGTAGACGTTCTGGGTGCCGCGGATGAACATGTCCTTCTTGCGCCCCAGCAGCGTGAGCCCGTCGCCGTCGAGTCGCGCGAGGTCGCCGGTGCGCACCTCCCCCGCGTCGGGCTCCCCCAGGTAGGTCGCGCGCGAGGGTCCGTCGAGCACGAGCTCGCCGTCGTCGATCCGCGCGACGACGCCCGGAACGAGCCGTCCCACCCAGTCGCCGTCTGCCTCCGATCTGGCGAGCTTCTCCGCACCGTCGGCGATCGCGACCGGCAGCAGCTCCGTCATCCCGTACACCGCGCGGATGCCGGCGGCGGGGAACGTCGCACGGATGCGCTCCAGCAGGGGACGCAGCACGGGCGCCCCGCCGAGCACGACCGTCTCGAGCCGCGGTGCCGGGCGTCCCTCCAGTTCGCGGAGGATCGCATCCATCGCCGCGGGCGCCGCGAACAGCACGTCGGCGTCGTCGAGGAGCGGCACGAACGCCCGCGGCTGCGCGCCGGGGTCGAGACCGGGCGGCGGCATCGTCCAGTGGGCCCCCGCGATGAGGGCCGGGATGCTGACCATGAGCTGGTCGGTGAGCACCCGCTGCCCGGGGCGCATCGCGGCGGCGGCGATGTCGCCGAGTCCCGCGCCGAGCGACGCGCGCGTGTGCACGACGGCGCGCGGCGCCTCTGTCGTGCCGGAGGTGAACACGATGAGCGCCTCCTCCGCTCTCGCGGGTCGAGGAGCGCCGGGCGCAGGCGGACGAGTGCTCAACCCTCGAACCGGGACGGCCCGGCGGGGGACGCCGGGGAGGCGCGGGCCGACGAAGAGGTGGCGCGCGTCGGGCACGATACGCGCGTAGTCGGGAAGGTCGATCCCCCGCCGCCGGGCGAGTGGACGAAGCAGCTGCGTCGAGGCGAGGTAGAGGAGCGACTCCGCCGCCACCCACCGAGGACCGGCGAGCGCGGTGCGGGCGCGGAACAGCGCCTCCCCCGCCCCCGGGTCGGCGAACACGACGGTTCCTCCCGCGTGCACGACGCCGAGGGCGAGGATGACGGCGTCGCGTCCGGGGCGGACGGAGAAGAGCACGCGCTCGCCGGCTTCGAGCCCCTGGGCGCGGAGACCCGCGGCCGTCGCACGGATGCGGGAGCCGAGTTCCGCGTAGGTGAGGGTCTCGACACGCGGTCTTCGACCGCTACTCGACCACCGGTGGCCGGGGGGCGCGCTGCTCAGGGCGGGGTGGTCCGGCCACCGGTCGCAGGCGGCGAGGACGGCATCCACGAGGTCGGTCACGCGCGCTGCAGCTCCAGCCGCGCGTAGGACGGGATGAGCACGCCGCGCGACGGCTCGCGCCCGACGATCCGGACGTCGGGGTTGTCGAGGAGCGCTCCGAGGGCGAGCCGCACCTGCGCCATCGCGAGCGGGGCGCCGAGGCAGTAGTGCGCCCCCGCGCCGAACCAGAGCTGCTTGAGCTGCGCCGCCGGGTTCGTCGCCGGGTCGAACTCGCCGAGCCCGCGGTTCGCCCAGATCGTGCCGAGCAGCACCCGGTCGCCCGGACGCACCGCGACGTCGCCGATCGTCCGAGGCTCGACGACGGAGCGCAGCATCATGGGCGACGGGGTGGTGACGCGCAGCCCCTCCGCGATCGCGGCGTCCACGAGTCCCCGGTCGGCGGCGAGTCGCGGCAGCCAGCCGGAGTCGACGAGGATGGCGGCGAGCCGCGGCACGTACGACACGATCGTCTCGGTGCCGGTGAGCACGAACGCCCCCACCGCGCCGAGGGCTTCGCGTTCGTCGAGGCCGAGGGCGCGCATCCTCCCGGGGACCGTGGACTCGTCGCTCGCGTGCGCCCGCCGTGCGTGCTCGCCGAGCTCGGCGAGGATGCCGCGCGCGATCCCGACCTGCCGCGGGGTGAGCCGGGGACGGGCGAGGGTCACGAAGCCGGTGACGGCCGACACGCGGCGGAACAGCTCGTCGTCGACGACGGTGTCGGCGAGGCCGACCAGCTTCGCGATCACGGCGGAGGCGGAGCGGCGTGCGTGCGCGACGAGGTCGACGCGCTCCCCGCGGGCGAGGGCGTCGGCGAAGCCGCGGGTCGTGTCGCCGAGGCTCGCCGCGACGAGACCGTCGACGAACGCGGGCGCGAACAGGGGTGCGAGCTTCCGGCGCAGCACGCCGTGCTCCTCGCCCTCCATGTTGAGCAGCACCGACGGACCGAGCACGGGCGTCCACAGGTCGCTCGGCGCCCCGGGGCCGTTCTTCGTGAACCCCGCGGTGTCGAGCAGCGTCGCGCGCAGCAGGGCGGCATCCTTCACGACCACCCCGAGCCCCGGGATGCGGCGCACCGGCCCGCGGACCGCCGACAGCAGCGGATACGCGATCGGGTGGGCGGCGCGCACGACGCGCTCCTCCCAGCGGCGGGCCAGCTCGACGGTCATCGGATGTCCACGTGCTCCGGACGGTAGGCGTGATCCTTGTACCAGAGGAGCGTGTTCTTCAACCCCCACGCCCGCACCCTGCGCGACGAGCCGAACACGACGACGTCACCCCGCCGGGCGTAGTCGCGCGTGAGCTTCCGGACGGCGTTGACGAGGGCGCGGTCCTCGTGGAGCTCCTCGATCCTCGTGCGCGGGAACCCGCCCGCCGCGAGGTACAGCTCGGCGGTGATGCCGACGTTGCACCCCGCCGCCATCATGTAGGGCCCGAGGTACTCGGGTCCGCGGTTGCCGGGTC
>Ga0182737_1003807_pt1 | contig 10729 bp, 8 predicted proteins | sample eDN5th30CBELigOP_FD_128878 | JGI IMG/M metagenome (GOLD analysis project Ga0182737, IMG submission 128878) | Enriched Organic Plus compost microbial communities from Emeryville, California, USA - eDNA 5th pass 30_C BE-Lig OP (version 2) (version 2) ... | reverse complement strand
ATTGAATTGGCTCACTACGCTCGAATTGATTTTTCGTACGATTGCAGACCTCAAGATTGTCGGTCCAAGAACGATCCCTAACGCAAGGCGCAATATCGATCTTGCGTTCCGAGGTGTAGTTGATCGTGACGCAGTAATCCCAGGTCTTCGTTTTTTCGCTGTAAGTCGCGCTTTTCTCAAAAATTTTACCGAGCGACGTAACGTAGTCGGCAGCAGCCCATCCTTCGACTGGATGGACCACTACGACGAGATCGGCATCGAACTCGCCTCCATCGACTGGCTTAATAATTGTCTTATGCGCCCAAGAACCCTGTTCTTCGAAGCCACGTATTTTGGGTCCCCATTCGCTTTGGCGAATGAAATCTTTGATAGCGCTTACGCTATCTTCGAGCAGGTCGATGCGGGTCTTATTGAGATTGACCGTATTTTTAAGAAAATCGTCGAACAGCGAAACGAGTTTCACGACCCCACCCTTTTTCATTACCGACCCGCGGCGCGACCGGCTCCCTGATTGCTCAGCCTAAAGATTTACTTACCTGGAAAAATTAATCGGTAAATGCTTCTGCCTATGCAAAGACATGGTAACGTTCGCGACTTAAGTCAGCGCGATTGACGCGGGAGAACTGAATCAAATCTCTCCGAATCAGTGTTGCCGGGAAAATCGTGACTCACCGGGCGCCAAGAGTCGAATCCAAACGGAATGCAGCAGATATATGCGCGCGCACGAGCGCACACTTCAGTCAGTCGAAAAGGGTGTGCGCTTTGCACTTCCAGACCGAGATAGAGCAGCATGGGGATAGTTTGTCCCGGTAGACGGCAACCAGAGAATCGACTGGACTTCCTGCCTAAAGGAAGCGTGCATGGTCTCTGAAAGGAGACAAATATGCTGATTTCATTGGATAATTTGGCGGATTTGGCCGGGTTTTCGCGACGCCAGCTGGCAGAAGCCTGGACGAAAGTGTTCGGTGCGGAACACAGGTTTCGTCCGAACCCAGAGCTTCTGAAGGCGGGGATATCTTGGGAGCTGCAAGAGCGGCACGAGAGAAGGATGACACCCGCTCTGCGCCGCCGACTCGACGTGTTGGCCGATACTGTTGATTCGAGCCGTAAACGAAGCATGCCCGGTAAGACGCTTAGATCTGGCGCCACCATCGTCAAAGAATGGCAGGGCCAGAACCATGTGGTGATGGTAGCTGATAAAGAATTTGTCTATGGGGGCAAACGATATCGGAGCCTGTCCAGCATTGCGCGAGAGATCACAGGCACGCGATGGAATGGTCCGGCTTTCTTCGGCCTCCGTCCCGGAGCCGCGCGTATCGCCGAGGTGACGCATGGCTGAGCCCAAGAAGGTTCTACGCTGCGCGATTTATACGAGGAAGTCTTCAGAGGAAGGCCTTGAGCAAGAGTTTAATTCCCTTGATGCGCAGAGGGAGGCAGGGGAAGCTTATATAAAGTCTCAGGGGCATGAAGGCTGGAAGCTTCTGAAGACTGCATATGATGATGGCGGCTTTTCGGGCGGCAATATAGATCGACCGGGCCTTCAGCAACTGATGACCGATATTAGGGACCGGAAGATCGATGTGGTGGTCGTCTATAAAGTCGATCGATTGAGCCGGTCGCTTTCAGACTTTGCACAGTTGATCCAGCTCTTTGAACAACATGACGTCTCCTTCGTCTCGGTGACCCAGCAGTTCAACACCACCACGTCCATGGGCCGGTTGATGCTGAATGTCCTGCTTTCCTTCGCCCAGTTCGAAAGGGAAGTTACAGGCGAACGTATCCGGGACAAGATCGCCGCCTCCAAGAAGAAGGGCATGTGGATGGGCGGTATCGTTCCCATCGGCTATGAGGTCACAGACAGAAAGCTCCATATCAAAGAGGACGATGCGAACACCGTCCGGCACATCTTCCGCCGGTATCTCGAGCTTGGTTCCGTCACGAGGCTCATGCATGAGCTGAGAGACCAAGGCATCCAGACCAGAAAATATACCAGTGCGGCAGGGACCATCATCGGCAACCGTCCCTTCCGCAGAGGACATCTCTACGAGGTTCTGAACAACAGGCTTTATCTGGGAGAGATCGTCCATAAAGGGACATCCTACGCCGGTGAACACGCGGCCATCATTGATCGGGAGCTTTGGGACAAGGTTCAGGCTTCCCTTGCTTCCAACAGGCATGCCGTTAAATCCGATCTTCGAGTGGAAAGCCCGAGCTTCATGAAGGGACTCTTCTATGACTCCGCCGGCAATCGCATGAGTCCATCTCATGGTCAGAAGAGAACCCATCGTTATCGTTACTATGTGAGCAGAGCCATACTGGATAAAAACCCGGAGGGAGCGGGTGTGGTATCGAAAGTCTCGGCACAGGAACTGGAGCAGCTTGTCGAACAAGAGGTGTTGAAAGCGCTTGTTCAAGATGACGCTATGAAGCGAGAGGCCAGCGGGATCAGAAAACTTGAACAAGGTCTGCGACGAAGTGAGCTGCGGAGATTTATCGAACGCGTCACCCTGCTTTCGGATTCCATTGCTATCGATATCAGAATGACAGCATCGGATGATTCAACGAGGACTCACGACAATGCTGGAAAGACGAGGACGCTTACCCTGCCCTTCAGCGTTCAGATGCGCGGCGGCAAGACCAAGCTGATCGCATCGAACGATCAGCCGGTCTTCAAGGAGGGCCCGAAGGAGGTATTGGTCAAGGCGGTGGCCCAAGCCTGGAACTGGCGAAGAAAGCTTGAAGCCGGCACCATTACCTCAATCACATCCATCGCCGAAGCTGAAGGCACGACCGTCACCTATATCAGCCGCATGCTGCGCTTTGCCTATCTTGCACCAGACATGATTGAAGCCATCCTGGACGGCAAGGCGCCAGAGAACTTCAGCGGAATGATGCTGCGCACTCCGCTGCCCCTCGCCTGGTCAGATCAGCGCAAAGCTTTCGGCCTTTCCTCCATGATCTAACTTGTGGTTTGCAGGTACGACGTGTTGACGTTGCAAGCAGCGCAACAATGGAAGAAGCATGCCTTGTTTACTGACCACCTGGCAGTACGGCGGCGGCTAAAACTCTCTCTGATCACCCTCAAGTCTACCTGCCGATATGGCCACAGAGAATCCAGGCCTGATTTGGGCATGGACACACCACATCCCACGCTCCGGAGAGCGGTTGTGCGCGAATACTTCGTCCAAGCCGCGGAAGTTGCGGGACTTTTCAGACGACTGGAAATATCGGGATTTTCGACCTGACTGCGTGGCGGGCAGGAAGATATTCGAACTCCCGGTAGAGTCCAGCGCGCTAAGTATTTGAAATGTCGGCGAGACTTTATATGAGTATTTCTACAGAGAAAAATTTCGCTCCATAAATACTGTTATCGGAGGAACCAATAAACAGAGAATATAAGAAAAGAACACTAGAAGTGCAGGCAATTGCCGTCTGCCACCTAATACTTCAATTTACTTAGTGAATACTTGCCGACTGCGTGGCGGTGCAGGCAGTCACCACCACAATGCTCTCTGTGCAAAATTCCCTGATAAACGGGAATTTACAGGGAATATCTCTGAATTCAGGCCCTAAAAGCTGAAACACCGTAGAGAAACTCGCGCTGCAGCAGGGACTTATGACGTGCTTCCCTACTCAAAAAAACAGGGAATAATTTCGGCAGAACAGGGAATTCTTGGGGCACAACAGGGAATAAAGCTCCACCAAATGCACCTCCGCTGTGTTTTTTTGTCACGCCTAAACAAGACAAATCGGCCCATGATGACCGTATCCTCGCTGCACTTCACTGCTAGAATGCAGCACACGTGAACGGAATATGGATTATACCGGCTCCTTGAAACGGCCTGAGCGAGTTGAAAAACATGATTTCAAAGCTGACGCTTGGCGAGCGGCAATTCGCAGTCGTGATCCTGATCCTGTTGGTGATCGCAGGGCTCGCCGTGGGTATAGCTGGTCGTTCCGATCTGCTGGGCGTACATGGCTTCATAATTATCGCCTGCAGCATCGCCGTGATGATCGTGGTTATTTCCGGTTACTATTCACCGGAACCCGATAAAGCACCACCGACGCAATACTACGACGACCCGAGCAAGGCGGGCATCGTCTTTGCCATGATCTGGGCAGTTATCGGCATGTTTGTCGGCGTTTGGGTCGCGCTGCTTCTGGCTTATCCGGAAATGACATTCGATGCAGCCTGGGCCAGCTTCGGCCGCTTGCGTCCCGTGCATACGTCAGGCGTTATTTTCGGCTTTGGGGGAAACGCTCTGATTGCGACATCCTTCCATGTCGTTCAGCGAACATCACGCGCCCGCTTGCCCGATCAACTAAGCCCCTGGTTCGTCCTTCTAGGCTTCAACCTTTTCTGCATTCTCGCCGTGACCGGCTATCTGATGGGAATAACGCAGTCCAAAGAATATGCCGAACCCGAATGGTACGCCGACATCTGGCTGGTAATCGTCTGGGTGACATACCTCGTTCTCTACCTTCGTACGCTAGCCCGTCGGAAGGAACCGCATATCTATGTGTCTAACTGGTATTATCTGGCCTTCATCATCGTCGTTGCTATCCTACATATCGTCAACAATCTTGCCGTGCCTATTTCCTTCGGACACGTCAAAAGCTACTCGCTCTTTTCCGGGGTCCAGGATGCGATGACGCAATGGTGGTACGGACATAATGCAGTCGCGTTCTTCCTAACAGCAGGCTTCCTCGGCATGATGTATTACTATCTCCCGAAGAGAGCCAACCGCCCCATTTATTCCTATCGCATGTCTATCATAGGGTTCTGGGGAATAACCTTTTTCTACATGTGGGCGGGTTCGCATCATTTGCATTATACCGCGCTTCCACATTGGGTGCAGACCCTGGGCATGACCTTTTCCGTCATGCTTCTCGTTCCTTCATGGATAGCCGCGGCCAATGCACTTCTCACACTCAATGGCGCATGGGAAAAGGTGCGCACTGACGCTTCCTTGCGTTTCATGATGATCGCCGCGATTTTCTACGGTCTCTCCACCTTCGAGGGGTCGTTTATGGCAATCCGCGCGGTCAACTCATTATCGCACTACACGGACTGGACAATCGGCCATGTTCACGCAGGCACGCTCGGCTGGGTTTCCATGATTATCTTTGGCTCCTTCTACAGCCTGGTCCCCTGGCTTTGGAAACGCGAGCGCATGTATTCGAACTTGCTTGTGGAACTTCACTTCTGGATCGCGCTGGCCGGCACGTTTGTCTATGTTTTCGCGATGTGGAATTCGGGCATCATCCAAGGGCTGATGTGGCGCACCTATAATGACGCAGACACGCTGGCCTATTCCTTCACCGACTCTCTCGTGGCCATGCATCCCTATTATGTCGCGCGCGCCTTTGGAGGGTTTCTGTTCCTTACTGGAGCGGTCATCGGTGCATACAACATCTGGAAAACTATAGCGGACACCGGCATCCAGAGGGCCGGATCCGAGCATAAAATCGTTCCCGGTCTAGCCGTCAGCGGCGCAGAGGAGTGATCGAATATGTTCAAAGCCCACTATAGACTGGAACGCCACGGTATCGCGCTTGCTCTCGCCATCATTTTTGTCGCCAGCATAGGCGGCCTGATCGAAATAGCTCCACTGTTTACTATCGACGAAACGGTGGAGGACGCGCCAGACATGCGCCTTTACACGCCGCTCGAACTGGCGGGACGCAACATATATATCCGGGAAGGTTGCTATGCCTGCCATTCCCAGATGATCCGTACGCTACGCGACGAGGTGGAACGCTACGGCCCATATTCGTTGGCGGTCGAGTCGAAATACGATCACCCCATGCTATGGGGATCGAAGAGGACTGGCCCCGATCTCGCACGCGTCGGCGGAAAATATTCCGACCGCTGGCATGTCGTGCATCTCACCAATCCACGGGATGTAGTGCGGGAATCGGTCATGCCCGCCTATGCGTGGCTTAACCGCAACGAGCTAAGAGTGAATGATTTACACCTTCATCTAAAAGCGCAGCGGCGTGTTGGCGTGCCCTATACCGACGAGATGGTCGCGAATGCACGAACGGATGCGGTAGGACAGGCCGACCCCGAAAGCAAATATGCGGAAGGGACTTCCGAACGTTATGGTCAGGATACGAATATTCGCAATTTTGATGGCAAGCGTGGGCCTACTACGGAAATGGATGCGCTCATTGCCTATCTGCAAATTGTTGGGAAGTTGACCAATGCAGCACATCAACCCGTAACGGTGGAGAGCGACTAGCATGGACATAGATCATTCCACGGCAGTGTCCTTCGCAAAGACATTCGGGCTTTTCTATTTCATTGCGATGTCGGTCCTCGTTGTGGTCTATGCCTTCTGGCCTTCCAAACAAGCCCAGTTCGATCAGGCGGCGAAGGATATTCTCGACGATGGGGAAGCCCCGTGGCAGTAGGAGAACGAGACCCCTATACGGGACAAATGACGACAGGCCACGAGTGGAACGGGATCAAGGAGCTCAATACGCCCGTACCGCGAACGGTTTTCTTTTTTCTGATCGTCACATTCGTCTTTTCAGCCGGTTACTGGCTGCTCATGCCCGCATGGCCGCTCGGCCTCACCTACACCAAAGGGTTGCTGGGTATAAACCAACATTCGGATGTGAACGCGAGTCTGAAGCAAGCTGCTGCGAGCAAGGCCGGATGGATAGACAAGATCGCAACTATGCCGGTCGAGACCATCCGGGCTGATGCTTCTCTCATGCGCATCGTACGAGAGACGGCCAGACCCCTGTTTGGCGACAATTGCGCCGCCTGCCACGGCTCCGAGGCGCAAGGTGGTCCCGGCTTTCCAAAGCTCACCGACAATGATTGGCTGTGGGGTGGTGACGCAGAAACAATCATGGAAACACTGCGTGTTGGAATCAATTCTACTCATGCAGAAACACGCGTGAGCGAGATGCTTGCTTTTGGCGAACAGGGAATGCTCGATCGCGCTTCAATCCAGGACGTCACAGCCTATGTCAAATCGCTTTCGGCGCGGCGCGACACGCCTGATAAGATAGCGGGCGTCGCAAAGGGCAAAGAAATATTCGCTCAGCACTGCGCCTCATGCCACGGTGAAAATGGAACTGGCAATATCGAGCTGGGTGCGCCGAACCTGGCCGACGATGTCTGGCTCTATGGCGGCGACAAACAATCCATCCACACCACAATATATAATGGCCGTCAGGGAACCATGCCCTATTGGGAGGGAAGGCTGACATCCACCGATCGAAAAATCCTGACCCTTTACATTCTGGAGCGGGAATCGAAAAATCCGTGACTAGACTCGATCCATCTGCTCCAACTGAAAATAGACGCTTCACGGCGAGGCTCTTGATCATTGCGTTTGCCATATCTGGCGCTTTTCTTCTCGTATTGGGCGCAAATGCCCACCTTACTTATGTTGCGTTCAAGTCTCAGCCTGACTGCATTCCTCATGCCAAAGTCGGCGAATCCGCTCCCGATAAGGGAATATTCAGCGCTGCCAAATCTGCCTGTTGACGTGCGAGGTCTTTACCCAACTTCATATCTGGAAACCAAAAATGACCACGCTACCGCCTATCGTTCCTCCGATTCCAACGGAGCACCCATTCAAGCGCAACTTGCCGGTCAGCATGGTGACAACATGGCTACGCGAAGGCTGGCAAGACTTGACCTCACAGCCCACGACGAGTCTGGCTTATGGCTTTGCCGTCTACTTGATTTCGCTTGTCATAGTCGGGGGTATGTTCGCGCTGGGCTGGGATCATATTCTCTTTCCGGCTTTAGCCGGATTTCTGGTAGTCGGACCGGTGCTAGCTCTCGGTCTTTATGAAAAAAGTCGCCGCCTCGAGAATGGCGAAACCGTTTCGCTTGCAAGCATGATTTCTGTCAAAGGCAGGTCCGGCGGACAAATTTTGTTTACAGGCGCGATGCTGGGTCTTCTGATGCTGCTTTGGATGCGCGCAGCCGTCATCATTTATGCCCTCTTCTTCGGTCTTCGGCCTTTTCCGGGCCTCGATCATATTGCATCCATGCTTCTCACAACGCCCGTCGGCTGGTCTATGCTTTTTGTGGGGACTCTGGTGGGAGGGCTATTCGCTGCCTTTGCCTTCGCCATAAGCATATTCGCCATTCCCATGATGCTGGACAAACAGGTGGACGCGCTTACGGCCATGGGCACTAGCATGCGGCTTGCCTGGAACAATATTCCGGTGATGCTGTGCTGGGGAGCGATCGTTCTTTTTCTCTTCCTTTTCTGCCTTGGGACGGGCCTTCTCGGTTTAATCATAGTCTTTCCACTGCTGGGACATGCAAGCTGGCATGTCTACAAGGCGGTCCGATAGGGATGGGCACAGTGGGCGTCCTCCGGACGGATAGAATCAGAAGCCGAAATGGCAAACCGCACGAGCTCTCCGCTTCGGCCAGCGAAATTCTGCTCTCAAGCGAACCGCTGCGGGGGAACCTGTATCGAACCGAGTTGTCCGTACCGACCATCCATTGCGGCGGCTGTATTCAGAAAATCGAAAAGGCTGTAAGCAAACTCCCGGGCATCAAGTATGTCAGGGTCAATTTGTCGACAAAACGTGTCACGGTGCATTGGCACGCGAAAGTCGAGCCTCCAGCCCTTATCGAGACTTTGAAGCTACTCGGCCACGAGGCCCATCTTCACGAGCAGGATAGCGGCGAGAAAGATCCCGTTTTTTTGGAGTTGATCCGGGCACTTGCCGTCGCTGGTTTTGCCGCAAGTAATATCATGGTGCTGTCGGTTTCCATCTGGTCCGGCGCCGAACCCGCAACGCGCGACCTGTTTCATTGGATATCCGCCTTTATCGCTTTTCCCGCGCTTGTCTATTCAGGGCGCGTCTTCTTTCGCTCTGCCTGGAGAAGCCTGAGGCAGGGGCAAACGAACATGGATGTTCCGATTTCGATCGGGGTACTGATCGCTTTCTCTATGAGTCTCTATGATACGATCCAGCATGGCGAGCATGCCTATTTCGACGCCTCGGTTTCATTGCTGTTTTTTCTGCTGATTGGACGCACGCTCGACCATTTGATGCGTGAAAAAGCCCGCTCGGCCGTGAGGGGGCTGGCTTCTCTCGCGGCACGCGGGGCGATGGTGTTGCGGGCCGACAATTCGCGCGACTATCTGCCGGTAAGCGAGATCCGGATAGGCATGAAGATATTGCTTGCGGCAGGAGAGCGAGTTCCAGTCGATGCACGCATCGAAGAAGGAACATCTGATCTCGACAACTCCCTAGCATCAGGCGAAAGCATGCCTCTCTCCGTAGGGCCCGGATCGATATTACGAGCCGGTACGCTAAACCTGACCGGACCACTTACCCTCGTTGCCATTGCGTCCGCTGTAGATTCATTCCTAGCCGAAATGCTGCGTCTCATGGAAGTGGCTGAAGCCGGTAGGGGAAGTTATAGGCGGCTCGCCGATCGAGTATCGCAGCTCTATGCACCGGTGGTTCATCTTGCGGCCTTGTTCAGTTTTCTGGGTTGGGTTTTTGCGACGGGGGATTTCCATCGCGCCGTCACGATTGCGGTTGCCGTGCTCATCATCACCTGCCCTTGCGCTCTGGGACTCGCCGTGCCGATGGTTCAGGTAATGGCGGCACGCCGTCTCTTTGAAAGCGGGATAATGGTCAAGGACGGCTCTGCAATGGAAAGACTGAAGGATATTGATACTGTCGTCTTCGACAAAACAGGAACGCTGACATTGGGCAGGCTGCGTCTGCGCGAAAGAACAGATGGGAATTGCCGCACTCTCGCAATCGCCGCCGCCATGGCCTCACACTCCAGGCATCCCCGTTCGCAAGCGCTTTATGCAGCGGGCGTAGAGGAGAATGTGAAGCCGGTTTCACTCGACCAGATCCGCGAGTACCCCGGATTTGGCCTCGAAGCTTCGTCGGAGGGCGGCATTTTCCGCCTCGGACGCGCCGATTGGGCCTTGCAAGATCGCAGCAAAATGCAATCGGCTTCAGAAGCCACAGCCGTACTCTCGAAGGACGGGATGTTGATTGACGTTTTTCATTTCGATGATGTCCTGCGTTCAGGCGCGCTTGATACAGTTTCAGATCTTATGAAACAGGAGATCGCTGTAGAAATGATTTCGGGAGACAATATCTCCTCTGTAACCACGGCGGCGCGGGATCTTAGGATCGAGGATTTTTCGGCAGGCTATCTGCCCGGAGAAAAGTCGGACCGCATCGCGGCGCTTGCAGCCTCGGGACGAAAAGTCCTTATGGTTGGCGACGGCCTCAACGATGCGCCGGCCCTTGCTGCGGCCTTCACTTCAATGTCGCCCGCAACTGGCGCAGATATAGGACGCAATGCCGCCGACTTCGTTTTTCTACATGAGAGTCTCACTGCCGTTTCTCTCGCGCTTTCCGTATCGCGCGCCGCAGCTCGACTTATTCGACAAAATTTCGTCCTCGCTATTGCCTACAATGTCGTTGCTGTACCCATCGCCATTCTCGGCCATGTGACCCCTCTCATCGCGGCTCTTGCAATGTCCGGATCTTCCATCGTCGTCGTTGCAAACGCCATGCGTCTGGGAAAAGATTGGCGGAGTCAACGGAATACTGCAAATGGCATTATTCCCGGGCCCTCTACGCTCAAAGCGGAGCCGGTCCAATGAACGGATTCCTTTATCTGATACCCGTTGCGTTGGGTATGGGGGCGGCAGGCTTGCTGGCTTTCCTATGGTCGTTGAGGAATGGACAATATGAAGACCTT
>Ga0182737_1003804_pt1 | contig 10743 bp, 10 predicted proteins | sample eDN5th30CBELigOP_FD_128878 | JGI IMG/M metagenome (GOLD analysis project Ga0182737, IMG submission 128878) | Enriched Organic Plus compost microbial communities from Emeryville, California, USA - eDNA 5th pass 30_C BE-Lig OP (version 2) (version 2) ... | reverse complement strand
CGGGTACCGCCCCCGGGTCCGAAAGGCTTATTCCGATGACCATTTATCGCCATATCCGTCTTGCGACGGCGAGATGAATATAGGGCGTGGCGCCCCGGGCGAAAAGGGGCAAGCGCAAGACAGGCGCCTCCAGGGTGGGGGATGCTGTGGGCAGCGGTGAGAAACCCACCCCTGTGTGGCCTTTCCGCCATGCCCCGCGTGGCCCAAAGCCATTGCGCGATGAAGGCGTAATGGCTTTGGGGCGAGGATCTGGGGCGCCGGCCTGGGCGCCGACTTGCCGCCAGGCGGGGCGGCGCCTATGCTGCGCCGCCCGGAGGAAGGCCGTTGTGGCCCGGTGAGTCCGTTCCGGCCCGACGGACAGCGCGATGCAAACCTATCTTGACCTGCTCAACCGGATTTTCGCCGAAGGCGTGCGCAAGGGCGATCGCACCGGCACTGGCGTGTTGTCGGTGTTTGGCCACCAGATGCGCTTCAATCTGGCCGATGGCTTCCCCCTGCTCACCACCAAGCGGGTGCATTTTCGTTCCATCGTGCATGAGTTGATCTGGTTTCTCTCCGGCGACACCCATGTGGGTTACCTGCAGGAAAATGGCGTCAGCATCTGGGACGAATGGGCGACCCCCGAGCAGTGCGCCCGGTTCGGCCGCCAGCCTGGCGATCTCGGCCCGGTTTATGGCCACGCCTGGCGCAATTTCGGCGCGACCGAACTGCCGGATGGCTCTTTCGCCCAGGACGGCGTCGACCAGATCACGTGGCTGATCAACGAAATCCGCCGTAACCCTGACAGTCGCCGGCTCATCGTCACCGGCTGGGACCCGAAGCAGCAGGACCGCGTCGCCCTGCCGCCGTGCCACACCCTGTTCCAGTTCTACGTCGCCAACGGCCGCCTGTCCTGCCAGCTTTACCAGCGCTCGGCCGATGTGTTCCTGGGCGTGCCGTTCAATATCGCCAGTTACGCCCTGCTGACGCACCTGATCGCCCAGGTCTGCGATCTGCAGCCTGGCGACTTCGTCCACAGTTTTGGCGACGTTCACCTTTATCTGAACCATGTGGAGCAGGCGAAAGAGCAGCTGGCCCGTTCGCCGCGGCCGCTGCCCGGGTTGTGGCTCAACCCGCAGGTGCGCGACATCTTCGCCTTCCGCCATGACGACGTGCGGCTGGAGGGGTACGATCCGCATCCGCTGATCCGCGCCCCCGTGGCGGTGTGAGGCTCATCGCCATGAGGTCCCGCAGGCCAGTTCTGGAATACGCCGCCGAAATGGCCGGCCATCGCCGGCTGCGGGCCCTCGTCGCGTTGCTTCTGGCCTATGCGCTGGCCTTGCAGCCGCTGTTGATGGGCGGCGCCGTCGCCCACGGCGCCCCGGCCGGTTTCCAGATACTGTGTTCCCCCGAAAGCGGCGGCTCCGGCGGCGCAAGGTCCGGTGACGACGGCCATCCCGCCGGCTCCGCCGCCGCGTCGTGCTGTTGCCTCGCCGCCATTGGCGGCCCGGCCGCCGCGCCGGCGCCGCCGCTGGCGCTGCCCGGCGCGCCGCCCTTCGTGCGCCTCGCCGCGCCCGCCATCGCCAACGGGCGCGGCGGCTGGGCCGTCGCCGCGCATCCCTCCGCCCGCCCGCGGGCGCCGCCTGCCCATCCGGACATCGCACAGGCGGCGTGAGGCTGTTGCCCGCGCCAGTTCTTCCCCGGATGACAGGTCAACACCATGATGAACCTTGCGATTGCCATGTCCGCGCCGGCGCGCCGGACTGTTTCCTCCTCTTTGGCGCGGCTGCTGGCCGGCGGCCTCCTGGCCGCTGGCTTCGCCGGCGCCGCCTCGGCCCATGCGGTGTTGACGCCGCCCGAGGCGAGCCCCGGAGCCACCTGGCGCGGCGCCGTCCGCATCGGCCACGGCTGCGAGGGCACGCCGACCAGGCTGGTGCGCGTCACCATTCCCGACGGCGTCGTCGCGGTGCGGCCGAAGGCCAAGTATGGCTGGCTGATCGAGACCACCTGGGCGCCCTACCTCAAACCCGTCGACATCCACGGCAAGAAGGTGATGGAGGGGGTCAAGACCATCACCTGGAAGGGCGCGGCCCTGCCGGATCACATGTTCGACGATTTCGAGTTCATGGCCCGCATCCAGCCGGACGTGGCGCTTCAGGGCGGCAAGCTGTATTTTCCGGTCTACCAGGAATGCGAGAAGGGGTCGTTCGACTGGTCACAGATCCCGGCCGTGGGCCAGGATGCGAATGATCTGAAGGCGCCGGCGCCGGCGCTGGTTCTGGCGGCGGGTCAGGGCTCCGGGTCGGGCGTCATCGCCGGCGCCGCGCACGCGCACATCGCGAACACCCGCCAGGTTGTCGTTTCCGGCGGCTGGGCCCGCGCCACGCCCAAGGGGGCCAAGGTGGCCGGCGCCTATGTCACCATCGCCAACGGCGGTTCAAAGGGTGACGTGCTGCTCGGCGGCAGGTTCGACGTGGCCGACCGGGCTGAGGTGCACGACATGACCATGACGGACGGCGTCATGCGCATGCGCCATCTGGAGCAGGGGCTGGAAATTCCCGCCGGCGGTTCTGTCGAGCTGCGCCCCGGCGGCCTGCACCTGATGCTGATGGGGCTGAAGAAGCCGCTCCTGCCAGGCGACGCCATCAAGGGCGTGCTGACCTTCCGCGACGCCGGCGATGTGGCGGTGACGCTGCCGGTGGAGCCCGCCGGTTCGCCCGGTCCCGGCAAGGCTCCGGCCGGCGCGGCCAGCCCTGACGGCCATGGCGGGCAGCGCCACGGTGATCACGGGCACTGACGCGCCCCTGAACCCGCCGGGTTACGCCAGCCGGCGGGGCCCGCCAGCCTCCGTCGCCGCCGCCCTGCGGCGGCGACCTGCCGCGCGCATTTCCGTAAATGTAACGGACGGGAAAGCTCCTGAAGGTTAAGAGCCTTCTGCATGCCGTCGCGCCTGGCGGACCTGCTGTCCGGCAGGCCGGATCGTGCGCTGGCCATTGAAGGGGAGCCGTGTCCATGAGCGCACCGTTGCAACTGGCCCTGGTGGTCGCCATGGGCGAAAACGGCGCAATCGGCCGCAATAATGCGCTGCTCTGGAAGCTGCGCACCGACATGCGCCGGTTCCGTGCCCTCACCACTGGTCATCCCCTGATCATGGGGCGCAAGACCTGGGATTCGATCGGCCGCCCCCTTCCGGGACGCGATACAATCGTGCTGAGCCGCAACGGGGCGTTTGCGCCAGAGGGCGTGCAGGTCGCCCATGATCTTGCCGATGCGCTCGCCAGGGCCGGCGCCTGCGCGGCGCGGCGTGGGGTCGACAGCGCCATGGTGGTCGGCGGGGCGCAGATCTATGCGGAAACCCTGCCCATCGCCGCCAGGGTTCATCTGACCCTGGTGCAGGACAGGCCAGAGGCAGACGCCTTTTTCCCGGGTGGGGCGGCCGGCGGCTGGCGCGACGCCTTCGTCGAGACGTGGCGCCAGGCGCATCCGGCGGGGCCGGAGGATGAACGCCCGTTCGTTTTCATCGATCTGGCCCGCCGCGGCTGACGGCGCGGGAGCCACTGCCGGGCCGTCCCACGCCAGGCCCCCCAGGCTGTCGGGATGGCCGGATTCAGGTTCCCGAAAGGGGACGTTTCCGCGATCCCGCGCCAGCGGATACGCCTCTGACGCCAAAAAACCGCGCCGCGCATTGTGCCGCAAGGGTTCAATGACTATCTGCCGTGGTTGACAGGCGCGCGTGGGCAACCAACAAAAGCAGACGTGAAAAAGCATGGCGGCAAAGGGGTCTGCGCCCGGCGCCAGAAGCATGTTCCGGCAGGATCTCCGCACCAGGGTATCCGGCCGATGCGAACCTGCTCCAGACATATGAAACCGCTCTGTCGCCCTGGCCGCCGTCTGGCGGGACAGGGAGAATGCGGAACCGGCGCGCTTTGAAAGGGGAATGACAGATCGATGCCTTGGAGCAATCAGAGTGGCGGCGGCGGTAGCGGCGGCAATGGCGGTGGTCCCTGGGGGCCGCGCAACCAGGGTCCCTGGGGACAGGGCCCGCAACGGAACCCGGGCGGTCCTCCCGACCTTGAGGACCTGCTGCGGCGCGGCCAGGACCGGCTGAAAAGCATTTTCCCCGGGGGCCAGAATGGCGGCCCGGGCGTTCGCACCATTCTGCTGGCGGCCCTGGGCGCCATCGCCCTGTGGCTGCTCACCGGCTTTTACCAGGTTGGCCCCACCCAGGTCGGCATCAATCTGGTGTTCGGCAAATACGTTGGCCAGACCGGCGAGGGTCTGCGCTACAACTTCCCGTGGCCGATCGGCCAGGTGCTGCGCCCGGACGTGACGGGCCGCCGGACCATCGAGATCGGCATGCGGACCACGGACATTTCGCGCACCCGCATGCAGCAGCGGCCGGTGACGGAAGAGGGGCTGATGCTGACGGGCGATGAGAATATCGTCGATATCAGCTTCGAGGTGCAGTGGGTCGTGAACAAGGCCCAGGCGCAGGATTACGTCTTCAACCTCCAGAACCCCGACGGCACGATCCGGGTGGTCGCTGAAAGCGCCATGCGCGAGGTCGTGGGCCGGCGCAATATCCAGGCCATCCTGACCTCGGATCGCGCCGCCATTCAGGAGGATGTCCGGCAGTTGATGCAGAACACGCTGAACAGCTACGGCGCCGGCGTGATCGTCGTTCAGGTCAACCTCATTCGCGTCGACCCGCCGCAGCAGGTCATCGACGCCTTCCGCGACGTGCAGGCCGCCCGCCAGGATCAGGACCGCATGCGCAACGAGGCCGAGACCTACGCCAGCCGCATCGTGCCCGAAGCGCGCGGCAAGGCCATCGGCGTCGTGCAGCAGGCCGAGGGTTACCGCGAGCGTTCGGTGAATGACGCGGAAGGCCAGGCCGCCCGCTTCAATTCGGTCTACGAGCAATATCGCAAGGCGCCGGCGATCATTCGCGAGCGCATGTATCTGGAAACCATGGAGAACGTGCTGAAGGACTCCGACAAGGTCATCATCGACCAGAAGGGCGGTCAGGGGGTCGTGCCATATCTGCCGCTCGACCAGTTGCAACGGCGTTCCGGCGCGGCCGCTGACGGGGAGGCCGCGCGATGAACAACACGCTCAAAACAATCGGCGTCATTATCGTCGTCATCGCCGCTATCGCGCTTTATGCGGGCGCGTTCACCGTCGGCCAGACCCAGGAAGCCCTGGTGCTGCAGCTGGGCCGCGTTCGCGCGGTGATCAAGCAGCCGGGCCTCTACTTCAAGATTCCGTTCATCGAGAACGTCGTCTATGTCGACCGGCGGGTGCTGGACCTTGACCTGCCGGTGCAGGAGGTCATCGCCGCCGACCAGAAGCGTCTGGTGGTGGATACGTTCACCCGCTATCGCGTCGTCAATCCGCTGCTGTTCTATCAGACCGTCGGCACCATTCCGGGGGCGAACCAGCGCCTGACGCCGATGGTCAATTCGACGACCCGCTCGGTGCTGGCCGAGGCGACCTTCACCGCCATCGTCAAGGATGAGCGCGACCGCCTGATGAAGCGCATCCGCACGGATGTGAACCGCCAGGCCGCCAGCCTCGGCATCGAGGTGGTGGACGTGCGCCTGCGCCGGGTGGATCTGCCCGACCAGAACAGCGAGGCGGTGTTCCAGCGCATGAAGACCGAGCGTGAGCGCGAGGCGGCGGATATCCGCGCCCAGGGGTCGCAGATCGCCCAGGGCATCCGCGCCAATGCCGAACGTGAGGTCACCGTGCTGCTGGCCGAGGCCAACCGCAAGAGCGAGGAGCTGCGCGGCCAGGGCGACGCCGATCGCAACCGCATCCTGGCGGCCGCCTACAGCAAGGACCCGTCGTTCTTCGCCTTCTTCCGCTCCATGCAGGCGTATGAAGGCGCGTTGAAGGGCGTGGACACCCGCATGGTGCTGTCGCCGGATTCGGAGTTCTTCCGGTACTTCAACAATCCGGCCGCGGCTGCGCCGGCGCAGCCGCAGGCAGGCGCCCCGGCGCGTCCCTGAGCGTCGCCGTCTGGCGTCGCCTGAGCCAGGGAAAACACAAGGGGGAGGGCATCCCCCTTGTGCGCCCCCGCCACGTTGCAGATGCGCCGGAGAGGCCGCGCCGTGACTGATCTTGTTGTCGCCCTTGGCCTGTTGCTGGCCATCGAAGGTCTGCTGCTGGCCTGCGTTCCGGAATTCTCCCGCCGCATGGCCGCCGAAATTCTCGCCGCGCCCGGGGAACGTCTGCGCCTGACCGGCGTTATAGCTGCGGTTGTTGGCGTCGCCATCATTTGGCTTTGTCGGGGGTAGATTGTGCTGCCGGACGTGTCTGATTCTCGTATCTGATTCTGATTCTGATGTGTGATCATGCCAGGGCGATCCGGACCCCATGGCGCCGGGCGGCGCCGCAGGTTGGGACAGCCGCTCCATGACAAACTGGCGTGACAAACTGGATGGAGAGGGATCCGCCGTTCACTGGAGGCGCTCAGGCGCACCCGGAGAGCTGGATCCGCCTCTGGCGCAGGACAATGGGCCTGCGCCTCCCCAACCGGCCTGTTGCAGCGCGCGCGCGGGCAAGGAGGATTTATGAAATTTGCTGGATTGAACATCATGGCGGCCGCGGCGTTGGCCCTCGGGCTGGCGTTCGGCGCCGCCCCGGCTGAGGCTCGCGGTCCCGCCGGGTTCGAGGACCTTGCCGACCAGGTCACCAACGCCGTGGTGAATATCTCGGCGACGACCACGGTGGAGCAGGGCAAGGACCGCATGCTGCCGCAGATTCCGCGCGGCACGCCGTTTGAGGACCTGTTCGAGGAGTTCTTCAACCGTCGCGGCGGCCCCGGCGGCCCCGACGAAGGACCGCGCCGCCAGCGCAAGTCCAGCTCGCTCGGCTCCGGCTTCATCATCGACGCCGCCGGCGTGGTGGTCACCAACAATCACGTTATTGGCGACGCCAATGACGTGGAGGTGATCCTCAACGACGGCACCAAGATGAAAGCCGAGATCGTCGGCAAGGATTCCAAGCTCGATCTCGCCGTGCTGCGCGTCAAGCCCGGCGCCACGAAGCTCACCGCCGTGAAATTCGGCGATTCCAGCAAGTTGCGCATCGGCGAGTGGGTGCTGGCCATCGGCAACCCGTTCGGCCTGGGCGGCTCGGTTTCGGCCGGCATCGTCTCCGCCATCAACCGGAATATCGATCAGGGTCCGTACGACAGCTACATCCAGACCGACGCGGCCATCAACAAGGGCAATTCCGGTGGTCCGCTGTTCAACATGGCTGGCGAGGTGGTCGGCATCAACACCGCCATCCTGTCGCCCAGCGGCGGCTCGGTCGGCATTGGCTTCTCGGTGCCCTCGTCGCTGGCCGCTCCGGTGATCGAGCAGTTGCAGAAATACGGTGAAACCCGTCGCGGCTGGCTCGGCGTGCGTATCCAGAATGTTGATGACGCCACGGCAGAGGCGCTGGGCCTTGGCAAGGCGCGCGGCGCCCTGGTCGCCGGCATTGACGACAAGGGGCCCGCCAAGCCGGCCGGCATGCAGGTGGGCGATGTGATCATCCGCTTCGACGGTCAGGACGTGAAGGACAGCCGCGAACTGCCGCGCATCGTGTCATTCTCGCCCGTTGGCAAGGAGACTGACGTGGTTGTCGTCCGCAAGGGCAAGGAGATCACGCTGAAGATCAAGCTTGGCCGCCTTGAGGATGGCGAAAAGGAAATGGCGGCGCGCGGTGAGAACGTGCCTGGCGTGTCGAAGCCGGCCGTGCGCAAGACCCTTGGTCTTGATCTCGCGCCGCTGACTTCGGAAGGCCGCAGCCGCTTCAACATCAAGGATGACGTCAAGGGCGCGCTGATCGTCCGCGTCGATCCCGATTCACGCGCCGCGGAAAAGCGCTTGCAGCCTGGCGACACCATTGTCGAGGTGAACCAGGAGCAGGTGGCCTCGCCGGCCGACGTGACGAAGCACATCGACGCCCTGAAGAAGGACGGCAAGAAGTCCGCCCTGCTGCTGGTCGCCAATCCGCGCGGCGACGTCCGCTTCGTGGCGCTGCCGATCGAGTAAGCGGCGGCGCGCGCCTGCGGGTTGCTGAAGGGGCCTGGGCGGCCGGGTTCCTTCTCCAGCCTGGCCAGCGGCGGCATAGCGCACAAAAAAGCCGGACCCGCGCGGGTCCGGCTTTTTTCATTTCGGTCAGGAGCGTCTGAAACCCGGCGTATGTCGGCCGTCATTGCCCCGCATTCAGCGCACGAATTCGTCCTCGCGATAGCCCTGCGCGAACAGCAGGGTGGCGAGGTCCGTGTGGTTGATGCGGGCGCTGGCGGCGGCGGCCACGGCGGGCTTGGCGTAATAGGCGACGCCGAGCCCGGCCTCCTGCAGCATGTCGAGATCATTGGCGCCGTCGCCCACCGCCATCACCGCTTCGGGCGGCAGCTTCAGTTCCGCGCGCAGGCGCAGCAATGTCGCCTTCTTGGCCTCGCGGCCGAGAATTGGGTCAATCACCAACCCCGTCAGCTTGCCGTCGGCGTGCGCGAGCGTATTGGAATGATGCTCGTGAAAGCCGATTTTCTGGCTGATCGGACCGGTGAACACCGTGAAGCCGCCGGAGACCAGGCAGGTATAGGCGCCGTTGGCGCGCATGGTCATGACCAGTTCACGGCCGCCCGGGGTCAGGATCAGCCGGTCGGCGACGATGGCGTCGACCACCGCGAGATCAAGCCCCTCCAGCAGGGCGACGCGCTCGCGCAGCGCCGGCTCGAACGCCAGCTCGCCGCGCATGGCCCGCTCCGTGATCTCCGACACCTGCGGCTTCAGGCCGACGAAATCCGCCAGTTCGTCGATGCATTCCTGACCGATCATGGTTGAATCCATGTCGGCGAGGAACAGCTGCTTGCGGCGATGGGCGGCCGGCTGGACGATGATGTCCACCGGCGCGCCGGCTTCATCGATGAGGGCGCGCAGTTGCGCCTCGATCAGCTCGACCGGCGCCGGCGACGGGAACACCAGGTCAACGGCCCGGTTTTCCGCCAGTTCGCTGGTCAGCACCGGCCCGCTGGCCAGGGACGCCGCCAGCATCTTGAGCCGGGGAACGAGACTGCCGGGGCCGTGCGCCGCGAGCAGCCCGGAGCCGGCAAGGGCTGGACTTGCGACCAGGGTCGCGACAGAAGCTTCGGTCTGGTGAGTTGCAAGGGACATGGCGCGTGGCTGCTATCGTGGAAGAACCGGAACGGAAGGCCCTCGCGGACGTGATCTTGCCCGGTGAACCCGTGGACGCGGTTCTCATCGCAGGCCCGACCGCATCCGGCAAGTCCGCATTGGCCATCGACATGGCCCGGCGCCTGGGCGGGGTCGTCATCAACGCCGACTCCATGCAGATCTATCGCGACCTGCACGTGCTCACCGCCCGCCCGTCCGCCGCCGACGAACAGGCCGCGCCCCACAGGCTTTACGGCGTCGTCGATGGGGCGGAAAATTTCTCCGTGGCGCGCTGGCTGGGCGAGGCGGAGCGGGAACTGCAACGGGCCAACGCCCTTGGCCTGACGCCCATCTTCGTTGGCGGCACCGGCCTGTATTTCCGGGCGCTGCTGGAAGGGCTCTCCGATATTCCGCCCGTGCCGCCGCAGTTGCGCGCCGCCCTGCGCGCCGAGGCGGACCTGCTGGCTGGCGACGCCCTGCACGCGCGCCTCGCCGCGCGCGATCCGCTGATGGCCGACCGTCTCCGGCCGGGCGATCGCCAGCGCATCCTGCGGGCGCTGGAGGTGATCGAGGCGACGGGGCGCTCGCTGGCGAGCTTTCAGCAGCAGCGCGTTCGGGGACCGCTGGCTTCGGCGCGGACACGGCGGCTGTTCCTCGCGCCGGAGCGGGCGGCGCTGTATGCGCGCATCGACGCGCGCTTCGACCAGATGATGCGGCAGGGGGCGGTGGAGGAGGTGGAGCGCCTTGCGGCCCGCGGCCTCGATCCGGCGCTGCCGGTGATGCGCGCCCACGGCGTTCCCGGCCTGATGGCCTGGCTGCGTGGCGAGGGCGGTCGCGAGGCGGCGGTGACGCGCGGCAAGGCCGACACCCGCCACTACGCCAAGCGCCAGTTCACCTGGTTCCGCCACCAGATGACGGGCTGGACCTGGGTTGACGTTCCGTTGGCCTGAGGCTGGCGACGGGCAGGCGTGGAAGCGCCAGGCCGGCAAATTCATGGATCAGCTCATCCGTCGGGGAGCCGGGGAGCTCGCAAGGCCAGGCCCGCGTCGTCGATGACGACAGGGCGTCAATCGGCGTTGCCGGCGCGGCTGCCGGGCGCAAGCGCCGGCTTTCATCGCCCCGGGTGCGATCGGACTGCTTCACGCGGTTCAGGGCGCGGAGCGGGTCTTGTCCCCTCAGAGCCATATAACATCCTCGACACCCGTCTCAATGACCTCCTCGATCGACGGAGAGGCCGCGCGCTCTTCGGTCGCCGCTTCGTTGGCACGCCGCGACGCACTCGCGGCTGAGGGGGCAACGCGGCTCCCGCCCGCTGCCGCAGCCGGCATCGAGCCGACAGCCTCCGATGCGCCGTCCGGCATCCTGACCCGGAGCCGGCCACCGCCCATCGCCGCAGCCGGCATCGAGTCGACAGTCTCCGATGCCCCGGCCGGCATCTCGACCCGGAGCGGTTCAATCTGCGGCGCACTGACCGTATAGGGAGGCGGTGGTGTCTGGTGGGGGAGATCCGCGTAATCCGGTAGCGGGAGAAGCTGCTCTATCGCCCATGGCTCACTCCGAAGCCGTGATGCGGCAGTCAGTTCACCTGGCG
>Ga0182737_1003800_pt1 | contig 10750 bp, 7 predicted proteins | sample eDN5th30CBELigOP_FD_128878 | JGI IMG/M metagenome (GOLD analysis project Ga0182737, IMG submission 128878) | Enriched Organic Plus compost microbial communities from Emeryville, California, USA - eDNA 5th pass 30_C BE-Lig OP (version 2) (version 2) ... | reverse complement strand
TGGCATAGGACATGTCGCAGCCCGACATGCGGGCGCGCCGCATGTCCGCGCCGCGCAAGTCGGCATAGCGCGCCTGGGTGTTGTCCAACCGCGCCGGCAGCAGCCGCGTCCCGCCGATCAGCAGCGGACCCAGCTTGCAGTCGCGCAGGTCGGCATGGTTGAGCTGCGCGCCGGAAAAATTCACGCCCCGGAGGTCGGCGCCGCCCAGCTTGGCCGAGCGCAGGTCGCAGCCGGAGAGGTTGGAGCCTTGCAGCGATGCGCCTTCCAGGTTCACGCCATACAGCACGGCGTCGGGCGCGATCAGCGCCGTCAGCATGCGGTGCGCCAGGCTGGCGACATGGCGCAGGTCCATCCCCGTCAGGTCGGCGGGCATGCCCTGGCGGCCATCGCTTTCGGCCCAGCGCGAATGGTCGGCCAGCCGTTGCTCGATGCCGGCCACCGCTTCGGGATCGGGCGGGACGTTGGCGGTCAGGATCTGGCTCATATCCGCGCCGTGGGTGGTGGCGAAATCCATCTTCGCCCCGATCAGGATGCAGCCTGCCAGGTCCGCGCCGGTCAGGTTGCAGCCCGACAGGTCGGCATTTTCCAGATTGGCGCCGGTCAGCCGGGCCTGGCGCAGATTGGCGCGGCTCAGGCGCACGCCCTTCATCACCGCGTCGGTGAAATCGGCCTGGACCGCGATGGCGCCGGTCATCTTGGCGCGCTCCAGATTGGCGGAGTTCATCATGGCGGCGGGCAGTTCGGAGGCGCCGATATCATGCTGGAGGACGCGCAGGTTTCCGTAGCGGTCCTTCTCGGCGATGGTGCCTTCGCGCAGGTCGGCCTCGTAAAGGTCGGTGCCGATCAGGTTGGCCCCGCGCAGGGACGCGCCGCGCATGTCGGCCCGGCGCATCGAGGCCCCGGCCAGGTTGCAGCGGCGCAGGTCGGCCCCGAAAAAAGAGGCCGAATCCAGCTTGCTGCCTTCGAAATTGACTTCTTCCATGATCGCGCCGGTGAAGTCGGCATCGGCCAGGTTGCGGCCTGACAGGTCCAGGCCCGACAGGTCGCAGAAGGCGAAGACGGCGCGGGCCCCGCCCACGCGGCCCGAATAGAGCATTTCATGGCGCGCGGCGGCGGCGCTCACATCCTTCTGGGTGAGCCGGGCGAAGCCGGTATGGCGGGCATTGCTCATGCGGCGGGCGCGCTCGTTAAGGCTTTTTCACGCCCCAGTCTGCGCGCCGGGGCGCTAACACCCGATTAAGACGGAACATTTCAGTCTTTTGCGCGCCCGCCGCGACGAAAATTGCTGTTGAATCGGGGCCATAGCCGGGTACAAAGGCGGTCTGGGAGCGCGTTTCCGGCCCATCCGGGACGGGGGACGGCTTTCACGATGACGGCAAAAGGGTATAGCCACCCGCCGAAAGGGCGCCGGTGGCGGGTTCGTGGGAGCGGACCCGGCTCAGGCAATGCCAAACTGGCGGGCGAACCGCCAGACGATATTTAAGAGGCTCAGTTGATCAAGCACCGTTTGATGCTTTCCGCCGCTGCGGCTGCCATGCTGGCGGCGCTGACCACGGGCGCATGGGCCGACACCAACGTCACCACGGCGACCACCACCGCGCTGGACACCGCCGGTTCGGGCAACATCATCATCGAGAACACCGGCGGCGTGGGCGTCAGGACCAGCGCTGCGGCGGCGGTCACGCTCAACTCCAACAATTCCGTGCTCAACCAGGGCTATATCTCCAACGGCAATACCGAACAGGCCATCGGCCTGTGGATCAACACCGCCGGCGGCACCATCGTCTCGCCCTCGCTCGGTTTCGCCAATACGGGCACGGTGGAAGTGGCCGGTTCGGGCACGGCCAAGGCCGCCATCCTGATCAGCGGCGGCAACAGCTTCTATGGCCCCGTCAGTCTGACCACCCTGACCTCCACCGCCACGGTGGGCAATGCCTCGCAATCGGCCGTCACCGCCGCCTCCAGCGTGATCGTGAAGGGCGATTATTCCTCGGCGATCTATCTGGTCCAGGGCACCACGATGGTGGGCAATATCCTGGTCAATGGCGGCATCACCCAGGAAGCCAGCGACAAGAGCACCGTCTCCAGCGGCGTTATCGTCAACCTGGACGGCCCGCTCTACGGCAATTTCGTCAACCAGTCGGCGATCCAGGGCATTGGCCCGGGCATGCGCGGCGTGCAGCTGACGGGCGGCATCCTGCCCTGTTCCAGCGCCACGCCCGCCAGTGGATTCGCGTGCGCCAGCATCTCCGGCGGTTCCTTCGTCAACCAGGGCGCGATCTCGCTGAACGGCGTCTATTACGCCAATACGCGCGGCGGCAACGCGCAGGCGGGTACCGCCATCGCCATCGGCAACGGAATCGCGGGCGGTTTCCTGAATGACGGCCCGGCCACCTCGTCCAACAAGGCGCCGGCGGAAATCTCATCGAACGGCCTGGTTGCGGCCCCCGTGGTCTGGATCAATCCGGCCCTGGCCGCCAATGCCACCACGGGTGAATTGCGCGGGCCGGTGGTGATCGGGCCGGTGACGTCCGACATAGACGCCATCAATCCCGGCTATTCCTTCATCAACCGCGGCACCATATCGGGCCGTCCGGTCGATCCGCAGTACAGTTCGGTGGCCGTGCTGATCCAGGGCGCCTCGGCGACCGATTTCACCTGCCTGGGCGTCGTGGCGGGCGGCGTCTGCGATCCCGCTTCGGCCAATGGCGGCCTGCTCAATACCGGCAGCATCGCCACCGAATCCGTCACCAATGTGACGACGGTCAGCACCCAGACCGGCGGGCGCATCACCGCCACCGGCATCAATATCGGCGCCTATGCCACCGTGCCGCGCATTGATGTGACGGCCCAGAATATCAGCGGTTCCAGCACCACGTCCGCCACCGTCAGCGCGCTGGTCAGCGGTGTGGGACAGGGCAACGCCTATGCCATCCTGATCGACCGGAACGCCAATGTCCCGGCGATCAACATTTCGGCGAATGCCAGCGTGGTCGCCAGCGTCACCACCAACACCCCCTCGCCGGACGCCGGCATCGCCACCGGCGCCAATCCCTTCTCGCTGATTTCCGAAGCGATCGTGGACAATTCCAGCACGCTGCGGCTGATCAACAATGCCGGCAAGATCGAGGCCACCAACACCGACCTGTACCCCGGCGTGGGCGCCGTGGTGGTCAATGTCGAACGCGCCATCGATATGCAGAACTCCTCGCTGAGCGGGCAGGGCGTCACCATCAACAACAGCGGCCAGATTCTGGGCGATGTGCTGCTGCCCGCCGTCAGCAGCGGCAGCGAAATCACCGTCGGCAACGTCAATGGCGTGGCCAATGCCGGCACCGGCGTGGTCAACACCGCCGCCAATTATGCGGTCATCGCCCGCCAGATCGTGTCCCAGGCCAACGGCCTGCCGCCCGTCACCAAGGCGGCTCTGCTGGATTTCGGCGCCGATCCCAATCCCACCCTGACGGTGGGCGGCTTCGGCTATGTCAATGCCGATATCCGCGCCAATCCCGGCGCGCTGAACGTGACCGTGCAGAACAACGGCATCCTGTATGTCGCCAATGCCGGCTCGACCCTCCAGGCCAACGCCTTCAATGTCCAGACCAACGGCACGCTGGGCCTGTCCATCTCCCAGGCCAATGCCTCCAGCGGTACCCCGGTGATCCAGGCCAACAGCGCCGATATCAGCGGCGGCAACCTGGCGCTGGACTTCGGCACCTTCATCTCCGGCGGTTTCACGGCCGCCAGCACCGCCGATCCCGCGGCGCAGACCATCACCCTGATCCGCACCCCGCTGGGCCAGATCGCCGACACCACCCTGGCGCAGCAGAACGCCACCCTGTCGCAGAACATTCCCTTCCTGTTCGAGTCGCCGACCGAGGCCGGCTATAGCGGAGGCGCGCCGCTGTCGGTGGGCACCTCCGGCGGCCAGCAGGTGCTGACCCTGAACCTGATCCCCCGCTCCACCGGCGCCACCAACCGGGACGGCACGGCGGGCCTCAACCTCAAGGGCGAGGCGCTGCAGGTGTTCCCGAACGCCGCCGCGGCGCTGGGCAACGATCCGGAACTGGGTTCGGCCATCGCCCGCAGCCTGACCGTCTACAACCAGCCCGGCCTGGCCTCCAGCGGCATCAACATCGCCGCCTCGCAGCAGCAGGCCCAGGTGGCCTTCTCGCAGTTCGCGCCCGACGTGTCGGGCGGCGCGCGCGACATCGCGGTGATGATCACCGACCAGGCCAGCGGCCCGGTGGCGGCGCGCCAGCGCCTGCTGCGGAGCTTCGCCAAGGTGCCGGGCGAGATGACCCTGTGGGGCGAGGAATTCTCCGGCCATATCAACAACAAGGGCAAGATCGCCGGGTCCGGCAGCACCATCCAGTACAAGGATCGCGGCTGGGGCTTCTCGCTGGGCGTGGATGCGGGCAGTCCGCGCAACGGCTGGTACGGCGCCGCCTTCACTTTCTATACGGGTGACGTCTCCCAGGTGCAGCCGCGCCTGACCAAGACCGAAACCGAATGGTTCATGCTGACCGGCTATTCGCACTGGCAGGGCAAGAAGGTCTTTTTGGACAGCCAGCTTGCGGTCGCCTATGGCGATTTCACGGGCAATCGCGGCATCAATGTCGGCGGCGTGATCCGCAACGCCACCAGCAAGCGCGCCAGCCAGATGGTGGCGCTGGGCGGCAAGATGGGCGTCATGCTGAAGCCCTTCGGCATCGATGTGGATCCCTATGCCAGCCTGGACGGCCTGACTCTGCGCGAGGAAGGCTATACCGAGGCCAATGGCGGCTCCGGCTTCAACCTGCAGGTCGCGCCCTATTACGCCAGCAGCCTGCGGACCGCGCTGGGCGCCGATTTCAAGACCGGCGTCAATCTCTGGGGCATCGAACTGTCGCCTGAGGCACGGGTCGGCTACCGCTACGACCTGCTGAACCAGGCCATCAAGGTGAAGGCGGGGTTTGCCAGCACCGGCGGCACCGGCACGGTGGGCAACACCATGACTTTTGTCGGCCCCGATCCGGACAGCGGCAATGCCATCCTGGGCCTGGGCCTGGGCGCCAGCACCGATACCTGGCAGCTGGGCGTGCGCTATGACTGGATCCGCGGCAACAACGGCTCGACCACCCAGGTGGGCACTTTCACGGTGCTGGGCCGCATCTAGCGCGGGTCTTTTGTGTCCTGAGTTTGTCGCGCCTACGCTCGTGTACGTCTTGTACACGTCGCTTGGCGCTCCTGCTCAGGCCCCAAAATCCCTCGCGCGAAGGGAATTAACAAAACCCCGCCGGTGACGGCGGGGTTTTTGTTTCACCAGCTTCCGGTGTTGGGCATGGAGGCCCAGGGCTCGCGCGGCGGCAGGGTACCTTCCTGCAGGAGTTCGATGGAGATGCCGTCGGGCGAACGGATGAAGGCCATGTGACCGTCGCGCGGCGGCCGGTTGATGGTGACGCCCGCCGCCATCAGTTTTTCGCACAGGGCATAGATATCGGGCACGCGATAGGCGAGGTGCCCGAAATTGCGCCCGCCGGTGTAACCCTTCTCGTCCCAGTTATAGGTCAGTTCGATCGCCGGGCTTTCGGACGCCAGTTCGGTATCGCCTTGCGCCGCGATGCGCCGCGCATCGTCCGGCGTGGCCAGGAAAACCAGCGTGAAGCGGCCCTTTTCATTTTCCATGCGCCGGACTTCCACCAGCCCCAGCTTGTTGCAGTAGAAGTCCAGGGACGCGTCCAGGTCGGAGACGCGCAGCATGGTGTGGAGATATCGCATTGGCCGTCCTTCGGGTTCGTTTGTCGCAAGAATCCTCGGCGATATAGCGCGCCCGCCGCGCCCGTGTCCGCCCCCCGCCCCGCGAAAAATTTTGCCGCCGCGGGCCCCGGTGTCGCAGCGTCCGGGAACACTGGAATCTGGGGGAAACTCCGGTTCCCGGCGCGCCCATCGTGTGTCATTTGCGAGATGCGAAAAAGCAGATGGCTCTGCGGAATAAACTGATTTCCCAAATTGGGCCAAGGCTTAAGCTGTGGGTCGATTTATGCTGCATTTGCGAATTGTGCATGTGCAGCATGACGTCAACCTTGCGACAGAATTCCGTTGCGTTGGGTCACGGTGATGGGATGATGAAGGTACCGCGCAAACGCTGCCGCTGATGCCTCTTGCAAAGAGTAAAAGCGGTTGCTTTAAGGGCGGACCCAACGCCACTGATAGGGCGTCACGTCGGTAGGACGCACGTTGGGCAAAGAGTTGGGTAAAAAGACTAAAAGACTTAGGTCAAATGGTTTGCCGGCCCAGGCGCAGCCGCGTTGGGTTTTTTCTGTCTGAGTGAGAGCGCATGGAACGTCCAAATCATCTGCATGTCGAAAATGCCAATGCCAGCAGCAAGGTGACGGGCCTCGTCATCGTTATCGGCATTCACGTTGCTGCCATCGCCGGTCTTGTCGTCGCCCTGAACCAGGGCGCGATCATGGAACAGCTGCAGGATATCAAGGCGTCGGTCGAAGACAGCGCGCCGCCGCCCAAGGCGCCGCCGCCGCCGCCGCCGGATCTGGTGAAGCCGCCGCCGCCGGTCGCCATCGTGCCGGATTTCACCATCGCCACCGCCGCGCCGCCGCCGTCGGTGACCACCGCGCCCAAGCCGCCGCCGGCCCCGCCGCCGTCCGCGCCGTCCGCGCCGTCCAATACCAAGCTGGAGCCGATCCGCAGCACCTTCACGCTGCCGCCCTATCCGGATATCTCCAAGCGCCTGAACGAGCAGGGCACCACTGTGCTGAAGCTTGTGATCGGCACCGACGGCCGCATCAAGGACGCCACCGTCCAGACCAGCTCCGGCTCGGACCGTCTGGATCAGGCCGCGGCGGACTGGGTCAAGGCCCGCTATCGCTATCGTCCGCCGACGGAAGCCGGTAACCCGGTTGAAGCCCAGACCCTGCTTCGCATCGTCTGGAACCTCAAAGACGCCCGCTAATCTGTTTTCGTAATTTTTCGCTTATCCACGGAGTAGACCAATGAACTTCAAGAAACTGACGATCGCCGCCGCCATCGTCGCCATGACCAGCCTGAGCGCCGTTGCTCCGGTTTACGCCCAGGACGCGGCTGCTCCGGCTGCCCAGGAAGCTGCTCCGGCCCCCGCGCCGGCTGCTCCGGCCGCTCCGTCGGAAGCCGCCAAGGCCGAGGCCGCCGCCGCGGCGGCCGAACCCGCCTCCTCGCCTTACGGCGTCGAGCATATGTGGGTCGAAGGCAACCTTGTGTCGCGCTCGATCCTGATCGTTCTGGTCATCATGTCGGCCGGTTCCTGGTACATCTTCTTCACCAAGTGGCTCGACCAGCAGCGCGTTCTGAACCAGGCCAAGGCCGTGGAGAAGAAGTTCTGGACCTCCGCCACCCTGAATGAAGGCGTGGAAAAGCTGCCGAAGAACTCCATGTTCCGCGGCATCGCCGAAGCCGGCATGAAGGCCTCCACCGGCGGCACCACCCTGGTCGGCCTGAACGACTGGATCGGCATGACCCTGACCCGCCAGGTCGAAGACGCCAACTCCCGCATGCAGGGCGGCATCGCCTTCCTGGGTTCGGTCGGTTCGGTCTCGCCCTTCGTCGGTCTGCTCGGCACCGTCATGGGCATCCTGAACGCGCTGATCGGCATCGGCGTGGCCGGTCAGGCTTCGATCGACAAGGTTGCCGGCCCGGTCGGTGAAGCGCTGATCATGACCGCCATCGGTCTGATGGTCGCGGTTCCGGCGGTGCTCTGCTACAACTACCTGGTCCGCCGCAACAAGATCATCACCGAGAAGCTGCGCGCTTTCGCGGGTGACCTGCAGGCCTATCTCATCAGCAAGAGCAAGTAATAAGGCTCGGATAGCGCCTTTACGGAGACTTAGTCATGGCCGTTGACGTCCAGAACGCGGTTGAGCACGAGGAAGACGAACTGAACGTCGCCATCAACACCACCCCTCTGGTGGACGTGATGCTGGTGATGCTCATCATCTTCCTCGTTACCATCCCGGTGATCGTGAAGACGGTGCCTCTGGAGCTCCCGACCTATCGCAATATCGTTACGGTGACGAAGCCGGAAAATATCGTGATCGCGGTCGATGCCGACGAGAACACCTACTACAACAATGTGCCTGTGGATCAGCCTACGATGCGCGCGAACTTCGTCGACGCCCTGAAAAGGGCCGTCGCCGAAGGGAAGGCGTTCCCCGAAGTGCATATCCGCGGCGACAAGGGCGTGCGTTTCGAGGCGATCGGCCGCGTGATCCTGGCCTGCCAGCAGGCCGGTATCCAGAAGGTCGGCTTCATCACGGAACCGCACAATCTTGAAGCCGGTAGCTACTAGGCCCTGGCGCTCAGCAAGAAGGTAATTTCTCATGGCAATGGCAGCTACGACCGCCGACGGCGAAGTAATGGTGGAGATGAACACCACGCCGCTCATCGACGTGATGCTCGTTCTTCTGACTCTTCTGATCATTACCCTGCCGATCCAGACCCATGCGGTGAAGCTCGACATGCCCGCGCCCAACTCGACCCCGCCGACGGTGATCCCGGAGACGGTGGAGCTGGGCGTGGACTTCGACGGCACCGTGACCTGGAACGGCGTCGTGGTGGACCGGGCGACGATGGATGCCTATTTCGTGGATGCGTCCAAGAAGGATCCGCAGCCCGAAATCCACGTCACCCCCAACCGCCTGGCCAAGTATGACGCGGTCGCCCGCGTTCTGGCGGACGCCCAGCGCCTGGGCGCCACCCATATTGGCTTCACGGGTATTGACCAGTATAACTAGGCTGTGAGGGTCACAGCCGCGGGTTCAAAAGCGTGCGGCGTCCCCGCACGCTTTTTCCCTTTCTAGTGATGACGCGAAAGAGGTCTTGTTATGACTGCGAGTAAACTGCATTCCGCCCTGACGGCGGTTTTCCTCGGCGCCGCCTCGGCCGCCTCCGCCGCCCTGGTGATGGCCACCCCCGCCCAGGCGCAGGCCACGGTCAGCCCGCGCGTCGGCGCCGCGCTGACGGAAGCCCGCAGCCTGGCCAATGCCAAGAATTACAAGGGCGCGCTGGCCAAGATCGCCGAGGCCGAGGCCGTTCCGGGCCGCACCGCCGACGACAACCGCGTCATCGCCCAGATGAAGCAGGCCATCGGTGTGATGTCGGGCGACGCCGCGCTGGGCGGCACCGCCGGTCTCAAGGCCAAGTTCGCCAACGACTATAACGCCCGCAAGTACAAGGATGTGATCGCCGGCGGCGAGGCCCTGCGCAAGGCGGGCGCCTTGGATGGCGCCTCCAGCCAGGTGGTGGCCCAGGCCTATTACCTGTCGGGCGATTTCGCCGGTTGCCAGCGCTATATCCGCGCCAATTTCGGCATGAATGCGGGTGACGCCACCCTGGAACTGCTGATGCGCTGCGCCTATGAAACCGGCGACGATGCCACCCAGCGCCAGGCGCTGGAAACCCTGGTGTCGCGCGGCGGCAAGGCCGAGCACTGGAAGGGCCTGCTGCGCTTGGCCGAGCGGTCGCGCGGCCTGTCCGACCACAACACGCTCGACATCAACCGCATGCGCCTCCTGACCAACAACATCACCACCAAGGACGAGTACACCCTGCTCGCCCAGCTCGCGCTGCAGCTCGGCTTCGCCGCCGAAGCCAAGTCGGTGCTGGAAAAGGGCCAGGCCGCCAAGGTGCTGACCGACGACCGCACCAATCGCCTGCTCAAGCTGGCCACCGACCAGGCCAATGCCAGCGCCGCGGGCCAGGCCAAGGCCCTTGCCGCCGCCCAGGCCGCCCCGCAGGGCGACGACCTGGTGAAGGTGGGCGAGAACATGATCGGCCAGGGCAAGGCCAAGGAAGCCATCGGCGTGATCCAGGCGGGCCTCAAGAAGCCGCTGAAGGATGCCGACAACGGCCAGATGCGTCTGGGCCAGGCCTATCTGGCCGCCGGCCAGAAGGCCGACGCTCAGAAGGCGTTCAGCGCCGTCAAGGGCACGACCAAGAATGCCGAAGTGGCCAAGCTGTGGGCGCTGGTCGCCCGCCGCTAAACCCGGCACTTCGCTAACCGGATCAAGGGCGCTGGCTTGGGTCAGCGCCCTTTTTCTTTGAGCAGCCCATTTTCCCTGAGCAGATAAGCGCGCAGGTCGGTGTCGGGGGGCGCGGCCGGGCCGGTGCCGGGCTGGCGCGCCTCAAGCTGGCCCAGGCTGAAATCCATGCGGCTTTCATAGGTGCGGTCGGTCTGGTTGCGCAGGCCCTGTTCGGCTTCGTACCAGCGCCGCTTCAGGGCGCCGTCGCGGCAACTGGCGGCTTCCGGTCCCTCCGCGCCCCAGCGCCGCTCCACGCAGTGATAGGGATCGAAGGACATGCGGAACAGGCGCTGCCGCGCCGTCTCGTAGTCCAGCGTCACCACCGCGCCGTCGCTGCGGGCATAGGAAATGCGGCACTGGGCGGCGGCGCGGTCATGGACCGCCAGCATGTCGCCCGCCAGGTCGCGCCCGGCATAGCCCAGGCGCGGATCGCGGGCGCGCCACAGCTCCAGAAAGCGCTGGGCGCTGTCGCGCAGCTCCTTGAAGGCGGTTTTCAGCCGGGCGTCGCGCGAGGGCGTGGAATAGGTCTCCCAGTCCCCCTCGGTGCCATAGATATTCTCCGGCAGGCGTTCCGGCTGGGGCCGGTTCTGGATGCCTGCCGCCAGCGACAGCGCCACCGCCTCGGCGCGATAGCCCAGGTCGGCGCAGTTGGAGGCGGTCATGTCGGCCACTTCGCGCAAGGGATCGAAATGCAGCGA
>Ga0182737_1003797_pt1 | contig 10755 bp, 13 predicted proteins | sample eDN5th30CBELigOP_FD_128878 | JGI IMG/M metagenome (GOLD analysis project Ga0182737, IMG submission 128878) | Enriched Organic Plus compost microbial communities from Emeryville, California, USA - eDNA 5th pass 30_C BE-Lig OP (version 2) (version 2) ... | reverse complement strand
TCCTGGATATCCGCATCACCGGACGCCGCGACGACCATCTGATTGGCGCAACGCAATGAGAACTTTCGGAGAAGCCCCCCCACCGCCCACCTTTTTCGAGCGGCTGACCGCAAGCCTGTCCAAGACCGGGCTGGGCGCGGTCCTGACCAAAAGAAAGCTGGATGCCGATACGCTCGCGGAACTGGAAGAGGCGCTGGTCAAGGCCGACATGGGCGGAGCACAGGCCAAGGCAATCGCCGCCGCCGTCGCCAAGGGCCGCTATGATGCCGAGATTTCCGCCGCCGAACTGAAGGATGTGCTGGCGCGGGAAATCGCCGCCCTTCTGGGTCCGGTCGAAAAACCCCTGCTGCTGGACGACAGCCGTAAGCCGTTTGTGATCCTGGTGGCGGGCGTCAACGGCTCCGGCAAGACCACCACCATCGGCAAGATGGCCAAGCGCCTGGCCGAGAGTGGCGCGAAAGTCACCCTGGCGGCGGGCGACACCTTCCGCGCCGCCGCCATCGAGCAGCTTCGGGTCTGGGCCGACCGGGCAAAAGCCGAATTCGTCGCCACCAAGACCGGCGGCGACGCCGCGGGGCTGGCCTTTGAAGGACTGGAGAAGGCCCGCGCCAACGGCAGCGACGTGCTGCTGATCGACACGGCTGGACGGCTGCAGAACAAGGCCGGGCTGATGGCCGAACTGGAAAAGATCGGCCGCGTCCTCAAGAAGCTGGACGCGGACGCGCCCCATGCCGTGCTGCTGGTGCTGGACGCCACCACCGGCCAGAATGCGCTGTCGCAGGTGGAAGCCTTCGGAGCCTCGGTACCGCTGACCGGCCTGGTGATGACCAAGCTGGACGGCACCGCCAAGGGCGGCATCCTGGTGGCGCTGGCGGCCCGCTTCGGCCTGCCGGTACACTATATCGGGGTGGGCGAAGGCGAGGACGACCTGCAGCCCTTCCGGGCGCAGGGTTTTGCCAAGGCCCTGGTGGGGCTGGAACAGGCGGAAGGAACACCATGAACCCGCAACTGCGGCGGCTGGCGCTGGACCTGGGTCCGCTGCTCATTTTTTTTGCATCGTTCAAGTATCTGGGAATCTATGCCGCCACCGGCGCCTTCATGGTGGCGGTGCTGATCGCGCTGGCCATCGGCTATCTCGCGGAACGCAAGCTGTCGCCCATGCCGCTCCTGACCGCCGGGCTGGTGGTGGTGTTCGGCGGGCTGACCCTGTACCTGCAGGACGAGCTTTTCATCAAGATGAAGCCCACCGTGCTCTATGCCTTTTTCGGGGCGTTGCTGCTGGGCGGGCTGCGCTTCAACCGCCTGTTCATCAAGTATATCTTCGCCCAGGCCTTCGAACTGGACGATGCGGGCTGGCGCAAGCTGACGGTGCGGTGGGGCCTGTTCTTCCTGGCGCTCGCGGCCCTGAACGAAGCGGTGTGGCGCATGACCAACACCGACATCTGGGTGGATTTCAAGGTGTGGGGGATCATCCCGCTGATCTTCCTCTTCGCGCTCGCACAGACGCCGCTCGTGATAAAACATCAGGCGCCTGCCAAGGCATCGGGCGCGGGCAGCGGCGAATAGACAGCGGCAAAAAAGCCGCAACCGGCGCAACGATCGTGCGCCCGCGGCAAGGCAAGTGTGTCCTCACGCCGCCCGCATACAACGCTTTGTGTTTCCATCCGGTACAATTCACGGAATGTTTTTGCGGAATTGTCCGCATGACCGGCGATGAACAAACGCGCCCACAATGCAATATGACGGCGCAAAAATTTTGCGCATGGACATCGGCGCGCAAAACCGATTTAACTGCCGTCCGGAGCGCAGCACACTTTCTGTAACCCGAATGCGGGACATGAATGGAGCGCGAACCGGCATAGATCGGCGCATGATTTCTAGGGGTATTCGGGATGATGAAGGGGCAGCGCAGGCCAGGGAATGGTTTTGACCTTTCCGAAGCCCCGTCCCACCTCATCCGCCGCTGCCAGCAATTCTATGGCGACCTGTATGCGCGCGAAGCCGGCGGCAAGGAACTGACCAAGCAGCAGTTCACCCTGCTCTGCGCGCTGGAGCAGAATGACGGCGCCAGCCAGACCGCGCTGGTGGAGATCACCGGCATCGACCGTTCGACGCTGGCCGAGATGGTGCGTCGCATGCTGGAAAAGGGATTGCTGTCGCGCGAGCGCACCGAGGAAGACCAGCGCGCCAATGCCGTGGCGATCAGCCCGGCGGGCCGCAAGGCCCTGCGCGCCGCCCGCAACGCCGCCGACCGGGCCGAGCGCGCTTTGCTGGAGGCCCTGCCCGCGCCGGAACGCCAGAAGTTCGTGCGGGCGCTGTCCCAGATCGCCCAGGCGGCGGAACAGCTCAATGGCGATGGCCAGGCCCGGCCGCGCCGCAACCTGCGCCGCCGCAAGATCGGCTGAATTCAGAACGGTTCTAGACCAGGATGTTGACGTGCTGGCCCATGCGGGCAGGCGCGCTGTTCGGCTGCGCGGTCCCAGGGGCCGGCGCGGTGGCGGCCTGTTTCAGCGGCAGGGGCGAAAAGCTCTGGCTGGTTCCCGACACATTTTCCAATGCGCTGGCAAAGCTGGCTTTCGCGGCCGCTGCCGCCTGCTGGGGCTGATAGGCAGGCTGGCCCTGCGGCATGTTCAGCCGGCTGCGCGCCTCGCGGGCGGCCTGCTGTGCGGCGATAAGGGTGGCACTGACCTGCATGCTCGCAATCCGTCGAATGGAACATTCGGCGCGGAGATTGCGCGCCCTTGAAAGAGCATCACCCTCGCAAAACAGGGTTAGGAAAGTCTTACCTGGCCGCTGGGGACGGCTAGCGCGCGGCCTTCGCCGTCTCGATGGCGGGCAGGAGCTGTTGCTCCAGCACCGCCTGGGTGATCTCGCCCACATATTTGAAGCGGATGACGCCCTTGCCGTCCACGACATAGGTTTCCGGCACGCCATAGACGCCCCATTCGATCGAGGCGCGGCCATCGGCGTCCAGCACGATGCGGCTGAAGGGATTGCCCACCTCGTCCAGGAAGGCGCGCGCGGCTTCCGGCTTGTCCTTGTGCACCAGCCCATAGACCGCGATGCCGGGCACCCGCGACAGGGCCTGAAGCTGCGGCGCTTCCACCCGGCAGGGCGCGCACCAGGAGGCAAAGACATTGACCACGCTGACCTGGCCCGAAGCGAGATCGGCGGGACCGAAGGCGGGGCTGCGCGCATCCAGCGGCGGCAGCACCAGACGCGGCACCGGCTTGTTCAGCAAGGCGGAGGGAATGACGCGCGGCGCGGGATCCCACAGGCTGCGGAACAGGAAGAAAGCCAGCAGGGCGAAGGCCAGCACCGGCAGGGCATAGACCCAGCGCTTCATGGCCGCTGTTCCAGCGCCGCCAGACGCGCCTTGGCCCGGCGCCAGGCCAGCAACGTGACCAGTATCGCAGCGCCCAGCGCCACGGCGCTGATGCCATACACGGCGGCGACATAACCCGCCCACTGATCGGCCGCCAGAAAGTCCATCAGATGCCCCCCTGCATCAGGCTGCGGGCGCGGCGCTCCAGGATGGCGGTGCGAATGCGGACAGTCCACAGCGTGGCGAACAGCAGCAGATAGGCCAGCATCATCACCAGCAGCGGCGCCAGGAAGACCGGCGCCAGATGGCCGCTGATGATGCTCTCGCCCTGATGCAGCGTATTCCACCAGTCAACGGAGAATTTGATGATGGGAATATTCACCGCGCCCACCAGTGCCAGGATGGCGGCGGCGCGGGCCGCCTTCACTTCATCCTCGATGGCGTTCCACAGCGCCATGTATCCGAAATAGATGAACAGCAGCAGCAGGAAGCTGGTCAGGCGCGCATCCCAGACCCAATAGGTGCCCCACATGGGCTTGCCCCAGATCGCGCCCGTCACCAGCCCCAGTGCCGTGAACAGCGCGCCGAAGGGCGCGGCGGCGCGGGCGGCGGTGTCCGACAAGGGATGCCGCCAGACCAGCGACAGGATCGAGCAGATCGTGATCGCGCCATAGACGGTGGTGGCGGCGGTGGCGGCGGGCACATGCAGGAACATGATCCGCACCGAATCGCCCTGCTGATAGTCGGGCGGCACGGTCAGGCCCAGATAAAGACCCACGGCAAAGGCCAGCAGCGTGGCCGCCGCCAGGAAGGGCAGCAGCATGTCCGACAGGCGCATGAACTGCGCGGGATTGGCATAGCGGAACAGGAACTGCATGGCCGTCTCCCTAGCTGGACAGGTTGAGGCGGACACAGGCCGCCGCCGCGAAAGGACTTAGCAGCACTGACGCCCCGGAAAAAGCCGCCAGCAGGCCCAGCGCCCCGCCGCCCGGAATACCGTCCAGCACGGCGCTGACCGCGCCCGCGCCGAAGATCACGGCGGGCACCAGCAGCGGCAGGATGATCAGGGGCAGGATCAGGCCGCCCCGCTTGAGCGACAGGGTCAGGCTGGCGCCGATCGCGCCCACGGCGCTGACGGCGGGCGTGCCGACCAGCAGCGAGACGAACAGCATCAGCGTGGCGTCGCCCGGCAGGTTGAACATCAGGGCCAGAAGCGGCGAGAGCAGCGTCAGGGCCAGCCCGGTGGCCAGCCAGTGGGCCAGGATCTTGGCCAGCGCCGCCAGTTCCAGCGGCAAAGGCGAACAGGCGATCAGTTCCAGCGAGCCATCCTCGAAATCGCCCTGGAACAGGCGGTCCAGCGACAGCAGCGCCGCCAGCACCGCGCCCACCCACAAGACACCGCCCGCCACCCGCGCCAGAAGGTTGAGGTCCGCGCCCACGCCCAGCGGCACCAGCGTCGCCACCAGCGCGAAGAAGGCCAGCGCCAGCGCGGCGCTGCCCCCGCCACGGGCGGCCAGCTTGAGGTCGCGCAGGAGCAGTGTGACGAAGGGGCTCACAGCGTCAGGCTTTCATTGCCCAGCCCCAGCGGATCATGGGTGGCGGCGATCACGATGCCGCCCTGGCCGCAATGGCGCGCCATCAACTGCGCCACCAGCGCCTGACCGGCGCTGTCCAGCGCCGCGAAAGGTTCGTCCAGCAGCCAGAGCGGACGGTTCGATACCAGCAGCCGCGCCAGCGCCAGGCGGCGCTTCTGGCCCGCGCTGAGATAGCGGCAGGGCAGATCGGCCTGACGGGCAAGGTTCACCTGTTCCAGCAGGGCGTCGTCGGCGGCCACGCCGTACAGATGCGCGTAGAAGGCAAGCTGCTCGCGCACCGTCATCTGGGGCTTGAGGCCGTCGAGATGGCCCAGCCAGCCCACCAGGCGGGCGCGCGTTTCGGCATCGTCGCTGTCACCCTGCGCGGTTCGCACCACCACACGGCCCGCAAACGGCGTCAGTAAGCCCGCCAGCAAGCGCAGCAGCGAGGTCTTGCCCGCGCCATTGGCCCCTTCCACCGCCAAGGCCTGACCGGCCTTCACGGTGAACGACAGGCCGTCGAACAGCCGCCGCTCCCCGCGCGCGCAGGCAAGCTTTTCGGCGGCGAGGGAGGAGATCATGGGGAGCAGCGCTCCTCATGCTTCGGCAAGCTCAGCATGAGGATTTATCTACAACCTCACCCTGAGCTTGTCGAAGGGTGAGGTTGCCGCTCGCATCTCCCCACGGGCTCTGGATGGCCGGGTCAAGCCCGGCCATGGAGAGGGCGTTTTTCCGGCGCCAGCGCGAGGGATTTCGCGGCATGGGCAGGAGCGCCGAGCGACGTGTACGAGACGTACACGAGCGACGGCGCGACGAACCCAGGACGCAAAAGACCCGCGCTAGTACATGTGCTGGCCGCCGTTGATGGAGAGAGTCGAGCCGGTAATGAACCCGCCCTCGTCCGCCACCAGGAACAGCACGCCGCGCGCGATTTCGGACGCCTGGCCCAGGCGGCCGACCGGGATGCGGGCGACGATCTTGGCCAGCACGTCGGGCGGCACCGCCGCGACCATGTCGGTGTCGATGTAACCGGGCGCGATGGCGTTGACGGTGATGCCGGCGCGGGCGCCTTCCTGGCCCAGCGCCTTGGTGAAGCCGTGGATGCCGGACTTGGCGGCGGCATAGTTCACCTGGCCGTACTGGCCCGCCTGGCCGTTGATCGAGCCGATATTGACGATGCGGCCGAACTTGCGTTCGTTCATGCCGTCCCAGGCCGCCTTGCACATGTTGTAGCAGCCGCCCAGGTTGGTATCGAGAACCTCGTCCCAGGCGGTGCGGTTCATCTTCTTCATGGTGGCGTCGCGGGTGATGCCCGCATTGTTGACGATCACATCCACCGGACCCAGTTCGCTCTCGACCTGCTTCACGCCCGCCACGCAGGCGTCGAAATCGGCCACGTCCCACTTATAGGCCTTGATGCCGGTGCGGGCGGTGAAGTCGCGGGCGCGGTCGTCATTGCCGGCGTAATTCGCCGCGACGGTGTAACCCGCCTCCTTCAGCGCCACCGAAATCGCCTCGCCGATGCCGCGCGTGCCGCCGGTTACGATCGCTACCCGTGCCATGTTTGTTTGCGTCCCAATTGCTCCACCTCTGCTTGTAGGCGCGCGTTTGGGACGCTTCAACAAAGAACGATGCTGCGGTGCAGTCGCACCCCTCCCGGAATGGGGGCTACCGTTCAACCGTCTCAGGCTCCCTTCCCCCTTCGGCGCGAAGCGCCCAGGAAGGGGGAAGGTGCGGCAGCGAGGTGTTTGCTTGCAAACCCGAGCTGCCGCGGATGGGGGTCACCTTTCAACAGTCATGGCAATGCCCATGCCGCCGCCAATGCAAAGCGTCGCCAGACCCTTTTTGGCGTCCCGCTTGCCCATTTCGAACAGCAGGGTGGTCAAAATGCGGGCACCCGACGCGCCGATGGGATGGCCGATGGCGATGGCGCCGCCATTGACGTTGACCTTGGCGGTGTCCCAGCCCAGCTCCTTGTTCACGGCGCAGGCCTGGGCGGCAAAGGCCTCGTTGGCCTCGACCAGGTCCAGGTCGGCGGCCTTCCAGCCCGCCTTTTCCAGCGCCAGCTTTGAAGCCGGGATGGGGCCGGAGCCCATCACCTTGGGGTCCACGCCCGCCTGGGCCCAGCTTGCGATGCGGGCCAGGGGCGTCAGGCCGCGCGCGGCGGCGTCCTTGGCGCTCATCAGCACCAGCACGGCCGCGCCGTCATTGAGGCCGGAGGCATTGCCCGCCGTCACCGTGCCCTGCTTGTCGAAGGCGGGTTTGAGGCCGGTCATTGCCTCATAGGTCGCGCCGTCGCGGATATATTCGTCGATGTCCACCACCGTGTCGCCCTTGCGGCCCTTGACGGTGACCGGAACGATCTCGTCCTTGAAGCGGCCAGACTTGCGCGCCGCCTCGGCCTTGTTCTGGCTGGCGACGGCGAAACGGTCCTGCTCCTCGCGGCTGATCTCCCATTGCCTGGCGACATTCTCGGCGGTGACGCCCATGTGATAGCCGTTGAAGGCATCCCACAGTCCGTCGCGGATCATGGTGTCGATCAACTGCATGTCGCCGAACTTCTGCCCGGCGCGCAGATAGGCGGCATGGTTGGACAGGCTCATGGATTCCTGGCCGCCCGCCGCCACGATGCGGCTGTCGCCGTTGCGGATGGCCTGGGCGCCCAGCGCGACGGCGCGCAGGCCCGAGCCGCAGACCATGTTGATGCCCCAGGCCGGGATGGCGATGGGCAGGTCCGCGGCGATGGACGCCTGGCGGGCCGGATTCTGGCCCTGGGCGGCGGTCAGCACCTGTCCCAAAATCACTTCGGACACCTCGTCCGGCGCGACCTTGGCCCGTTCCAGCGCGCCCCGCAGCGCGACCTCGCCCAGCCTGTGGGCGGGAACCGAGGCGAACGCGCCGTTGAAGGAACCCACCGGCGTGCGCGCCGCCGAAACGATGACGATGTCTTCCAAGACGAAACCCTCCGTGAACTGACCGATATTATTGCCCCGCGCAAAATGCCGCGAACGCGGCCATTGGTAAACTGTGGCGAAATCACTGTTGTTTTTCAGCAACTTGCCGTGGAACTGACACTTTGTTGCTTGCTGCGATTGCTAAATGAGGCTGGACTCCCGCGCTGCGGGGTGCTGTCCTTGGCCTTTATGGGGAAACGGCCCGCAAAGGGCCAAGTGTAAGGTCGGGGTCATCGTGTCTGAAGAAAAAACCAAGGGCGAAGGCCCGGTCGTCATCAAGAAGTATGCGAACCGCCGCCTCTACAACACCCAGACCTCCTCCTATGTGACGCTGGACCATCTGGCCGCGATGGTGAAGGACGGCACCGAATTCGAGGTCCAGGACGCGCGCACCGGCGAGGACATCACCCGCTCGGTCCTCACCCAGATCATCTTCGAGGAAGAGGCCAAGGGCCAGTCGCTGCTGCCGATCAAGTTCCTGCGCCAGCTGATCCGTTTCTATGGCGACTCCCTGCAGACCTTCGTGCCGGGCTATCTGGACATGAGCATGGAAAGCTTCACCAAGAACCAGGGCGCCATGCGGGACCGCATCGCCGAGGCATTGGGCGGCGGCAACCAGATGATCGAGAACATGACCCGCCAGAACCTTCAGCTGTTCGAGAATGCGATGGCCATGTTCACGCCCTTCGGCGTGCCGGGCGCGCCGGCCAAGGGCGACAGCCCCAAGGCCAAGCCCGCCGCCCAGAGCGACGAGGTCGCCGATCTCAAGGAAGAGATGGAGGCCATGCGCCGCCAGCTCGCCGAACTGAGCCAGCGCAAGTGATCCGCCCCTTCAGGGGGACGCTCATCATCCTGTCCTGTACCGTGCTGGCGGGGTGCTTCGCGCCCATGACCACGCGCGAGGCGCAGGGCATCGCCAATGCGCGGCTGGCCAAGTTCTGCAACAACAAGTGCGGCAAGGTCAGCTTCGGGCGCACCCAGCGCATCAACGACCGCTGGCTGGTGGATTTCGACGCGCCGCGCCACAAGTTCACCGTCACCGTCGAGAATGACGGCAACAGCAAGGTGGATGTCTGGGACAAGTGACATCGTGCCCCGCGCGATGTCATCCCCGGCGAGGCCCGCCAGGGCCGAGGGAAGGGGATCCAGCTTCATTGCAAAGACCTTCCCGGCCTCATAACGCGCCTTACGGCACGTTATTGCGGCGTTCGGGCGGGCGAAAGGTCCACCGGACCTTCCGCTAACCCGCCCTCACCCCCATTTGGGGTCCATGACCGGCTCGCCGAAATGGAAGCCCTGGAAATAGTCCACGCCGAAATTCTGCAGCAGGGCGGCATCGTCGTCCGAGCCCACCCATTCGGCCACCGTCTTGATGTCGAAGCTGCGCGCCAGCCCCACCAGGGTGCGCACGAAGACCTGGTTTTCCGGCGACTGGGACAGGTCCTTCACATAGGAGCCGTCGATCTTCACCGTGTCCACATGCAGCATCTGCAGGTTGCGGAAGGAGGTGAAACCGGCGCCGAAATCGTCGATCGCCACGCGCACGCCCATCTCGCGCAATTGCGAGATGAAGCGGGCATTCTCCTCGAAATGATGCAGGGCGGCGGTTTCGGTCAGCTCCACGATCAGGCGCGGCGCCACGGCCTGGTGGCCACGGACATGATCCACGAAATCCTGCAGCCAGGCGGGATCGGACGCGGCGGTGCCCGACACATTCACCGCCAGGGTCAGGTCCGGATGGGCCCTGAGCTGGGCGACCGTGGCTTCCAGCGCGAAACGGTCCACCAGATGCACGATGCCCATCTGTTCGGCGGCGGGCACGAAATGCCCGGCGGTGGCGACACTGCCGTCCGGGCGCACCAGCCGCAGCAGGCATTCATAGTGCGAGACCTTGCGGCCGCGCGCGGTGACGATGGGCTGGTAGGCCAGACGGATGCGGTTTTCCTTCAGCGCCAGCACCACCTCGTCCGCCACCGCCATCTGGCGCAGGCGGGCGGTCTGGCGCTGCTGCGAAACCTCATAGACGGCGAACCCGTCACGGCCGTTGGCGCGGGCATTGTCCAGCGCCTGCTCGGCGCGCAGCATGGCTTCCTGGCTGGTGGAGGCCGCCTGGGGCAGCCATACCGCGCCGACGCTGCAGGTGGCGGCGACCAGCCCGGACCGGGTCTCGATGCCGGTGGCGCGCACGCTGGAACGCAGGCGCGCGGCCACGATGGCGATCTCGCGCTCCGAACAGTTCTTCAGGATCACGCCAAACTTGTTGCCGGCGGTGCGGCCGATGATGTCGCTGCCGCGCAGGGTGCGCGACAGGCGCTCGCCCACCCCCATGATCACTTCCTCGCCGGCGTCGAAGCCGAAGGAATCGTTGATCATCGCCAGCCGGTCGATCGAGGCGACCAGGAAGGCGCAGTTGCGGGCTTCCGCCTTGGCGCTGTCGATCGCGCCCGCCAGTTCCTCGCGCAGGGCATTGCGGTTGAGATGGCCGGTCAGTTCGTCACGCGTCGCCAGATAGGTCAGGCGGCGCACTTCGCGGAAACGCTCGGTGGTGTCGCGCATCAGCCCGACCAGGCGCGCGGTGCGGCCCTCGGCATCGGGCAGGCGCGTGCCCGACAGGGTGAAGGCCACGGCGCCCATCGCGCTGGCCACCTCGATGTCCAGCAGGAAGGTGTCGGGTTGCAGGCCGCGCTGCTCCAGCAGCGCCAGCAGCGGGGCGCGCTGTCCGGGCGGGATATTGTCCAGCAGGCTATGGCCGTGATGGAAATCGATATGCGCGGGCAGGATGGCCATGTCGCCATCCCAATGGATGGCGTCGTCGGCAACGGTCCAGTCGAAGGCCGCGGCGCCCGCCGCCTGCGCGGCAAAGCGCAGGCGCGCTTCGGCGTCCAGCGTCTCCAGGCGGGTA
>Ga0182737_1003796_pt1 | contig 10755 bp, 7 predicted proteins | sample eDN5th30CBELigOP_FD_128878 | JGI IMG/M metagenome (GOLD analysis project Ga0182737, IMG submission 128878) | Enriched Organic Plus compost microbial communities from Emeryville, California, USA - eDNA 5th pass 30_C BE-Lig OP (version 2) (version 2) ... | reverse complement strand
CCATCAGGCGGGCGGCGTCATCGGCATAATCGGCCATCCGGTAGGGCGCGTCCGCCCCCTGCGTCAGACTTTGGCCCAGACTTTGGCCAAGCCCGCGCTGGTCATAGGACAGAAGCTCGAAATGGCGGGCCAGCGGACCGTCGAAGCGGGTTTCGGGGCGGCGCAGGTCACCACCCGTGCCGCCGATCAGGAGCAGCGGCCGGCCGGTTCCCCGGCACTCGAACCAGAGCGAAATGTCTCCCAGATCGGCAAATGGCACGGCGGACCCCCTGCGTTGTAATTTTATTACAACGGGTGTTAACCAGGGAGCAATGCTGTCCCCATTGTAAGCCGTTCCTGTGGCCAGAAAGCCGCAGAAAACCTGCCTTTTCCCCTTGGAACGGGAAGGGGCGCTCCGATACTATCACCCATGTACAAAGGGGCCCCTGAACCGGGGTAAGCGATGAGGAAGTTCGGGCATTCTGCGGTGCTGGCCGCGGGGTTCGCCGCCGTGTTCGCGGCGGCCGTGCCCGTGCGCGCCGCCGAACTGCCGCTCAGCCTGCAATCCTTCGGCGCGGGCAAGGCCCGTTCCAGCCATGAACTCTCCGCCGCCGGTGTCGCCGGTTTCTCGCTGCAGCCGCAGGTGGCCGCCTCGCTGGGCAACCGCTCCGGCCTGTTCGCGGGCGAAAATGTTTTCACGCCGTCTTTCGCCAGCAGCACGGTGCTGTCGCCCAACATGGCGCTCGATGTCGCCAAGGGCATGGATATCGGCACCCGCTTTTCCAGCTATGACCGCGCCCCGTCGCCTTTCCTGTCGGCGGTCACCGCGCCCTATCTCGATCTGGCCAATGGCGGCCGCTATACCGGCGTGACGCTGCTGCCGTCCGACACCGTGAAGATGCGGCTGGGCGCGTCGGTCAACAGTGAAAGGCTGGACCGTTTCAGCTTCGACCCTATCCTGACCAGCGGCAACCTGGCGCTGTCCTATGACCCCAGCCAGACGCGCTCGCTGCTGGCGGGCCTGTCCTGGGATATTTCCCGCGCCATCGGCCTGGATGTCAGCGGCATCTCGGCCGAACGCAGCGGCGTGCCGATGGGCGTGACCAACGCCTCGGCGCTGGCGCCGCGCGCCCTGACCAACGCCGTCAATGTCGCCGCCCGCGTGAATCTGGGGCAGGGCTGGGTGACCACCGCTTCCTTCAGCGAAGGCATGACGCAGCTCGACCAGCGCGGCGGCCTCAAGACCGATGCGCGCGAACAGTCCTATGCCATCGCCATCGCCAAGCATGGCCTGTTCGGCGAGGACGCGCTGGGCCTGTCGGTCAGCCGGCCTTCGCCCGGCATGGCGAACGGGTTCGGCAGCCTGATGAGTGGCGGCGACCTGCCGCCGCTGGTGATCGGGCGTGGCCAGTCGCTGGGCGCGCGCGCGCCGGAAACCGATTTCCAGCTCGGCTATGTGACCAACTTCCTGGATGGGGCCGTGGCGTTGCAGACCAATGCCGCCTATCAGACCAATATCCAGGGCCAGCCCGGCGCCAATGCGCTCTCGCTGCTGAGCCGCGCGAAAATCAAGTTCTGATTTTCGCCCCCGTGGGCTAAAACCCACGCCATCCCCACTCTCGCTTGCAAGGATACCTCATGGCCGGCCCGCAATTCGTCTACTACATGAAGGATCTGTCCAAGACCTATCCGGGCGGCAAGCAGGTCCTCAAGAATATCTACCTGTCCTTCTATCCGGGCGCCAAGATCGGCATCGTCGGCGTCAACGGCGCGGGCAAGTCCACCCTGATGAAGATCATGGCGGGGATGGACACGGAATTCACCGGCGAGGCCTGGGCCGCCGACGGCATCCGCACCGGCTACCTGTCGCAGGAGCCGCAACTCGATCCCACCAAGAATGTCCGCGACAATGTGATGGAAGGCGTTGCCAAGAAAAAGGCGCTGGTGGACCGCTTCAACGAGATCGCGGCCAATTATTCCGACGAAACCGCCGACGAGATGGCGCGCCTGCAGGACGAGATCGAGGCGCAAGGGTTGTGGGACCTGGACAGCCAGGTGGACCAGGCGATGGACGCGCTGCGCTGCCCCGACGGCGACGCCGATGTGGCAACCCTGTCGGGCGGCGAGCGCCGCCGCGTCGCGCTCTGCAAGCTGCTGCTGGATGCGCCCGACATCCTGCTGCTGGACGAACCCACCAACCATCTGGACGCGGAATCCGTGGCCTGGCTGGAAGCGACGCTGCGCGACTATAAGGGCTGCATCATCCTGGTCACCCATGACCGCTATTTCCTGGATAATGTCACCGGCTGGATCCTGGAACTGGATCGCGGCAAGGGCATCCCGCATGAAGGCAACTATTCCAGCTTCCTGGAAGTGCAGGAAAAGCGCCTGAAGCAGGAAGCCAACGAGGAAGCGTCGCAGCAGCGCACCATCGCGCGCGAACGCGAATGGATTCAGCAAAGCCCCAAGGCGCGCCATGCCAAGAGCCAGGCGCGCATCAACCGCTATGACGAACTGGTGGCCAAAAGCCAGGACCAGCGCGCCGCCACCGCCACCATCATGATCCCGGTGGCCGAGCGCCTGGGTGGCGTTGTGATCGAGGCCGAAGGCCTGGCCAAGGGTTTCGGCGACCGCCTGCTCTACGAGAATGTGAACTTCAAGCTGCCGCCGGGCGGCATCGTGGGCGTGATCGGCCCCAACGGCGCGGGCAAGACCACCCTGTTCAAGATGCTGACCGGCCAGGAAAAGCCCGATGCGGGCACCCTGAAGGTGGGCGAGACGGTGCAGATCGGCTATGTGGACCAGAGCCGCGATGCGCTCGATCCCAACAAGACCGTGTGGGAGGAAATCTCCGGCGGCACCGACATCATCGAGTTCGGCAAGACCAAGATCAATTCCCGCGCCTATGCCGGGGCCTTCGCCTTCAAGGGTGGCGACCAGCAGAAGAAGGTGGGCCAGCTATCGGGCGGCGAACGCAACCGCGTCCACCTGGCCAAGATGCTGAAGTCGGGCGCCAACCTGCTGCTGCTGGACGAACCGACCAATGACCTGGACGTGGACACGCTACGCGCCCTGGAATCGGCGCTGGAGGATTTCGCCGGCTGCGCCCTGATCATCAGCCATGACCGCTGGTTCCTGGACCGCATCGCCACCCACATGCTGGCCTTCGAGGGCGACAGCCATGTCGAATGGTTCGAGGGCAACTATCAGGATTACGAGGCCGACAAGAAGCGCCGGTTGGGCGTGGATGCCGACCAGCCGCATAGGATCAAGTACAAGCGCTTCACACGCGCCTGAACGGCTCTTTTGCGTCCTGAGTGTGTCGCGCGGTCGCTCATGGGCCATTTGCCCTGCTCAGTCCGCAAAATAGCGCGTTCAGGATGACATGCTGAAACAAAAAGGCCCGGCGAAACCGCCGGGCCTTTTTATGCGTCGCGCTAAGAATGCGCTCTAGTTGGCGGGCTTGGACAGGTTCGCCGACAAATCGCTCAGATGCGCGATCAGGGTGCGGACATTGCCGTTGTTCTGGCCCAGGAAGGAAACGAACTGGTCGCGCTGTTCCAGCGACAGCCAGATGCCCGCCACCGACACGTCCACCAGAACCGGGCTGCCGCCATCGGTGCGGATGCGGAAATCCACTTCCAGCGGCGCCTGGCTCTTGCCGGGGTCGACCAGCTGGGTGGCGACGATGTAATCGGTGGGGGAGCGCTGCTGGCTGCCGATCACCTTCACGGTCTGGCCCGAATAGCGGGCGAAATAGGACTGATAGGCCGCCGTGGCGTAATCCTTGAAGGCGACGGTGAAGGCTTCCACGTCGGCGGGCGGCGCGGTGCGGCGATACTGGCCCAGCGTGAACAGCGCGATGCGGCGGGTATCCACCAGCGCCAGCAGGAAGCTCTGGAACTGCTCGCGGCGCTGGGCGGTGCTCAGCGACTTGTTGTTCAGGATCGCCAGGCCCTTCTGCAGGTTCTGGTCCACGAAGGTTTCCGCCACATTGGCGGCGGCGGCGGGCTGGGCCGCCATCAGCGGCACGGCGAAAGCCATCGCCAGGGCCAGCACGGCGCGGCGCATCAGGGGCGTGGAGAGCATGGGGGGCGATCTTTCCTGTTTGAACGATGTTCGCGTGTTGCTGTGGCAAGTTCAAGGCGGGGCTGTGGCGGGCACCGGCCTGATAATCCCTCAAAAATCGGGCAGTTCCGGCGGCTTCTCGCCGGCGCGGCCGTTGCGGATCTGCTCGCCGCGATATTGACGGTAGAAACTGCGGAGCGAGGCGTAATAGTCCACCGAATTGCGCTGGATTCCCTGCACCGTCTCCCAGGTCTGGGAGCGCAGGTCCAGCAGGGTGAAATAGCCCCGGCCCGCCGCCCACCAGACATGCTGCTTCATATGGATGAAGTTGGTGGGGTCGATGGTCCAGTCCAGCGCCAGCCCGGCGGCGTCGCGCGGGTTGGACGGCCCGAAGAAGGGCAGCACCAGATAGGGACCTTCCTTGGCGCCCCAGACCGCGAAGGTCTGGCCCATATCCTCGCCGTGGCCGGGAATGCCCATTTTGGTGGCCGGATCGAGGAACCCGCCCAGCCCCAGCGAACTGTTGATGACGAAGCGGCCTGCCGACTGGGCACCGCGCGTCACCTCGCCCTGCAGCATGTCGTTCACGAAGATGATGGGCAGCGACAGGTTGCCCAGGAAATTGTGCACGCCCTTGCGGCCGGTTTCCGGCACCAGCACGAAGTAGAGGCCCACAGTGGGGATCACGAAATACTTGTCGATCTTGGCGTTGAACTTCAGCGTGTCGCGGTTCATCTGTTCATAGGGATCGCGGGCCGCCAGGGCCTCCCGCGTGGGCGGTCCATAGGCGCAGGCCGAAACGGCCAGCGCACACACCACCAGAATTAGCGCCCGCAAACCGCGCATCACCGACTGGACATCCTTGAATTGCGGGGTTTTTGCCGGTTTTGGGGAAGGGAATCCAGCCCCTTGCGATTCCGGCCGCGCCGAGCATATAAAGATATGTTTATATGTGAGACGGACCTTGGACCGACTGGTTTCCATGCTGCGCGCCGCGGGCGATCCGACCCGGCTGCGCCTGCTTCTGCTGCTGCGTCAGGCCGAACTGACCGTCAGCGAGCTGATCGAGATTGTGGGCCAGTCCCAGCCGCGGGTCTCGCGCCATCTCAAGCTGCTGGGCGAGGCGGGGCTGGTGGAACGCTTCAAGGAAGGAAGCTGGGTCTTCTGCCGCGCCGCCGACCGGGGCATGGGGGCGGAACTGGGCGCGGCCATCGCCGCCCTGGCCGACCCGCAATCCCAGGAAGCCGACAAGGCGCGGCTGGCCACCGTGCGCCAGAACCGCGCCGCCACCGCCGCCGCCTATTTCAAGTCCAACGCCGCCGAATGGGAGCGCATCCGCGCGCTCCATGCCCCGGAAAAGGATGTGGAGGCGGCGATCATGCGTCACCTCACCGTCCGGCCCATCGCCAACCTGCTGGATGCCGGGACCGGCACGGGGCGGATGCTGGAATTGCTGGCCCCCCATGCCGCGCGCGCGGTGGGCATCGATGTCAGCCCCGACATGCTGGCCGTGGCCCGCGACCGGCTGTTGCGCGAGAATGTGCAGAACGCCCAGGTCCGGTTGGGCGACACCTATCGCATGCCGTTCCCCAACGGGGATTTCGGCGCGAATACCGGTTTCGATGTCGTCCTGTTCCATCAGGTGCTGCATTACCTGGACGATCCGGGCGCGGCGGTAGCCGAGGCCGCCCGCGTGATGGCGGCGGGCGGGCGGCTGCTGATCGCCGATTTCGCCAGCCACAAGCTGGAGTTCCTGCGCGACGAGTTCGCGCATCGCCGCCTGGGCTTTTCGGACCGCGAGGTGGATGGCTGGTTCCTGGGCGCGGGCCTGCAGCCCGCCAGCGTGGAAACCATTGCGCCGCAGGGCGTCAAGGGCGAGAAGCTGTCCGTCAAGCTGTGGCTTGCCGCCGCCAGGACCAAGACCAAGAACACCGCCGGAAAAGACAGCAAATGAGCCTGGAACAACTGATCTCCGATCCCAGCCCGCTTCAGGTCTCGTTCGAATTCTCGCCGCCCCGGACGGACGAGGCGGAAGGCAAACTGTGGGAGGCGATCCGCCGTCTGGAGCCGCTTGCACCGTCCTTTGTGTCGGTGACCTATGGCGCGGGCGGTTCGACCCGCGAACGCACCCATCACACCGTCCGGCGCATCGTGGAGGAAACCACCCTCAAGCCCGCCGCGCACCTGACTTGCGTGGGTCATTCCAGGGGTGAGATCGACGATATCGTGCGCGGCTATTGGGATGCGGGCATCCGCCATATCGTGGCGCTGCGCGGCGACATGCCGGACATGACGGGCGCCTATCAGGCGCATGCCGACGGCTACCAATCCACGCCGGAACTGATCGCGGGGATCAGGAAGATCGGCGATTTCGAGGTCAGCGTTTCCTTCTATCCCGAACGCCATCCGGATTCGCCCAGCCACGGCCACGACATCCGCCTGCTGAAGGAGAAGATGGATGCGGGCGCCACCCGCGCGCTGGGCCAGTTCTGTTTCGACAACGACCTGACGGCGCGTTTCCGCGACGACGCGGTTGCGGCGGGCATCACCATTCCGGTGGTGCCCGGCGTGATGCCCACCACCAACTTCACCGGCGTGGCGCGCATGGCGCAGCGGGCGGGCGCGTCCATTCCCGCCTGGCTGGCCAAGGCCTTTGAAGGGCTGGAAGAAGATGTGGAAACCCGCCGCATCGTCGCCGCCACCGTGCTGGCCGATCAGGTCAGCGCCCTGCGCGCACGGGGCTTCGGCCAGTTTCATTTCTATACGCTCAACCAGGCCAACCTGACCTATGCGGCCTGCCGCATTCTGGGCATCCGTCCCTAGTACCAAGGAATAGAGCATGTCTTTCACCCGCGACGCCCGCATTGCCTGGATGAAGGAGGAGGCGAAAAAGCGCCTGCTGCTGCTGGACGGCTCCTGGGGCGTGATGATCCAGGGCTTCAAGCTGAGCGAGGGGGATTTCCGGGGCGCGCGTTTCGGCAATCATCCGTCGGAACTGAAGGGCAACAACGACCTGCTGACCCTGACCCGGCCGGAGATCATCCAGGATATCGGCCGCCAGTATCTGCAGGCGGGCGTGGATTTCATCGAGACCAACACCTTCAACTCCAATTTCACCAGCCAGGAAGATTACGGCCTGGGCCATCTGGTGGGTGAGCTGAACGAGGCGGGCGCGCGGCTGGCGCGCGAACTGTGCGACGAATTCTCCTCCAGCGACCGGCCCCGTCTGGTGGCGGGTGTTCTGGGCCCGGCCAACCGCACCGCCAGCATTTCGCCCGACGTCAACGATCCGGCTTTCCGCGGCATCACCTTCGACCAGTTGCGCGACACCTATCGCGAGGGCGCGCGCGGCCTGATCCGGGGCGGCAGCGATGTGCTGATGATCGAGACGGTGTTCGACACGCTGAACTGCAAGGCCGCGATCTATGCCATCGAGGAAGTCTTCGAGGAGATGGGCGTGCGCCTGCCGGTATGGATTTCCGGCACCATCACCGACCTGTCGGGCCGCACCCTGACCGGCCAGACGCCGACCGCCTTCTGGCATTCGGTGCGCCATGCCGACCCCTTCGCCATCGGCCTGAACTGCGCCCTGGGCGCCAAGGAATTGCGGCCCTATGTGGCCGAACTGGCGGGCGCCTGCGACACGCTGGTGTCGGCCCATCCCAATGCGGGCCTGCCCAACGAGTTCGGCGGCTATGACGAGACGCCGGAACAGATGGCGGAGATGATCGAGGAATTCGCCCGCTCCGGCCTGGTCAATATCGTGGGCGGCTGCTGCGGCACCAAGCCGGAGCATATCGCCGCCTTCGGCAAGGCCATCACGGGCGTCACCCCGCGCGCCATCCCGGAAAAGCCCAAATACCTGCGCCTGTCGGGACTGGAGCCGTTCACGCTGACCCCCGACATCAACTTCGTCAATGTCGGCGAGCGCACCAACATCACCGGCAGCGCCAAGTTCCGCAAGCTGATCACGGCGGGCGATTACGAAGGCGCGCTGGCGGTGGCGCGCGAGCAGGTCGAGAACGGCGCCCAGGTCGTGGACGTCAATATGGACGAGGGCATGATCGACGGCGAGGCGGCGATGACCCGCTTCGTCAACCTGATCGCCTCGGAGCCCGACATCTCAAAAGTGCCGCTGATGATCGACAGTTCCAAATGGAACGTGATCCAGGCGGGCCTGAAATGCTGCCAGGGCAAGGTGATCGTCAATTCCATCTCGCTGAAGGAAGGCGAGGATGCGTTCCTGGAACACGCCCTGGAGGTACGCCGCTTCGGCGCCGCCGTGGTGGTGATGGCCTTCGACGAGGTCGGCCAGGCCGACACCAGGGAACGCAAGATCGAGATTTGCAACCGCGCCTATCGCCTGCTGGTGGACAAGCTGAACTTCCCGCCGGAAGACATCATCTTCGACCCCAACATCTTCGCCGTCGCCACCGGCCTGGAAGAGCATAACGAATATGGCAAGGCCTTCGTCGAGGCCTGCGAGGTCATCCGCCGGGAAAATCCGCACGCTCATATCTCCGGCGGCGTCTCCAACTTCTCCTTCTCTTTCCGGGGCAACGAGAAGGTGCGCGAGGCCATGCACAGCGTCTTCCTGTTCCATGCCATCAAGGCGGGCATGGATATGGGCATCGTCAATGCGGGCCAGTTGCAGGTCTATCAGGACATTCCCACCCCGCTGCGCGAGGGCATCGAGGATGTGTTCTTCAACCGCCGCGCCGACGCCACCGAGCGGCTGCTGGAGCTGGCGCAACAGTTCAAGGGCGGGGCGGGGCAGGCCAAGGTGGAAGACCTGGCCTGGCGCGACCTGCCGGTGAACGACCGCATCAGTCATGCGATGGTGCAGGGCATCGACGCCTATATCGTCGAGGATACCGAGGAAGCCCGGCTGGCGGCGGAAAAGCCGCTGCATGTCATCGAAGGGCCGCTGATGGCGGGCATGAATGTGGTGGGTGACCTGTTCGGCTCCGGCAAGATGTTCCTGCCCCAGGTGGTCAAGTCGGCCCGCGTGATGAAGAAGGCAGTGGCCTATCTGCTGCCCTTCATGGAGGACGACAAGTCCGCGCCTTCCGAGGCGGCGGGCAAGATCGTCATGGCGACGGTGAAGGGCGATGTGCACGATATCGGCAAGAACATCGTGGGCGTGGTGCTGCAATGCAACGGCTATGAAGTGGTGGATCTGGGCGTGATGGTGCCGCCGCAAAAGATCCTGGACGCGGCCAGGGAGCACAAGGCCGACATCATCGGCCTGTCCGGCCTGATCACGCCCTCGCTGGACGAGATGGTGTTCGTGGCGTCGGAGATGGAGCGCCAGGGCTTCGACATCCCGCTGCTGATCGGCGGCGCGACCACTTCCAAGGTGCATACGGCGGTGAAGATCGATCCCAGCTATCGCCGGGGCCAGACCGTCTATGTCACCGACGCCAGCCGCGCCGTGGGCGTTGCCTCCAGCCTGCTCTCGAAGGATGGCGGCGGCGCCTATGCCGCCGGTATTCGCGCCGATTATGAGAAGATCGCGGCGGGCCATGCCAGCCAGCGCAGCGGCAGCAAGCGCCTGTCCATTGCCGATGCCCGCGCCAACCGGGCCACGCCGGATTTTGCCAAAACCGCGCCCGCGCCCAAATTCTTCGGCACCCGTGTGTTCGACAATTACGATCTGGCCGAACTGGCGCGGTATATCGACTGGACGCCCTTCTTCCAGACCTGGGAACTGGCCGGGCCCTATCCCGCCATTCTCACCGACGACAAGGTGGGCAAGGCGGCGACCGACCTGTTCAACGACGCCCAGAAGATGCTGAAGACAATCATCGACGAGAAGTGGCTGACCGCCCGCGCCGTGATCGGCTTCTGGCCCGCCAACAGCGATCCCAAGGATGTGGACGATATTCTGGTCTTCGGCGAAAATGATGTGGAAGTGGGGGCGCGGAAATTCCCCATCGCCACGCTGCACACGCTGCGCCAGCAGATGGCGCGCGAGAAGGGCCGCCCCAACCTGGCGCTGTCCGATTTCATCGCGCCCAGGGGTGTGGCCGAGGATTATATCGGCGGCTTCGCGGTGACGGCGGGCATCGGCGAGGAAAAGCATCTGGAAGCCTTCCGCGCCGCCAAGGACGATTATTCCGCCATCCTGCTGTCGGCGCTGGCCGACCGCCTGGCGGAAGCCTTTGCCGAACGGATGCACGAAAAGGTCCGCACCGACTATTGGGGCTATGCCGCCGGTGAGGCGTTCAGCAATGACGAACTGATCAAGGAAGCCTATCAGGGCATCCGGCCCGCGCCGGGCTATCCCGCCCAGCCGGAGCATTCCGAAAAGGCCACCTTGTTCAAGCTGCTGGACGCCGAGCACAAGGCCGGTATCCGGCTGACCGAAAGCTATGCCATGTGGCCGGGCTCGTCGGTGTCGGGCTTCTATTATGCCCATCCCGAAAGCCGCTATTTCGGCGTGGGCAAGATCGAGCGCGATCAGGTGGAGGACTATGCCCGGCGCAAGGGCTGGAGCCTGGACGAGGCCGAACGCTGGCTGGCGCCGCTGCTGAACTACAATCCCCGCGCCGTGGATGCCGCCTAGGTGAAGGCGGCGCGGCTGATCGCACTGTTGATGGTGGCGGCGGGGATCGCGCTGGCGATCCTCTACCGCGACGTCATAGACCCGCGCGCCATCCGCAACGCCATCGCCGCCAATCCCTTCGCGCCGCTGATCTTCATCCT
>Ga0182737_1003794_pt1 | contig 10758 bp, 7 predicted proteins | sample eDN5th30CBELigOP_FD_128878 | JGI IMG/M metagenome (GOLD analysis project Ga0182737, IMG submission 128878) | Enriched Organic Plus compost microbial communities from Emeryville, California, USA - eDNA 5th pass 30_C BE-Lig OP (version 2) (version 2) ... | reverse complement strand
GCGAGGTCCATGATCGGATCCATATCGCATGGCATGCCTGCCAGATGGACGCATATGATTGCCTTGGTCTTGGGAGACAGCACCCGCGCAATGGTTTCTGCGGAGATGTTCTGCGAGTTGCGATCTACATCAGCAAAAACCGGAATCGCCCTCTGATTCACAACCGTGGAGGCCGATGCGAGGAACGTCCTGGGGGCTACGACCACTTCATCGCCGGTGCCAACCCCCATGGCGATAAGCGCGATATCCAGGGCCACCGTGCCGTTCATCAGCGAAACCGCATAGTCCGAACCGACCCAGCTTGCGAACTTCTTCTCAAACTGCCGGCAGATGTCACCCGTCCAATAATTGACCTTGTTGGACGCGAGCACGGCACCTACCGCCGCGATTTCTTCCGCATCATAGGAAGGCCATGGCGAGAAGCGGGTATTCAGCATCGCGGTTACTCTTCTGCTTCGCGGGAGGCAATCGCCCGCGGTACGACAACGAGGAATGTTGCGGGAGAGACAGCTAGCATGCGCTTGCCTGGCGCGCCAAGACGCTCGCGTCGACGAAAGCCATGCGAGTGGGGCTAACCCCTGAACTTCTCGGCCGTCGCCGAGCCCTCCATGGTGATGCCCTCACGACGAACCACCTTCGCAACGGTCATCAGGATGATCTTGCAGTCGAGCCAAAACGTCGCGTTGTCGACGTACCAGGTATCGAGCGCGAACTTTTCCTCCCAAGACAAGGCGTTGCGGCCTTTGATCTGTGCCCAGCCGGTAAGGCCGGGTCTGACGTCATGTCTGCGGGCCTGCTCGGAGGAATAGAGCGGCAGGTACTCCATCAGAAGCGGTCTCGGTCCAACCAGGCTCATGTTTCCGATGACGACGTTCCAGAGCCCTGGCAGTTCATCGAGGCTGGTCGAGCGCAACAGCTTGCCGAACTTGGTTAGGCGCAAGGAATCGTCCAGCAACTCACCTTTCGCATCGCGCCGATCGGTCATTGATCGAAACTTGAGCATGGTGAAAGGTTGGCCATGCAACCCTGGGCGTTCCTGTCTGAAAAGGACCGGTCGACCAAGTTTGACAGCTACCAATGCGGCGGTGAGAAGCAGCAGCGGCGACAGAACGAGTAAGGCAAGACTGGCTGTCGTGGCGTCGAACAGGCGTTTAATCATTGCTGTCCCTCCCTCGTCTGACGGCAAGATGTCAAGGCTACGAAGTCGCCTCTCGCCAGACGCCATGAACGAGCAGCGCCCACAAAAGGTAACCATGATCGAATTTTCTCGCGTCATGCGACCGCCACGCCGCCCTCACCGAGTCAGGCTTCAGCAGGGGATAGAAAATATCAGCGTTCGTCTCAAAATAGCTTGTCGCGAGCGACCTGAGGCGAGTTCTGAGCAGTTGCGCTACGGGTACGTTGAACCCCAACTTCTTCTGCGTCACCAGTTCTGAGGGGATGTTCAGCGCTCGCGCCAAATTCCTCAATACGGCCTTTTTTTCATTCGCGACCAGCAGTTTGGGGGCGATATGGCCGGCCAGTTCCATGACGGGCCTCTCTAGGAAGGGGACGCGTATCTCCAGGCCATGTGCCATACTGACGCGATCGACTTTGGTAAGCATGTCAGCAGGCAGATAATAAGTCTGATCAGCGAGCAGCGCCTTATCCAGCGGTCCACCGGAGGCAGTTTTGTAGGCGTTGCGATACTCGGCCAAGGGATCATATGCAAGCATCGGCGCGAGTGCGGGGCCATAGAGATCGGAAAGCATTTGCCTTGGGGTAAGCCGTCGCCATTCTGCATGATAACCCGCCTCGGGAGCGGATAGGCCGGCGGCAAAACGAGATAGGAATTGCAGCGGACCAGTTCTGCCCTCATGTCCGGCACCCGCCCTGCTCGCCAAGGTGCCAATGATGCTCGCGGGTAGTCGAGTGAGGGGGCCGCCAAGTCGCTCGGCGAGAGTTGTGGCTAGATAAGTGTCATAGCCACCAAAAAACTCGTCGGCACCGTCGCCCGCTAAAGCGACGGTTACCTGTTTGCGGAGTGCTCGGCAGATCATAAAATGCGCCAGGGCACTTGAGTCCGCTAGTTCTCCGTCGACTGCGAGGGCGACGGCCTTGAAATCCTTGATGATGTCGGTTTGTTCGTCCACAAAGATGGCGTGCCAGTCGTGTCCCCCGAGTCGAGCGAGGTCCTGAGCTCCTGTGCCTTCGTCAAAGGAGGAGGATGCGAAGCGTGCCGTAAAGGCGGGGACTTTCTGCCCGGCAAGCAGAGTAGAGAGGATGCCGCTGTCGATGCCGCTACTCAGCATCAGCCCCACGGGTACATCAGAAATCAGCAGATTGGTGCATGCCGCGCCGAGGCGTTCGTGAAGTTCGTTCCTTGCCTCGGTCTGATCGGTGATCGTGCCTGTACGTCGTGGCTGCCAGTAAACACTGCTCGTGACTGTGGTGGGCGTAAATATGCTGTAGGACCCGGGCGTTACCTGGTTCACGTTGGCAACCAGGCTTTTGCCTACATCGCAGTACCCGGCGGCGAGATAGGTATGAAAGGAGGAGGGATCGATCGCGGACGAAATTCGTTCCGACGCGAGTATCCCCTTGAGCTCGCTGCTGAAAAGCACGGTATCGCCCGCGAGAGCATAGTAGAGAGGCTTGATGCCAACCGGGTCACGCGCCAATACCAGCTGATCGTTTGCGCGGTCCCATATGGCTATTGCGAACATGCCTTCCAGGCGGTCGAAGAGATCCGGACCCCAAAGTTTCCAACCGATAGGCAGTACTTCCGTGTCGCATCGGGTACGAAAACGGTAGTCGGACTGAGCTTCGATCTCGGCTCGGAGCGACGCGTCATTATAGATCTCGCCGTTGAAGGTCACCATGATGCTGTCAGTAGGGTCGAGCATAGGCTGGTGGCCGGCATCGCTCAGATCGCGGATGGCAAGTCGGCGATGGCCGAATGTTGCCTGGCCTAGCGTGTGGATGCCTGAACCGTCCGGGCCGCGATGCGCCAGCACGTCCGTCATTTTTCTGACAATCGCGGTGTCGGGCATACCTTGCCAGGAAACCAGTCCGCTTATCCCGCACATGCCGGCGACCTTTCAAACGAATCGAGGTTGCATTGGAGCAGTGAGGACTGCCGTTGCCTAGCAGCCTCGCTCCAGGCGTTGCGGCTCACGGCAACATCTTTGAATAGTGTGGCAGACGTTTCGGTAGCAATAGCCGGTCAAACCGAGCAGACAATTTCGTAGCCCGTTTCGTCCGCCGATCGATGTGCCTAACTGACGAAACGGTTTTGCAATCGGCTCTGCTGGCGCTATGAGGCATAGGGGCCGCGTTCTTCTATGGCGGCGGCAGGGTCTGGTGGAGAATGTTACTTCGATGCAGCAAGACGGGCGGTGGGCCAGCCTTAGCGTAGTAGTGCCAGCGTTCAACGAGCAGGCTGGGCTGGGTGTTACACTTGAGGGGCTGCTTTCCGAGCTCCCGGGTGCTGAAATCATCGTCGTTGATGACTGTTCTACTGACGACACCTCGAAGATAGCGATTGGCTATGACGTCATCGTAGTACGTCACACCTTTAATCAGGGACAGGGTGCTGCGCTGAAGACAGGCATGGCGCACGCCAGCCGCGATTATGTGGCTTGGTTTGATGCGGATAACGAACATAGGGTCGAAGACCTTATGCGGATGGCCGAGTTGGTGCGCAGCAAGGAGCTCGTGGCCGTAATCGGGCAGAGGCGAGGGTCAGCGTCGTTCGTGCGGGGCGCCGGCAAATGGTTGATACGCCTCGTGGGCAAGGGGCTCAAGATCAATGCCGGCTCCGACCTGAACTGTGGTCTGAGGGTTTTTCGGCGCGAGGTGATCCTTCGTTACCTCCCCCTTATTCCCGATCGGTTTAGCGCCAGCCTCGTCACGACGCTGACGATGATAGAGCGTCGCTATCCGATACTGTTCGAACCAATTTCGGTCAATGAGCGCATCGGGGAGTCGACAGTTCGCTTGCGCGACGGGTTCGAAGCAATGTTTCTGCTGTTGCGCTCGGTACTGCTATTTGCCCCGATGCGGGTATTTCTGCCTTCCGGAGTCGCGTTGATTGGTTTGGGTGCGCTTTACAGTGCCGCGCTCGCAGTCTGGGTCGGGCGCGGCATTCCTGCCGCTGGTCTGCTCATGCTCGTCTTGGGGATGCTGCTCATTATTCTCGGTTTGATTGCCGATCAAATAAGTCAGCTCAGGCTCTCTCAACTGCCACAAATGCAAATGGCGAAACGCGTCTCAAATACCGCCACGACCTTGCTGGGGAGAGCCTCCGATGCAGAATGAACCCAGCCTGAAGATGTTCGAAGGGGCCCCGCCAGCCTGGGCGCTCTCGCGACCGAAATCGGTACTGCAATCCGCGTACGACTTCGTGGGCGCGCCTTTGCGCATGATATTCTTCCCAGACCATGTGAGCGAGGGGTGGCACCTTACTTCCCTCCGAGCGGAACGCCTTGGTGTGGTGCTGGATCAGCTCGACGGTCGGTGCCTCGACATCGGGGCAGGCGACAACATGTTGCTCAAGCTCTATCGCGAGCGGTTGCGCCAGACCGAAAGGGCAGAAAGTGCTGCAGCGAGTGTTGGCGTCGATGTTGTCGACTGGGGCGGCGACTGTGTAATCGTGCCAAATTGTAGCTATCTTCCTTTTTCAAACGCGTCCTTCGATACCGTTACGTTCATTGCATGCCTCAATCATATACCCGAACGCAAGGATGCTCTTGCTGAGGCATTTCGAGTCCTAAAACCCGGCGGCCGCGTTGTTATTACGATGATTGGCTCGCTGATCGGCAAGGTTGGTCACGCGATCTGGTGGTATAGCGAGGACAAGCATCGCGAAATCGCCGAGGGCGAGGTCATGGGCATGGACGCGGCCGACGTGGAAAAGCTCATTCGCGAAGCCGGTTTTGTCGACTGTCAGGAAACCGGGTTCGTCTATGGCCTCAACCGGATGTGGGTCGCGCGGCGCCCGGCGTGAGCCGCTTATTGGATGGTTTCGAAGAGTATCCGGCGCGCCTCTCGTTCGTTCTGTTCATCCAAAGTGCGCATAAGCGCGGACAAGGCAGTTTCTATCTCCTCTTTTGAGGTGTCGCTATTTGCTGCTCTTAGTATCTTGGGGTGGCTTGTGGCGCGCACATTGGTCTCGTCGTAGAACAATTCCTCGTACAGCTTTTCCCCCGGGCGCTTCCCGACGGTCACGATATCGATGTCGCCGTTTGGCTGGCTTTCATCGCGAACGGTGAGGCCTGCCAGGCGGATCATGTTCTCGGCGAGATCGCGGATGAGGATGGGTGTCCCCATCTCGAGCACAAAGACGTCGCCCCCTTGGGACAGGGCGCCTGCCTGAACGATCAATTCGGCCGCCTCGTGGATGGACATAAAGTAACGCGTCATCGTCGGATCGGTCAGTGTTACCGGGCCACCCTTGGCGATCTGTTCCTTGAACAGAGGCACGACGGAGCCATTCGACCCAAGCACATTGCCAAAGCGCACGGAGCAAAACCGTTGGTTCGTTTCCTTTCGAGCGGCCTCTCTGGCTTTCTGGGCCACGATCAATTCGGCCCAGCGCTTCGTGGCGCCCATCACGTTGGTGGGATGAACCGCCTTGTCCGATGAGATCAGCACGAAGCTTTCAACGCCATTGTCAAAGGCGGCATTTGCAACGTTCAGCGAACCGACGACATTGTTGTAAATCCCCTCCAGCGCATTAGCCTCCACCAAGGGCACGTGCTTATGCGCAGCGGCGTGAAAAACAACTTGAACGCCGAACTGTTTGATCGCCTCGTCTACGCGAGCACGGTTCACGATCGAGCCAAGAACAGGAACCACCGCTTGGTCGGTGATCGCGGAGAGTTCGCGCTCAACTTGGTAAAGTGCAAACTCGTTGGCCTCGAAGAGCACAAGCCGCTGCGGCGCCCACTTGACAATTAGGCGACAAAGCTCGGAGCCGATGGATCCCCCCGCTCCGGTAACCATTATTGTCTTTCCGGCTATCATCCTGCGCACGAGATCGGCGTCAGCTGGCACGGATGACCGCCCCAAAAGTTCGTCGATATCAATTTCACGTATCTGACTTACCAGGTATTTTCCGGATACGAGGTCCGCGAGATTGGGGAGGGTTCTGATCTTGAGGCCCTGACCACTAATTCGAGTAACGATTTCCTTTTGTCTGCTGGCGTTGATCGAGGGAATGGAGAGGATGACTTCCTTAACTCCGTACTCCGTCACGAGGTATGAAAGATCCTGCGGGGAAAAAACGCGTATACCTGCGACGTCGCGGCCTCGAAGAGCTTGATTGTCGTCAATGAAACCTACGATGAACGTTCTGCCTTGGTTGCGTAGTGCAACCGCGAGTTGAGCCCCCGCTTCACCAGCGCCGTAGATCGCAACGGGATGGCCCGAGGGGTGAGCGCTGCCCCTGGAGAGCAGAAATTTTTTCGCAGCAAAGCGGCTCCCGCCGATCAGAATGCTCCCCAGCGTCCAGTACAGAATTGGCACTGACCGCGGCACGATTCCGCGGCCGGCCATCTCCGAAAGGAACACGAGTACAACCCAGCAGAGCGTAGCCACGGTCATGGCCTGGAGGATCGTCCACATCGCGCGCTCGGGCAGATAGCGGATCACGGAGCGATACAAGCCCATCCGTATGAAAATGGGGATCGCAACGATCGGAGCACTCAAGATTATCAAGGCTTGATCGAGGTTTATCGGGAAAAAAACTACGCCATAGCGGAGCGCGTAACTGCTCCAGAGGGCAAATGATAACGCTGCGAAGTCGAACGCGATTAGAACGGCGCGCTTCCATGCTCCCGGCAGGTTGGCGAGGACAGAGCGGAGCTCTTTATACATATACTAACGCTCTCACGCGATTGCAGGATGCCCGAGGGGCTGCGTAGCAATAACGGCAGCAGATCATCGGATAAAGCCTCGAGCCGAGTATCCCCGCAAATTGGCACATATTTTCTCGCCGAGGTGTTCGCACGCCACGGTAACCGTTCTCGCCGTTTGAGACGGGAATGTGTCTCTGCATTTCGACGAACCGCCGTCATCGAGAATGGGAAATCCTATCAAGAGGCTATGACAAACCTGCGGGTCGAATTAGAAGCTATTTCTGGGCAGCTCCAGTTATCGAAAGTTGAACTGGGGCATTTGGGGGGCTTGGAAACTGCGCAAGGCTGGCTTGGTTATCGCACTCGCTTTAACGTACCTCATAATTTCTATTTCCAAAATTCCCTACATACATACGGATGCGCAATACTACCTGCAGTCGGCCCTATTGTGGCCGGACGGGAATACGACATTTGCAGCCAGTTGGATTGGCGGACGAGATTTTGCCGTCTGGATATATTTCCTCGCTTTCAGAGTCTTTGGCCCAGGCATTGACTCCATTGTCTTGGCGCTGGCGGTGATAAGGTTGGCTACAGTCGCGGCGTTGACCGTGTTCTGCCTGTGTCTCATCCCGGAAAAAATCTGGGCAGTTGCAGCGTCGCTGGCACTAGCGGCAGGTGTCCTCGGCTTGCCGCTCATGAACATTCCAGCGACGGACAATGTCGGCCTCATGCTCGGGGCTGTGGTGCTTGCCCTGTGGGCGTTGGCGGCCCGGGCGAGTTTCAGCTGGCCCTTCGTGCTCAGCTTTTCCTTTTTTACGGGCGTCGCATATACGGTGCGTGCTGAGTCATTGCTCCTTCTGCTGGTTATCCTCACCCTTTATTTGGCCAAAGGCGCCGTCCGGCCTCGTTCAGCGTGGTTGTATGGGAGCGTTGCGTTACTGGCAGGAATTGCATTGCCCTCAGCAATGTGGGTGACGTGGGTTCCGACACCAAAGCCGGCTGTTTACGGGAGCGCGATAGGGGTCTATCGCCCAATTGCCGATTTTGGCTCCGCCAACAATGGGCCCGCATCCGCGCAAATGGGAAAAATGCTGGGAATAGACTCCGCGCAATCAATTCCCTATTGGAGCGCGGTCAGCACCAGCTATCGCCTTCTGGGGCCAAGGGAGAGTGATCGCCTGATTACCTCAATTGGTCTTGAGGCGATCTCGGTTAGCTGGCCAAGAATGTTAAGAAGCGGAGCGGACGACTTCATGGCGCTCCTGCGTACGCCCGGCGTTGTCACGATGCTCTCGCAATCTCCTGATGCTAGGTGGGTGGAACTTCGAAAGGAGCTTAGTGAGCTCGATGAGTATCGACGGGCGTCCAGCGAACAGTTTGGCAATGACGCAGTCTATCCAACCGCGAGCCTTCTTGATGTTCGCTTGAAGGCCGTGGATTGGATCCAACACCATCTTTCTGTAGGTCAGTTGGAGATTTCGTTGCCGGGGTGGTGGCTCTTGGTTTCGCTGGCGGTTTCGGTCGCAGCTGCGATCCGGTCGCGGGATTGGTTGTGGCTCGCGGTGCCACTGTATGGATTGGCGGTAGTGGCACTTGCCGCACTATCGCAGGGGCAAATCTATCGGTACATAGCGCCTGCCCTTCTGCTCAATGCGGCCTGGACATTTGTCGCGTTGTTTGCCGCCGTTCGCAGCCTGGCTTTCGCGCAACTGCGGACTGAGCGGTCATCCCCGGTCGGCTGAGAGCGGTTGGCGCTCAAGCATTGTCTGCCAGTGTAGGGCGATGCCGATGAGCCGCCACATGAAGTTCTTGCTGAACGCTTCACGCCTATGGCAAAGAGCCGGAATGAGAGCTTTGCCGATGAAGACCAACGTTTCCCCGCTATCTCGTTTCACTGTTCCCATTTGTCGTCTTTTTGGCGATCGCTGCGATCTGGACGTCGCTCACTCTCTCTGGCGCACCACAAATCATACCGACAGCTGATGGGCAGCGTCGCTTGATCGTCGCGGCCCAACCATATCCTGATCGGTTCATCCGGTTTTTCCCAACCCGCAGAACTTCCATTTTTGCCAGACACTGATGATACCGGCCATCGCGGCTCTCACACAGGCAACCGGCGACATCGGCACGGCACTCATGCTGATGGGGCTGCCCCTGCTATTCGTTCAGATGGTTGCCTTTTACCTCCTGGGCCGAACGTTATTTGGTGGGCGGTTTGGGCCATCAATGCTGCGATGATTAGCGTGCCGCCCGCATATGCTTTTGCAGGTGTATGCTGTCTTCGGAAGCGACGAAGGCGCGGCAGCATTGCCCATGAACCTACGCCACCCAGGTTGCCATTGACGTAGCTCAACGTCATAGTGCTGCAATGAAGCACTTGCCAGGTGCGATGTTTTTGCTGCTCGTTGCGATGACGGCCGTTGCCGGCGTCGCGATACAAGGTGCGCGCGCAGGAATACCGCCTAAACAATTCCCAATTGCCGATACGATAGCCGCCGATGACCCGCTCCGCTCCATCGAGGAGATACGGGATGACTACCGTTCATTCGGTGCGGATCTCCCTGATCCCATCAACGTGCGTGATCTACTCGCGGTCACCGACGAGGCTACCGCGCAGAATCTACTCAAGGTGGGCCGGTTAGTGTACCGGCACTACATATTTTCCAATAGCCCTGCTCGCGCGCCGTCACCCCCAGAGTATGCGGAGTTTTTTGAGAGCGCCGTTCCAGGCGCGTGCGATAGCGCTTCAGCCATGGTTCGCCTGCTGATGGGCGAAAAGGCCGGCTACAACTTCAACTTGATTGCCCCCAGGAAGAGCGTCCCCATAGCTGAGGTGGATGGCCCCAACTACGGCTTTTGGGGGCATACATCCGCCGAGTTCCCGGTTCAGAATGGCTCTGTGTTGATCGACCCGACCTACGGCTTTGTCTTGGTCACAACCGCTCCGCGGTTTTCCGATGAAGTATTCCGCACGCGAAACTACAGGCAGTTCGCGCTCGTGTCGGACGTAAGTCACTACGACTTGCAGCACGGATTGATCTATCCAAGGGCAGGTCTCCCCACTGCTTCGACGGCGAGAAGCGGGGAAGTGATCCAGCCGATGTTCCCGACGATTGCGGTGGACGGCGCAATCAGAATCGGGCGCCGTGATGGTTCCAGTGATGACCTATTGTACACGATGGGCGGCTGGGGGGATCATATCGGATATTGGTATGAGCCCACCATCAGTCACTGGCAATTTTCCGTTGCTCAGCCTGGCCGATACAAGGCCATCTATCGATTGCTCGCCGGTGAGAATGTCGTCCTGCAGACCCCTTTGGATATTGGCGTTTCGGTAGAGGGCGCGCGGAAGATTGGCGTCACCTACCTACCCGATGCGGAAAACCCGCGTGCAATCATCGTGACTTTCGATGCGGAGCGACGGGCGACGATCTCGTTTCGATCGAATTCGGTATCCGCGCGCCAGAAGAGCAATGTGATGAGCGATCGTTGTCTTGCCGCTTTCGTGATCTCCCGCGATTAGTAAATTCTCGGCATCTGCCACAAGCGACGGCAGGTCGCGTAGATCGTCATCCTTCTGTTCGGAGCCAATGTATTGCGCCGCCGCGGAATTGGGCGACAGCGGTGGCGCGACAAAGTTGCGCTCGATATCTAGGGTCTCGTCAGATGATGCTGTCAGGCTAATATGATCGTTTCCGAGCTTTCGAATAATAGGTGTCATCCGCGCTACGACGGTTCTAAGCGGGAAGGAACTCCCGTTGGAGCGATCCATTCGAAAAGTAAGCTGCCCATCTTGCACCAAGGAAGATGCAGGGCTAAAGCGCCTGGAACGATCATCGTACTCAAATATTGAGACGGTCGCTTGATCGCTCTCGAAGTCGATGACTATTTCGCTAAACCCATCAAAGTACTCTCTTGT
>Ga0182737_1003792_pt1 | contig 10763 bp, 6 predicted proteins | sample eDN5th30CBELigOP_FD_128878 | JGI IMG/M metagenome (GOLD analysis project Ga0182737, IMG submission 128878) | Enriched Organic Plus compost microbial communities from Emeryville, California, USA - eDNA 5th pass 30_C BE-Lig OP (version 2) (version 2) ... | reverse complement strand
CGGCGACGATGATCGCGTCCCACGCGAAGTCGCGGTTGTAGGCCGCCAGGTGGCCCGCGACGATGCCGCCCTGACTGAATCCGACGAGCATGACCGGATCGTCCGGCGTCGCTCCCGCGGCGCGGAGCGCGTCGAGGACCGCGCGTTCGTACTGCGTCGGCAGCGCGGGGGCGAGCATGAGGGCGAGATTCGAGTCGAGGTCGTTCGTCGCGCCGTCGTCGTGCCCGAGGATTCCGGTCGCCCACTCGCGCGTGCTCGGCAGCACGGCTCGCCACCGGACGGTGCCGTCCTCGGCGACGAGCCTCGTGATCTTCACGACCGTGCGCTCCGGCGCGCCGTCCGGACCCCCGAGCCGGTCGACCTCGGCGCTCTCCTCGAGGGCGTCGGCGAGTCGCCGACTGCCCGCGCGCGGCACGAAGTCGGAGCCGGAGGGGCTCCAGCGCGCGACGACGGGCGGGCGGGCGAGGACGTCGGAGAGGACGCTCACGAGCACGAACGTCGCGAGGAGCGTGACGAGCGCGGCGGTGAGGAGCGGACCGAGGGGGCCGAGGACGACCCCGAGGAGGGCGCCCCCGATCGAGCCCACGACGACGAGGATCGTCGTGAAGCCGAGGACGGCGAGGACGCCGTCCACGATCGCTCGGCTTCGCGCGACGGCCGAGTCGAGGACGGCCTCGAATCTCGCGGCGAGCGTGCCGAGCCACGCCCCGATCTCGTCGACGAGCGCGTCGATCGGGGCCGCGAAGGGATCGCTCGCGCCCGAGAGCACGGACTCGATGCGCGCGATCGCGAGGACGGCCGCTTCGTCGACGTCGCGCCGCGCGGCCTCGATCTCGGCGAGCGCGTCGAGCGCGGGCGCGTCGAGCTCGCGGCGACGGTCCTCGGCGGCGGCGATACGGTCGTGCGCCGCCTGGAGCGCGATCGCGAAGTCGACGAGGGCGAACGCGGTCCCGGCGTGCCGGCGGTGCGCCTCATCGAGTTCGGTCGCGGCGCGCGCGGCACGCTCCTCAATGGCCTCGATCGAGGTCGCGCGACTCTCGAGGAGGAGGGCGCGGAGCGCCGCGGCGGCGTCGGCGAGCGCGTGGGCGGAGTGCGCGTGCCGCTCGGCCCGATCGAGGAGGAGCGCGGGCGAGCCGCCGAGCGCGCTCATCCCACCGGTCCCGTCGCTGCGGCTCGGCGCGCCAGATCGCGATCGAGCTCGGCGTGCGTGTCCGCGATCGAGACGATCGCGTCGGCGAGGAAGGTCACGCGGTCGCGCAGTCGGGCGCGCGCGATCGTCCACTCGAGACCGGACTCGCGGACCCTCGCGGCGAGCGCGGGATGCCCCGTCGCGGCCGCCGCATCCTCGTCGAGCGGCGGAACCCGGTCGAGCTCCTCGCACACGGCCGCGAGCGCCCGAGCGCTCGCACGGAGCGCGTCGAGGTCGATGCAGAGGTCCATCGCGTTCGCTCCTGGAGCGGCCCGCATTCCCGTCCCTCCCCGGTTCAGCTCGAGATCGCCGTCGCGAGGCCCTCGTCGGTCTGCCGGAGCGCCTCCGCGGCACGCGCGAGGAACTGCGAGAGGCCGTCGAGCGCCGACACCGTCTGCGTCGCGCCGTGGGTGAACCGGTCGAAGGTCGACTGGAATGCGCCCGAGGCGGCGTCGGTGACGAAGCCGCCGCTCACGAGCGCGGCGATGAGGTGCTGGAGCGACGAGAGCTGCGATGTGAGCTCCTCCTTGCCGTGCACGAGTCGCGACGCCGCGTCCTCGATGTCGGCGTACGTGACGCTGAGATTGGCCATGGTCGTGTCCGATCGGTCGCGAGGGCGGTTCCCCGATTCCGGCGAGGCTAGGGCGCCCCGGGCGCGCGGCCCATCCCCGAGCCCGCCCTTGGGGACGACGTCACCCCTCCCCCGCGATGTGAGGGAGTTGGACGCGAATCGCGATCCCGCGCTCGACGTGGAGGCCGCGACCGACCGGGTAGTCGGCTCGAGGCGTCCGCGCGACGGGTGTCCTGAGCAGGAGGTCGCCGTCGGCGGCGTCGGGTTGGAGGAGGAGCCCGCGGCGTGCGTGCTTGACGTCGGCGAGGAGCGGCCAGGAGCCGCTCCAGCCGGCCGTCTCGTTCTCCGCGAGGAGGAAGTGGCCGTGGCGCTTGACGTGCTTGACGAGCTCGACGATCGTCGCGTCGGCCGGGGTGTGCAGGAAGTCGGCGATCCCCTCGACGACGATGACGTGACGTGCGTCGTCGCCGGCGGCGATCCGCGCGCACAGGTCCTTCGCGAGCGCCGCGACGTCCTCGACGGTGCCCGCTCGCGCCGTGAACGCCGTCTCCCGGCCGACGACGGAGCGCGCGCTCCCGAGATAGCTGCACGTCCGCCGCGGATCGAAGTCGTGCACGGCTCGCGTGAGCCAGCGGAGGGCATTCGTCCGGCCGCTCCGGGGTGGGCCGGCGAGCAGCAGGACGCCGTCCGGCTCGAAGCCCGTCAGGGCGAGCGTCTCGTCGGAGACACCGAGGACGGGCCGGTCGAGGTGTCCGACGGGGATGCTCGAGGCGGGCACCGACTCGGGGAGCCTGCCGATCGGCTCAGCGAGCGGGATCCCCGCGTCGAGCTCCTCGACGACGGCGAGCGCCCGCTCGGCGGTCGGCGGGCGGTCGGCGGCGGCGGAGACCGCGACGTGCGTCTCGAGCCCGTGGACGACGCAGCGGCCGGGCGGCGAGGTCGCATCGAGGATGTCGCCGGGGACGCCGAGCAGTGCGTAGCCGTGATCCTCGGAGAGTCGGAACACGACGCGGCGCTGAACGGCGGACGCGATGCTTCCCGGCACGGAGCCGGGTCGATCGGCGGTGAGCGCGACGTGCACGCCGAGGCGCCGCCCGACCGCGAGGACCCGTCGCAGCACGTCGTACGGCGCCTCGCGGCCCGACGCGAGCTCCCACGCCTCGCGGAAGGCGGGGAAGCCGTCGATGAGGAGGAGCACGCGCGGCTCTCCCGGCTCGGCGGCGATCGAGCGGTACGCCGCGATCGAGGCGGCGCCGACCGCCGCGAAGCGCTGCGCGCGATCCTCGACGATCGTCGCCAGTCTCCGGAACAGGCGAGCAACGCGTTCGGCGTCGTCGGCGTCGATGATCGCGCCGACGTGCGGGAACGGTTCGAGGAGCCGCAGCCCGCCGGCGGCGAAGTCGAGCCCGTACACGTGGACGGGCCCGCCGCGCGGCGTGCGCGCCGCGGCGACGGCGAGCGTGTGGAGCGCGACGGTCTTGCCGGAGCCGCTCGCGCCGTAGAGCGCGAGGTGGCCGTCGACGTCGGGGCGGAACGCGGCCGTCGTCTGACGCTGCTGCGCGGGGTCGTCGGTCAGACCGAACGGGATGGCCGCGTCGTCCCCCGTGCACAGGGGTCCGAGGTCGAGCCGCCGAGGCAATTCGTCGATCCACGGCCGTCGCGGTGGGGCGAGCGCGAGCGCCTCGAACGCGCCGCGAATCGAGTCGACGAGACGCGCTTGGTCGCTCGGCCCCTCGCCGCCGCCCGCTCGCGCCGGCCGGCGCCACTCGACCTCGCTCCCGAAGCGCAGCTCGGTGATGCGGATGTCGGGGCGCGCGGGTTCGAGCATGCTCCATCCGCTCGCGCGCGCCGCCTGGAACGTCTCTCGCCGGCCGGGCGCCGTCATCGCGATCGCGCGGCCCGGAATCGCCGGGTCGAGACGGGCCGCGTCGGGCGTCCCGAGCACGTCGCGGCTGTCGGATTCGTCGGCCATGCGCAGGGCGACGCGCAGCGTCGTGTTCGCACGGATGCTGTCGCGGATGACGCCCGCGGGTCGTTGCGTCGCCATGACCAGGTGGATGCCGAGCGAGCGACCGCGCTGCGCGAGGTCGACGATCCCGTCGATGAACGCGGGCGCGTCCTTCGCGAGCGCGGCGAGCTCGTCGATGACGATGACGAGCGCGGGGGGCGCTTCGGGGTCGCCTCGCCGCTCGAGTTCGAGGATGTCGGCCACGCGCTTGCGATCGAAGAGGCGCTCCCGGCGGTGCAGCTCGGCGCCGAGGCTCGTGAGCGCGCGGCGGACGAGGTGCGGCGTGAGGTCCGTGACGAGCCCGACGCAGTGCGGGAGGCGAACGCACTCGGCGAACGCCGAGCCGCCCTTGTAGTCGATGAGGAGGAAGGCGACGCGGTCGGGACTGTGCTCCGCCGCCATGCCGAGCACCCAGGACTGCAGGAACTCGCTCTTGCCCGAGCCGGTCGTGCCGCCGACGAGCGCGTGCGGACCGTGCGCGCGCAGGTCGAGGTGCATCGCGCCGGCACCCGTCGCGCCGACCGCCGCTCGCAGTCCTCCCGGAGACGGTGCAGCCGGCGCGACGACGTCGCCGGGCGGCCCGCGTCGGACGAGCGAGCCGGTTTCGTGCCACCGCTCCGCGATCGCGGCGGGTCGCTCGACGCGCTCGCGCCCGAGGAGCTCGGTGAGCGGCACGGCTCGGGGCGGCTCGCCCTCCTGCTTCGCGGGCGCGCCGGCGTCGACGACCGCGGCGAGGTCGCGTGCGAAGCGCATCGCGTCGGCGGCAGGGAGGCGCTCGAGGCGGACGCCGACGGTCTCGCCGAGGCGGACGAACGAGACCGTCCCCGACTCGGCGGCGGTGACGCGGAGCACGGTCCGGCACGCCGCCGGGAGGCGCTCGATCGTCGGCGCGATCCAGATCGGGAAGACGCCGGCGTCGGGCCCCGCCTCGGTGAGCGCGACGAGCCGCGCCTGGTCGACCGGGGCGTCGACCGAGACGAGGACGATGAGGGCGGGCACGAGCGCCCTGGTGCCGCTCCACGGACGCCGCGCGCCGGCGCGCTCGGTCGCGGCGTCGTCCCGGCGGAGGGCGCCGCGCCGCTCGAGGCCGCCGCTCGCGAGCCGCTCGCCGACGAGCGCCTCGAGCGCCGCCGCGAGCGCGGATGCGCTCGACACGGAGTCGGCGAGGTGGGGACGCTCTCCGATCGGGGATCGCGACGACGCGGCGTGCGGCATCCACTTGAGCCACTCGAGGCGCGCCGCCCAGCGCGGCGAGACGAGCGCGGCGATCGCGACCTCGGAGGGGGCGTGCAAGCCGAGGCATTGGGCGAGGATCGCGTTGAGCACGGGCGCCGCGGTCTCGGCGTCCCCCGCGATGCCGACGCCGCCCGCGTCGTGGAGGCGCTCGACGATCGGCGCGTCGGGTACGACGCGGTACCGCTCGAGGAGCGCGTCGAGCCGCTCCCGGAGCTCGGGCGCGAGCTCGCCGCGCGTCGGCGCCTCGACGGTCGATCGCGATGCGGCTGGGCCGGTCCCGAGCCGGACGGTCAGGAAGCTCGCGTGCTCGGGCCGTCGGGTCCACAGCATCGGGCGACGCTCGAGCGCCGCTTGCACTGCTTCGCGAGCGGTCGGCGCCTCCGCTCGGCGCGTCGAGCGTTCGATCGCGAGCGCGTCGCCGAGCTCGCGATCGAGCACCGCGAGCCGCGTCTCGAAGGCCGCGACCGACGCGCGTCGCCGCCGCTCGCGCCGCGCCCGGTTGACGAGGAACCCGCCGACGATCGTCACGGGAGCCAAGAGGGCGACGAGGAGCGCGGCGGGTCTCGACATGACGAGCGCCATCGCGACCCCGAGCAGGACGGGCGCGAGCATGGCGACCCACGGCAGCGGCTCGCGCTCGGGCTCGTCGGGTGGGTCGGGGGCCGAGAAGCTCCGGCCCTCGAAGCGCGCCTCGACGCGCGGCGAACGCGTGAACCGCTCGGGGCCGCGACGGTCGCGCCGCGCGGGCGACTCGCGGAGCACGCGAATGCGCACGCCGGTCCCGCCGAGCACGAGCGTTTGCACATCCGGGATCGACACGCGCGGCACATGCCCGCCGTCAACGACGATCCCGTTCGCGGATCCCAGGTCGACGAGCTCGACCTCGTGGTCGACGTCGATCCGGGCGTGCATCGCGGAGATCATCGGGTCGCGGATCGCGATGTCGGCCTTCGGCGAGCGACCGATCGAGTGCCGGCCGGGGGCGAGCCGCACGATCTCGCCGCGCTGCGGCCCGGTGAGGACCTCGAGCACCGCGACGGCGTCCTCGATCGCGGGCGGCGAGGGCCTCGACTCGGCGAGCGCGACCGTGGCACCCGAGGCGAGCCGGCCCTCGCGCAGGAGCGCGGTCGGCGGGATGCGGGCACCGGGGCCGCGACGTCCGGCGGGCCGGTACTCGATCGTGAGCCGCGAGGCGCCGACGTGGCTCGATCGGGGGTCGCGCTCGGCGATCGCGCTCGCGACCTCCCCGATCGACGTCGAGCCGTCGGCGGTGACGACGAGGTCGACGATCGAGCCGTCCCCTCGGACGAGCGCGAGCTTGAGGTCCATCGCGTCACGATCGCCCTGGCGTCGAGGACCGGCAAGTCTCGTGCGACGTACTGTGGACGAGTGCGGTTCGGGGTCATCGGTGCAGGGGCGGTCGGCGGTGTGTTCGCCGCGCTCCTCGACCGAGCGGGGCACGACGTCGAGGCGACCGCGCGCGGCGAGCACCTCGACGCGATCGCGAACGGCGGGCTCCGGCTCGACGGCGGATTCGGTGAGCACGTCGCGCGCGTCAGCGTCGCCGAACGCCTCGTCGCCCGCCCCGACATCGCGATCCTCGCGACGAAGGCGCAAGACGCCGCGGCCGCGCTCGAGCCGCACCGCGATCTCCTCGAGCACGTCCCGGTCCTTGTCGTGCAGAACGGGCTCGGGGGCTTGCGGGTCGCGCACGACGTCCTCCCGCATTCCCCGCTGCTCGGGGGGCTCGCGCTCTTCGCGGCCTCCTACCTCGAGCCCGGACGCGTGACCGTGACGGCGGGGCTCCCGACCGTCGTCGGCGCGGGCCCCGGCTGCGACACCGCAACGCTCGACCGCGTCGTCGCGTCGATCGGCGACGCGGTGCCGCTCGAGGTGACGCGCGACATCGAGGCCGCGCAGTGGACGAAACTCCTCATCAACCACGTGAATGCGCTCCCCGCGATCACCGGGATGCCCGTCCAGGACGTCATCGCCGATCCGGACCTGCGGCGCATCATGACGGCGAGCATGCGCGAGACGGCACGTGTCGCGGTGCGATCCGGTGCGCGGTTCGCGACGGTGCAGGGCGTGCCGGGCGCCCTCATCCGCAGTCTCGCGTTCCTCCCGCTGTCGATCGGGCAGCGCTTCCCCCTGCGCATCGCGCGGCGCATGGGCGACGTGCCCAACCCCGGTTCGACGCTCCAGTCGATCCGCCGTGGGCGGCGCACCGAGATCGACTTCCTCAACGGCGCGACCGTCCGCGTCGCGCGCGAGCACGGAATCGACGCGCCGATCAACGCCGCGCTCGTCGCGCTCGTGCACGAGGTCGAGCGCTCGGGGGCGCACGTGCCGCGCGACGAGGTCGTGCGGCGCATTCCGCTCCCCGGGGCGGCATGAGCGCGATCGAAGGACCGGTCGCGCGCGAGCGCATCGACGCCGAGGCGGACGACGGCGCCCGCCCCGACATCGTCGAGCCCGTCTCGGCCTGGTACCGGTCGCACGGCCGCGACTTCCTGTGGCGGCGGCCCGGGTGGTCCCCGTGGGGCATCTATCTCATCGAGATCATGGCGCAGCAGACGCAGATCGATCGCGCCGCGCGAGTCGCGCTCGAGTGGCTCGAGCGCTGGCCGACGCCCGCCGCGCTCGCCGCGAGCCCGCCGGCCGAGGTCCTCAAGGCCTGGGGGCGCCTCGGCTACCCCCGTCGCGCCCTCGCGCTCCACGAGGCGGCGACGATCATGGTCGCGCAGCACGCGGGGGCAGTGCCGAGCGACCTCGAGTCGCTCCTCGCGCTCCCCGGCGTCGGCCCCTACACCGCGGCGGCCGTCGCCTCATTCGCGTACGGCCGGCGCGTCCCCGTCGTCGACACGAATATCCGCCGCGTGCTCGGCCGCGCCCTCCTCGGGTTCGAGTCGCTCGCCCCGAACGCGCGGCGCGACGCCGCGCTCATGGACTCGATCCTCCCCGAGGACCCCGAGGCGGCGAAGGTCGCGAACGTCGCCGTCATGGAGCTCGGCGCGCTCGTCTGCACGGCGCGGTCCCCGAGATGCGAGGCGTGCCCGATTGCGTCGGAATGCGCCTGGCGCCTCGCCGGCCGTCCCGCGAACGCCGTCGGGCGTCCCCGGGCGGCCCGCTTCGCCGGCTCGGATCGCGAGGCCCGAGGCATCGTCATGGCGGCGCTGCGCGACGAGGACCGTCCCGTCCGACGAGCGGAGCTCGAGTCGCTCGTGCGCGAGCCGGACCGACTCGAGCGCGCGCTCGACGGCCTCGTGCGCGACGGCCTCGCGGTCGCGACGGAGGACGGCTACCGGCTGCCCTGAGGCCCGCCGGGTCCGCCGTCCGCGTCGTCCTCGCCGTCGTCGTCCTCGATGTCGTCGTCCTCGAGCGCGCGCGGCTTCACGTACGGGTCGGGGTCGCCGGCGTACTGCGCCCGCTCGGCGAGCGCGCGCACCTCCGCGTCGCGCGCGGCGGCTTCCGCGAGCGCCGCCTGGATCGCCGCGGCGTTCTCGGGCATCGCGTCGGGGATGAACTCGAGCGACGGCGTGAGCCGCACCGAGAGCTGGCGGCCCACTTCGCTGCGGAGCATTCCGGTCGCCGCCTTGAGCGCGGCGGCCGTGTCGGCGCGCTCCTCGTCCGTCCCGTAGACGGTGTAGAACACCGAGGCGTGCTGGAGATCGCCCGTCACACGGACGTCGGTGATCGTCACGAACCCGAGTCGAGGGTCGCGAAGACCCTTCTCGAGCCGCCGCGCGATGATCTCGCGGATGCGGTCCGCCATCTTGGCGACGCGTTCCGGACTGGCCATTCCAACCTCCGCCCGAATCCGCCGGAACCGCCGCTCGCGGCGGTCCCGACAGACTCAATCACGTGAACTGCGGGTCACGCCCTCGGCTTCTCGCGGAGCTCGATCGTCTCGATCTCGTCACCGACCTGGATGTCGTTGAACCGGCCGAGACCGATACCGCACTCGTAGCCTTCCTTGACCTCGGTGACGTCGTCCTTGAACCGGCGCAGCGACTCGATCGCGAGGCCGTCGGCGAGCACGACGCCATCCCGGATGACGCGGGCCTTCGCGTTGCGGGTGATCGTGCCGCTGCGGACGAGCACACCGGCGATGTTGCCGAACTTGCTCGAGCGGAAGACCTCCCGGATCTCGGCGAGACCCGACTGCACCTCCTCGAACTCGGGCTTGAGCATCCCCTTGAGGGACTGCTCGATGTCCTCGAGCGCCGAGTAGATGACCGAGTAGAAGCGGATGTCGATGCCCTCGCGCGCGGCGCGCTCGCGGGCCTTGACATCGGGGCGGACGTTGAAGCCGATGACGATCGCGTTGTCGATCGTCGCGAGATCGACGTCCGACTCCGTGATCGCGCCGACGCCGCGGTGGAGGATGCGCAGCTGCACCGACTCGTCGACCTCGATCTTCATGAGCGCCTCCTCGAGCGCCTCGACGGCACCCGAGACGTCGCCCTTGATGATGAGGTTGAGGCTCTCGACCTTGCCCTCCTCGAGCGCACGCGTGAAGTCCTCGAGGGAGATCCGCTTGCGCGCCTTCGCGAGCTGCGCATTCCGCTCGACGGCCTCGCGCTTCTCGGCGATCTGGCGAGCGGTCCGGTCCTCGTCGGTCACGATGAACGTGTCGCCCGCGCGCGGGACGCTCGAGAGACCCTGCACCTGGACGGGGCGGGACGGGCCCGCCTCGGTCACGGTGGCGCCGTTCTCGTCCTGCATCGCGCGCACCCGTCCGTACGCGGTGCCGGCGACGATCGCGTCGCCGACCTTGAGCGTGCCGGACTGGATGAGCACGGTCGCGACGGCGCCGCGGCCCTTGTCGAGCTTCGCCTCGATCGCGACGCCTCGCGCCGGCTTGTCCGGGTTCGCCCGGAGGTCGAGCCCGGCGTCGGCCGTCAGGAGGACCGCGTCGAGGAGCTCCTGGATGCCGATGCCCTTGAGCGCGGAGACGTCGATGAACATCGTGTCGCCGCCGTACTCCTCGGCGACGAGCCCGAACTCGGTGAGCTGCTGGCGCACCTTCTGCGGGTTCGCGCCCTCCTTGTCGACCTTGTTGACGGCGACCACGATCGGGACGTTCGCGGCTTGCGCGTGGTTGAGCGCCTCGATCGTCTGCGGCATGATGCCGTCGTCCGCCGCCACGACGAGAATCGCGATGTCGGTGACCTGCGCGCCTCGCGCACGCATCGCCGTGAACGCCTCGTGACCGGGCGTGTCGATGAACGTGATGGCGCGCTCGACGCCGTCGTGCTCCTTCGTCACCTGGTAGGCGCCGATGTGCTGCGTGATGCCGCCGGCCTCGCCGGCGACGACGTTCGCGTTCCGAATGGCGTCGAGGAGCTTCGTCTTGCCGTGGTCGACGTGTCCCATGACGGTCACGACCGGCGGACGCGGGACGAGGTCCTCCTCGTCGTCCTCCTCGGCATCGAGGTCGATGTCGAAGCTCTCGAGGAGCTCCTTGTCCTCATCCTCGGGCGAGACGACCTCGATCTTGTAGCCGAGCTCGCCGCCGAGGATCTCGAACGTCGCCTCATCGAGGGACTCGGTCGCGGTCGCCATCTGGCCGAGGTGGAAGAGCGCCGTGACGAGCGCGCCCGGCTGCACCGTGAGACCCGTGAGCGTCTCGAGCTTGTCGGCGAGATCGGTGATCGACGAGCCGCGACGCAGACGGATCGTCTGGCCGTTGCCGCGCGGGAGGGCGACGCCGCCGAGCGACGGGGCCTCCCGCATCTCGAACTCGGCGCGCTTCG
>Ga0182737_1003791_pt1 | contig 10763 bp, 7 predicted proteins | sample eDN5th30CBELigOP_FD_128878 | JGI IMG/M metagenome (GOLD analysis project Ga0182737, IMG submission 128878) | Enriched Organic Plus compost microbial communities from Emeryville, California, USA - eDNA 5th pass 30_C BE-Lig OP (version 2) (version 2) ... | reverse complement strand
TGCCATCTGCGCCAGTCACGGTGGCAGTGATGGGGGATGGCGTGCCATTGGCAATTTTCAGATCGCGAATGGAATCTGAGAAGCCCTGCATATCCAGCATGGCAGTACCGGTGAAATTGATGGCGCTGTTATCTGACAGGGTGTCATTGGCAGCGACGCGCAATGTCCCCTGCTGTAGATCCGTGCTGCCAGCATAAGTGTTCGCCCCCGAGAATTCCAGCACGCCATCCCCGGTCTTGGTAAAGGCTGTGCCCGTGGGTGCAACAGTGCCATTGACAATGGCTGATGAAACAGCGGCGACTCTGCCGGCGCTGATTTCGAACAAACGAGAAGCGGTGTCTTCCAAATAAATGGTGGCATCGGCAATGCTCAGATCCGTGCTGGCGTCGTATGTGGTGATCGTTCCGCTGCTCCAGTTAAGGCGGCGGTTTACATTGGTGCTACCGTTGCCGCCGCGAATGGTTTCTGCTCTTAACGTCCCTGACAAAAGATTGAACACGCCGTTTACTGTGCCGCCGTTCACGGCATCCAGTTTGTCTGCCAGGATCAATTCCTGCACTTTCACTTCGCCACCATCCAGATCAAAAGTTCCAACCGGGCTGCCTGCATTATCCGCAGCGCTGACACGTCTCCCCAGGATGATGGTTGTCGCATCAAGCGTGCCCTGCCCCATCTTAAAACGCCCGAGGGCGGGGCGGCTGCGGTTGTTATTCACACCAATCAACAACGTGCCCAGTCTCGCATCTAAAATGCCGGCGCTGCTGTCAAACAAGCTTTCCCCAACAATGACACCATTGGAATCATGCACCCCAATGGTCATGTTCATTCGCTGCTCTGCGTTGGTGCCGCGCAAAGTCACACTGCCATTCGTCACTGTGTCGGCAAAGGTCACGATGCCGGTAGTTTTGACATTGGCTCCAATATTGAAATTCTGCGCTGTGATCTGGTTGGTTTCACCGAGATACATCTCCCCACGATTCTGATGGTTGCCGCCCCCGGCATTCAGCCCGCCGACATTCACGGCTGTTGCTGCAATGGTGTTTTGCCCGGCCAGCTTCACAATGCCTGTGCTGGTAGTCACCGCGCCATCATTGGTGACAAAGGTTCCGCCAACGCTGAACTCCCGAAGTGGGGAATTAAAAACAAACTCACCCAGGCCCGCCATATCCAGCGTGGCGGTGGTACTGACTGCCGAGCCGCCCAGAACTAAACTGATGGGTGAGTCCACAATGCTGAGTGTGCTATCTGCGCCAGTGATAGTTCCTGTCAGGCCGTTGGCCACCGTGATGCCGGTAAACCCCTGATCGAATCCATTCAGGTCAAGCACACCCGCGCCTGTAAAATTAAGTCGGCTGGCCGTGGATAGAGCGTTGTCATTGAGGATCTGCAAGGTTCCGTCGCTGATAATGGTGTCACCGCTGTAGGTGCTGGAAGTTCCACTGATGCTCAGAATGTTGGCGCCTGCTTTTTCAAAGCTGCCAGCGCCAGAAATGGAGGGCTGCAAAGTGAGGTCATCTGAACGGTTCACACGATATACAGCACCGCTGGCAACAGCCACGCCCGATGCATTGTTCAAGTGGCCGACCGTTCCGCCATCGCCAACCTGCAAGACGCCGGTGGTGACATCAACAAGGCCGGTAAATTCGGCATTTTCCCCGGTGACAATCAGTGTGCCGCTGCCAGCCTGGCGGAGAATGCCGCGGTTGCCACCGGCACCAGTGTTACTGATTAACAGTTGATCGAGCGTCACGCTGTCACTGCGGTTAAAGGCCAGCGCTGACTGTGCATCCGTAGCATTATTCACGAACGTCACATCCCCTGCCCCCAGGGTTCCGGTAGTACCGCCGTTACCAATTTGTAAAACGCTGGTATTGCTGGCGACATTCATGCTTGCCTGTATGCGTGTGCCGCCTGTCCATGTGTTGTCTGCCGCCAGCGTCACAGTGCCGCTGTTGAACTTAAGCAGTCCAACTGTGCCGCCAACCGATGCGTTGATGAGCAGTTGATTCGTCGCATTGTTGTTGCCGAATCCCGCTGAACTGCCCGTAAGTGTCAGCGTGAAATTTCCTGCACCAGGATCAATGATGTAAACGCCAGTGCCGTTGCTTTTATCAATGCGGCTGAGAGTGATGTTTTCGCCCAGGGTAATGGTGCCGCCAACGCCATTATTCGAGTACACTCCTGGCGTAACTGAGCCTAGCGTCGCCTGATTATCGCCGTTCTGCCAGGCGGTTTGCGCCCCGGCTTCAGTCCAGTTTGCAGCAGCGTTCGCACCGCCTGAAACCCACGTGCCAGAGCCATTTTGGTTTAGCGCCGTATTGGGATCGGCGTCCCATAAGTAGGTCGCCGCCCTTGCAGTCGTCGCGGCAGCCACCAGGGCAAACAGGCAAACAGACAGCAATGATTTGGGCATTGGGAGACTTGAAGGCATAGAACTATTACGGAGAAACCGCAATACTTATACCGGGGAATGCTTACCCAAGGCAACCCTTATCGCCCCTGAATGGCGCATCACCAATTCTGATGAGGGGGCTATTTCACGCTTAGATCGAGGCAAACCACATCTCCTGCGTTATTCTTGCAGAGGAGATAGCCGTGACTTAGCACTGGAAGCACATAGCTTTTCCCAGCGAGTACCTGCGCACGCGCTTCAATTTCAAGGGCCTCTTTTGTTGGCTTCGCCAGCACCAGTTCTCCCGTGTTGGTGAGAATCAAGAGATGGTCATCACTGAAGATGGCAGTGCCTTTGTCAATCTCACGGTTCACCCATAAAGGTTCGCCGGTGGCAAGGTTCACTGCGCGAAAATCCCTGGTGCCGCGCTGCTGGTCATTAAAGGCGATCAGATGTCCCTGCCAGGGGACGCCAGAGTTAAACAGCAGCCCAAGATTTTTGTCTGTCCAGGCCGGGGTAAGTTTACCATCCGTAAAATTCAGCACCGAACTTCCCTGCGAACCGGTATGCGAAATAAACACCTTCGTGCCATGCACAAAAGGAGTCGCGCAATTGGCAAAATCACGTGTGGTGGCGGCGTGCTCAGCAAGGATATCCCCTGACATCGGGTCTATAACTGTCAGGGCCTGTCCTTTAAACATGACGACCATGCCTGCGGGAGTGCCGGAACTGACATAAGCAGGTGTGGCATATCCCGCCTCTCCCCTGCCCTTTGCCCAAAAAATGTCGCCGTTTTTCTGATCCAGGCAGAGAGTGGATTGTTCATCCCCACCGTTGTCTATGAACAAATATCCGCATTCAGCCAGGATGCTGCTGGCGTAACCGTAAACCGGGCGTTTTCCTTTAAGATCAGCCACCAGGTTTTTTTTCCACAGTAGCTTGCCGTTCTCTGCATCAAGGCAGTGCAGATCCCCTTCACGGCTTAACATAAAAAGTTTGCCTCCTGCGATGGTGGGTGTGGCCCCTGGTCCTGCTGGCACAATGGGCATTTCATGCGGGGCGCTTTTACAGGGATAGGAGAACTTCCATTTTTCCCTGCCGGTTTTCAGATCCAGACAATAAATGGTATCTTCATCTGCGCCGCTATTCCCGGCGGTGTAGGCAAGCTGATTAACGACAGCGAAGGACGAGAGCCCCTTCCCCACCTGTGCTTTCCAGACAATGGGCGGCCCATCCGCAGGCCAGTCCTTCAGCCAGCCCGTTTCATCAGTGATGTTATTGCGCAAGGGACCATGAAACTGCGGCCAGTCGCTGCTTTCTGCTTCCCGCGCCAGCAACACGGCACTGCACAGAAAAGCAACAAGCGCCAGTGCGGAGGATGGAGGGGTGAAGAAGGAAGAGCGCATGCGCGGGTGAGCGTGAAAGTGACGGATGGCAAAAAGCAATACGCATCACGAACAGGATGCGCATTGCCCAATTGACCGAGAAAGGGACAGGCGAAGTGAAGATATCAGGACTATGGCTGCTTCCAGTAAAGTGAGCAGTTATGACTCAGTGCATCATAAGCGACACCGGCGGCAAAGCCAGCGACGTCTTCACGCTGGTGTTTGGCGTAGATGAGGTAGTTGCCTGGCACGGTGATGGTGAACTTCGCCTTGCCGGTATCATCTGCCTTTAACTGTTCCTCTTTGGAGTCTGGTGCAATGACCGTGAGTTCAGCGGCTGGCAGCGGCTTGCCACGAAAGTACACTTGAACTTCGCTGCCTTCACCCGTGGGAACGATGTCGAAATTAAGCGCAGTTTTGGCAGCGCCCAGAGATGGCTCATGCCACCTGGCATAAAAGTTCGGCTTCCGGGCCGGACCTTCACCACGTTTCATCACAATGAATCCGGCATCCACAAAGAGGGGCTTCTTGAAATCGGCTTCCAGGATGTTGTAGCCATCCTCCTTCTTTACGGTCTCCAGCATTCTCGGTTTACCGCTGTCATCTACCGTCCATGCTATCACAGGAAACAGGCCGTCAAGATGCCCTGGCGATTTTTCAAAGTCTTCACCGTACTCAGCGAAGCGTACAACAGGCTTGCCTTCAGCATCGGCTTCAATCCAGACCTCATGGGCAGGCGCAGAGGCCAGCAAACACAAAAGGAAGGTCAGCGTGATGATGACGGCGATAACAATGCCCCGACGGAATCCCGCGAGGCCCTTGGAGTTTAGAGTGGAGGAGGACATGAGAGACTGAAGTTATCTTAGATGACCGGTCGTTAAGGATTAAGGTTGCACAGGCGCAATGGTGCTTACTTCCACATTATCCAATGGAGCATCGCCTGTGGTTCCGCCCAGGGCTATGACCTGGGAACCATTCAAGGGTTCAAGCTGATGGAAAAAGCGGGACTTGTTGAGTTTACCAACTTCCTCCCAGGTGCTGTTGCGAAGCGCAAATATCTTGCCGCCTCGGGGACTGGCAATCACCTCGCCGTTCAGTTCACAGGCAGCCGACGCAAACGCTTTCATCCTTCCTTCCACAGGCAGGTTGGGCAGCTTGCTCCATTTATTTTCTGCCACGTCATACATATCCACTTCATCACTGACTTTATTTTCCTCATTCATGCCGCCGATGACATACAGTTTACCGGCTGATGCAACGAGGGCGATGGCGCGACGCTGAAAAGGCTGGTCAATCTTTTGCCATCCAGCGTCGGGCTTGCTCAAATCCAGCACCAGCATGTGTTGGTGAAAGGGCCGATGATTATGGCGGTCATCAGGGGCGGTGTCCGCTGTATCTTTACTGGTGTCCAGCGGCCAGCCGCCAACGACATAAAGCTTACCATCCATGATTGCGACATCGTGGCTGGAGCGGATCTCCGGCAGCCTTGGAAGTTCTGTCCATTTTGCCGAAGCGCCGTCATACATCAGAGCGTGATCCAGCGATTTGAGAACAGGGTCTTTGCCCTCCTCATTCTGTGGCTGCATGCCGCCGATGACATAAAGTTTCCCATCGTGAGCCACGACGCCCGGGCTTTGTACTTTAGGTCCATCCAGTACGGCCTCCCACTTGCCAGGCTGTTTCAGATTCAAACGATACAAGGTGCCGCTGGTAGTATTCAACGACCAGGAATGTGACTCTGCCTTGTGGCCGCCATAAGTATAAAGATAGTCTCCGGTAACTGCCGCACCAAAACTGGTGACAGGATCCGTAAGCGCCGGGAGTTCCAGGGCGCGCAGGGATGAGACTGAAAATAGAAGCAGAGTCAGGAGGAGTGTAGGACGCATGAGAATAGTTGGATGAGAAAATTTCAGGATTGATCAAAAAGAACGGCGACGACGTAGCAAAAAGGTAAAGATGCCTGAGACCAGAAGGAATGCGCGGCCAGGTTCCGGCACCACATGAACGTAACTGAGGACCAGATCATTACCCACCACGGCAAGGCTGAAATGGCCAAGAATGTCCATGCCAAAGGCGCTGGAATCAAAGCTAAAGCTGTCCTGGTTAAAGTTCATAATGCCACCCGTGGCGCTAAGTATGATCCAGTCATAGTCATTCATCGGATTAAACATGGAGGTGGCGCTTGATTGTAACGAGATGACAAACTTTCCCTCTTCGGTGGCTGTGACGTCCAATGTACCATGCACCTCAACGAGGTCCCAGTTTTGCCCCGCCGTACCGGTGGCGTGATCCAGTTCCCAGGCATAACTTCCGCCGGAACCAAGGGTGAGCGTCTGGAGGGCGGATGCCTCTCCGAAAGTCAGTTTCCCAACGCTGTTGCCAGGGCTGAGAACCGACCCGTTATGAACCAGTAGATTTTTCTTCACGGTTCCAGTGCCCGACAGTGTACCGCCGTCCAGGGTTAATGAACCTGCTCCCTGCAATACGCCATTTACCACCAGATTTGATGGCGCTTTCACCGTAGTGTTACCGCTACCGGTATATTTGGTGCCTTCAGCAATTTCCAGTGTGCCTGAAGTGACCTCGGTATGGTGATTGTAGTCTTTATCTTCTCCCGCATAGACTACCCGGCCTGGACCCTCTATCTTTAAAGTATTGTTATTATTACCTCCCGTTATGGCCCCGGTGAATGTGACTTTATCGTCCTCATCCCCGGTTGTGAAATAAACCTCACTGGCAGTGGACGTGGCCGCCAGTGGGTCGGGGTCAATATCTGTATCTACGGGTACAATGGTCAGTGAGATGTCTCCTGAAAACAAGGCCCCGGATGATTGGGTATTCACAGCGCCTATCCTCTTGATATAGTTCCCAGCGGCAGGGTTGATGTTTTGCGTCACTTCAAAGTCACCGTCCACTATCAATCCCGCATCCAGTATCTGACCGCCGCTTACGTAAGAATAAAGGAAGGAATCTGCTCCCAATGAGATGTCCGTACCGCTCAATGCCTGTTGAGCCGCGATGTACAGGGTTCCATCCAGAATGGCGGTCTGGCCGCTGTATGTATTAACACCTTCCAGTCTCATTGAGCCTTCGTACAGGCCCAGCCCTCCAGTACCTAGATGGTTGTCGCCCTGAAGCACCAGCATGCCCTCGCCTGTTTTCACGATGGCATCATTGCCGGTGATGTCGCCTGCCATGATAACGGCGCCGCCATTGATCTCAAAAAAGTTCACAGTCCCCAGTTCATAATCTGACTCAATGGTGTACACACCAGTGGCTGATGACGTGGTTTTAATGCCCGTATTGGAAATCAGTTTCTGGCTGGCAGCCGAGCGGATGGTTACATCATGCGCACTCTCAAAAATCATCTCGCCAATATTCTGGTCGCCTTGATTCAGGGTGACAGTGGTGGCGCCAGCGTTGGTGAAGCGCAGATTACCATTTTGATAGGGAAGGCTGGAGTCATTGACCTGCCAGCGGCTGCTGTCACTCCAGTTGCCAGCGCCTGAGCCTGACCATGTGGCAGTCGCCGGGATGGCTGCTTCGTAAGTGTCTGCAACGCTCAGCGCGGCTGACTGCAAGCTCATGCTGGAACTTGCAGCATCCCAGTACACTGAATAGGACGTGATGTAGGGATTCCCATTCTGATCTACGATGCTGCTGAGGTCCCACTGTACAGCAACGCGGTTGGAGTACCCTGTGGCGGCGCTCCAGTGGCCACTAAAAGCGGCGCGGTATTCACGCAAGTAGTCAGCCCCACCTGCAAAGTCATTGGCATAGATGCGCTGTGTCTGGCCGTTGTAGTCCACATACTCCAGATAGATGGAGGAAAAGTCCACCTGGTTGCCTTCTGTCTGAAACTGGAAAACCACGGTTTCAAGCTGGTCCAGCTCCATGTAGAAATTGTTAATGGAATCATCCAGGCGGAAGCTGGTGGCATGCGCCCAACTATAGATGTTTCCGCTGCTGGTCAACAGTACAGAGGAGGCGCTTCCCGCTGTTTGAGTAATCGTTGGATTGCGAGCATCCCAGAACGCAACGGGCCCGGCGCTGTTGTTGGGTGTATGTGTGGAATCCTGCGCGAAGTCTGTGCCCAGCCCGCCTGGGCCATAGGTCAAGCCATGTGAGTTGGCCGCTGCGCGTGTTTCCCCAACATACAAACCTGAACCGGGCGCTGTTTCCACCCCGCCATACGGAGCATAAACATCCGGCATATTCCCGCCCGCTTCATAGCGCGCGTAGAAATTATCCCAAACGCTGGACTGGTATTCGACACCCGAACTCCAGTGATGGTCAATAAACCCAAGAAGGCCATCCCCATCAAAAAGATAGTCCGCCCTGACACCATGAGTAATGCCCAGCAGCCCTAATGAAAGAACCAGGAGATTTCTAGCACGGCAAACCGCTCTCTCCCTTTTTGATTTTGTCCGGCCTCTCATCATCTTCCGCGTCCTCCACCTCCGCCAAGACCGCCGCTGCCTGAAGAGTTCACCGTGTAGCCAGGGTTGTCTGCGTTTGCAGCTTTCTGATTCCACAGCCGCATGTCGCGAAGTTCCTCAGTGGTCAAAAGCCTGACAGCGCCATCGAGAAACGCGCACACGGCTTTGCCGCCATATCGGGCATCTATGTTGCCGTAGTCTTCCGGGTTGACACTATCGTCCCCATCTGACCACATCGGCCCCGCCCGATTCGGTGGCTCGATGACATAGTAGCCATCCACGCCTGTGTCATCAATACCTCCACTGCTATGACCCGCCGAAGCAAAAACCAGCAGCGCCGTGCTGGCCTGGCCCATCATGGACACAACTTCTGACGACATGGTCATCGTGTCTTCATCCTGATAGCCTCCGACATAAAGCGCATTTATTCCCAATGCTGGGAAGAGACTGACGCTGTAAAAGCTGTCTGCATCAATCTGGTGCTTGTTGTCATTCACCAGCAGCGTGCCATCAATTTTGTAATCAAAGTAGGGCGCCAGTCTCCACGGATAACGCTGTGCGGCAGGGCCGGTGATGCTTTTCCCCTCCGTGCTTTCCACCCCTGAAGCGAACTTGTCATACCCCTTCAACAGCATGCCATTGTTATCATTGGCATAATCCAGATAGGCAGTGATGAGCGTCTTCGCCGCGCCGATCTCCCGGGTTTTTTTCGCATGCTGCATCGCCGCTTTGGTTCCCACAAAACCAAGAGTCGAAAGCAACGCGACAATGAGCATCACGATCAACAGCTCAACGAGGGTGAATGCCTGACGACAGGATCGTGCAGACCAAGCTTCAGGGGACAGGGTGTTTTTCATAACCATCAGAGAGATCAGAGGGCTGTAAACAAGGCGCGTTAAGCGCGGCGACGACGACGCATGATCAAAGTGCAAAGGCCGGTGAGGCACAGAAGCCCATGTGATGGCTCGGGAACCAGAGAAGCCAGCGTGTTTGATTCAAAAACATCACTCTGGTGGAGAGAAAGCCCATAAACTTGGGCATGTTGAACAGCGTTAAACTGAATCTCTAAATTTGTAATGTCCGTGTAACTGGCAAGGTTCCATTGGAGGCCATAGGTAGTATTAAAGAGTTCCTCAACCCCGTCCGGCGTAGTGAATGTACCGTTGGACTGCTGATTCAAAATGCCGGTCGCAAATGGACTTACAACGGTCGTGCCACCACTGTAGGTGATCGTCAGTTGGGGTAAGGTATTGTTAAAAAAGTCATACCCGTACGCCTGCCCTATGTTCACCTGAAACAAGACATTGGCCACATTGACCAAAGGCGAGGCGTCCTGAACTTTCAGAGTGCCGCCGTTGGTGTTTGGAATCGGTGACATGCCTCCAAAATAAATTGAGCCACCTCCGACATAGGGCCCTCCTGATGCTCCATTGGCGACTTTCGACAATGCAGCCGCGTCGCTTCCCCCCTGCTCAGACAGAATCGCGCCCGGCCAGGGGCTGTTTCCTGGAAAACTGCCGTACCCCGTGAAATTAGCTGAAGTTACATACCCCTCAGACCAGGTATCCCCACTGCTGTTTCCGTCCATCGTCACAGCCACGATGGCAGATTGCGCGGCCTGCGACTGAAATAAAAGTGCCATGGCCACCGCCCCTAAAATGAAATTGAGACTTACTCGCATTAAAGATAGTAAATCCCCAAGTATCTCTTTGCTTTGCTGGGGTTGCGTATCTCAGGCTCCGAATTGCAGCGCAGGAGTCGGCTGCTTGTTCCACGACGTCCCTTACTGAATATTCGCCCTGTCGTTCCTTCTCTTGCCTCTTTCGCACGACTATGGCAAGGTCGCTGACTCTATTCATTCTATACCTATGAGCACCCTCGCCGCACGCCTGACCGAAGACATGAAAACGGCCATGAAAGCCAAGGACACGGTCACCCTGAATGTGGTGCGGGGTCTGAAGTCCGCCCTGAAATATGCCGCCATCGAGAAATTAGGCGCGGAGGGAGAACTGGATGATGCGGACGGCATCGCGGTGATTCGTCGCGAGATCAAAAAGCGCCAGGATTCTGTCTCTCAATATGAGAGCGCTGGACGCCCTGAACTGGCAGATGTTGAAAAAGCTGAGATTTCCGTGCTGGAAAAATACCTGCCTGCCGCCATGAGCGAGGCAGAACTCGTGGCTGTGGTGGAGGCCGCCATTACCGAAACAGGAGCCAGCAGCAAGAAGGATATGGGCAAGGTGATGAAGCTGGTGCAAGAGCGCACTGAAGGCCGCGCAGATAACAAAGCGATAAGCACCGAGGTAGGCAAACGCCTGGCCTAGTCCGGACGACTTGCTGCTCATTCTCACCCCTGTTTGTTTGTTGGCCCGTCTGCTTGAACGCAACCTGACGATTTCCAGGGCCGCAGCTTTTATCATTCGAGCAGCCGTCTGTTAAAAAATTTCGGCTTCCTTCGTCCTAATGTGATTCCTCTGCGCTATTAGGAGGTTCCGCCCGGCCAGTTAAGCCCAAAAATCAATCATGTTACCTAAAGTCAATCGCATA
>Ga0182737_1003789_pt1 | contig 10768 bp, 8 predicted proteins | sample eDN5th30CBELigOP_FD_128878 | JGI IMG/M metagenome (GOLD analysis project Ga0182737, IMG submission 128878) | Enriched Organic Plus compost microbial communities from Emeryville, California, USA - eDNA 5th pass 30_C BE-Lig OP (version 2) (version 2) ... | reverse complement strand
GGCCGGCTTTTGGGTTATCGGCTCCAAGCTGGCGTCGAAGCTGGTGGATTTTGCCAGCCTCCTCGTCCTGGCGCGTTGTCTTGGGCCGGCGGATTTTGGCCTGGTGGCCATGGCGATGACGACGATCTTCATTGTCGAAGCCATCTTTGAACTCCCCCTGTCGGCGGCCCTCATCCGCTCCGCCGGCATTGGCGACGAAATCCTGCAGACAGCGTTCACCCTGGGGTTGTTGCGTGGCCTCACCATTGGAACGTTGCTGGCCGCCATTTCCTGGCCCATCGCGCTCCTCTACGGGGAGCCGCGGCTGGTGGGGCTGATCTGCGTCCTGGCGCTCGCGCCGGTGATGCGTGGCCTCATCAGTCCGCGCATGGTGATGTTCGCCCGGGCGATGAATTTTCGCCCCGAGGTGATGATGGAGGTGTCGGGCAAGGTGGTTGCGGCGATCGTGGCGATCGCCATTGCGATCTCGACCGCCAGCTACTGGGCGCTGGTCGCCGCCACGGTCCTCGGCCCGATGGTCATGATGGCCGCTTCCTACGGCATGGCGCCGATGCGCATCCGTTTGACCCTGAAGAACTGGAGGATTTTTTCAGACCTGGTCGGATGGAACATGCTGTCGCAACTGATCTCATCCATGAACTGGCAACTCGACCGCATGATCCTGCCGCGTTTTGTGGATGCGCACAGCTTTGGACAGTACACGATTTCCTCTGATCTGGTGTCCATTCCGTTCCAGGCGCTCCTGTACCCCCTGACCCGGCCGCTTCTCGCGATGCTCGCGGCCGGGCGGCAGGATTCCTTTGGCGACGCATATCTGAAGGTGTCGGGCGGCGTTTTCCTGCTGATGTCGCCCATATTCGCCTTCATGGCCTGCATGGCGGGGCCGCTGGTGGGGCTCATTCTCGGAGAAAAATGGGCCGATATCACGCCGGTGTTCCAGGCGCTTTGCCTGATCGCCATCCTGCGCCTGCCGGGCAGCGCCATGTGGATTTTCGCCCTGCTGCTGAACCGGCTGAAATCCGTGACGATCAGGCTCATGGTGGAGTTGCTGGCCTATGTTCCCCTGGCGCTCGCGGGAATCGCCCTGTGGGGCATTGCCGGCGCCATCGTGGCCAAGGTGGGGGCGACGATAATCGCCACGGTGACCAGCATGGTCCTGATCCGGGACTTCGCCGGCGCGCGCATCGTTGATCAGCTGGGCGTTCTCTATCGGCCGGTCATATCCAACGGACTGGCGGTCATGAGTGTGTATTATTTTGCCCGGGCTCACCTTTTCGAGACGGGCGTTATTGTCAAACTGCTGGCGTCCGGCGGGCTGTTCCTGACGGTTTACCTTGGCGCCGCCTATTGCCTGTGGGCGCTGGTTGGGCGCCCCGGGAGTTTCGAGACGCTGGCTTTCAGGATGGCCGGCCGCTCAATCAGCGCGGTCGGCATGGGAGCGTGGGGGCGCAAATGGATCGGGGCCCGGAGCCTGTCGAAATAACACGGGGGGCGCCGGCGTGACCGCGCTCACAACCCCGTCCAGGTGACGCAGCGCCAGCGGGCGTCAGTCCCTGAACACCACGGTCTTGCGGCCATTGAGGAACACGCGGTCGTCGAGGTGCCAGGAGATGGCCCGGGCCAGCACCCGGCGTTCGATGTCGCGCCCCTTGCGCACCAGGTCTTCCGGCCGATCCTGGTGGGTGATGTGCTCCACGTCCTGGGCGATGATCGGCCCCTCGTCCAGATCGCTGGTGACGTAATGCGCCGTCGCGCCGATCACCTTGACGCCGCGCGCATGGGCCTGATGGTAGGGCCTCGCGCCCTTGAAGCCGGGCAGGAACGAGTGATGGATGTTGATGCAGCGTCCGGCCAGCTCGTCTGAAAGTTCCGCCGACAGGATCTGCATGTAGCGCGCCAGCACCACCAGCTCCGCGCCGGCGCCGGCGATGATGCGGCGGATTTCACCCTCATGGACGGATTTGTCGCCCGGAGTCACCGGCAGGTAGTGAAACGGCAGGTCGCCAAGATCGGCGGTGGCGTAGGTTTCCCTGGGATGGTTGGAGACGACGCCGACCACGTCCATGGGGATCTCGCCGATGCGCCAGCGATACAGCAGGTCGGTCAGGCAGTGGTCGAACTTCGACGCCAGCAGCAGAACCTTGCGGCGCACGCCGCGATCGCGCACCGACCACTTCATGCCGAACCGCGCCGCCGGGCCGGCGAAGGCGCTGCGCGCCTCCTCAAGACCCGCTTCGCCCACCACCACGTTGAATGTCACGCGCATGAAGAACACGCCGGTCTCGGTGTCGTCGTACTGGTTGGCGTCCAGAATGTTGCCGCCCAGCGTAAACAGCGTGTTGGCGACGGCGGCGACGATGCCCGGCTGGTTGGGACAGGCGAGGGACAGGACGTATTGACGCGACGACATGGCAGGCGGCTCACGGTTGTTACGCGGAGCGTCGCACAGCAGTCCGGCGCTCCTTACACCCGGGCGTTAGAGCAGGTTCGGCGGGTATGTGTAAGGGGCCGGGGGCGGGATGCGACAAAAATGAATGCCTTGTCGCGCCCCTCGCGCCGTCTGCGATGCGTCGGTCAAAACATTGCGCCGGATTGGGGGGCGCGCAGCCGACTGTTGTAAGTAACAGGCGAAACGCCACATAAAGGGCAACTGATGCGGGCGGCGGGTAACGCGCGCACGTGAAACACCCGTCTGGAAGCACCCGCCTGGAACACTTACCTGGAGGCCGCCCATGTCGTTGAAGAAATTTGTCCCGGCAATGAGCCTTGCGGCGGGCGTTATCATGCTGGGCGTGTCCGGCGCGGCGGCCGCCAGTTCGTCGCCCCAGTCGTGGGGCGGCCCTGAGACCCGGCAAAGCGCCGATCCGCGCTACGGTGTGCAGGGTGGGCGCGTCTGCGAGAAAATCTGCCCCACCGACAATCTTCCCTGCGATCCCATGAACTTCAAGATTGCCGACGGCCGCTGTCGCGGCGTGATGTCATCGCCGCGTTAAGCCTTGCGCCGGACGAACGCCGCCCCGGGACAGTAACCTAAGGGCAGGCGTTTCCCGTGCGGCATGACTGGCAAAGACGAAAGGCGCCGTGAGGCGCCTTTGTTGTGTCTGGCCTCAGCGGCTGTGCTGGCCGTCGTCGACGCGCACACAGGTGCCGGTGACGCATTCGGAGGCAGGCGACACCAGATACAGCAGCGTGCTGTCGAGCTGGGCCGGCTGGCCGAGGCGCTTGCGCGGGTAATGCTGGGCGATGTCGCCCATGCGCGACAGCATGCCGTCCATCATCTCGGAGTGGAAAGCGCCAGGAGCGATGGCGTTGACGTTGATGTTGAATTTCGCCCACTCGACGGCGAGCGTCTCGGTGATGCGCACGACGGCGGCCTTCGACACCGAATACAGCGCCGCGCCATTGCCGGCGTATTCGTAGGCGGCGGCCGAGGCGATGTTGACGATGCGCCCGGGCTTGCCAGCTTCCATCAGGCGGCGGGCGAATTCGCAGGAGAGGATGTAGGGCGCGCGCACATTGGTGTCGAGCACGGAATCGATCAGCGCGACCGACATTTTCACCGCGCGCTGGGCGTCGGGAATACCGGCGTTGTTGATGAGGATCGTCACCGTGCCCAGCTCCGCCTCCGCTTTCTTCACCACGGCCAGCAGCTGGTCGGCGTCCTGCACGTCAAGCTGCAGCGGCAGGGCGACGCCGCCGGCGGCGCGGATCTCTTCGGCAACCTGCTCGAGCCGGTCAATGCGCCGGCCGGTGATCGCGACCTTCGCGCCGCAGGCGGCCAGCACTTTGGCGAAGCGCAGGCCAAGACCGGACGATGCGCCGGTGACCAAAGCAACCTGGCCGGTCAGGTCGTTCGAGACGTAGGGAAGCGGGAAGTCGGTTGCGGCGCTCATGGCGTTTCCTTCTGAATTCAGCCAGGCGTCGACCTGGCTGGCTGGACGTTCGTTGATGCTTGCAGCGAACATTGGTTGCCGTGTTGCTACGCAATTCCGGCGCGGCTGGAAACCTGTTTGTCGAAAGATCGCCCGCCCGCCCCCCGGGGGCGCGTACGGGCCGGGAGAGCGGCGCCGCGTCGCGCGCTCTGCGGCGAAAGTTGGGGGTTGGGGCGGTTGCGGGGAAAACCCCACTTCCGTTATGCGAATATCGCAGGGAATCGGCGCGGCGGACGCATGGCGGGCCGCGCCAGCCATGGGGAGCACCAGCGCGATGAAATCCACGATGATGCCGACGCAGCTGTCGCTGAACACGATGTTCGCGCGGCTCGACAAGCTTTATGGCAAGCACACCATCACATCGCGCCTGCCGGACAAGTCGCTGCGCGTGCAGAACTACGCCGAGATCGCCGACCGCACCCGCGCCCTGGCGCACGCGCTTCAGGGGCTCGGCGTGAAGCCGGGCGACCGCGTCGCCACCCTGTGCTGGAACCACAACGCCCACCTTGAATGCTATTTCGGCATTCCGCTGGTTGGCGGCGTGATGCACACGCTCAACCTGCGCCTGTCCGGCGAGGAAATCGCCTGGATCGCCGATCACGCCGGTTCACGCGTGCTGATCGTCGACGACATCTTGCTGCCGCTCTACGAGCAGGTGGCGCGCGCCTACAAATTCGACCATGTGATCGTGTTCCCGTTCGGCGGCGACGTCGCCATTCCGGAGGGTCTGCACAATTACGAAAACCTGCTGGCGCCGCATCGCGGCAAGGCGTTCACGCCGGCGCCGCACGACGAGAACGACGCGGTGGGCCTGTGCTACACCTCCGGCACCACCGGCCGGCCGAAAGGCGTCGCCTATTCGCACCGCTCCACGGTGCTGCACTCCCTCACCACCAGCCTGCCGGACCATTGCTGCCTGCGCAGCCGCGACCGGGTGCTGGCGGTGACGCCGATGTTCCACGCCAATTGCTGGGGCCTGCCCTATGCGGCGGTGATGACCGGCGCCAGCCTGATCATGCCCGGCCCGCACCTGCATGGCGACGACCTGCTCGACCTGATCCAGGAGACGCAGCCGACCATGGCGCTCGGCGTGCCGACCATCTGGCTGTCGCTGATCCAGTTCATGGAGGCGAACCCCGGCCGCTGGAAGCTGCCGGAGAACATGCGCAGCCTCGTTGGCGGCTCGGCCGCGCCGGAAAGCCTGATCCGCTCCTTCGCCGAGCGCGGCGTCACCCTGTTCCAGGGCTGGGGCATGACCGAAACCTCGCCGCTGGGCACCATCAGCTACATCAAGCCCGAGCTTGAGGATGTCAGCGAAGAGGAAAAATTCCGCTTCGCCGCCACCGCCGGAATTCCGGCGACGCTGGTGGAAATCCGCCTCGTCGACGATGAGGGCAAGGAGACGCCCTGGGATGGCAAAACCCCCGGCGAACTGCAGATCCGCGGCCCCTACATCACCGGCGAATATTTCCGCGTTCCCGCCGATCCGGACAAGCACACGCCGGATGGCTGGCTGCGCACCGGCGACGTGGCCGTATTCGACGAACATGGCTACATGCGCATCACCGACCGCACCAAGGATCTGATCAAGAGCGGCGGCGAGTGGATCAGCTCGGTGGACATGGAAAATGCGCTGATGTCGCATCCGGCGGTGGCCGAGGCGGCGGTCATCGCGGTTCCGCATGAAAAGTGGAACGAGCGGCCGCTGGCCTGCATCGTGCTCAAGCCAGGCCAGACGGCGACGACGGAGGAGCTGAACCAGATCCTCGAGCGTCAGTTCGCCAAATGGCAGCTGCCGGACCGTTACGAGGTGCTGGACGCCATTCCGCGCACCTCAACCGGCAAGTTCTTCAAGCTGAAATTGCGTGAGATGTTCCCGGCCTGAACCCCCGGCGTTTCCAGGCGAAGCCGGCGCCGCCTCGCCTGGGAAAGCCAGCCTGAACCCGTGATTGATGCGGCGGCCGGCGGGCCGCCGTCTTTTTGGGGGCAGCGTTTTCGGTGGAACGCCGTTCGCCGGAATGCTCCCTCTCTTTGACAAGACGTATAGGGAAACGTAGGCGTCGCGTTTCCCGAAAATGCCCTTGCGTCAGTTCACGCCATGTCCCGCACGTCAAGGCTGCGCGTGATCGCCAGACCTTCCAGAAACGCGGCGTCATGGCTGACCACGAGCAGCGCGCCGTCGAAACCCCTGAGGGCCTGTTCCAGCAATTCGACCGAAGCGATGTCCAGGTGATTGGTCGGCTCATCCAGCGCCAGCAACCACGGCGGCGTCGCGCCTGCGAGCGTGCAGGCAAGGCCGGCGCGCATGCGCTCGCCGCCAGACAGGGTCCCGACCAGCCGCAAGGCGTCGCGATTGCGAAAGGCGAAGCGGGCGCAGGCGGCGAAAGCGTCATTGACCTCCAGTTGCGGGTTGAGCCGGCGGAAATTGTCGAGAATGCTGGCCTCCGCGTCGAGCAGGCTGACATGCTGGTCGAGCAGGACGACGCGCCCCTGCGCCCGCCGCGCATGGCCGCCAGAAGCCGGCAGCAATCCGGCGGCGATCGCCAGCAGGGTGGACTTTCCGGCGCCGTTCGGCCCGTTGACCGCCACGCGTTCTGGCCCACGCATGTGCAGGGACCAGGGCCCGAACGTGCGATCGCCCCGCCGCGCGGTCACCCGTTCGAGCGTCAGAACTTCCGCGTCTGACGGCAGCCGCGTCGCGGGCAGGCTGATCGTCAGCGGCGTCAGGATTTCCACCCGCGCCTCCGCGGCTTCAGCCTGCGTTGCGGCGTCGCTGACAAGGCGCTCGCTGATCCGCCGCGCCCGTCCGCCGCTGTTTTCGGCGCGATTGGCCCTGGCGCCGAGCAGGATTTTCGGCTCGGATCCTTTTGCCGCGAAGGCGCGCCCGGCCTTGTCGCGCCGCTCTTTCGCTTCGCGCTGGCGCTGGGCCTCGCGCCCGGCCGCGCGCAGCGCGGCGCTGGCCTGTTCTGCTTCGGCCGCTACCCGGGCGCGTTCGGCGTCGCGCACGGCGGTGAAGGCGGACCAGCCGCCGCCCACCACATGCACGCCCACCGGGGTCAGTTCGACAATGCGATCCATATGTTCGAGCAGGCCGCGATCATGGCTGGCGACGAGAACACCGCCGCGCCAGTCGCGCACCAGCCGGTGAATCAGCGCCCGCCCATCCGCATCGAGATTGTTGGTCGGCTCGTCCAGCAGCAGCACGTCTGGCGCTTCAAGCAGCAGACGCGCGACGCCGATGCGGACGCGCTCGCCGCCCGACAGCGAGCCGATGGGGCGATCAACGGCCATCCCGGCCATTCCGGCGCGGGCCAGGGCGTCATCGAGCCGCTCCGTCAGGCTCCAGTCGGCGGCGTCGAAGTCCGCCGCCGCGCCGTCGCCCGCCAGCACCCGCTCCAGCACGGCGAGCGCCTCCGCGACGCCAAGCGCCCGGGCGATGCTCTGGTCCGCCGGCCAGTTCTGCGCCAGCAGCCCTGTGGAGCCGCGCCGGGTGACGGCGCCGGTCACCGGCGCAACCGCGCCGGCAGCCATGGCGAGCAGGGTGGATTTTCCCGCGCCATTGCGGCCGACAAGCCCGATGCGCTCCGCGCCGACGCTGAGCGTCAGATCACGGAACAGGACATGATGATCCGGCGTCGCCGCCGACACGGAATCGAAGGTAAGAAACATGGGGAAGCAATCCGGAATGCGTCAGATCGTGCAGTCCCGCGCGCATCAGGGCCCCTTTTGAGGAACCGGGCGCCGCCTGGGGCTGTTGTCCTCTGGATCGGGCCATGTGGCCCGGCAGGATCAGAACTGGTCCAACGCAAATAACTCCGGAAACGGCGTTCGCCGCTGGTGTCGTTCATATAGGGCGCCCTGGGCGGAATGAAAAGCGGTTGGGGACGACGCGGCGCACGGGAGATTGGCGCGGGGAGGATGGGCCTTGTTTTTCAGGCGCGGTTGCCGGCCGTGCTTGACGGAAGCATGGGACGTTGTTATTTGCAATTAATTCGCAACTGCATTTAATGAGTGTGAGGCGACGGCATTGACGACACAAAAGCCCTTCTGGCGCCGGCTGGCGCCCGTCCTGGCCATCGCCATGGGATGGTGGCCGGCGTTTCGTCCGCCTCCGCGTCTGATCACCGGCTCAAGGTCGCGACGACATTCACCATTCTCGCCGACATGGCCCGCAATGTCGCCGGCGAGCACGCCGAGGTTGTCTCGATTACCCGCCCCGGCGCCGAGATCCACCAGTACCAGCCGACGCCGAAGGACATCATGCGGGCGCGGGACGCTGATCTGGTGCTGAACAACGGCCTCGATCTTGAAGTCTGGTTCGAGAAATTTCTCCAGCACCTGAAGGGCGCCGGGCAGGTGGTGGTCAGCGCCGGCGTCACGCCCATCGGCATCGGCGAGGGGCCCTACAACGGCAAACCCAATCCGCACGCCTGGATGTCGCCGGCGGCGGCGGCGATCTATGTCGACAACATCCGCGACGCCCTGGCGCGCAAGGACCCGGCCAACGCCGCCGCCTACCGGGCGAACGCCGAAGCCTACAAGCAGAAAATCGCCGCGGTGGCGGCGCCGGTGCGCGCGCGGCTGGCGGCGATCCCGGAAAACCGCCGCTGGCTCGCGACCAGCGAGGGCGCCTTCAGCTATCTGGCGCGCGACTTCGGCCTGAAAGAAATCTATTTGTGGCCGATCAACGCCGACCAGCAGGGCGCGCCGCAGCAGGTGCGCAAGGTGATCGACGCCGTGCGCCAGCACCAAATTCCGGCGGTGTTCAGCGAAAGCACGGTTTCGGACAAGCCGGCGCGTCAGGTGGCCGCGGAAACCGGCGCCCGCTATGGGGGCGTGCTCTATGTCGACAGTCTCAGCGAACCCGACGGCCCGACGCCGACCTATCTTGACCTGCTGAGGGTCACGGCGTCGACGATTGCCGATGGCCTCTCCGCGCCCCAGAATGATGGCCAGAAAACTGGCTCTGGCGGGGCGCAAAAATGAGCGACATGGCGGCGGCCGACGTGGCGGCGATCTCCGTGGATCGGGCCTCCGTGGTCTATCGCAACGGCCGGCGGGCGCTGGACAACGCCTCGTTCGTCGTGCCCTCCGGCTCGATCACCGCGCTGGTTGGCGTCAATGGCAGCGGCAAGTCCACCCTGTTCAAGGCCATCATGGGCATCGCGCCGCTGGCCACCGGCGCCATCCGCATCTTTGGCGCGCCGGTGGACGAGGCCCTGCGTCGCCACGCCGTCGCCTATGTGCCGCAAAGCGAAGACGTGGACTGGAATTTCCCGGTGCTGGTCGATGATGTGGTCATGATGGGCCGCTACGGCCACATGGGCTTTCTGCGCCGCCCCAAACCGCAGGACCGGGAGGCGGTCGCCACGGCGCTCGGCCGGGTCGGCATGCTGGATTTCCGCCGCCGGCAGATTGGCGAACTCTCCGGCGGCCAGCGCAAGCGGGTGTTTCTGGCCCGCGCCCTGGCCCAGGACGCCCGGCTGATCCTGCTGGACGAGCCGTTCACCGGCGTCGATGTCGGCGCCGAGGAGGCGATCATCGCCCTGCTGCGCGATCTGCGCGCCGGCGGCCGCAGCATGCTGGTTTCCACCCACGACCTTGGCGGCGCGCCGACCTTCTGCGATCGCGCCGTGCTGCTGAACCAGACGGTGCTGGCCAGCGGCCCCATCGATCAGGTGTTCACCGAGGACAATCTGCGCAACGCTTTTGGCGGACGCCTGCGCCGCATTGACCTGCCGGGCGTCGACGGGCGCGCTGTCAATGTGGTTTCCGATGACGAGCGGGCGCTGGTGCTGCCGGCCACACCTGCCGACAGGGATGACCAACCGGGAGGGGGCCGGTGAGCGCGCTGCTGGAGCCATTCACTTACGCCTATATGGTCAACGCCATGTGGGTGTCGGCGCTGGTGGGCGGCGTCTGCGCCTTTCTCGCCGCTTTCCTGATGCTGAAGGGCTGGTCGCTGATCGGCGACGCCCTGTCGCACGCCATCGTGCCTGGCGTCGCCGGCGCCTGGATGCTGGGGCTGCCATTTTCCATCGGCGCCTTCTTTTCCGGCGGGCTCGCCGCCGCCGCCATCCTGTTTCTCAACCAGCGCACCCGGCTGAAAGAGGACGTCATCATCGGCCTGACGTTCTCGACCTTTTTCGCCCTTGGCCTGTTCATGACCTCCGTGTCGCCGACGCCGGTCGACATCCAGACCATCATCATGGGCAACATTCTGGCCATCACCCGCGGCGACACGGTGCAACTGGTCGTCATCGCCGGCGTGTCGCTGGCGGCGCTGCTGCTGACCTGGCGGGATCTGGCCGCCATGTTCTTCGACGAAACCCATGCGCGCGCCGTCGGGCTGCGGGTCACGGCCCTGCGGTTGATGTTTTTCACCCTGCTGGCCGCCTGCACCGTGGCGGCGATGCAGACGGTTGGCGCCTTCCTGGTCATCTGTCTGGTGGTGACGCCCGGCGCCACGGCGTTTCTGCTCAGCGACCGCTTCGGCCGGGTGCTGGCCATCAGCGTCGCCATCGGCGCCGTCACCAGCTTTCTCGGCGCCTGGATCAGCTATTACCTCAACGGCGCCACCGGCGGGGTGATCGTGGTGTTGCAGACCCTGGTGTTCCTGCTCGTGTTCGTGTTCGCGCCCAGGCATGGCCTGCTGGCGGCGCGGCGGCTCAGGGCCGCGTCGGGCGCGGAAACCTCGCCGGGCGGGGAAACGTGGGAGCGGCCGGCGCCATGATGGATTTCGCAGCGCTCTCCGCCTTTCTGGCGGAGCCGTTCAGCGCCGGTTTCATGCGCCAGGCCTTTCTCGTCGCCCAGCTGGTGGCGATCCCGACGGCCCT
>Ga0182737_1003788_pt1 | contig 10771 bp, 7 predicted proteins | sample eDN5th30CBELigOP_FD_128878 | JGI IMG/M metagenome (GOLD analysis project Ga0182737, IMG submission 128878) | Enriched Organic Plus compost microbial communities from Emeryville, California, USA - eDNA 5th pass 30_C BE-Lig OP (version 2) (version 2) ... | reverse complement strand
CTCCGGGCCGCCGGCAAGGTGCCTTCCCACATCCCGAAGATGGCTCGCTACTCGACCCACTTCATGTCCCAGTCCAAGCAGATCGACCGCTCGCACCGCGTCTTCGCCAACTACCGGACGATCCGCTTCAACGAGATGGAGTACGCACTGCCGTACGAGTCCGGCCCGGAGGCGCTCGACCGCGTCCTCGACCTCATCGCCACCGAGCGCTTCCCGCTGGCGATGCCGATCGAGTGCCGGGTCTCGGCGGGCGACGACGCGCTCGTGAGCCAGGCACACGGAAGGCCGACCACCTACGTCGCGGTCCACCAGCACAAGACGATGGAGTACGAGCCCTACTTCCGCGAGATCGAGGCGATCTTCCGGGAGTACGACGGGCGGCCCCACTGGGGGAAGCTGCACTTCCGCGAGGCTGCCGACCTCGCCCCGTCGTTTCCCCGCTGGGACGATTTCCGGGCGATCCGCGACCGGATCGACCCGGGGCGGGTCTTCAGCAACGCGTACGTGTCGCGCATCTTCGCGTGAGCTTCGACACATAGCGGACCCGAGGGTCCGCTTCGCTGTTACTATCCGGACCTGTGAGTCCGCTTAGAAACCAGGCCGAACGGCCGAAGCCCATGCGCAGCCTCCTCATCCTCGGGATCGCCGCGCTCTCGTTCGCCCTCGCCCAGACGACCCTGATCCCCGCCCTCGCCCAGCTGGCCGAGGAGTTCCACGCCGACGCCAGCGGCATCGCGTGGGTGCTCACCGGCTACCTGATCTCGGCGGCGGTCTTCACCCCGATCTTCGGGCGGCTCGGCGACATGTTCGGCAAGCGCCGCCTGCTCGTCATCGCCCTCCTCATCTTCGCCGCCGGCTCCGTTGTCTCGGCCCTCGGGAGCTCCGTCCCCGCGATCGTCGCGGGGCGCGTCCTGCAGGGCGTCGGCGGCGGGATCTTCCCACTCTGCTTCGGGATCATCAGGGACGAGTTCCCCGCCGAGCGGGTCTCGACCTCGATCGGCCTGATCTCCGCCACCGCCGGCATCGGCGGCGGGCTCGGCCTGATCCTGGGCGGGCTCATCCTCGACAACGCCTCGTACCACTGGATCTTCTGGCTCGGCGCGTTCATGGCCGTCGTCGCCGCCGTCGCGGCGGTCCTCTTCGTCCCCGAATCGCCGAACCGCACCCCCGCCAAGGTCGACGTCCGCGGCGCGCTCGTCCTCGCGGTCGGTCTCTCCATCCCGATGTACGCGATATCGAAGGCCAACGACTGGGGCTGGGGCAGCACGCGGACGATCGGCCTCACCGTGCTCGGCCTCGCGATCCTCGCCCTCTGGGTCTGGCTGGAAAAGCGGACCGAGGAACCCCTGGCGGACGTGAAGCTGCTCTCGAAGCCGACCGTGGCGATGACCAACCTCGCGACCCTGCTCATCGGCTTCGGCATGTTCGGCTCGTTCATCCTCATCCCGCAACTCGTCGAGGCGCCCGAGGTGACCGGCTACGGCTTCGACCTGAGCGCCACCAAGGCGGGCCTCGTCATGCTGCCCGGCGCCCTCACCATGCTCTTCGCCGGCCCGATCTCCGGGCGGCTCGGAGCCCGCTTCGGCAACAAGCTCCCCATGGTCCTCGGCGGGCTGATCAGCGGGGTGGGGCTGGTTGGGCTCGGGCTGGCACACGACACGATCCTCTCGATCATCCTCTGGAACGTGCTCGGCTCGGTCGGGATCGGCCTCGCCTTTGCCGCCATGCCGAACCTGATCATGGACGCGGTGCCGCTCGCCCAGACCGGCGAGGCGACCGGGATCAACGCGCTGATCCGCTCGGTCGGATCGTCGCTCGGCTCCCAGGTGACCGCCTCGATCCTGACCGCGAGCGTCGTCGCCTCGACGGCGCTGCCGACCGGGCACGGGTTCCAGGTCGCGTTTCTTTCGGCCGCCGGCATGTCTATCTTCGCCGGACTGATGGCGATGCTGATCCCGTCCTCCGGACGCAAACACGCCCCCGTTGGCGACGAGGTCGGGGCCGCCTCCGTGCTCCCCGACCCCGCCCTCGCCACCGACGACTGAGCCCCGATGGTGCCCGAGGCCGTCGAAACCGAAGCACCGCGACGCGCCGACGCCGTCCGCAATCGGGAGCGGGTGATCGCGGCGGCCCAGGAGGTCTTCGCGGAGCAGGGTGTCGAGGCCGGCATCCCCGAGATCGCCGAGCGCGCGGGCGTGGGCAAGGGCACCGTCTACCGGAACTTCGAGAGCAAGGACGACCTGGTCGCCGCCGTCCTCACGCTGCGGATGACCCAGCTGGACGACGACATCCTCGCCGCCCTCGAGAGCGAGGACCCCGGGGCCGCGTTCGGCGAGGTGCTCCGCAAGGCCGCCGCGAGAGCGAGCGACCTCGCGTTCCCGGCCGGCATCTACTGGCCCGGGAAGAACCCCGAGCTCGACGACGCCAAGGCGCGGGTCAAGCGACACATGGCCAGGCTCGTCGCGGCCGCGAAGCGGGCCGGGGCGATCCGCAAGGACGCGAAGGTCGACGAGATCTGGGCCCTGTTCGGCGGCGTCTGCCGGACCCTCGCCGACGCGGACGAGAAGGACCCGAAGGTCTGGCGTCGCCACACCGACCTCGTCGTCGACGCGTTCAGGCCCCGCCGCTAGAGGAAGGTCTCGCCCTCGCCGCGATAGGTCGGGACCTCGTCCACGATCTCGTCGCCCTCGATCAGGAGCAGCGACTCGAACCGCTCGCACAGCTCCCCGGCCTTGGCGTGGCGCAGGTAGACGCGGTCGCCGATCCCGAGGCGGTCGGCCGCCTCTCCGACCAGCGGCGTCTGGACCTCTCCCGCGCCCTCCTCGCGGTCGAACGCGAGGCCCTCCGGCAGCCAGGGGACGGGCATCCGGCCCTCGTCGAGGGGCCCGGAGGCCAGGTAGCCGCCGCCGAGCGCCGTCACGACGCCTGACCCCGGTCGGCGCACGACCGGCAGCGCGTATCCCGCGGCGGGGCGGAGGGAGAAGTCGGAGTACCGGTCGAACTGGGCGGGAGCGAAGAAGCCGGACCCCGCCGTCACCTCGGTCACCGCCTCCTCGGCGGCGGTCGACTCGAGGGATCCCGTGCCGCCCCCGTTGACGATCTCGATCTCCGCGATCTCCCCGATCCGGGCGACCACCGCCGCCCGGCGCTCCGCGATCTCCTGGCGGGAACGCTTCTTCATCCACCGGATCGCCCGGGAACGGAACGGCCTTCCCGGCACCCGGTCGCCCACCCCGGCGATCTGGCCCTCGTAGGCCATCACGGCGACCAGCTTCAGCTTCTCCCGCCGGCCGATCTCCTCCGCGAGCGCGACCGCGTCCTCGACCGAATGGACCGGGGAGCGCTGCGGCCCGGCCTCGATCCTGCCGCGGAGCCCGCGCCAGGACGCGTCGAGGTCGAGGCAGAGGCGGATCGGGGAGGCCTGGCTGCCGAGCACGGACTCGATGAGGTCCAGGTGCTCCACCGAGTCGACGGTGACGATCGGAGCCAGGTCCGGGCTGGCGACCGACCTCAAGGCCAGCTCGCCCAGGCACTCCCGGTCCGTCGTGGGATAGGCGAGCAACAGGTTCTCCAGGCCCCGCTCGGTCAACCACATCGTCTCGGGGAGGGTGAAGGTCATGAGCCCCTGGTAGCGCTCGTCCCGCTCGAGGATCGCTTCGGTCACCGGCCGGCAGCGCAGCGACTTGGTGGCCACCCGGATCGGCTTCTCGGCCGCTCGCTCGAGCATCGAGTCGGAGTTCGACCACATCGCGTCGAGATCGACGAACGCGAACGGGGCCTCGACGTCGGCGAAGATCTGCTCCAGTTCGGCGTGGGTGCGGGAGGTGGGCTCGAGCATCGACCCCAGACTAGCTGCCGTATCCGGCGTCTCTAGCGCTCCAGGAAGAGAGCGATCAGGCGGGCGAGCCGCCGGGGCTCCTGTGCCATGAAGGCGTGGCCGCAGCCGGCGAACCGCGCGAGCCAGGCATCCCTGAGCGCTCCGGCCAGGATGCGGCTGTTCCGCGGCGGGATCACCCGGTCCTCGACCCCGTGCGCGATCAGGATCGGGAGCCCGTCGCCCGCCAGGTGCGAGATCTTCGCGACCGGGGGATCGGTGTGCTCGTACCAATCGGACATCGCCCGCTCCTGCTCCGCCAGGACGGCCGGATCGAGGCCGGACCGGGCGGCGGCGACCACCTCGCCCGCCGCGTCCCAGACCCGCCCCGCGAACTCGGGTGGGAAGAGGAGGTCGATCAGTCGGCGGGCCTGTTCCTCGGGGGTGCCGGACTTGTCGGTCAGGCGCGCCTCGTCCTCCGGCTGGCGTCGCTCCGCGCCCGTGCCGCCCGGGTCGGTCGCGAGCAGGATCAGGGACGCGAACCGGTCCGGGTCGCAGGCGACCATGGTCTGCGCAATGAACCCGCCCATCGACCACCCGGCCAGGTGGGCCCGCTCCAGCTCGAGCTCGTCGAGCAGCGTGACCAGGTCGATCGCCATCGAGGCGACGGACAGGGAACCATCCCCCCGGGGCGTCGCTCCCATCCCGCGGTTGTCGGGGCAGATCACCTTGAAGTGGGCCGACAGCTCGTCCAGGAAGGCGGGGTCCCAGTCGTCCTTGGTCGCGGCGTAGCCGTTGACCAGGAGCAGGGGCGGGCCTTCCCCATCGCCGACCTCCTTGTAAGCGATTCCAGACGAAACTTCTCCCACACGTACCTCCTCGGATGACTCTTACCGGTCCCCTACAGAGCGGAGAGGGAGGGATTCGAACCCTCGATACGGCTCTAAACCGCATACTCCCTTAGCAGGGGAGCGCCTTCAGCCACTCGGCCACCTCTCCGGGCCGTCCGATTCTACGTATTCGCGGCCGATTCGCCCCTCCCGGTGGGGCCGGGGAATGGACCGCATCGTCTCGGCACCACCGGTGTTCAGTACCGAGTAGCCTCTTCCCAACCCTCATCACCCCCCCGGGAGCGCCTGGCGACGCCGAACTGCCGCCATCCGGCCCGGGACCCAAGGAGAAAACTTCATGCTTCGAAAGAGCGCCTTCCTGGCGTTGATCCTCTTGAGCGTTCTCGGCCTGTCGGTGCCGGCTGCCAACGCCGCGCCCCGCGACTACTCCGCGATCGCGCGCAACATCATCCCGTCGGGCCAGTACGGCCTCCCGGGGTCCCCCGAGTCGAAGACGCAGGCGCTGATGTACGACGCGCTGACCCCGCTCTTCAACAAGGTGACCAACCGGGACATCCAGAACTACTTCAAGTCCGAGAAGCTCGGGCTCTCCGAGGACGGCCCCTACACCGTGGAGACGGTCCCGCGCGACGGCGTGACCATCAAGCGGGACAAGTACAACGTCCCGCACGTCACGGCGACGACCTATGACGGCGGCATCTGGGCGGCCGGTTGGATCGCCGCGGAGGACCGCGGCCTGCTCCTGCAGCAGGCGCGCAACAACGCTCGCGTCGCGGCCATCGACGTCCCCGGCCTGAGCGCGATCGGCCTCGTCTCCTCGCTTCGGAACTTCGTCCCGAGCGCCCAGACCGAGGCGGCGCTCGCCAAGCAGACCCAGGCCCTTTTAGCCAAGGGCAAGGAAGGGCGCGCCGTCCTGCGGGACATCGACACGTACATCCAGGGCATCAACGACTACCTGCACGCGACCAGCCCGGCTACCCCGGACTGGACGAGGAACGACGTCTACGCGGTGAACGCGCTGAAGGACCAGTTCCTCGGCGAGGGCGGCGGCGACGAGGCTCGTCGCTCGCAGTTCCTCGGCGGCCTGATCAAGCACCTCGGCGCGAAGAAGGGCTGGAAGGTCTTCAACGACCTGCGCCAGCGGGTGAACAAGGAGAGCCCGACCTCGATCGACGGCCGGTTCCCGTACGGCCGGACCCCGAAGAAGCGGTCGGGCAGCGTCATCCTCGACCCGGGCAGCTTCAAGCGCGTCAACCCCGTCCAGGGTGGCGAGCCGCTCAGCGCCCCCGAGCCGCGGACCCAGGCCTCGAACACCCTGATGATCACCAAGGGCCGCTCGGCGACGGGCCGCCCGCTGATGGTCGGCGGGCCGCAGATCGGCTACTTCGCGCCGGGCCTCACCTACGAGATCAACATGAACGCGCCCGGCCTCAAGTGGCGCGGCGCGACGTCCGCGCCGTTCCCCGGCTACCTGCTCATCGGGCGGGGCCAGGACTTCGCCACCACGCTGACCTCCGCCAGCGGCGACGTGATCGACCAGTACGCGGAGACGCTCTGCGGCGGATCCGACACCAAGTACCGGTTCAAGGGCAAGTGCCGGGACATGGGCAACTTCGATGCCGGCACGCTGGACGGCGACCCGGTCTCGTTCAAGACCACCGTCCACGGCCCGGTCGTCGGCTACGCGACGGTCAAGGGCCGGAAGGTCGCGATCTCGTCGAAGCGCTCGAGCTACGGCCAGGACGTGGTCGACCTGCTGTTCAACCGGCGCCTCTCCAACGGCTCGGTCAAGAACGCGAAGACGTTCTATGAGGCCGCGTCGAAGACGCCGCAGACGTTCAACTCGTTCTACATCGACAAGAAGGACGTCGCCCTGTACACCAGCGGCAAGCTGCCGATCCGCGACAAGCGGGTCGACCCAGGCCTGCTGACCAAGGGAACGGGCCAGTACGAGTGGAAGGGCTTCCTCTCGAAGAAGCGCCACCCGCACGGCAAGAACCCGAAGTCCGGGCTGATGGTGAACTGGAACAACAGCGTCGCCCACGGTTTCGGCTCCGCCGACGACGAGTGGGGCCGGGCCGGGTCGGTCCAGCGCGTGGACCTGCTCACGCGGATGCTGAAGCGCAACAAGATCAAGGGCAAGGGCAAGAAGCGCGGCAAGCTGACCATGGCCGCGGTCGTCTCGGCGATGAACGCCGGCGCCACCCAGGACGTCCGTGCGATCTTCACGGTGCCGCTCCTGAAGAAGCTGCTCAAGGGCTCGAAGGCGCCGAACGCTCAGGCCAGGCAGATGCTCGACCAGATGGTCGCCTGGAACCGCAAGGGCGGCAGTCGCCTGGACCGTGACCTGGACGGCAGGATCGACGCCCCGGGCGCGGCCTCGCTCGACGCCGCGTGGCCGAAGATCGCCGACGCCTTCATGCGGCCGGTGCTCGGTTCCGAGGAGCGTCTCGACGAGCTGGACTCGCTGTTCTCCCGGTTCGACCTGCCGCCGAGCGGTCAGTACTCCGGTTGGTACCAGTACTTCGACAAGGACATCCGGGCGCTGCTCGGCAAGAAGGTGAAGAGCCCCTTCCGCGTCAAGTACTGCGGCCACGGCAAGAAGGCGGCTTGTCAGAAGGCCGTTTGGGGCGCGATCGCCGCCGCCGGGGCCGAGCTCGCCACGAAGCAGGGGTCGCCGAACCCGGCCGATTGGCGAGCGGACGCCGCCCGCGAGCAGATCCAGTTCGGCCCGGTGCCGCTGATCACCATGCGGTACACGAACCGCCCGTCCGGCATCCAGCAGGTGATCTCCTTCAAGGGTCACCGCTAGATCCCCGGTCGGCAAGCCGACGACAGAAAGCCCGCCCCATCCCTGGGGCGGGCTTTCCTTTTCCATGGCAGTGCAGGCACTCACCGCCAGGCCCTTCCGCCGCCTTGTAGGGGAGGCAACGCGGCGGAACGAAGGCCGTGCTCCCCCGTTTCCCCGATCCGTCAAATCTCAAAACGAACAAAGAGAAGAATTTACGTATAGGTTGATCGCGACAGGCACTCGTCTAGGGGGAGGAACCATGCAATCCGGGACACGGATCCGTTCGGCATTTTTGGGTTTGGTATTGACTTTGTTGGCCGCATTCGCGGTTGCGCCGAGCGCCCACGCGGTGGACACCCTCTTCTGGGTGGACCCCGACGAGTCTGCGATCATGCGCATGCCCCTCGACGGGAGTGCCGCCCCTAAACCACTGAACGTCGCCCCGGCCAATGTCTTCGGCGATCAGCAATTCCTCGCCCCGGGTTCGCTCGACTACGACCCGGACACGGGCCGCCTCTACTGGCCGAACTCCGGCGTCGTGCCCGGCAACATCTCCTGGGCCGGCGCCGATGGCTCCGGTGGCGGGGTCCTCGGCAACGCGTCCGCACCGATCCAGCCTCCGCTCGCGCTCTCGCTTGACGGTGGCACCGACACGCTCTACGTGGTCGGCGGACTCAGCCTGAGCGTGGCCACGATGGGCCTCGATGGAGCGCAGGGAACCTGGGCCCTGAACGACGACAACTTCCGGGAGGCCATCCTGGCCGACGAGCAGGGTTCCACCCTCTGGGTGGCCGGACCCGAGTGGGTGGCCTGGGGCGACCTGGACGGCACGGGGTCGCTGGACACCTACATGCCGAGCTACTTCATGAACAGCGGCTACTCGGTGGACCGCGACGCCGGCCGGCTCTACGGAACCTGGTACCCCGGACCGGGCGAACCGTCCGAGCTCGGCTGGATGGCGACCGACGCCAGCACCGACGGCTCGATCACCCCCACCGGCGTCGACGTGATCATGGCCTCCTCGACGGCGATCGACCATGACACCGGGTCGATCTACTGGGCGAACGCGACACCTTACGGCGAGATCGGGGACACCCGGGGCATCTTCAGGGTGCCGCTGACGGGCGGCGCCGGGACCCAGATCGCCGAAAGCGACGTGATCGGTGGGCTGAGCGGCGGCTTGATCATCCTCAAGGTCCCGCAGGCGACGGGCGATCCGGTGCTGACCGGAGGGACCACCGTCGGCTCCGAGCTCACGTGCGGCACGGTCGGCTGGGCCGGGGACCGCCCGGAGGCGCATTACTTCCGCAGCCCCGTCACCGAGGCCGTCACCTGGACCCGGAACGGAACGCCCATCGAGGGTGCCACGGGTGGCACGCTGGTGGCCGATCAGCCGGGTACGTACACGTGTGCCCGCACGGGCACGAACGCCGCGGGCACGGGCAGCGCCTCGAGCAACGAGATCGTCGTGGCGGACCCGACCCCAGTCTGCCCCGCCGTCGTCATCGGCGTGAGCGTCTCGAAGTTCAGCCCGCCGAAGCCGTACGGTACGAAGAACACGCCGGGCATCCGCGTCACCTTCAAGACGAGTGGAGCCGTGACGATCAGGCTGCAGCCGAAGATCTCCTATAAGACCAAGCGCGGCAAGCTCGACTCGGCGACCCTTCGCCAGCACCAGTTCACGGTCCACGGCCGCCAGCGGACCCGGTTCATCCTGCCGGGCAAGCTGAAGCGGACGATCGTCAGGGACCGGGGCCGGGTGCGGTTCGCGCCCGTGACCTTCTCGACCCGGGCCACCGTCTGGCAGCCGGGGAGGCCGGATTGCAAGCAGAAGCGGGACCTAAAGCTGAACACCCGCGTGTTCTACGTTTCCAAGCGGGTGGGGCTCCGCAGCCTCTGGTGATCCGGGTCAGGATACGGTGGCCGACTTCGGCTCCCACTCGAAAATGTTCGAGAAAAGCTCGGCCTGCTCCTTGGCGTCCTCAAGCGCGTTGTGAGTGTGAAGGCGGTGCGGCTTCAAAGAGTCGGGAAGATTCTTTTTCCCGGAGTTCTGGAAGAGAGTTCTTGCCTTGGCAAAATAGATGGATCGGATATCCAGACACTGAGGCTTGGGAGCTATCGGATGCCGATCTCTTTCTTCTCTACGACAGTGGCGGAAAACCTGAACGCAGAATCTCGAAGCTCCTGAAGCTGAGGATCTTGGGTCTTCTAATCCAAACGGTTGACGAGCTCAAGTTTCCGCCGTTCGACAAAGATGGAGCTTTCCTAGAGATACATGACGTGAGCGACATGAGGAACGCCCTAGGGAGCGACGAGGATGATGGAGTCAACGCTTTCACAGCTCGCATGCTTCTCTTGTCGAGAGTCGGCCAGTGTTCGGGGGTCTCGTTTACGAGAAGTTGCTTACACAGATCGTCGACTTCTACTTCGACGACTACGAGGATCACGGATCCGAGTTTGAGCCGTTCTTCCTGCTGAACGACATCCTCAGATTCTGGCGGACCCTGACGCTGAACTATGAGCATGACCGGCACCGACTTCAGGTAGCAGGCACGGACGCAAGAGGCGACGCTGTTGCCAAGAGTGCGTTAAAGAACTACAAGCTGAAGTACAGCCGCCTGCTGATCTGTTTTTCGATGGTGGCCTGGCTTGTGTCCGTACAGAATCCTGGAAAAGAAGGGATCGTCCTCGCATGTCGCATGACTCCGGCCGAACGACTGAAAAGTGTCGGCGCGGCTAACGGTAAGGACGACGTAGTCGAAGAGCTTCTCGCGATGTATGACGATTTTCTGGATGTGACGCAAGGCGAGAAGGCCAAGGTGCTGGCTCGGTTTCGGGAGAAAACGGACCGGGAAGAACTCACCGAACGTGCCACTTTGTTCGGCGATCTGTTCTCCGAACTCGTAAACGACGTGGCTCGCGAGCAGATCAGGCGATACCTCACGGTTTGAGCGACTCGGGCCCTCGTGTGACGCTCGTTCACGAACGCGGGGTCGGCGCCCGTCATTATCTGAGGGGTGAGCCACTCAGAGACACGTCGCACCAAGATCGTCGCAACCGTCGGACCCGCCTCGTGGGATCCGCCCGTGCTGGAACGGATGATCGTGGCGGGGGTAGACGTGTTCCGCCTCAACTTCTCCCACGGTGACGCCGAGACCCACCGCCGGGTGATCCGCGACATCCGCTCGATCTCCGAGAGGCTGGACATGGAGGTGGGCATCCTCGGGGACCTGCCCGGGCCGAAGCTCCGGGTCGGCGACTATCCCCAGGGCGTGGTCGATGTCGTGCAGGGCTCGACGGTCACCATCACCCCGG
>Ga0182737_1003787_pt1 | contig 10774 bp, 5 predicted proteins | sample eDN5th30CBELigOP_FD_128878 | JGI IMG/M metagenome (GOLD analysis project Ga0182737, IMG submission 128878) | Enriched Organic Plus compost microbial communities from Emeryville, California, USA - eDNA 5th pass 30_C BE-Lig OP (version 2) (version 2) ... | reverse complement strand
TCGCCGGCCATGCCTTGCTCGGCTTGATCCCAGCCGATGGTGATCAGGGCGCCATCGCCGCCTTCATCTCGCATGCGCTGCCCCACCAGACGCGAAACGAGCATCGTGCCACGCACATCGACCCGCCACAGCAACTCCAGCTTCTTTTCGAACGACCAAGCGGCCACATCGCCCGTCAGCACATCGGCTCCCGCGTTATTAATCCACAAATCGACGCGGCTGAACTGCTCCCAGGCCGACTTCACCAGCGGCTCGTAGGCCAACTCGTCCGACAAATCGGCGGCGACAAACGCAACCTTTCGGCCACAATCGCGCACCATCTGCATGGTCCGCTCCGCCGCTTCGCCCAGCTTCCGTCCATGCACGACGACATCAGCGCCGGCGCGCGCCAGTTCGACGGCGATCGCGCGGCCGATCCCCTGCGAGGAACCAGTCACGACGGCGACGCGCCCGCTCAGCAAATCGGGATTGGCAAAGGAAGTGGAAGTCACGTGCGAAATACCCATTACTTGTCGCCAGCCAGCGAAAGCTCGTAGCAAGCCGCTTCTTCGCTGTTGCGCACGAGGAGCCGGTTGCCGCTCAGGCAGAGCGTGTTCCAGGTTTGCCCTTCGATCGCCTGCAGCTTACCGAGCTCGCGGCTCTCCTCGGGGGTCGCATCCACGAGAATCAACTCGCCGCTCTCCGAAATCACAAGCAGCGATTTTCCCACGCCGAGCAACTGCCCGTTGCGATAGCGTCCCTTCTTCCACTCGCTCTTGCCGCTTGCCGCTTCGACGCACTCCAGCACGCCTTCCGATAGACCATACGCGTAGCCGTCGATGACCGCCACGTTGGTGAACTTCGTTTTGAGCACGCGGCGATTTTCCCACACCGGTTTCGCGGACCATTTGCCCGCCGAATCGACGCTGATCTTGTAAACCGCCGAGCCGGTGCCGTACCCCTTCGAAATAAGCACCTGGTCGTCACCCAGCGGAACCGCTTGGGAACAACTGGCGTTGCCGTTGCTTGCCCCAGGCCAGGGGAACGTCCACAGTTCATCCCCTGTTTCGGCGTCATGGCCTGCGACCGTGTCTTCGTTTACCGTCAGAATCTGCCGCCGACCAGCGATCGTCGCGAGCGCCGGCGACGCATAGGAGATTTGCTTATCCCCCTTCATCCAGGCAACTTTGCCCGTCTGCTTGTCATAGGCGATCAGCGAATGCGTCTTGCCTTTCTTGCCGCCAGCGGGCACGACGACCAGATTATCGACGATGAGCGGCGAACCCGAACGGCCAAACGCGATCATCTCGAGATCTTCCTTCTCCGTCAGGCCGACGCGTTTAACAATGTCGTCCTGCCAAAGGAGCTTTCCGGTCGCAGCGTCCAGACAACGCAGCACGCCGGTCGCTCCGAGCGCGTATACGCGTCCTTCATGAATGGTCGGAGTGCTGCGCGGACCAATGCCGCCAAGTTTTGACTCATAGCGGGCGACGATCGAGTGTCCCCAAACCGGTTTGCCGGTCTCGACCTCGTAGCACGTAACCCATTCATCCTCGCCGCGCTGCTCGAGCGTAAAGGCGTAGTTCTGAACAACCGAGAAACCCGACAGGCCGGCGCCGATCGGTTGTTTCCAGATCAACTTGGGCGGATGAGCCGCCCAATCGCGGACCAGCTCTGTTTCCGGCAGGTAGGGCATTCGGTCGGGGCCGAGAAACTGCGGAAAATCATCCGGCGTGGTCTGAGTCAGATCGACGCCGTCGGCAGCCACGGCGGCGGGCGTTTCGAGCGGCGTCAAATCTGCGTCGATCGGCGGGCTCCAGCGCCACGCGAAGCGCGGCGTCAGGTCGCCAGCTACGCCGTCGATTCGAATCGCAGCAAACGCCGCGGCAATTGCAACGAACAGACCTATCCCGACCGTCCACCGCACTCGACTGGGAATCTGCCGGTGTAGCAGGAACCACAACAGGAGCGAATCGAACGCCAGAAAGCCGACGATCAACGTGATGATATTGATGATCGCCGGCTCGATGATCGGAAAGGCCGTCGAAACCTGCTCGTCAAAGGTCCGCAAGCAGAAAATCGCGACGATCAGCGCCGCGGCGAGCGGAAACGCCAGCCAGGCGGGATAAAAACTTCCCTTGCGTCTGGCAGCCGTATCATCGTTCGAATTCTCGTTCGCGGAAATCTCGCTCTCCGCGTTGGGCTTGGTACTCACAGCGTCTCACTTCTCAAAGCGGCGATAGGCAATGGCAGGACAAAACTGGCCGATCACCGTCTTGGTTTCAGGGTTTTCAAATAAGCAAACAGATCAGCGACTTCCTGATTGCTGGCATCGTTGAGCAAGCCGCTGGGCATGAGGGATGTTTTGCTCTTTCGCATCACAACGATTTCGTCGCCGGTGATGCGCGTCGTCGTATCGGGGGCCGTTTGCAGGAGCGTACTGTCGGGCGACTCATAAACCACAATACCGTTGTAGACGCGCCCCGAGCCGGTCACGATCTGCGTCGTCTGATAGAGCGGCGACACCTCCTTGTGCGGATCGACGATAGCGGTCAGCAGATCGGCCCGCGAAAACCGCCCCGCCGCGCCCGCCAAGTCGGGCCCCAGTGGACTGCTACCGGCGTGGCACCGAACGCAGCTTCGCTTTTCGAACACAACTTTCCCGCGTTCCGCGTCTCCAGCATCCCAGTCGATCTGGTCCAATCGCGCCAACCATGCCGCCGCGTCGGCCCCGGCTGGACGATTCAACAGGGCAGCTTCGTTCGGATGGTTCGCTGCGAACCAGTCAAACCACGGCTTGTAGGCTTCGGTCAAGTTCTTGTTGCTTTGCTCGTCGATCGTCGGAGCGTGGCCCGACCAGCGCGCCAGCAAGTGAGCCAGCGCCAGGCGCGTGCTCTGCTGCTCCGGCGCCAGACAGGCTTGCTTGAGCGCTGTCATCGCCGCCAGATAGTCTTTCGGACTCGGCGAATCGCTGAGCATTGTCAGCGACGCTGCCGACAGTTCCACGCTCCTCGGCTGAACTGACGAAAGCATCTCGATGAACCGCTCCCGGTCTTCCGATTGCCGCGCTCGGGCGAGAACCGCCACAATGGAGTCCCGCAGCGTAAAATCCTCCCAACCGACGCGGAGCGCCGGCAGCGCTTCGTCGTTCGGCAGATCGGCAATCAGCGTGACAAGTTCGTCGGTCCAACGGGCCGATTCGTCCGTGGGATCGGACGCGGTTTGGATCAACTTGCGAGCGGCGGCCGGGCGATCTTTCTCCCCCATCGACCGCGCGAACAGCGCCTGCTCGGGGCGACAAAACTCGTCGTGGGCGACCAGCGCCGCAGCCAGCGCCGGATCGCGGCGATAGAGCAGGGACACGGCTTCCTCAACGCGCGCGGGCCAGTTTCGGCTGACGAACATTTCGCCAGCCCGCATCTTGTCGTGCAATTTGGCTAAGGCGGCCGCAGTACGGTGGGTCGCAGTCTCGCTTCGCGAACCGGGCAAACGCGACATCACAATCAGGTAGTGAACATCGTCCGGCGGCGAACTGTCGTCGGTCCAGACCAAGCTCAGCCGATCGAGCAGCGACGCATCCTCAACACCCAACATGCCGAGCAGCCGCGCCAGCTCGCGATTCAAGTCGGCGTCGGCAGCCGGAAAGTGTTCAGCCAGTTTCGCGCCGTACGCGTCCCTCGCCGCGGCAACGCTCGCCGGCGGACCGTTGAGCGAATAGCCGGCGTAAACATCGGCCTGCATTTGATGCGTGTCGATGTCCCCCAGCGTCAGTTCCATCAGCCGAACGCAGTTGAGCCGCGTGCGATCGCCTGCCGCCTTCAAAAAGCTCTCAGCAGCCGCAGCGAAATGCTCCGCCGCAAGTCGGCCGCGAAAGTGCAATCGCCAGAGGTCGGTTTCGCTCGTCGCTTCCATCGGCCCTTCCGCCCGCCGAGCATCGGCAAGCAATGCCGCAGCGCGCACCCGTCGGTCGGAGGAATTAAGCCCCTTCGCCCAGGCTGCGGACGAAAGCGCCTCAGCAGCCGCGTTATCGTCGCCGGGCAACGCGGCAATCGCCTCCCAAGCCGCCCGCTGAACGGGCAAATGCTCGTTCGCCGTCGCTTCAGCCAAGACCGCAACAGACTGCGCGTCGTAACCGATCCGGCCAAGACACTGCACGACGCACGCGGCCAGCCGGGCTGCATCCTTCGCCGAATCGGCTTCGCTCGCCTCCGCGAGAACCGCTCGAGCCGCACTCGCTTCGACGCCGCCAAACAGATCCGTCAAAACCTCCGCGGCCCGCATCCGCTGCTCGACAGGAAGTTCGCGATTGGCCAATGCGTCAGCGAAAGCCTGCTTCCCCAGCGACCTGGCCCGCGGCTCCCACTCCGAGCGCGACCACGAAGCCAGCGGCTGCGGCGCCGCGAGGACCGTAGCCAATTCGCTCGCCGGCTTCGCTTCATCAGTCGCTCCGCCCACATACCGAACGCGAAACACGCTCCCGCGAGTCCGCCGCCCGCCAATCGCGATAAACAATTCGCCATCCTTGCCGACTGCGATATCGACCGGCGCAAACCCAACTTCTCCGGTCGTTTCCAAAAACACTTCCGGCTTCGTCTGGTAGCTCGATCCGTCCGGAGCGAGTGGCAGGCAGTAAACGCGGCCGAGCGTCCAACAACAGCTCAGCACGCTCCCTCGATAACGCTCCGGCAACTGTCGGTGACGATACACCGTCAGGCCAGTCGGCGAACCGCGTCCGATCTCCGCAAGGCGCGGCACGTTGTCGAACATCCACTCCGGCCGATTCCAACTCCGCTGCCACCCTTGCAGCACCCAGCCGTGGTGCATCCCTTGAGCAATGTCGAACAGTCGCGTCGGCGCGTACCAAGGCAGGTGATGGTCGCGTTCGCCGTCGGCGTCGACGGTGAACAAACGCCCGTCGGCATTGAAATCGAGATCGTACGGATTGCGAAAGCCGTGGGCGACAATTTCCGACCGCTTGCCATCCGGCGAGAACCGCACCACCGCGCCGCACTGCGGCTGTCGCACGGGCGAGCCACTCGTACCGGCGAGCGTTGACGTCACGCCGGCGTCGTTCCCGCAAATCAAGTAAATCCAGCCGTCCGGCCCGCGCACCAGCCCATTCGCTCCATGTTCGGGATGCCGGACCTTGGCCCAAATCTCCAGTTCGCCGTCAGCCTGGCCGTCGCCATCCGTATCGCGCAGGAGCATAAGCGATTCGTCCCCGGTGCAGAGCAAATCGCTCCCCAGAAACAGCATGCCGTGCGCCCCGCTCTTCGGACGATCCGAGAAGAGCGTCGCCCGATCGGCCACGCCGTCGCCGTCATCGTCGTGTAGCGTCTTCACGTAGCCCTGGCCGGCGACTACGACGCGCCCCTGCGAGTCGAGCGTCATCGAGTAAATGTCGTGGGCCAGATCGTCGCCGGCATAAAGCGAGACTTCAAAGCCCTCGGGCGCCCGAATGCCGACCGCCGTGTTCTCCACCTCGGCTGCGGCTCCCTGCCCTGCCCAAAGCGCAGCCAGCAGCGCGAGTGCGGCCGACAAAACAACTGACTTGCCAACAACGACGACCGAACGGGCCGGCTGATACATCGCGGCTGCTCCGCAGAAAACGTCGATAGACACCGGTTTCTATGCTACTCGACGACTGCGAAATCCCCCAGCCGTTGGACCTGGCTTGCGGCTCCATTGGGGGACGAAATCCAGACTTGCGTCCCGCTGGAAACCAAGGGCCCTAATGATGGAAGTGGCGATGGCGGTGCCGGTGGCCGCCAAATTCGAAAAATAGCGCCGGAGCGGGCGGCGGAGGAGGAGCGTAGTAGTGCTCGACAACAACCGTGCCGGGCGGCGGCATCGGCTGCGTTACGACCGCCGTGGCTGCGGTGCGCGGCGGAGTCTGTTGCATGGTGACAATCACGCTATCCGGCACGCCTTGGTTGCGCATGTGGATCAGGTCGTTCACCTGCAACGGTTGAGCGACGCCGCTGGCCCGAATGTGCGTGGCAATGACCGCCTCGCTGAGCCCTGCGCGGGTCATGGCGATCACGTCGTCCGGCGTGACGGCGCCTTGCATCTGCCGCCCCATGCGAGCTTCGACCTCAGCCCGGTTGCGGGCAATGTCGGCGTCGATTCCCGTGCCGACGGCTGCGCCCGTGATTGCGCCAACCGCCGAGCCGATAACCGCTCCCGGCAACGCGTTACCGGTCGCGTCGCCAATCGCCGCTCCGACTCCCGCGCCTGCCAGACCGCCAAAGAGCGCGCCTTGGTCGGCGTAATAGGGAGACCGACAACCGGTAGCCGACAGTGCGGCGACCAGACAGCCGAGTGCGGCAAGGCAGGAACGAGTCATGACACACTTCCGTGCGGTGGGGCCACTGAGCGTGGCGTCAGTGCAAAGCGTGGGGGCCGCGGATCGTGACAAAACGCCCGCTACGGGTCAAGATCGATGCCGCCGCTTGCTAGCAGCGAGACTCCATCGCGCCGCACACGCCCCGAGCGCTCAATAACTTTCAACTACTCCGCCTTCGTCGGCTCGCCGTCAGGCTTCGGCTCGGCAGGGGCCTTCTCCGCTTCGGTCGATTCGGCGCCAGCCGGATCCTTCCCCTTGCTCACCTCAGCCCATTTCTTGAAGGCTGCGTCGCGGGCTTCCTCGCTGGAGAAGCCGATCACGCGGGCGTTGAAGAACAACTGCTGCGGATCGGTAATCGTTGTTTTCGCCGCTTCGGGGAAGAATTTTTTCACATCCTGCTTGCTCAGATACACGGCCGCCGCGAGCGCCGCGTCGCGCACCTGCACTTCGTGCACGATCTTGTTGTTCTCCTGCATTTTGGAGAGAACGCTCTTGTCCTCAAACAGATTTTCTACGATCGGCAGGTGCGACTTGTCGCCCAATTTGGCCAGCGTCAGCAGGGCGTACTGTGCCATGTGCGGAACGCGATTGCCGTCGTTCTTCAAAATCTTCAGCGCCGGCGTCAGCCCTTCTTTCATGCCGTGCTGGTTCGCCAGCATCATCGCCTGATAGGCCGACCAATTCTCGCTCCGCTCGATCAATCCGCCCAACACTTTCCGCGGAATGCCCCCTTTCGAGGTTTCGCGCAGCGCTTCGAGCATCATCGGCTGATGGCAGAAATTGAAGACCGACGACAGATGCTGCACGGCAACGTCCGCATCGGGCTCCGCAGCCACAAAGAGCAGCGTCATAATTTGCCCGAACGTGTTCGAGCCCTGCGGCTGCATGGCGATTGCTTGCTGCAATTGCGCCGTCCGCGCAGCGAACAGTTCCCCCGCCAACTTGGGATCGCGTTCGAGCAGCGCCAGAATCTCGGCGTCGGCCCGCTGCATTTCGACGAACAGCGCCCGCGCGCTCGCTTGATCGCCGTATTGCTTCTTGAACCGCCCCCAGGCCGGCAGGGCGTATTCGTTGTCGTCACCCTTCCCTTGCAGGAAAGCTTCGAGCCGGCGCTGCAGGTCGAGTTCGCGAATGATTCCCAAAATCCGCACCGCCCGATAGCGAACCTCGCGGTCCGGGCTCTGGGCAGCATCCTCCAGGGCCTTAAACGCCGGCAGACCAATCTTCGTCAGCTCTTCAGTGGCCGACTCGCGGGCCGAAAACTCATCAGCCCCGAGCTGTCGGACCAGTGCGGCAATCCGCTCGGAGTTAACCGCCCCGGGATTCGCATCCGCAGCCCATGAGGCGTCGGGCAGGGCAGCGCAGACCAAGCCCACGCTCAGACAAGCAATCGCGGTCAACCGGGTTCGTTGTCGGCTGGTCATTTCGAGCACCTTCATTCCACTGCTAGTTGAGACTGCATTCTAGGCCCCGCCGCCTTGGGCCGTCCACCATTTCGTTTCCGCGCGCCCGACTTTCACAACCCCTTTTCGCGGACGTAAGCCGCGCAATTCCCTGCCGCCGCGGCGATCAAAATACAACCGCTAGCAAAATCGCTCAAAAACACTCAACCGAATACGCCGCCGCAAGTTACGCAAAATCGGGCCATTTTCAATACAACCCCTTTTCACCAGTGCAATCAGCACGCCACTTTGTTCAACAACACCTCCCTTTCACAACCGCTAGCCGCGTCAATCCACCGCACTACGAACGTTCCAGCCAGGCCTCAAGTCGCAAGCGCCTCGCGATTTCCAACCGCGCAGCATCAAACGGCCCACGCCGCCCGGCGGCGACGACCGCTCCAATAAACACATATTATTAATTTCTAAACAACTAGTCAACACACGGACGCGAGCGGTTCTGCGATAGCAGCGCCAGCCCTCCGGACAACCAATTTTCGGGGTGGCCTCCGCTGTTTTCCCTTTGGTATAGCTCCATGCCCGCCGCTGTCCGTGCGTCAGCGCCCGCGACGGACCAGGCAATGCGACCGTCCGTCGCACTGCATCCTCCTACGATTGGCTTCCGTTCCATGTCTGCATTTCGGAAAGCGTTGCCCCACCTGGGAACCAGCGCCGCCGCCCTCGCGACTCTACTCGCCGCCAGCATCACGTTGGCTGCGGATGGCGCCGCGGCGCCGCTTCCCACTACCGTCGCTCCCGCCATAGCGCCAGCGCCGGTCATCACGGCACCCGCTACGCCTCCGCTGCATCTACTTGCCGACAACGGCCCCGCCAGGCTCCCAGCCGACGCGAAAGGGGCGCTGCCGCCGCCGGTCGTGCCCGAACTCTCGCAAGCCGAGCTTATCACGCGTTTGGAGCGAACCATCGAGGACGAGCGAGCGCAGATCGAGAAGCTCCGCGCGGAGATGCAGGCCCCGGACAACGAATTCAATCTGGCCGAAGCCGCCTTCAAGGCGGTCGACCGTGCCCTCGCCGAAGCCAAATATGACGCCGAAACTCTCGCCGAAGACGGCGACGACGTCGGCCGGGCCGAAGTCGAAGCCAAAATCGCCGAACTCTCCAAAACCTGGAAGCTGGCCCGCGAGCGTTTCGACCTGGCCATCGAAACCCACAAGACGATGCAGCAACAGGTCGCCGCCCTGGAAGAAAAGCTCGCCCAGGACCAGACCGCCCTTAACAAACTGAAAGGCATCGTCCCCGCGCCGACCACGCCGCCGGGCGAGCCAACGGAAACCGCACAGTCCACGTCACCAGGGGCCGCTGCGACTCCCGCTCCCGCGCCCAGCACTTCCAGCCCAGCCCCGTCAGCGGCTGCCGTTACCCCCGCGCTGCCCAAGCTCCCCGCCACGACGTCAACGCCCGCCATCCCTCTAATCGCTCCGGAACCGAAACCGGCGGAAACCGCCCCGGCCGCCACTCAAGAGGCTGCCAAGGAAACGCCCGCCTCGTCCAAACCGGTTAGCAAGGAGCTGGTCAAAGCCAAGACCGAGGCGCACCAGAAGAAGGAAGAAGCCGCAGCCGCCGAGCGCGAAGTGCAATCGGTCGCCAGCCGCATCGCCGCCCTGGAACGCAACATCGCGCTCGAGCAAAAGCTGCTCGTCGCCGCTCAAAAGAAGTCGGACATCGCCTTCCAGACGCGCGCCGCGCTCGACGAAGACTACGACAAACGCACCGCCGACGGCGCATCGGCCTCGGAACTGACGGCGATGCGCGAAAAGCTCCGCGAGGCCGACCGATTCTTCGCCCGCGCGCGGACCGAGGTGCGCGAGCGCACCCTGCGGCTCAATGAGCTGCAGGAACAACTGGCCGAATTGCAACGAGAGGAACTAGCCGCCCTCAACCAGGCCCGCACCAAGCAACGAGAAGCCCAGCGAGCCGAAGAGATCGTCAGCGAACTCTCAAATCCCTATGCCCTGCGCAACTTGCTGCAATGGCTGCTCGATCACGGTCCCAAAATCTGCCTGATCGTGGTATCGATGCTTGCGCTCCGTCTGGTCTCGGTCCTCAGCAGCCAGCGATTTGTCACATCGATCATCGAACGTGGCGCTCGCGGCACGAAACAAGAGCGAGAGGATCGAGCCCGCACGCTCATGGGGGTCTTCCGCAGCGCGTTCTCGACGACGATTATCGTCGGCGGGATGCTCATGCTGTTCGAAGAAGTGGGAGTCGCCGTCGCGCCCTTGATGGGAGGCGCCGCCGTCCTCGGTCTGGCGGTCGCCTTCGGCGCCCAGAACCTCATCCGCGATTATTTCTACGGCTTCGTGATCCTGATCGAAAACCAATACAAGCTGAACGACGTGCTCCGCATCGGCTCAATCTCTGGTCAGGTCGAAAAGATCACCCTGCGCATGACCGTGCTGCGCGACCTGGAAGGGGCCGTGCACTTCATTCCGAACGGCAAGATCGACACCGTGACGAACTTGACGCACGGCTGGTCTCGAGCCGTCGTTGATGTGCGCGTCTCGTACCGCGAAAACGTCGACCAGGTGATGGACGAACTGGTTCACGTCGGCTTGGAGCTGCGCAAAGATCCGACCTTCGGCCCGCTGGTGATCGACGATCCCGAAATGCTGGGCGTCGATGGTCTCGGCGAGTCGGCGGTCACGGTCCGCATGCTCCTGAAAACCCGCCCGTTGCAGCAGTGGAAGGTCAAGCGCGAACTGCTCCGCCGCATCAAACAGCGGTTCGACCAACTCGGCTGGGAAATTCCCTTCCCGCAACAGCGCGTGCAGCACCGCTTCGAAACCAACATGCCCGGCGTCGAAACCCTCAGCCTCGACGCCACGCCGCGCCTGCAACAACCCACGATCAAAGCGGCCTGATCGCCCCCCTCCGATATCCTCGCTCCCACGCCCGATTATCCTCGTTCCCACGCTCCGCGTGGGAACGCCCCCTCGGACGCTCCGCGTCCCGTCTAAACAAGCAAAAGCCCTAACGGCTCAGCCGTCGC
>Ga0182737_1003786_pt1 | contig 10777 bp, 8 predicted proteins | sample eDN5th30CBELigOP_FD_128878 | JGI IMG/M metagenome (GOLD analysis project Ga0182737, IMG submission 128878) | Enriched Organic Plus compost microbial communities from Emeryville, California, USA - eDNA 5th pass 30_C BE-Lig OP (version 2) (version 2) ... | reverse complement strand
GTCGATGGCCGCGGCGCACGCGGTGGCCGCATCGAAGAAGCAGCCGCTGTGGCAGTACCTGTCCGGCCTGACCGAGTCGAACGTGTCGCTGCCGGTGCCGATGATGAACATCATCAACGGCGGTGCGCACGCGGACAACAACGTCGACTTCCAGGAGTTCATGATCCTGCCGGTAGGCGCGTCGTCGTTCTCCGAGGCGCTGCGCGCCGGCGCCGAGATCTTCCACTCGCTGAAGGCGGTGCTGAAGGGCCACGGCCTGAGCACCGCGGTCGGCGACGAGGGCGGCTTCGCCCCGGACTTCCGCAGCAACGTCGAGGCGCTGGACACCATCCTCGAGGCGATCGGCAAGGCCGGCTACAAGGCCGGCGAGGACGTGCTGCTGGGCCTGGACGTGGCTTCCAGCGAGTTCTTCGACAACGGCAAGTACCACCTGGTGGGCGAGAACAAGCGCCTGTCGTCGGAGCAGTTCGTCGACTTCCTGGCCGACTGGGTCGCGCAGTACCCGATCATCACCATCGAGGACGGCCTGGCCGAGGACGACTGGGCCGGCTGGAAGCTGCTGACCGACCGCATCGGCAACAAGGTGCAGCTGGTCGGCGACGACCTGTTCGTGACCAACCCGAAGATCCTCAAGCAGGGCATCGACTCGGGCACCGCCAATGCGATCCTGATCAAGGTCAACCAGATCGGCACCCTGACCGAGACCCTGGAAGCCATCGCCATGGCGCACAAGGCCAGCTACGCCGCGATCGTGTCGCACCGCTCGGGCGAGACCGAGGACACCACGATCTCGGACATCGCCGTGGCGACCACCGCGACCCAGATCAAGACCGGCTCGCTGTGCCGCAGCGACCGCGTCGCGAAGTACAACCAGCTGCTGCGCATCGAGGAGGCGCTGGGCGCCTCGGCCCGCTACGCCGGCCGCGACGCGTTCGTCTCGCTGAAGCGCTGACGGAACGCCGGTGCGCGCGATGCGCTGGGTGCTGCTCGGCCTGGTACTGCTGCTGGGATGGCTGCAGTACCGGCTGTGGTTCGGGATCGGCAGCGCCGGCGAGGTCGCCGCGCTGCAGGCCCAGGTCGAGCACCAGCGCCGCGAGAACAGCGGTCTCAAGGAACGCAATGCCGCGCTGGCCGCGGAAGTGCGCGACCTCAAGGAAGGCGTGGCCGCCGCCGAGGAACGCGCGCGCAGCGAGCTGGGCATGATCCGCCCGGGCGAGGTGTTCTACCGGGTGGTGGAGGAGCCGGGACAGCGTCCTGCTCCGCCTCCCCGCGACGAGGAGAGCCAGGACTGATGGCCTCGATCTGGGCGGTGGTTCCCGCCGCGGGCCGCGGCACGCGCTTCGGCGGCGAAGTTCCCAAGCAGTACCTGGAAGTGGCCGGGCGGCCGCTGCTGGCGCATACGCTCGACGCGCTGCTGTCGCATGCGGCGGTAGCCGGCGTGGTCGTGGCGGTCGGCGAGGGCGACGAATGGTGGCCGGGCTGGACCGAGTTCGCCGGCAAGCCGGTGCTGGCCTGCACCGGTGGCGAGAGCCGCGCCGCGTCGGTGCTGGCGGCGCTGGAAAGCCTGCCGGAGTCGGTGCGGGCCGATGATTTCGTGCTGGTCCACGACGCGGCGCGCCCGAACCTCGCGCAGGCCGACCTGGACCGCCTGCTGGAAAGCGGCCGCGCCGATCCGGTCGGCGCGATCCTGGCCGCGCCGGTGCGCGACACGCTCAAGCGCGCCGGCGACGACGGCGGCATCGACGGCACCGAGCCGCGCGAACGCCTGTGGCGCGCGCTGACCCCGCAGCTGTTCCGCCGCCTGCAGCTGACCCGGGCCCTGCAGGCCGCCGCCGCGGCCGGCGTCGAGGTCACCGACGAGGCCATGGCGCTGGAACGCCAGGGCCTGCGCCCGCTGCTGGTGGAAGGTCGCGAGGACAACTTCAAGGTCACCACCCCCGCCGACCTGGCACGCTTCGAGTTCGAGCTCTCGCGCCGTTGATGCCCGCATGTTCCCCTCTCCCTCCGGGAGAGGGGCCAGGGGAGAGGGCCGGTTTCCCAGCGCACCTGAAGCTCCCCGACCCTCACCCCAGCCCCCCCGCTCCGCGCCCCGGCGCCTCCATGGGCCGCGGACATTCGACGCCATGCACGCCAGCAGCGCGCAAACATGTCGTCCCACCCCGGAGGGAGAGGGAAGCGATCCTCTGGCATGCGAGGCACAATACCCGCGACGTGCCGGGCCGTTCCGGCAACACCGGAAAACCTGCGACATGGCAAGCGAACTTCCTCCCTTCCGCATCGGCCAGGGTTACGACGTCCACGTCTTCGGCGAGGGCGACCACGTCATGCTCGGTGGCGTGCGCGTACCGCACGAGCGCGGCGTGGTCGCGCACAGCGACGGCGACGTGGCCCTGCATGCGCTGTGCGACGCGATCCTCGGCGCGCTGGCGCTGGGCGACATCGGCGTGCACTTCCCGCCCAGCGATGAACGCTGGCGTGGCGCCGACAGTCTCGGCCTGCTGCGTCACTGCGTCGGCCTGGTGGCCGGGCGCGGCTGGAAGCTGGGCAATGCCGACATCACCATCGTCTGCGAGCGGCCGAAGGTCGGCCCGCATGCGCCGCTGATGCGCGAGCGCATCGCCGAAGCCTGCGGCGTCGATGTCGACGCGGTCAGCGTCAAGGCCACCACCAGCGAGAAGCTGGGCTTCACCGGCCGTGGCGAAGGCATCGCCGCGCAGGCGGTGGCGCTGCTGGTGCGCGCGTGAGCGCCAGCGATCCCGGCGCAGGCGCCTTCGGGCCGGCGGTGCTGTCGGCGCGGATCCGGGTAAGCCCGGAGGATTTCCGGGTCGAGGAACTGGACGGCTTCGAGGCCAGCGGCGACGGCGAACACCTGCTGCTGACCATCGAGAAGCGCGGCATGAACACCGGCTACGTGGCCGGCGAGCTCGCGCGCTGGGCCGGCGTGCCCGAGGTGGCGGTCGGCTACGCCGGCCTGAAGGACCGGCACGCGGTCACCGTGCAGCGTTTCAGCGTGCAGCTGCCCGGGCGCGAGGCGCCGCCACTGGAGACCCTGGAGCGCGACGGGCTGCGCGTGCTCGCGCAGGCGCGGCACCGGCGCAAGCTGCCGCGCGGGGCGCTGGCCGGCAACCGCTTCGTGCTGGTGCTGCGCGACGTCGAGGGCGGGCGCGATGCGATCGAGGCCCGGCTGCAGGAGATCGGGCGGCGCGGCGTGCCGAATGCCTTCGGCGAGCAGCGCTTCGGCCATGGCGGCGGCAATGTCGGCAAGGCGCTGGCGATGTTTGCCGGCAAGCGCGTGGGCCGCGAGCAGCGCTCGATGCTGCTGTCGGCGGCGCGCTCGGCGCTGTTCAACCAGGTGCTGGCCGCGCGCGTGGCCGACGGCAGCTGGGACAGCGGCATGGACGGCGAGGTCTGGGCGCTGGAGGGCAGCCGCAGCGTGTTCGGGCCGGAACCGATGTCGGACGACATCGCGCGGCGCCTGGCGGCGTTCGACATCCATCCCACCGGGCCATTGTGGGGCCGCGGCGAACTGCGCACGCAGGGTGCGTGCCGCGAACTGGAGCTGGCGGCGCTGGATGACGTGGGTTCGGTGAAGCTGCGCGAGGGCCTGGAGCGCGCTGGGCTGGAGCAGGAGCGGCGCGCGCTGCGCGTGCGTGCGGGCGGACTGGAGTGGGACAGGGTGGACGGGACCAGCCTGCGCGTGGCGTTCTCGCTGCCCCCGGGCAGCTATGCGACTTCCGTGCTGGCGCAGCTGGGCGCCATCGAAGACGCCGCCTCGCTGCAGTAGCGCTTCCCGCTCTCCCTCCCGGAGAGGGCAGGATCCCTGCCGGCGGGTAGTCGGCATTGCTTCGGACGGAGCCGCGCTACCGCGTCTTCCGGCACGTTGGGGTCGTGGCTTCGTTCTTTGTTCCCCTCTCCCTCCGGGAGAGGGGGCAGGGGGTGAGGGTCGGTCACCTGGCGGCGCCGGAATGCCGACCCTCTCCCCAACCCCTCTCCCGGGGGGAGAGGGGCTTTACAGCTCGTAGCCCGGATAAGCGAAGCGCATCCGGGGAAGGGCACGGCTGGAGTTGCACACCGCTCCGGACGGAGCCGCGGCAGCGTCTTCCGGCGCGTCGAGGTAGTGACTTCCATCTCCCCTCTCCCCTCGGGAGAGGGGCCGGGGGAGAGGGTGGGGATCCCCGCCACGCTGGCACACCGACCTTCTCCCCAACCCCTCTCCCGGGGGGAGAGGGGCTGAAACGACGACGGCCCCGGGAGGGGCCGTCGTCGCATCCAGCTCGTGCGGGGAGCTTCCGGTCAGAAGCCGCCGCCGAAGGTGAACTGCAGGCGCTCGATCTCGTCGCCTTCCTTCTTGCGCAGCGGGAAGGCGTAGCTGATCGAGATCGGGCCGACCGGCGCGCGCCACAGCAGGGCCACGCCCGCCGAGGCGCGCAGCTCGCCGGCGTCGAAGTCGTCGATGCCGTTGTAGACGTTGCCGAAGTCGACGAACGCCGAGACGCGTGCGGCCTTGCTGTCGAACAGGCGCGGGAAGACCATCTCGACCTGGCCGACGGTCTTCAGCGAACCGCCCAGCGGCTGGCCGCGGTAGCCGGCGATGACTTCCGAACGCGGGCCCAGGGTGTTGTCGCGGAAGCCGCGCACCGAACGGGTACCACCGGCGTAGAAGTTCTCGAAGAACGGCAGGCCGGACGCGGTGACCGTCTTCTGGAAGTCCGACGAGTCCGGCAGGCAGGGCTCGCTCGGCGCCGGGCCGGGCTGCCAGGTGTCCACCTTGCCGTCGCCGTCGGTGTCGATGTACGAGCCGGGCGTGTAGCAGATGTTGCGGGTGGTGTCGTTGCCGTAGCTGTCGCCGTAGCCGATGTCCAGGCCGGTGCGCAGCACGAACGAGGGGCTGAGCGGCCAGTACTTGGAGAACTCGTAGTTGAGCTTGTAGTACTCGACCGTCGAGCCCGGCAGGGTGGTTTCCAGGCCCACGCGCTGGTACGTGCCGTTGGTCGGCATGAAGAAGTCGTTGCGGGTGTCGCGCGCCCAGCCCAGCTCGGTGCGCCAGGAGTGGAACGTGCGCTGGCCGATCGCGTCGACGTAGTCGATGATCGCCTGCGGCGTGTAGCCGCCGTAGGTCTGGATCTGGTTGCTGTCGATGCCGAACAGCAGCGAGACCGAGCTGTGCTCGGTGATCGGCAGGCCCAGCATGACCTGCGCGGCGGCGTTGGTGCTGTTGTACTGGGCGGTGTTGAAGTCCGAGTAGTCCAGCTCGCGCCACCACAGGTTGTAGCCGAGCGAGAGGCCTTCGTCGGTGAAGAACGGATTGACGTAGGAGAACGCGTAGCGCTGCAGGTAGTCGCTGCGCTGCGCTTCCACCGACACCCGGTTGCCGCCGCCGAGGAAGTTGCTCTGGCTCAGCTGGATGGAGGTGGTCATGCCGGCCAGCTGCGAGTAGCCCAGGCCGAACACGAAGCTGCCGGAGTTGGTCTCCTTGACGTTGAAGACCACGTCGACCTGGTCGTTGCTGCCGGCCACCGCCGGGGTCTCGACCTCGACGGTCTCGAAGTAGCCCAGGCGCTGCAGGCGGATCTTCGAACGGTCGATCGCCGCCTGCGAGAACCACGCGTTCTCGAACTGGCGCATCTCGCGTCGCAGGACCTCGTCGGAGGTGCGGGTGTTGCCCTTGAACACGATGCGGCGCACGTTGACGCGCGGGCCCGGGACCACCTGCATGTTGATCGCGACGGTGCGGTCTTCGCGGTTGGTGGTGGGGATCGGGTTCACCCGGGCGAAGGCGTAGCCGATGTTCGCCAGTGTCGCGGTGATGCGGTCGGCCGAGGCCTCCAGCAGCACGCGCGAGAATACCTGGCCGGCCTGCGGGATCAGCAGGCGCTCGATGTCCTCCTGCGGCAGGATGGTGTCGCCGGTGACCTTGATCTCCGAGATCGTGTAGATCTCGCCCTCGGTCACCGAGGCGGTCAGGTACATGTCGCGCTTGTCGGGACTGATCGACACCTGGGTGGAGTCGATGCTGAAGTCGATGTAGCCGCGGTCCAGGTACCAGGAGTTGAGCTTCTCCATGTCGCCGGAGAGCTTCTCGCGCGAGTACTGGTCGTCGCGGCGGTACCAGGACAGCCAGCTGCTTTCGCGCGACTCCCAGGTATCGAGGATCTCCTCGTTCTCGAAGTTCTCGGTGCCGATCAGGTTGACGTGGCGGATCTTGGCCGCCTTGCCTTCCTTGACGTCGATGGTGACGTCGACGCGGTTGCGGTCCAGCGGCGACACCGTCGGGGTGATCTGGACGTTGTACTTGCCGCGGTTGTTGTACTGGCGGGTCAGCTCCTGGACCACGCGGTCCAGGGCGAGGCGGTCGAAGGTCTCGCCTTCGGACAGGCCGATGTCCTGCAGGCCGCGCATCAGGTCTTCGGTCTTGATGTCCTTGTTGCCCTGCAGGGTCAGCTTGTTGATCGCCGGGCGCTCGACCACGGTGACCACCAGGATGTCGCCCTGGCGGTCGACGCGCACGTCCTCGAAGAAGCCGGTGCGGTACAGGGCGCGGATGACCTCGCCGGCGCTCGACTGGGTCATGGTCTCGCCGCGTTCCACCGGGAGGTAGGTGAACACGGTGCCGGCGGCGATACGCTGCAGGCCGTCGATGCGGATGTCGCTCACGGTGAACGGCTCGACCGTCTGCGCCATCGCCGGCAGGGCCAGGGAGGAGGCTAGGGCGAGGGCGAGCAGGCGGCGCACGGGGTATCGCGTCATGTCACATCCGGTGGAAAACGGGGTATTGGGGCAGGAACCGCGGTTGGGGCCGACGGTCGGTCATCGCGGCATCAGGCCCAGTATGTCGTTGTAGAAGGCCAGTCCCATCAACCCGGCCAGCAGGGCCAGGCCTACGTACTGCCCCGCAGCCATCGCGCGTTCGCTCAACGGGCTGCCTTTGACCAACTCGATAAGGTAATACAGCAGGTGACCGCCGTCCAAGATCGGGATCGGCAGCAGGTTGATGATGGCCAGGCTCAGCGACAGCAGGGCGAGGAAGTACAGGAACCAGTCGGTGCCGCGCTTGGCCGAGGCGTTGGCCGCGCGGGCGATGGTGACCGGGCCGGAGAGGTTCTTCACCGAGGCCTCGCCGGTGACCATCCGCCGCATCATCCCCAGCGAATCGGAGGCGAGGCGGCCGGTCTCGCGCACCGCCATGGGCACGGCGGCGAGCGGGCCGTAGCGCTGGACCGCGTCGTAGGCCGGGGCCTCAGGCCGGGCCAGGGCGATGCCCAGCTCCCAGCGGCCGGCGCGGTCGGGGTCGGTGGAACGGCGCGGGGCCAGCTCCAGCGCCAGGCGTTCGCCGTCGCGCTCGACCTCGACCATGCCCAGGCCGCCGCGCTCGCCCAGCGCCTGCACGGCCGGGGAGACCTGGTCGGCCGCGTCGATGCGGGTGCCGTCGATGGCCAGGATCAGGTCGCCCGGCAGCAGGCTGCCCTGGGCGACGCTGCCCTCGGCCACCGCCTCGATCCGGGCGGGAGCCTGCAGGAAGCGCCAGGTGAAGCCGGCCTGCTCGGGGATGCGGTGCTCGTCCAGGTTCGCCGGCAGCTGCGACAGGCGCAGGGTGCGGGCCAGCTGCTGGCCGGCGGCGTCCTCGACCCGGACCTCGATGTCGCGGCGGTCCAGCGCCGGGGTGGCTAGGGCCATGGCCGCCTCGGTCCAGGTGGCGATCCGGCGGCCGTCCACCTGCAGCAGGCGGTCGCCGGGCTGGAAGCCGGCCTGGGCGGCGACGCCGCTGGCCTGGCCGACGACCGGCGCGTAGTCCTGGCGGCCGACCATGAACATGACCCACAGGAGGGCCACGCACAGCAGCAGGTTGGCGGCGGGGCCGGCGGCGACGATGGCGATGCGGCGCCACACGCCCTGACGGTTGAAGGCGTAGGCCTGGCGGTGCACCGGGACGTCGGCCTCGCGCTCGTCGAGCATCTTCACGTAGCCGCCCAGCGGGATCGCGGAGATGGCGAACTCGGTGCCGGCGCGGTTGCGGCGCGACCACAGCGGGCGGCCGAAGCCGACCGAGAAGCGCAGCACGTCGACGCCGCAGCGGCGGGCCACCCAGTAGTGGCCGAACTCGTGGAAGGTGACCAGCAGGCCGAGGCTGACCACCAGCCACCAGACGGAGCCGAGGAAGTCACCCATGGGCGGATTCCTGCGGGTCGATGACGCTCATGCGGGGGCCCCTGATTCGATGCGCTGGCGGGTGAGTCGGCGGGCCGCCGCATCGGCTTCCAGCAGCGCATCCAGCGAACCGGCCGGTGCCGCGGGCAGTGCGGCGAGGGCTTCCTCGACCAGCGCGGGTATGCCTAGGAAACCGATCCGGCCCTGAAGAAAGGCTGAAACCGCCTCCTCGTTGGCGGCGTTGAGCACCGCCGGGGCGGTGCCGCCGGCTTCCATGGCCTCGCCGGCCAGGCGCAGGCAGGGGAAGGCATCGGTATCCGGGGCCTCGAACTCCAGCCGGCCCTGGGTGAGCAGGTCCAGCCCGCCCACGCCCGACTCGATGCGTTCAGGCCAGCCCAGGCCTACGGCCAGGGCGGTGCGCATGTCCGGCAGGCCCAGCTGGGCCAGGGTCGAGCCGTCGACGTATTCGACCAGGGCGTGGACCAGGCTCTGCGGATGCACCAGCACCCCGATCCGGCTGGCCGGCAGGCCGAACAGGTGGTGGGCCTCGATCACTTCCAGGCCCTTGTTCATCAGCGTGGCCGAGTCCACCGAGATCTTCGGCCCCATCGACCATTTCGGGTGGGCCACCGCCTGCGCCGGGGTGACCTCGGCCAGCGAGGCGCGGCTGCGGCCGCGGAACGGGCCGCCGGAGGCGGTGAGCACGATCCGGCGCACTTCTTCGGCGCGGCAGGACCGCATGCACTGGAACACCGCGCTGTGCTCGCTGTCGATCGGCACGATGTCGGCGCCGGAGGCGCGCGCGGCGGCCATGACCAGCTCGCCGGCCAGCACCAGCGATTCCTTGTTGGCCAGCAGCAGGCGCTTGCCGGCGCGGGCCGCGGCGAGGGTCGAGCCGAGGCCGGCGGCGCCGACGATGGCCGCGACCACGGTGTCGCAGGCCGGGCCGGCGACCAGCGCTTCCAGCGCCTCGGTGCCGGCGTGGGCCTCGGTGTGCAGGCCGGCGGCGGCCAGGCCGTCGCGCAGCCGCGCATGGCCGGCCGGGTCGGCGATGACCGCGTGGTCGGGGCGATGGGCGATGCACAGCGCCAGCAGCGCGTCGACCTTGCTGCCGGCGGCCAGCACGCTGGCGCGCAGGCGCTGCGGGTGCCGCGCGATCACGTCCAGCGCCGAGGTGCCGATCGAGCCGGTGGCGCCGAGTACGGCGACCTGGCGCATGTCCGCAGCGGCTTGCATGTCCGGTTCGTCCAGCCTCAGAAGCCGAAGATTTCCTTGCCGATGGCGAACACCGGCAGGGCCGCGAGCACGCTGTCGACGCGGTCGAGCACGCCGCCATGGCCCGGGATCAGGTCGCCGGAATCCTTCACCCCGGCCTGGCGCTTGAGCAGGCTCTCGACCAGGTCGCCGACGATCGAGGCGGCCACGGTGATCGCGGCCACCAGCGCCAGCGCCGGCAGCTGCGCCGTGGTGGCGCCGGCGAACCAGCCGAAGGCGAGGGCGACGAGCACGCCGGCGACCACGCCGCCGAGGGCGCCCTGGACGGTCTTGTTGGGGCTGATGACCGGCGCCAGCTTGTGGCGGCCGAACCGGCGACCGGCGAAGTAGGCCCCCGAATCGGCGGCCCAGACCAGGGCCAGCGCGGTCAGCAGCCAGCGGTGGCCGTTGGCGTCGCCGGCGGCATCGGCCGCATCCGCCGCGAGGCCGGCGAAGCTGGACGAGTGCACCAGGCACAGCGCGCACCAGGCCGGGATCACCGCCATGGTGCCGGCGGCTAGCTTGAACACCCGCTTCCAGGCCTGGTCGCCGGCGCTGAAGCCGGACCGCCACAGCCACAGCAGCGCCAGCACCCAGCCGCCCGCGCCGGCCAGGGTGGCCAGCTGGAACAGCACCGGCGAGAACTCGCCGTCGGTGCGCGAGGCCCACACCAGCAGCACCATCAGCAGCAGGTTCAGTCCGACCAGCACGGTGCGCGGCAGGGTGTCTTCGACGCCAGCCAGCTTCAGCCATTCCCAGAGGGCGGCGAGCAGGACCAGCGCGGCCACCGCCGCCAGCCAGGGCGTCGGCAGCAGGAGGATGGCCGCGATCGCGGCCGGGGCCATCACCAGGGCGGCGAGAACTCGGGTGCGGGTCATGCGGTGGCCTTGGCGCCGACCTGGGCGCTGGTGAGGCCGAAGCGGCGTTCGCGCCCGGCGTAGTCGTCAAGGGCCTGCTGCAGCACGCCGGCGTCCACGTCCGGCCACAGGGTTTCGGTGAACCACAGTTCGGTATAGGCCAGCTGCCAGAGCAGGAAGTTGCTGACCCGGTGGTCGCCGCCGGTGCGGATGAACAGGTCCGGCGGCGGCAGGTCGGCCAGCGCGACATGCCGGCCGAGCAGCTGCTCGTCGATCTGCTCCGGCAGCAGGGTGCCGGCGGCCACCTGCTCGGCGAGCAGGCGCGCGGCGTGGGCGATGTCCTGGCGGCCGCCGTAGCTGGCGGCGATGCTCAGGGTCATGGCGCCGTTGCCGGCGGTGCGCTGCTCGGCCCGCTCCATGCGCTGGGCGATGCCGGCGGAGAAGCGCGAGCGCTCGCCGATGAAGCGCACGCGCACGCCACGGCGGTCCAGTTCATCCACCTCGCGGTCGAGCGCGCCGAG
>Ga0182737_1003785_pt1 | contig 10781 bp, 10 predicted proteins | sample eDN5th30CBELigOP_FD_128878 | JGI IMG/M metagenome (GOLD analysis project Ga0182737, IMG submission 128878) | Enriched Organic Plus compost microbial communities from Emeryville, California, USA - eDNA 5th pass 30_C BE-Lig OP (version 2) (version 2) ... | reverse complement strand
GCACACACAATTCGCTACCATCGCCTCGAAGCTTTCGATGCATGGAAAATTGCGGCCTGTTTCGCCTGAATATCTACGAGCCCCTGGCCTTTCCGGCCAGAGAAACTTAACGTGACAACACCGTCTGCATCGCCAAAATTTACGCCCAAACCGTCAGGCAGGCAACTGTAGCCCAGTTAACGTGACAACACCTTGCGGAAGGTTTGCGGCCTGCGCCAAGTCATTGATATTGATGCCCGGACGTTTGGATAATTCCTTTAAGAGCTTTAAACGCGGAAGTGATGCGACGCCCTTGAGCGCGGCCAGGTCTTTTTCGGGATCGATGACAAGAAATTTCTGGTTCATATGCCAAGATTAAACATCGCGCTCGAAAATGTATATCGGAATTTTCGATACGAAACGTCGGCACGAAGCCCTCAAGGACAACGTGGCCGCAACGGAATTTGCGCACCCCCGCCGGCGAACGGCGTTGCTGAACCCATCAAGCATCCGTCCAAAGCGCAAATGTCAGACGATCTCGGCCGCCACCGCATTGCCGTTCGCGGAGAAAACGTGAATATCCTTCGTTGCGGCAGTAAATGACAGTTTTTCCGATTGCGCGTAGTAACTCTCACCGGAGGTTTTGATCAAATACTTTTGCTTTGAATTGGGAACATCCATGTAAAGGATCTGTACTTCACCCAGATTCTCCACGAGGTCGACAATGCCCGTGAAAGTCGGCCCCTTGTCAGTCTGCGAACCAATCCGTGTGTTCTCGGGCCGAATGCCGATACTCATTCTGTCGTTCACAGCAAAAGTGCCCTCACCCGCCGCGATAGTGAGCTTTGTACCGCAATCGAGATTGCAGACATACTTTCCAGCCGAGTTTCCCGCTATGGTGCCTTCGAGTATGTTCATGGCGGGAGAACCAATGAACTGCGCCACGAAAAGATTGGCAGGATTTTTGTAGAGTTCGATCGGCGTGCCAATCTGTTCGATATTGCCATCCTTGAAAACAACAATGCGATCCGCCAATGTCATGGCTTCAACCTGATCGTGCGTCACATAAATCATGGTCACATCGGGCATGCTCTGTTTGAGCTTCGCGATTTCGATACGGGTTGCGACACGCAATGCCGCGTCAAGATTGGATAAGGGTTCGTCGAACAGGAAAACCCTGGGATTGCGTACAATGGCCCGCCCAATTGCGACGCGCTGCCTCTGTCCGCCGGAAAGCGCCTTGGGCAAACGCTGCAGGTAATTGCTTAATTGAAGGATTTCGCCCGCCTTTTGCACGCGCTTGGCAATCTCGGCCTTTGGCACACCGGCAATACGCAAGCCGAAAGCCATATTTTCAAATACCGTCATATGCGGATAGAGCGCATAGGACTGGAACACCATGGATATCCCCCGCTTGGAAGGCGCCACGTTGTTCATGCGTTCACCGGCAATCACAAGATCGCCGGAGGTGATGGTTTCCAGGCCCGCTATCGAGCGCAACAATGTGGATTTGCCGCAACCCGAAGGGCCGACAAAAACGATGAACTCGCCTGATTTGATATCGAGGTCGATGCCGTGGAGTACTTCCAGATTGGCGTAGGATTTACGTATGTTCTTCAGCGACAGGTCGGCCATGGTTCCCGTTCCTTATATTCTTTGGAGCGCGTTTCGATCTGATTGAAAGAGATCGGCGCTCCAAGTCCTTGTTTTTACGCATTTCCGAACGCAAAACCGCTTCGCACTTTTGCTGGAAATGCTCTACGCGTGGGTTCCGTTCGCTCACGGAGCCAGACTTGCCAGAAACCTTGTTATCGGGCCCGGGACACGATTGAGGATTTCGACATCGTTCTTTCTTCGAATAGCCCGGCGAACGATTCTCGCGCCGACATAGCGTACAGGTTCAGGCGGAAGTTTGGTGCGCTTTTCGATCCCGACCAGTCCGCACCGGCTCCATTTGTCGTTGCGGCCCAGCACCAGGCTTGCCATGATGCGGCCTGCGACCGGTGTTTGGGCAATGCCCGTGCCGTTGAACCCGAGAGCGTAGAAAATATTCGGATGCTGCCTGAGGTGATCGAAGACCGGCAGGTGTTGCGCCGTACAATCGATCGGTCCGCTCCAGTCATGCAGAACCGGTACATTCTTCAACTGGGGATAGACGCGGTGAAGCTCGCGAATATTGTCCGCGCCGCCGTCGCCGCTGCGGTTGAAACGGGCGTCGATCCGATCCTTATAGGTGATGCCGCCGGTTCCCCGTCCGAAAATGACCTGCCCGGATGGCGTGCGCTGATAATAGAGCACATGGTGCTGCGAATCGCAGATTGAAGCGCCGTCGACCCATCCGATGCGCTCCAGCACATCTTTGGCAGGGGCAGTCGCAATGAGCTGACTGCTCACGACATAAAGATAGGGATGCAGTTCGGGGATCGCGGAAGCCCAGGCATTGACCGTCAGAACGACCTTTGCGGCAGAGAGCGTTCCGTTTGCTGTTCGAAGCTTCGGCTGCTCGCCGGTGATAATCTCCACAACAGGACTTTGCTCGTGAATGACAATACCCTTCGAAAGAGCCAGTTGACGAAGGCCGAGAGCAAGTTTGGCTGGCTGAACCGTTCCGGCCCGGTCCTCCACTATACCGACATAGGAAGCCCTGGAGCCGGTGCGGCGTTCAATGTCGGCTGCGTTCAATGTCCGGAATGGATTAAACCCGGTTTTTGAACAGAGATCATAGGCTTTGGACCAAGCCCCTTCCTGAGCGGTCGAGCTTGCCGTCCACAGCCAGCCGTCGAGCCGCAGATCCATGTCGATCGTTCCGGAATCCTGCAGGAGTTTCAGCTCCTCGATCGCATCGCGGGTCGCTTGACACAGCATGATTGCATCGTCTTCGCCCACGAGATCGCGCAGCATGTCGATTTCGGCGAACCAGCTGTGAACTTGTCCGCCGTTACGCCCCGATGCGCCCGATCCGCAAAAATCCGCTTCCAGAACCGTGATGCGTGTCTGCGGCGCTTGCTCCTTTATTCGCAAGGCGGTCCACAGCCCGGCATAGCCTCCGCCGACAATGGCCACATCGCATTGTTCGTCGCCGTTGAGCGGCACCGTGACCGCATCGGCGCCGATGCTTTGCAGCCAGAAGGAACGATCCTGCTTCGCTGCGACAACGGGTGGTCTCATTCTAATAATGCTCATGTTCAGACCTTCTGCGCAGTTGCGATGACATCGTCGTATTTTTTGAGCAGCCATTGCGGGATGGGCTGCACGCGCTGCGGAAAGCCGCCGAGATGTGTGCAGGTTTCAGAGGCGCGGACAGCCGCCTGATGAAGCGCCGCTTCCTCGGAATAACCCTCGAAGAAAAGCGCCGTCAGGAACGTCGCGATAAAGCTGTCGCCGGCACCGCAGGTATCGACCACCGTTACCGGCACGGAGCCTGCCGAAAACAATTGCCGGCCATTATCGTAGAAGGAACCGCGCTTTCCACAGGTGACGACAACCTTTTGTGCCCCGGCTTGCTTGAAGCGGGCAATCAGCGGCTCCACAGGCTCGTCCGGATCGTCGGGGCCGGACGCAAAGACGAGCGGAACATTTTCAAGCGACAGGTCGAAATGCCGGGTCGAGACGTCCACACTGAACCCGACCCCGTCCTGGACAAGCTGGCGCACCAATTTTTGACTGGAATTGGTCCCAAGATGGGTCCAGTCGGCTGTGAGCAGTTCCTGATACCGCTGTTTGTCCGGAAAAAAATTCTCGCCGACACCCAGAGATTCAAGCAGGAAATGTCTTTCGCCGGCATCGTCGGTCAAAAGCGTAACGGCTGACTTTCCTTCCAGAATTTCAACGTCGCTAAGCGCAAGCCCGGCTTCCTTGATCACATCAAGCATGATCCCGGCTTCTTCATCGGGAGCCAGCGCGCCAAAATAGCGGGCGCTATATCCAAGCCGTTTCCATTGCACGGCAACATTGAGAGCGTTACCGCCGACCGTCACAAAACCCTTGTTCAGATAAGCATCAAGACAATTGTCACCGACGGCGATAAGGTTGGGATTAGCGTTCTTCATTATCATTCCGCAGTATCAAAATGAGGAGCAATCGCATCGAGGCAGCGCCGCCAGGCCAAAGCCGGGTCCAGCGCATAAGAGCCATTGCCGAATGGCTCGAAGGTCAATGTCCCCTGGAAGGAATGGCGAGAAATGTCGGCAAGATAGTCGTCAAGCGGAAGGTTTCCGTCGCCCCACACAAGATGCCCGGACGGCGTTCCATCGACGATATGAACATGGGCGAGACGTTTGCCAAATCTGTGCATATAGTCACCCACTCGATCCCCGGCAGCCGCCATGGCAACCAGATCGAGCACCACATCGACATTATCCGCATTCAGGTCTTGCCAAAGACGTGCGAGATCGGCGGCATTGTTGACGATGTTGCTTTCAAGACGCTGCAAGGGTTCGAGCAGACACCTGATGCCAAGGCTGGCGGCATGCGCGGCGATTTTTCCCAAGGATTCAACGGAATGAGCCCAGGCGCGATCGCGGCTCTCGCATTCAAAGCCGCGACCGGGCGTCAGGAAGAGATAGCTGGCGCCAAGTTCAGCGCTCATATCGGCCGCGCGCAGGAAGCATTCTACACTCTTCTCGCGATAAATCCTGTCGCCCGAGGCAATATTGACCGGATAAAGGACCTGTTCGGGTGTGAAGCAATGCACACTGAGCCCGTTATCATCGAGACTTGCGCTTAATTCCGCCAGCCGCGCCGGGCTGCCATGAAAGAGATCGAGATGGGGGGCTATCCCCCACAGCTCCATGCGTTGAAATCCCATCTGCCGGAGCTGCTCGGCAACCCATCGAAAGGGATGGTGCTGGAACGAGAAATTGGCACCGATCAACTGTTCACGTCTTAGCATTTTTTGCCCCGCTATTTGCCGATGCCTTCCGCCAGACCGCGAATGAAGAAGCGCTGGGCGGCGAAGAAGACAATCAGGATGGGTAGTGCGGATAGGGTCATTGCCGCGAAAACAACGGCATAGTTGGTTCCGTGTTTTGCCATGATCGACGTCAGGCCGACCGGCAGGGTTTGAACATCGGCGCCGCTGGTAAAGATCATGGCGAAGAGATATTCGTTCCAGGCGAACAGAACATGCAGGATCACGCAGGAAACCAGTATCGGCTTGCACAGCGGCAAGGTCACGCGCCAGAAAATCTGGCCTTCGCTCGCGCCGTCCATGATGGCCGCTTCGTCAAGATCGCGCGGAAGCCCCAGCATATAGGCGCGAATAAGGAACGTGGTGAATGGAATGCGGAACGCCGTATAGAGAATGATCAGCGCCCAATAGGTGTTGTAGAGCCCGAGTTGCTGCATGATCCGCACCAGCGGAATGACCGCAACCGTGGGGCTCAACATCAGCCCCCCAAGCACCAGACCGACAAACAAGGGCTTGCCCGGCAGCTTCGACCGCGTCAGGCCATAGGCAGTCCAGGCGCTGACCAAAACCGTGCAAATGGCCGAAACCAGCGTGACGATGACGCTCGTCGCAATATAGTTCCTGATGCCCTGGTTCCAGGCCGATATATAGTTATCAAGCGTGAAACCTGTCGGCAGCGCGAAGGGTTCGCCAAATATCTCGGAATTGGTCTTGAACCCGTTCAAGGCCATCCACAGAAGCGGATAGATGACCACAATGCCAAGGCTGACCAGGAAGGTCACGAGACAGACCTTGACCAGAATCTGAACGAAATCAGTTCGTTCCATGTCGCGTGCCTGATAGGAGGCGTTCATAGATGCACCCTCCGCCTTTTGGTGTACCAGAGCTGTCCGAAACCCGTCAGCAGCGTGATGATAAAGATCACCGACGCGATGGCGGCGCCATAACCGAAATCGTTTTCAATGAAGCCTTGCTGGTAAAGCCACGTTCCAAGCACCTGACTGCTGTTGTTGGGGCCGCCGCCTGTCATGACCATGACTTCGTTGAAAACCTGAAACGCACCGGTGATAGTAACGATCACCATAAGGCCGGTCATTTCGCGCGTCAGCGGAAAGGTGATGTTCCACAAGCGACGCCACATGCCGGCGCCGTCCATGATCGCCGCATCGTAGAGTTCGCGCGGGATTTTCTGGATCGCAATGGCAAACAACAAGGTCGAGTAACCGAAGCCCTGCCACTGGCTCATGGCAATGGTGGCATAAATCGCGGTCTGTTCTTCGCCCAGCCATGCGCGTGACCAGGCGCCAAGTCCGAGATGCGTCAGAGCGGAATCCAGCAAACCGATCTCGGGCTGATAAATGAAATAGAACAACAGGCCCGTCACGGTGATCGAAATCGCCGAGGGTACGAAGTAGACGGCGCGCCAGAATCTGCGCCAGGTCTCATGCTGCAATCCTTCAATGATCGCAGCAAGCACGAATGCGCCAAAGACCTGAAAAACAACCGAAATGACAGCATAAAGCGTGTTGTTGAGGATTGCCGTCCATATGACCGGATCGTCTTGCAGACGCCGATAATTGTCCAACCCGACAAAGGCTGTTTCGCCTGTGAAAATATCCTGATTTGTCGTGCTGACGATGAAATTGTCTATGATTGGATAATAAACAAACCACAAGATCAGAACGAACGCGATCAGAACCCAACGGAACGGCAGCAGCTTCGCCAGCAAACCGGACCTGTCCAGTGCGGACCCGTCCGGCCGGGAGACGCCGTTTTTGACGGCCTCCCCCTTATATTCACGCTTCATGACAGTCATCGGCCGACAACATCCTTATTTGGAAGAGGCTGCTGCTTGTTTTACCTTCTCCATAACCTGCTCCGGTGTCATGGAGCCACCAATCAGGGCTTGCAGACCCGACAGCCAGGCAGCGGCGACGCGCGGCGGGTTTGCCGTATCGAGCCAGGGCATCAGATAGGACGAGTCTGCAATGACCTTGAGACCGTCAACGACGGACGGGTTCATGTTTTCCGCCGAATATCCACCGACCGTGGCACTGGGCTGCCCATAAGGCGGCGCGGACAGAACCTTCCCGTTTTCGGGCGAGGTGATGAATTTCATGAAATCGATCGCCAGCGGAATATTCTTCGATGCCGCATTAATCATGTAACCTTCGGGAGCGCCTTCAACCGACTTGACGTCACCCTTCGCGTCCTTGGGGGCGGGCAGTTTGAAGAAGCCAAAGTCTTCCTTCTTCAATGCACCGTCTGCCGTGCTCTGATCGAATTCGATGATTTCCTGATAATACATTGCAGACTTGGCATTGCTGAACTGCTGCAGCGCCGAGGCATAGGATGCGCCGTTCGTGCCCGCACCATCCGAACATCCGTCGATCAGCTGCTTCAATTGCTTCAGGCTTTCAACATAACCTGCATCCGAATATTCGGCCGTTTTGGGATTGAAATCCTTTTCAAGCGTTGCCTGCGGCACGTTATAAGCGAGGAGCTGTCCTGCGAAATGCACGGCTGGCCAGCCTTCCTTGTTGCCGAACGAAATCGGCATCACGTCGGACTTGCGCAAGGCGGCACATGCGCTGATCAGCTCGTCAAAGCTCTTCGGTTCGGCCACACCCGCCTTGGCAAACAGCGCCTTGTTATAGCCCATGAACTTGGCGTTCAGATAGAGCGGAATGCCGTATAATTTGCCATTATACTGGAAAGCGCTGACGGCAGCATGCGCCAGCTGTTTGCCCCAGGGCGTATCGGGGCCGATAACCTTGGTCAGATCGACGGCGCGGTTGCCGCGCACGAAATTCTCACCCCAGCTTCCGGTCCAGGTGAAATAGATATCCGGCAGAGAATTGGATGCGACCAGAGCCTTGGTCTTGCCCTTCACGCTGTCGTCGCTTTCCTGAATAAGCTCAACCTTCACATCGGGATGGAGCTTCTCATATTCCTTGGCGGCATTGACGAAATAGGGCGAAAGCTGCTGGAGACCGAACTTCGTCAGAATGCTCAACGTACCGGAATATTCGACCGGAGCATCGGGTTCGGCAACGACCGCATCCTTTGCAACAGCTGCATTCATGTTGCCTGCCATCAAGCCAAGCATCAGGAGTGAAGCGAGGCTTGTTGTGCTCAAAAACGTTTTGCGTTTCATTTCGAAGTTCCTCTCTTTGACTATTGTTTCTTGCTGTTCATCTGAATGCGGAAACCCGATCCGGCAGAGCCGGACCGGGGACTGCTTTTAGTATTCGACGCGCTTGTAATAGCGCCGCGTGGTCAGCGGATGGTCGCGCAGCACTTCCAGATGAGCGCTCAGGCGTTCCAGCATGGTCGCCAGGATGATCGGAGAAATCAGGCTGCGCGTCTTTTCGGAGATGCCCGGAAGCTTGGCCGACGCCGCATCGAGAATGCGAACCTTGTCCGTATAACGCTTGGCGAAATTCTCGACGCGGTCCGTCAGCGGGCGGCATGCGTCCTCACCCTTGAAAATGAACAGGCTGACACCCGGCTCCACCAGTTCCAGCGTACCGTGGAAGAAATCGGAAGCATGAACCGGACGCGTCCGGATCCATTGCATTTCCTCGAGAATGCACATCCCGTAATAATGGGCCTCTGGCCAGGCGGAACCGGCACCGGTGAAGATGTGATAGGTCTCGTCCTTGATTTCCTGCGCCAGTGCGGCTGCGCTTGCTTCAAAATTCTCCTTCACCGAAACCAGCAGCTCAGGCAGCAGCTTCAATTCGGACACCGTCGCATCGAAATCGGCATATTCGCCGCGTTCGGCCAGCAGCGCCAGAACGATCAGCAAGGTCTGCAGGTAGAACGATTCCGACGATGTGTCGTCCTCTGCAAAATTGGTGAAGTTGTAATCGGCATCGAGCCCCAGCGGCGTATCCTTATGGCCGGTGAGCGACAGGGTTTTCACGCCCTTCTGCTTCAAAAATGCAAGAAGCTGCACGCTTTCCTTCGTCGTTCCGGACAGGGACGGCAGGATAACCAGCGCCTTTTCGTCCAGTCCGGCGGGCGCCTCGAGGACGACCTGCGCGGAAAATGCCGCTGAAACCGGGAACACCGTCGAGTTGCGCGCAAGTTCGATCGCGGGCTGGGTCAGAAACTGCACACCGCCCGTCCCCATGAAGAAAATACGTTCCAGACCATCGTCGAGCAACTTACGCACCAAAGCGCGTACATCCTCTGCGATTGCGACGGCGCCGCCCTGTATTTTCACAAAGCGATCTTTATCGAAGTTGAGCATTACTACCTTCCCGTTTGCGCAGTTGAAAACCTCGAGAAAAGCCCGAACCGGTTTTGCGCCTGTAACTTGTTGAGACAATGTGAGATCGATCTCACATATATTTAGCACACAAGATTTTTCTTCTGGCAAGTGGGTATTTGAATTTTTTTTGACGGCCGGATTTTGAGCTTCTTCAGCTCATCGACGGCTGACCGAGCCTCTGACTATCAGCTTGGTTTCAAAGCTTATTTTCTGGGAAGGCCGCTTTTTTCCGGCAATTTTTTCGAGCAAAAGCCGCCCTGCGGCCCGGCCAATTTCCGAGACCGGCTGGGCAACGACGGTGATCTGCGGATCGGTAAAAGTCGCGAGATTGAAATCGTCGAAACCGATCAATGACACATCATGGGGAATCGATATTCCCATGGAGCGAAATGCCAGCAGCGCGCCCTGCGTCATCAAACTGTCGACAGTGAACAAGGCCGTCGGAGGATTTCTGCGGCTGAACAAGCGTATGGTCGCGTCGATGGCGTGCTCAACCGTCGATTGCGAGACGGAAATCATTTTTTCATTTGGCTCCATGCCATGCGCAAGCAAGGCACTTTTATAACCGTTGAAGCGCTCGCGCGACGTAAAGATGCGCGCATCGTCCTGTAAAAGCGCGATATCCCGGTGCCCCATTCCGATCAGATATTCGACCGCCTTGCGGGCGCCGCCTTCGTTGTCCACCACGACGCTGTCACATTCGACGCCTTGCGCCACGCGGTCGATCAGCACCACGGGCACATTTTCATCGATCAGACGTTGCAGATGGGAATTGTCTTCCGCCGAAGTCGGCGCCACGATGAAGCCGCGAATGCTCAAAGACTGCAGGCTCGCCAGCAGGGATTTTTCCTGGTCCAGCTCTTCTTCGCTGCTGGCAATGATGAGATTATGCCCCGCTTCGCGCGCCAGCACTTCCACATCATGGGCAATTTTTGCGAAAAAAGGATTCTGTATGTCGCCCAGAACGCAGCCGATAATCGGCAACTGACCGCTGCGCAGAGCCTGCGCCAGTCTGTTCCCCCGGTAACCCAGCTTCTCCGCCGCGGCCTGAACCCTTTGTGCCGTTTCGTCACCGACATAACCATAACTGTTGAGCGCACGCGCGGCGGTGGCACGGGAGACATTGGCCAATGCTGCCACATCCTTCAAGGTCGCCGATTTTTGCGTCATGTCGTTCTCGCGATTGATAACCCTTACCCATTTGTTATCACTCGGAGAACAGCATGAGTAGTGCTGTCGAGCAAACCAGCCTATCCTTATCGGAAATTAGCCATCAGCGGCAAAATGGTCGCCACCTTCAGCCGAGGAAAAGAGCGATGACCGGACCGTCGATCAACAAGCTCGTCAAACAAGAGGCAGTTACCGAGGCAAACAGGGTAGCTTGATTATTTAATTAGCGGAATTCTTGCTGTGCATTCTTCTTTTTATTGGAAATATGATTCTGTAGAAATATAGAAAATCCTGATATATAAAGCGGCAGCGCGGTGGCGGACTGCGTATCAGGGGGGTGTTGTCACGTTAAGTTTCTCTGGCCGGAAAGGCCAGGGGCTCGTAGATATTCAGGCGAAACAGGCCGCAATTTTCCATGCATCGAAAGCTTCGAGGCGATGGTAG
>Ga0182737_1003784_pt1 | contig 10786 bp, 9 predicted proteins | sample eDN5th30CBELigOP_FD_128878 | JGI IMG/M metagenome (GOLD analysis project Ga0182737, IMG submission 128878) | Enriched Organic Plus compost microbial communities from Emeryville, California, USA - eDNA 5th pass 30_C BE-Lig OP (version 2) (version 2) ... | reverse complement strand
CGGTTGCTACGGCAATCCGGTCATCAAGACGCCGAATCTCGATCGGCTCGCGCGCGACGGCGTCCGCTTGACGCACGCCTTTGCCACGACGGCCAGTTGCAGCGCCAGCCGCAGCGTGATCCTTACCGGGCTGCACAACCACGCCAATGCCCACTACGGCCACGAGCACTCGTATCACCATTTTCGCGCCTACGACGACGTAAAATCGCTCCCCGTGCTGCTGGAATCGGCCGGTTATCGAACCGCGCGCATCGGTAAGCTGCACGTTGGTCCGCCGGAAGTTTTCCGCTGGCAGGAAACGCTCAAGGGGAACGCCCGAAATCCGGTGCAAATGGCTGAAGCCTGCCGCCCGGTGATCGAAGCCGATAACGAGCAGCCGTTTTTCCTGTATTTCTGCACCGCCGACCCGCATCGCAGCGGCGAGGTCGTGAAGGGGCACGAAAATCTGCCGGACGATTTGCAGCCGAACGCCTTCGGCAACAAGCCAAACGGCTTTCCCGGCGTCAAGGAAGTGAAGTACGACCCGAAAGACGTCATCGTGCCTCCCTTCTTGCCCGATACGCCGGCCTGTCGGGCGGAACTCGCCCAGTACTACCAGTCGGTCTCGCGCGTCGATCAAGGGCTTGGCCGGCTGGTCGAAATCCTGAAGGCTGCGGGCCAGTACGACAACACGCTGATCATCTTCACCTCCGATCACGGCATCGCCTTTCCTGGGGGCAAGACGACGGTCTACGAGCCGGGGCTTAAGGTGCCGATGGTCGTGAAGCTCCCCGCACAGCAGATCGGCGGCGCGGCGGATGCGAAATCGGAATCGCCGCAGGACGGCGCCGTTTCGCACGCGATGGTGAGCCACGTCGATCTCACACCGACGCTCCTCGATGCAGCCGGAGCGCTTTCCAAAGATCTGAAGCTCCACGGCCGGTCCTGGCTGAAGGCGATTCAGCAGGCCGAACCGGAGGGCTGGGACAATATCCACGCCTCGCACACGTTTCACGAGATCACGATGTACTATCCGATGCGCGTCGTGCGCGGCCGGCAGTACAAGTTGATCTGGAACATCGCCGCTCCCCTCCCCTACCCGTTTGCCAGCGACCTGTGGGCGGCGCCGACGTGGCAAGAGGCGTATCGCCGCGGGCCGGATGCGCTCTATGGCAAACGCACAGTAAAGCAGTACATTCAGCGTCCGACGTTTGAGCTGTACGACGTCCGGAACGACCCGGACGAGAGCCACAACCTGGCCGGGGATCCGGCCTACGCCGAGAAGCTGGCTGAGCTGAAGGACAAGCTCAAAGTCTTCCAGAAGCAGACCGCCGATCCGTGGCTTTCAAAGTGGGAGTACGAATAGGCGGGCGGCGCGTTTGATAGTGTCGGGCGGAGAAGAGAGCGTTCCTGTTGGTTCAACCTTTCTTTGCGAGGTATCTCCATGCAACCGACTGCCGCTACGCTTGCCCGTCGATGGTTTGAGGAAGTTTGGAACGAGCGCAGGACCGACGTCGTCGACGAACTGGTTACGCCCGAAAGCGTTTGCTACTCCGAAGCCGGCGAACTGCGCGGCCGGGATGCGTTTCTGGAACGGGTCCACCGCCCGTTTCTCACCGCATTCCCAGACCTGAAGGTTGACGTCCAAGAGGTGGCCGACGCCGGCGAGGTTGCCGTGGTCCGTTGGTCGGCCACCGCCACCCATGCGGGCGATCTCCCCGAAATGCCGGCGACCGGCCGGCGGGTCAGTTTCCGCGGGCTAACCTGGATCCGGTATCGAGACGGGAAGATGGTCGAAGGTTACGACTGCTGGAACCTGACAGGGCTGTTCAAGGCCTTGGGGAGCGGTTCCCCGCCTCCTTCGATGACCGTTTTGTAAGAATCACGCCACCGGGTGGCTGGCTTTTTCCTCGAAATGGGTATCGCAGCGGGCGACCTGCCTATACAGAATTGGAGGGAGGTACGGATTTCCTCCCTGCAGCTTCACCCCTCCCTAGTGGTGGCGTGAACTTCGGGCGAGGAAATCTGTCCTGAACAAGCTCGGGCGCGGGCGCGCGTTAAGTTGATGCGGCCGTAGCGGATTTGCTTTCCCTACCGCAGATCCTGCCCGATGAGTATCTTGGACCCTAGGTGGAAACCCTCCTCGTTGATTTGGGAACGAAACGTCCCAGAGTCAGTCCATGGGCAGTTCAAACGCCAAAGTAAACGCCACGAACGGCGAATCTCAGACGCCGTTCAAGATTCATCTCGCCGACCGCCTGCAGAAGCTGCCCCCCTACGTGCTAGCACGGGTGAACGCGCTTTTGCACGCCAAGCGTAAAGCTGGGCAAGATGTCATCGACTTGGGGATGGGCAACCCGAGCGAGCCTCCGGCCGACATTGTGATTCACAAGCTCGCCGAGGCGGCTCGCGATCCGAACAACCACGGCTACAGCAAGGCGACCGGCATTCTCAACCTGAAGCGGGAAGTCGCCGCCAAGTACTTCAAGAAATTCGGCGTCCGGCTCGACCCCGAGACCGAAATCTGCGTGACGATCGGCTCGAAAGAGGGGTTCAGCCACCTGATTTTGGCGACGATCGGCAACGGCGACACGGCGATCATTCCGTCCCCCTATTTCCCGGCGCACATGCACGCCATCACGATGGCTGGCGGCAGCGCCATCGCCCTGGAAGTGGCCGATACGGAGAAGTTTCTCTCCAACATCGCCTACACGTGCGAACACTTGTTCCCGCGGCCGAAGCTGGTCGTGGTCAACTACCCGCATAACCCGTCGAGCGTGACGGTCGAGCCTTGGTTCTATGTCGAACTGGTGAAGCTGGCTCGAAAATACGGCTTCATGGTGATCAGCGATTTCGCTTACGCCGACGTGGCGTTCGACGGTTATACGCCGCCGAGCTTTTTGGCCGCGCCGGGAGCGAAGGACGTGGGGGTCGAGTTCACGACCATGAGCAAGGGGTACAACATGGCCGGCTGGCGTGTTGGCTTCTGCTCGGGCAACGCGGAACTCGTCAAAGCGCTCGGAACCATCAAGGGCTACTACGACTACGGCCTGTTCCAGGCGATCCAGATTGCGGCGATTGTGGCCCTGCGGCACACCGACGCTCGCGTGGAAGAACAGTCGCGAATCTATGAAGCCCGCCGCGACCTGCTGCTCGAAGGCTTGCGCAAGCAAGGCTGGGAAGTCGCCACCCCCCGAGCCGGGATGTTTGTCTGGGCGAAGTATCCGGAACCGTGGGCCAGCCAAATGTCTTCGGTCGATTTCGCCATGAAATTGCTGGAAGAGGCGAATGTCGCCGCCAGCCCGGGAACCGGCTTCGGCGCCGCAGGCGAAGGCTACCTGCGCATGGCGCTGGTCGAAAACGAAAACCGCTTGCGGCAGGCCGTGCGCCAGATCGGCCGCGTGCTGGAACGGGAAAAAGCCCGTCCTTCGGCCCAAACTGCGGTGGCTGGAGGCTCCTGAGCCGCGGCGCCGCCTGAAAGGTGGAGTGGATCCGATCAAGGGCGAAGCATGGCTTCGCCCTTTTTCTTTGGCCAGGCTTGCGAGTCGCCGGCGCTGAATTTCGCGCGATTCGACAACTTCGACTCAAGCTGCGCGTACGGCGCTCCTAGTCGAAGTCGATGCTCGCCGCTAAAATCGTTCGAGCTTCGCGGTACCGTTGCGCGCCGCTCGCCAGAGGTCGCCGTCAGCGCAAAAAGAAAGGGTTCCTGCTCGCCGCAACAGGAACCCTTTCGGATTGGCTGTCCGGATTCGGCTTTCGCCGCACCCGAAGACCCACAGCCGTGTATTGGGTATCGGGAGAGGAGCGCACAGGACTTTAGGAACCTCGCACTTCGTGGTCCCGCACAACGCGTTGTGATGCTAGTCGTGCAGGTGGTAGCGGTCGCAGTGCTCAATCGTCGCGCTAACGCATCGCGCGAGAGCGCAGGCGAATTGGAAAACGAATCTTTCTGGATCGCGGAAAACGAACTTTCATGACGCAGATTGCCAAGCTTGCCCTGGAAGACGGAACGGTTTACACGGGAATCTCGTTCGGCGCGACGGGCGAGGTCGATGGCGAGGTGTGTTTCAACACCTCGATGACCGGTTATCAAGAGATCCTGACCGATCCAAGTTACCGCGGTCAGATCGTCACGATGACCTACACCGAAATGGGCAACTACGGCGTCAATGCCGAAGATGTCGAAAGCGCAAAGCCCCATCTTTCCGGCTTCGTCGTGAAGCAGTACAGCGAACGGCCGAGCAACTTTCGCTCGGAGCAATCGCTCAGCGACTACCTGAAGCAGCACGGCATCGTCGGCATCGCCGATATTGATACGCGTGCGCTGGTCCGCCGGCTGCGAACGGTCGGCGCCATGAAGGGCGTGCTCTCGACGGTCGATCTGGATGACGCCAGCCTGGTGCAAAAGGCCAAGAACAGCCCCGGCCTCGTCGGACGCGACCTGGTGCGCGAAGTCATCCCCGAACGCCCCGCCGAGTGGAAGGGGGGCCTCAGCCATTGGGCCAAATTGCCGGTCGAGGCGAACCAGGAAAAGTCGTGCGACCTGCATGTCGTGGCGCTCGACTACGGCATGAAATGGAACATCGCCCGGCACCTGGAAGACGAAGGCTGTCGGGTGACGGTCCTTCCGGGCACCGCCACGGCGGAGGAAGTCCTGGCCCTCAAGCCGGACGGCGTGTTCCTGTCGAATGGCCCTGGCGATCCGGAGCCGCTTACCTACGCTCACGAAACCATTCGGGGCGTCCTCGGCAAGGCGCCGGTCTTCGGCATTTGCCTCGGGCACCAGCTTTTGGGGCTCGCCTGCGGGGCGCAGACATTCAAGCTCAAGTTCGGCCACCGAGGCGCCAATCAGCCGGTGCTGAACGAAGAGACCGGCAAGGTCGAAATCACCGCGCAGAACCACGGCTTTGCGGTCGATGAGAAATCGATGCCCGAGTGCCTGCAGGTGACGCACCGCAACCTGAACGACAACACGGTCGCCGGCCTCAAGCATCGCGAAGTGCCAGCCTTCAGCGTGCAGTACCATCCGGAGTCGTCCTCTGGCCCGCACGACAGCCGGTATCTGTTCCGCAAGTTCAGGCAGATGATGGAAGAGCACCGGGCCAAATTGCAGGCTGCCACGTCGGCCTAGGCCCGCCTGGTAATCAAGATCGTGCCCGGCGGTCCAGTTAAGGCGGCTCTAATTGGCAAGCGCCGGCTGCGAAAGATGAACGACCGTTCCGCCGGTGCGCTGCGATTGTCGCAGTAGCGCCGGATCGTCCGGTACCACCGAAATCAAGAATGGGCGGCAGGCGGTGGGCCTCAGACCTGTCGTGAACGACGCCTGCAACCGCTGCTCAGGTTCAAGCTGGGCAAAGAGCGCCCGCAGCCAGGTCTCCGCCGGCTCGGAACAAACGACCGACGCCGGCGATTCGCGGCGCACCAGGTCGGCGAGCGCCGTGAGCGCCTGGGGATCGACTTCCTCTTCCTCCTTCCCGCCGGCGAACGGATTGTTGGCCCGTCCCGCCAGGGTGAACGACAATAGCCGATTGGGGATCGGGTCGGGAAGCCGCGTCCGCCCGGCCGCAACCAGCGCCCGGAGCACGGCGAGCGGATAGTTGGCAAAACGCTCGAGCGTTTCACGCACCAGCAGAAAGAAGTGGGTCACGATTCGGCCGCCGCCGCGCCCGCTGTATTCGTCCCCCTGGCGAACCGTGCGCGAGAGGACGAACCAGGCTTCGTCGAGCGGATGGAAATTGATGCTCACCGCCCCCGGCGACGGATCGAGCAACGAATCGTGCGCGGGGCCCCAAGGCGTTAGCCGACGGGCAAGTTCGGCGTCGACGCCAGAGCTCATCGCCGCCAACTGGTAACCGTCCAGTCGCTCGCCGCGAATCGATGTGAAGATTGCCTGTTCAACGCGCATGGGGATTCAGGGGTGCTGACAATTGCCGTCGAGCGTTCCGACGCTCTCTCGATGCTCTGCGGACCGGTCTACGACTTGGCCAATTCTTCCACCAGCCACTGGAACGGCTCGACAATGCCGCGCGGCTCGATTCGCAGCGGCACATGCACCTGTCCGCCGTGCGATTCCCGCCGATAGCCGCAGGCCCCCGCCACGCCGGTGCCGAAGAAGCGATGCCGCTTCAGGCGTTCGCGGCATTGCTGGAACAGGCCTGGCGTGTGCCGACGGGCGAATTGCATCGGATCGTCAAAGCAGTGCTCGCACTCGTCCGCCTTGGTAAAGAGTAAAGCCACGGGCCGCGTCCCCCAGCCGGTCTTTTTGTCGGCTTGAAGCTCGAGCAGATAGCTGACGATCTTCATCGTGTGAAAATCTTCGTCCGTCTGCCCTTGTTCGACCCGCGGAGCGTCGACCAGCACCAGCACTCCGGAGCATTTGCCGAGAAAGGAGCGAATGACCGGGTAGGTGTTGGGGTGGTCGATTTCTTCCAGCAGCGATTCGCCAGCCAGGTCGGGCATGATCAGCTCCACCGGCTTTTGCCGGCCGCGGAGCACCTGGCAATGCATCCAGTTCCAGCGGTCGGGTTCGTTCGGCGTCTTGGCGGGAAATTCGCACCGCGACAGGGCCGCCATCGTTTTTTCCTGCAAGCCGATCGAGAACGCCCCGCGCGCGAGGAGCTGCATCGGCTCGACTTGCTTGGAGAGCATGTCGGTGAGCATGCCGAGGTAGACCGTCTTGCCCGCCCCCGACGACCCGATGGCTGCGATCATTCGCGGATGAATCTTTTGCGAGGCGGCCTGATGGGCCAGCGCCATCGGCGCATAGCAATGCCGACACAACTCCGCGTCAAAATTGTTCCCGCCGCCGCAGATGTAGCACGGAGCTGGCACGGTGTATTGCGCCAGGCGGTACGAATCCATCTCCAGAATGCCGTTCGCTCGCATTTCGTCGTTTCCCGTTGGTGGCTGCGCTCGACCTCGACGCTCGGCCGCATCCCGATTGCTTGGTTGACCCCAAAACCACTACGCGCATTCGCCTCGCTGTTTCAGTTTCTCCACTACCGCTATACGAGCGCCTCCTCCGGCTCCTTGGTCGATTCCACGTCGTCGGTCACCAGGTCGCAGAATCCAACCGCGCAGCGGAAACCGATGTTGTGTTTACGGGCGAGTGGGCTCTCGCCGCTTTGAAACTGGCAAGTGCACTGCGTTTCGAAATAGGTGTCGAAGGCGCCGCCGCGAAGGCTCTTCATCGGCATCGCCGTTTCGACCTTGAGCGCCGGCGGATCCCACGCGCCATAGCTGCTGCTCGTCCACTCCCACACGTTGCCGATGAGCTGATGGATTCCGTTAACGCTGGCGCTGGCCGGAGTGGCCGTCACGGGAACCGTGTCGAGCGCCCCACCGCCCGCATCTTGCCACAGGCGGACGTTCCCCCGGTTCATCGCGTCCCCCCATGGGTACTTGCGCTGGATCATGTGCCCCCCTTCCGCCGGAACGGGCCAACTGCCAGCCTTTACCCATTCCGGATCGGTGGGCAAGCGTTTTCCGGCCCAGCGGGCGTAGGCTGCCGCTTCGTACCAGCAGACGCCGGTGACCGGGTGGTCGTGCTTCGCGGCAGGGTATTCTCCGTTCTGCCAGAAGCGGGGCCCCGGCTGGCCGGTCTTGTCGACAAAGCCGAGCACGGCGGGCCAGATGGCTTCATCCCACAGGGGCATTTGTTCGTAGCCGCCATCGTCGACGAACTGTTGGTATTGGGCGTTCGTTACGGGGTAGCGATCGAGCAGATAGCCGTCGACATGCACCAGCCGTTCGCCGCTCGACTTTTGATTGTCTGGCAGTTCGTCGTAACGAAACGTGCGCATGGCGACGGGCCCCTGCGGAACCACCGCCATCGCGTCGTCGAGATGCTTCTGAGCCAGCTCGCGCACTTCGCTGTCGAGCGTGGCAGCGATTTGGGGGCGAAGCAGCAAGGCGTAACGCCCCTGTTGAATCAGCCGCTCGGCAAGATCTTCGGTGTCGTCCGCCTGACGACGCTTCGAACGATCACGCTCCACGGGCCGATCGGCGGCGCTGGCTGGGGCGGAAGCGTGTTCCGAGGGCTTCGGCCGCAGCAGGCTGCCACGCTGAGCGGCGAGAAAACAGAGTCCGGCAAAAGCGCCGCCGGCGCCGAGGACGAAATGGTCGGTCGCCCAACCCGCAGCCAGCGAAGCGGGGACTGCGGCTCCGACGGCTGACGTCGTCAGGGAAGGAATTTGGATTCGCATATCGAGCCTGCTGCTGCTCCTGCTGGGTGCTGGTCGGCTGGCTCTTCGTGCGCCGGAGCCGAATGCTCCTCGGGCCTATTTCTTCTTCCGACGCTGAGCCATGTCTTTCTGCAAACGGGCAAATTGTGCGGCGACCGAGTTCATCACCGGGTCGTCTCCGGCGGCGTCGCTGGCGTCGAGTTCCGCTTCGAGCGGCGTCGCCGGAGAAGCTGGGCCGCCGGAACGGGCCAGCACTTCGGCCTGCTGCTCGATGAGCCGCCGCAGTTGCCGCAGCTCGTTCGACATTTCGCTGCGCACCTCGGCCAGCTCGCGACGCTGGGCGTCGACCAGGTCTTGAAGCTCGGCTGCTCGGCCGCGAACAAGTTCCAATTCGCTTTCCAGTTCGACTCGCTCCTGCAGCCAGGCCGCGCGAGCTTCGCCGCCGGAATCGCCCTGCGCCGCATTGCTCGCCTCGGCGGCCGACTCCGCGGCGCGTTGCAGCGCGTTGGTCAACTCGCTTTGCGCTTCGCCGAGCTGCGTGCGGAGATCCTTAATTTCGGCGAGCCATGTGGGCCGAACTTCCGCTGCTCCGTCGTCGCGGGCGACCACCTGGCCGGCTTGTTGTTTGTATTGATCGAGTTGCTGCCGCAGCTCCCGCAGCTCGCCGAGCGCCAGGTCGAGCTGCGTCTCTTGCCGCTCCAGATGCGAGCTGAGCCGTTCGGACAACGCTCGCTGCTCTTCCAACTGCCGGCTGCGTTCGGCGAGCTGTTCGTGCGCCTGCTCAAGCTCGTCGGCTTTGTGCTCGATCTCCAGCCGCAGATAGTCGAGATCGTGCAGCAGCTTGTCGACGAATTGTTCGAGCGCCGTGCACTCGTTGCGAAATTCAGCAGCAGTCTCCTGGACTGGCAACCAGGCAGCCGGCGCAGCAACGACACTCATGGCGAATACCAATGTGCTTGAGGGATGAGCAGTCTTCGCCGCCACGCCCAGACAGGCGCTGCGACGAGTATTTTTTCAGTTGATAAGTCGGGCCGAACGGCCGTTGTGCCAAGGCGCAAGAGGAGTATTACCTTGGCAGGGAAACTCTAGGTCATCCAGGCGCGAGGTGCAAATAACGCTGCCTGAGCACCGCGTTCGACGCGGAAATAGGCCCCGCTGGAGTTGTATGGCCCCTTGCGAAGCGGGAAGATTTTGTCAAGCTTTAGCGATTGTAGGGGTTGTTCCGTCAGCTTTGTTCGCTTTTGTCCCTCGAGGTACGCACCATGTTTACGCGCTCGCTCTGCATCGTTGGTGTCTTCTTTGCTCTTGTCTTCGCCGCGAATACCTCCTGGGCGAAAGGCGATCCGGGTTGTGCCACGCCGGTTGTGACCTGTGCTCCGAAGTGCTGCCCGCCCTGCATCGACTACCGTCATCACAAGGGTTGCAAGTGCTTTGACCCCTGCAAGACGAAGCAGATCATCCTGCAAGTGAAGGATCCTTGCACCTGCTGCCTGGTCGAAGTGCCGGTGTGCGTCCCCTGCTGCTGCGAAGGCGAGCCGAAGGTTTGCTGCTACAAGGGCTTCTTGAAGCGCGACGTCGTCGAGTACTCGTGGTGCTGCGGTTTCTACCTGAAGGTAGTGTTCGATCGTCGCGGCGACGTGACGGTTCACTACTACGGCCTGTAAGCGCCGCGTCTGGCAATCTGGCCATCGATTGCGTGCAGTCCTGACCGCGTGCATTTTCTTGATGCCGCGGTAAGATATGCGTCGCTCGGCGCACCAAGGGCGACCGGGCGAGGCGGGGGCCATGTCACGCAAAAAGAAACAGCAGCCCAAATCTTCGTCGCGGCGGCTGCGCGCAGCCGGCGAAGATCGGGGTAGTCTTGCTCTTACCGTTGCTTGGATGCTTACGGCGATTGCGGCTGCGGTCGCAACCGCCGTGTCGCTGGTAGCGGAGCTGCTCCTCTGGCAGTTTCCGCCGGAAACGGGCGGCGCTCAGCCGTTCGCGTTTGTGCCCGGCTTGTTCTTGCTGGTCGCCACGGTGACCGGCCTTCTCTGTCTGACGCTGACGCCGGTGGTCATTCGGGTGCGCCGCGATCCTCCACCGCGGTCAATCACCCTGTTTGCCGTCATCGCGGGCGCGCTGCCACTGGTGATCGTCGCCTGGCAAACGCTGTTCAACTCCCCCGCTTGAGAACGGGCTGCCGGCGTGAACAAAGTCGACTATCTTCGCCAGACTCATCACGAGTTTCTCGCCGCAGCCGACGAAGCGCTCGCCAATCCCAAGCTGCAGGTCATTCTCGGCCGACTGGGCGACACGCTGGGCCAGCGCAATCGGGAAGCCTGGGCCCAGTTGCCGGGTTCGGACCAGGTTCGCGAGCAGGCTCGCGCCATCAAGGAAGCGACGCTGGCCGAACTCGACAAGCATTTGGAAACGCTCGAAACGAGCGTTCAGCGGCTTGGCGGGCATGTCTACTGGGCGGAAGATGCTGCGGCAGCCTGTCGCTACGTGGCCGAAATCGTCCGCAGTCAGGGCGACAAGCGGGTCGTCAAATCGAAGTCGATGACCAGCGAGGAGATCCACCTCAACGATGCGCTGGAAAAGGCGGGCGCCGAAGTCGTCGAGACCGACCTGGGGGAATACAT
>Ga0182737_1003783_pt1 | contig 10792 bp, 9 predicted proteins | sample eDN5th30CBELigOP_FD_128878 | JGI IMG/M metagenome (GOLD analysis project Ga0182737, IMG submission 128878) | Enriched Organic Plus compost microbial communities from Emeryville, California, USA - eDNA 5th pass 30_C BE-Lig OP (version 2) (version 2) ... | reverse complement strand
CTCTGTGCCCCGATCGACTTGCGGCGCTCGCGCGGCTGGACCCGGCGCGGGTCACGGTTGTGAGCCAGGTCGAGCAGACCTTCCGCGGCGGACTCGCCGACCGTCGCGGCGAGCCGGACCCGGCTGGTGCGGGCCACGTCTCCCACGGTGAGGATCCCCATGTCGTTGAGCTTGGCGGTGGTGACCTTGCCGACTCCCCATAGCGCCTCGATCGGTAGGGGGTGGAGGAATGCCTCTTCCCGGTCGGGCGCGACGACGAGCAGGCCATCCGGCTTGCACGCGCCGCTCGCGACCTTGGCGAGGAACTTGGTCCGGGCGACCCCGACGGAGATCGGGAGCCCCACCTCTTCGAGCACGCGGCGCCTGAGCGTGGCGGCGATCTCGGGCGGGGTTCCCGAGATGTGCTCCATCCCGCCCACCTCGAGGAACGCCTCGTCGATGGAGAGGCCCTCGACCACGGGGGCGGTGTCGTTGAAGATCTCGTAGACCGCCTTCGACGCCTTCGAGTACGCCTCCATCCGGGGTGGCACGACCACCGCCTCGGGGCAGATGCGGCGTGCCGCGGCCCCGTTCAGCGTGGTGTAGACGCCTCTCGCCTTGGCCTCGTAGCTGCAGGCCAGCACCACGCCGGTGCCGACGATGACGGGGCGACCCCGCAGGCTCGGATCGTCCCGTTGCTCGACCGACGCGTAGAACGCGTCGAGATCGGCGTGCAAGATGGAGGCGGCGGTCACGAACTCATGTTCGCACGTGGGTCAGTCGCCAATACCGCTACCGGCGCGCCTACGATTGGTTTCGAGGAGGGGCTGCCGCGCGGCGACCACTCGCCCAAACCGGCCTTTTATGAATACTTGACGCGCGTCAGTAAACTTGGGGCACGTTCCGAGTCACCGAGGGACCGTCGCGGCGGTCGAAGAGGAGGAAGGGGAGCAGGATGAAGTCAGCCAGGAGAATGCTTTCGATCGCGTTGGCGGTGGTCGCGGGCGCGGCCGTCGTCCCGGCCTCGCAGGCCGGTGCCGAGCTCGTCCCCGACGGATACAACCCGAAGGGGCTGCCGACCGCCGGCTGCTTCTGGACGGGTCCCTTCACCGCCGCGAACGACCTGACCAACCTCGCCTTCCCCGGGACCGAGATCACATACTGGGGCGCCAAGTTCCGCACCCCTCCCGGCTCGTTCATCCGGCTCCGCGGCAAGTACCCGCACGCCCGCTACTCCTCGCTCAACGCCTACGAGTCGAGCGGGGGAGTGCCGACCGGATCGATCTCGGATCGCCAGATCCGCCCGGACAAGGGGTCGGTCAACACCAGCGTCCCGGGACGGAACCGGAAGGCGAAGAAGCGCTCCTGGACCGTCCGCGTGATCGGCGCGCCGTGGCCGGCCGATCCCGCCCGGAACACCCTCTACGCCGCCCCCTCCGACGATGCCTACCAGGACATCCTCTACCGGGTCTACGTGCCGGACCGGGGCAGGAACCTCGCGGGCGGCACCGGGATCCCGAAGCCCGAGCTCGTGCTGGCGGACGGGACCGTGCTCCGCGGCAAGGCGCTGTGCGCCGCCGTGAACTCGAACCATGACTACTCGTCGACGGCGCTCGGGGAGGGTCTCTACAAGTCGCTGGTCAACTGGCCGGGCAAGGATCCGCTGACCAACCCGGCGAGCCCCCGGTTCGGGTTCGTCAAGTTCTTCAACCTCTCGCTCTCCCTCGCCCGGTACAAGACCGACGAGGAGTTCGCCGCCGCCTGGGAGGCGAACCCGGTCGAGCAGGGAACGCTCTACGCGAACGAGGACGCGAGGTACATGACCGGGGCGGCCAGCTTCCGCTTCGGGCCGGTGCTCGTGATCAAGGGAAGCATGCCGACCACGCCGAGGACCTTCGACGGACGCAAGAAGGTGAAGCGGGGACAGATGGCCGAGTGGGACATGTGCACGCTCGAGTCGCTCGTCACGACCAAGACCCACCGCTGCCTCTTCGACGAGCAGGTTCCGGTCAAGGGCAAGAAACGTCGGTACACGATCGTGGTGGCCAAGGCCGAGAACCGCCCCTGGAACGCGAAGCGGAAGTGCGGCTTCGCGTGGCTTCCGGCGGACCCGGACGGTGACGGTGTGGGACGCACCGACGCGGCCCTGCTCCTCACCCGAAACGTGATCCCGAGCCCGGGCTTCAAGCACTCGATCCAGCGGGTGAGCTCGCCGTTCGACGCCGCCAAGGTGATGGGCCGCTTCTACCCGCGCGGCACCTACACGAGCAAGGCCGCGTTCCAGAAGCTCGGCTGCCCGGGGAACGGCAAGTGAGCGCCGCCGAGGGTGCCGCGGCGGGGAACGCCGCGGAGGCCCCGCCCAACCTGCTGCTGATCATCACCGACCAGCAGCGCTACCCCATGCACTGGCCCGAGGACCGGGAGTGGCTCGACGAGCTGATGCCCGCCGATGCCGAGCTGGCTCGGACCGGGGTCACCTTCGAGCAGACGTGCATCGCCTCCTGCATGTGCTCGCCGAGCCGTGCGTCGCTCTTCACCGGGCGCTGGCCCGCCGAGCACGGGGTCGACCTGACCCTGACCCGGGGTGGGGCGGAGCTCGACCGGGCCCACAGCAAGCACGCGCTCAGGAAGGGCGTGGATGCCGTCAGGGCGGGCGAGATCTCGGCCGTCGAGATGTTGACCAACACCGTCAAGGGGGCGCTCCGCCGGCCCAACGGCGGAACGGACGAGCGCGAGCTCGACCCCGGCATGGAGAACCTCCCCAGCGTCCTGAGGCGGGCGGGCTACAAGACCGTGCTCAAGGGCAAGTGGCACCTCACCCAGCCGCTCGGGGACGATTGGTCGCAGGTCGACGCCGACCGTCTCGCAGACGAGTACGGCTTCGAGGGCTGGGTCCCCCCGGATGCGGGCGAGAACATCGAGCCGACCCACTTCGGCGGGGGCAAGGGCTCGGGCAAGAGCAAGGAGGGCTACGACGAGGACTTCACCCGTCAGGTCGAGCAGTTCCTCGCCGACCCGCCGCCGGAGCCGTGGGCCCTGGTCTTCTCGCTGGTCAACCCGCACGACGTGCTCGGGTACCCCTCGTCCTTCGAGGAGGGCGGGTACTCCGCGGACGAGTGGGCGGACCTGGACGCGGTCCAACTGCCACCCACGGCCAACGAGACGCTGGTCAACAAGCCCCGCGCACACGCCCTGTTGAAGATCGGGCAGCTCGGATTCCTCGGTCCGATCGAGGGTGACCAGCGGCTCGAGTATTGCCGCTTCTACGCGCACCTCCACCGCCTGGCCGACGCGAAGATCGGGCGGGTCCTGGACGCGCTCGGCGACCCGGACGACCCCGGGTCGCTGCGCTCGAAGACGGTCATCTTCCGTACGTCCGACCACGGCGATCTCGGGATGTCACACGGCGGACTCCGCCAGAAGATGTTCAACGCGTACGAGGAGACGGTGAACGTCCCCCTGATCGTGTCGAACCCGAAGCTGTTCCCCGAGCCCCGACGGACGTCCGCGCCCGCCTCGCTCTGCGACGTCCTGCCGACCATGGCGGAGATCGCCGGGGTCGACACCGACGGGCTCGAGCTCCGTGGCCGGAGCCTGATGCCGGTCCTGAGGGGCGAGGCCGAGTCGGTGCAGGAGGGGACCCTCTTCACCTACGACGACCACCAGTCCGGCACCGCCTACCGCGACGTCACCCCGGGCGCCAACCGGATCCGCGCCTATCGCACCCCCCGCGCTACCTACGCCGTGTACCTGAACCCGCACGGCGGCCCGCCCGAGTTCGAGCTCTACGACCGCTCGCGCGACCCGGACCAGGTCCAGAACCTGGTCGATCGCGACACGGGCCGGGCCCTGAACCGACGCGACCGCGACCTGCTGATCGAGATGCGCGAGGGCCTCAAGGCCGAGATGCGTCGCTGCCGGGTGCCCGCCCTGCCCGCATCGATTGACAGAATGCCGGCATGAAACCCCGTCGCACGGCAGTGTTGATCTCGCTCGTACTCGCCCTGGCGGGGGTCGTCTCGGTCCCGGCGACCGCCAAGGCCCCCAAGAAGACGGCGCTGTTCAACCTGACCCACACGCCCCAGGTGAAGCCGAAGAGGTACTTCCTAACGGCCAACTCCGGTCCCTACGTCAAGAAGATCAGGTGGAGGAACTGGGGCGGAAGGAGGACCGTCGGCCGCGGCCGCTTCATCAGCGACTGCGCCTCCTGCGGACCGAAGGAGAACAAGCCGGCGAAGCTCGTGCTCTGGAAGAAGGTCGACTGCAAGGAGTTCGGGGTCTTCACCTACAGGTACGGGCGGCTCCGCGTGATCGACCCGGACCGGAACCGCTTCACCGACATCGCCGTGCAGTGCCCGCCCAAGGGGTCCACGTCCGACTGATCTCCGCCGGGCGACGATGACGGAGAGTCGTATGCGCTTCGAGCGGTTCGTCGCCATCGGCGACAGCCAAACGGAGGGCGTCGGAGACCCGACCGGGCCCGGCGGGGCCGAACGCGGCTGGGCGGACCGGTTCGCCCAGCGCCTGGCCCGGGCGCAGGGCGGCCTGCTCTACGCGAACCTGGCGGTGCGCGGCAAGGTCCTCGCGCAGATCGACGAGGACCAGATGGAGCCGGCGCTGGCGATGGAGCCCGACCTGATCAGCCTGATCGGTGGGCTGAACGACGTGATCCGCCCGCGATGCGACGTCGATCTCGTCCTGGCGCGGATGGACCACATGCAGGAGCGCCTGGCGAAGACGGGGGCGACCCTGATCACGATCACCTACCCGGACCCCGCCCTGATGATGCCGGTGGGAAGGCTGCTCTCGGAGACCGTTGCCGAGTTCAACCGCGGACTGAGGCGGATCGCCGAGCGGCACGGCACGCTGCTGCTCGACGTGGCCGGAACGACGGAGGTTGCCGATCCCGACCACTGGTGCCCGGATCGCCTCCACCTCAACTCGGCCGGACATCAGGTCCTGGCCGACGGCATGTACACGCTGATCGAACCGTCGCCGGACGGAGTCTCCTGGCTGGGCGACGCGCCCGCCGCGCGGGTGCCGGGCCTGCGGGAACGCGCGGTCGCGGAGGTCCGTTGGGTCGGCGCCTTTCTCGCTCCCTGGGTCTACCGGCGGATCGCGGGGAAGTCTTCGGGGGACGGCCGCTCCGCCAAGCGGCCGGAGCTCGCCCCGGTCGAGGTCTGACCGCGCGTCCCGGACACCGGGGTCAATCCTTCCGCGGACGGTGGTCGCGGGACGAGGCACCCGCGGCGAGGACGCCCGCCCACGCGGCCTCGCCCATCTGTTCGGCGTAGGCCGTCGGGTCCTTCCGCAGGCGGCCTCCCAGCCAGAGCTTCGCCAGCTCCTGCGTGGGGGCGAAGACCAGCGCGTGGAGGACGTTGAAGGAGACCGGCGGCATCGCTCCCGCCTCCACGGATTCCTCCATCCAGCGCTTCGACTCGCCGAAGTAGGCGGCATTGGATTCGGTGAGGCGATCGCGCCCCGGCCCGGCCATCACCGCGTTGCGGTGCCTGGCGACCAGCTTCGCGCGCTCCGGGTCCTCCTCGGTCCAGGAGAGGTGCAGGCGGACCAATTGCTTCACGCAGCCTTCCGGGTCTCCGGGATGGGCCCGGTACAGCTCGATGGTGCGCCGTTGATAGTCCTCGAGGGCCGAGATCACCTCGTCGACCGGGACGGTGTTTTCCGCTTCGTGGTCCGACACACCGGGAGTATTGCGCGATGAGCATATGAGCAGTTCCAGACTTTTTGCTCACAAAACCGCAACATTGTCCCGGGCTCCTGTTCCAACTCCTGAAGGCACCGACCTGGACCAACCGAATCGCCAGCGATCGGGCCTCGAAACGAACAGATGGAGGTACACATGCAACACCGAGAACGACGTAGAAGGATCACTCCTTCGCTGGTGATCTCGATCGTGGCTCTCGTCGCCGCGGTCTCGGGCACCGCGGTCGCCGCCCAGATCAACGGCAACCAGCTCAAGCCGAAGAGCGTCGGCGGCGGCAAGCTCAAGCAGTTCACCGGTGGGCTGATCAAGTCGAAGACCATCCACGGCTCGAAGCTCAAGCAGTTCACCGGCGGGCTGATCAAGCCCGAGTCCGTGCCCGCCGGCAAGATCGTGCCGGACTCGCTCGGCTCGCGGCAGATCGACGAATCCAAGCTCGGCACCGTCCCCAGCGCCGACCGGCTCGCCGGGGCATTCAGCGCGCGGCTGGCCTTCGGCGAGACCGCGGAACTGGCCGAGTCCGGTCCGTTCAAGCTGACCGCGCAGTGCGTCCAGAACGGCACCACCTCGGACGGCACCGAGGGCAGGGACTTCGTCCGGCTGCTCATCTCGAGCACGGAGGCGGGCGCGGTGTTCACCAGCGGGGTGGACTCCCTGAGCGGGAACGCGGCCGACCAGTTCCTCGGCCCCGACACCCCCGAGGCCGACCGAGTGGTGGACGAGATCTACGTCCAGAACGGGAACGCCAACTTTAAGACCGGCGGCTCGTTCTCGGCGATGGCGCCGAGCGGCAAGGGCATCGGCACCGCCGATGGCACCACCTCGGCCGCGATCAACCAGTTCGGGACGGGGTGCGCCGTCCAGGGCACCGCGATCGCGAACGGCTGACGGCTCCGTCTCGTCCGGCGACGCCGGGGCCATGGCGGCCCCGGCGCTGCCCGCCGTCTACCTCAGGCGGCCCCGTCCCCGCGCTCGACCAGGATGCGACGGATGTGCTCCTGGTCCAGGTCGGCCTCCTCGGTGGTCACGATGAAGTCCTCGAGAACCTCGACGAAGCGGCCCGGGTCGTCGTTGAACGGGAAGTGGCCGGCCCCGGGGAAGATCTCCAGGCGGCTCCCGGGCATCAGTTCGTGGGCGAGCTCGGCGTGGGAGACCGGGATGATGCGGTCGCGGTCGCCCCAGACGATCAGGGACGGGATGTCCCGCGTCAGGTAGAGGCGGTCGGCCGCGGAGACGCGCTGTCCGCCGGGATCGATGACCGAGCGCACGGTGTGGACGAAGGCGCGGCGGGCGTCGGCCTCGGTGAGCGAGGCGAACCCCTCGGCCACGCCCTCGACGTCGGCGCTGCCGCGGATGCCGAGCCCGGAGAGGAAGCTCCTCAGCTTCATGCCCGTGTCCTGGAGCGTCGGGGTGAACAGGACCGGAAGCACGTACTCGGCGCCCGGCAGCGTGGCCGCGCGCAGGGCCACGTTCACCTCACGGCCGATCCCGCCGGTGTCGACGAGGGCCAGCCGCGAGACGCGGTCGGGGAACTGGTAGGCGAACTGCATCGCGATGCCGCCCCCGAGGGAATGCCCCACGACGGTCACCTTGGGCACGTCGAGGGCCACGAGCAGGTCTCGCATCCCGCTGGCGTAGGCGCCCAGCGAGTAGTCGCCCTGGGGCTTGGAGGACCGTCCGTGGCCGAGCAGGTCCGGGGCGATGACCGTGTGCCGCTCGGCCAGCCTCGGCATCACCGCCTTCCAGGTGCGGGAGCTGGAGGTGATCCCGTGCACGAGCAGGATCGCGGGGCCGCTGCCCATCCGGTGATAGGTGACCGGCTGGCCGTGGATCTCGATGGTCTGGCGTATCGCCACGATGAAGATGGTGTCAGGGATGCCGGGAGGGCCGGGTGAGACTCGACACAGTGACCCTGGTCCGCCGCTTGGCCGGACGCAGGCGCTGATCGCCGGGATAGCTAGCCACGACCATCCTCGGCGCCGTGCGTCGAGGGACTCGAAGCGTGAGCCTGCCGACCCCGGACCTGATCGGGACGAGGCGGGAGAGTCGCCTGCCGTTCGCGAGCCTCACGCCCACGTCCACGCCGAAGGAGGCCTTCGGGCTCACCCCGACCTTCACCCTCAGGACCGGCCGCTTCCAACGCACCCGCCTGATTCTCAGCCCGCTCCGGCGGCGCTTTACGGCGACGGACTCGCGCGGTCCCACCGCGGTCGGGCGGCCGGAGTCCGGTCGGTCCGGCTCCTCCGGGTCCGGATCGGGCTGGTCCGGGGCCCGGGCGAGGTCGGCAAGGTGGTCGTGGAGCAGGGTGCCGACGGGTGCGAGGGGCGTGCCGTCCAGGTCGGAGATCAGGGCGAAGTTCCCGCAACCCAGCTCGGGCAGGGCCCACCAGGCCCAGCCGAGATACCCGATCGAACGCTCGTCGGCCCAGTTCAGGTAGCGCTCGACGTGGTCGGGCGCCCCGCAGTCGTTCTGCCCGACCTCGGCGGTGAGCACCGGGACCCGCTCGGCGAGCGGCGCGATCTCGTGGTCCCAGCAGGCCACCGTGCGGCAGCGCTGCCCCGGGTAGTTGTGGAACCCGGCGATCAACTGCCCGTCGGTCGGGGCGTGGTCGCTCCACCCCCGCAGGTCGTTGGCGTAGTCGATGCCGGAGAGCACGATCGGCTGGCCCGCCCCGACGGAGCGGACGGCGTCGACGAGCGTCGATAGCCCGGTCGCCTCGTACCAGGACGATCCGCTCGATGGCGCGGTGTCGATCTCGGCGGGCACCTGGCAGCCGCCGCCGGCCCAGCACGCCCAGCTCAGCTCGAACACGTTCGTGCCGTCCGGGTTCCAGCGGGAGTGCGGCTCGTTGAAGAGGTCGAAGATCACGGAGCGGTTTTCCCGGAAGCGCTGTGCCACCGACCGCCAGAACGCGGGGCTCCGTCCATCGGGCATCGGCCTCAGCCCGTCCGCCACGAGGCCCTCGTGCCCCGTCCAGTGGAGGTCCAGGATGGCGACCATGCCGGCGGCGCCGAGCGCCTCGGTGAACGCCTCGACGGAGTCTCGGTAACCGGCCGCGGTGAGCTCCCCGCCGGGGAGCCCGTCCTCGCCGAGCCAGCAGTCCTGGTTCAGCGGCAGCCGCACGGCGTTGATCTTCCAGGACGCCATCGCGGAGACCGTCGAGGCGACCTCCTCGGGCGCGGTGCCGTCGGCGCCGTACCCCCAGCCCTGCTGGCAGGCGTACTCGAAGCCCGGGAAGTTGACGCCGCGCGGGACGAACCGCTTCGACGTGGCCGCGTCGACGATCACGTTGCCGTGCACGATCGGCTGCGGGGCGGCGGCCGACGCCGCCCCGGGCAGGACGAGCGCGGCGGATACCGCTCCCAGCAACAGGGTCTTCCATCGGGTCCCCACGGTATGGAGCTTATCCCGGTGCCGATGCGCGTCTGCCTGGCCCGGGTATCCTTCGTCCTCGATGAAGTCTCGCGGGAATCCGGATGGACGACGACCCCGGCTCTAGTACCAGGCGCACCCTGACGCGGTCGCAGGGGGCGCTGACTCGATGATCGAGCTACTGCTCGTGCTCGTATCCGTGGCGCTGGTCGTGGCCTGCGGGCTCTTCGTCGCCGCGGAGTTCTCCTTCGTGACCGTCGATCGGTCGACCGTGGACCGTGACGCCGAGGCGGGCAGCCGGCGCGCCAAGGGCGTGCGGGCGGCGCTCAAGGCGCTCTCGACCCAGCTCTCGGCGGCCCAGGTCGGCATCACCGTCACCAACCTGATCATCGGCTTCCTCGCCCAGCCATCCGTCGCGACCCTGATCGAGGGGCCGCTCGAATCCCTCGGAGTCTCCGAGGGGGCGGTCCCCGGGGTGGCGCTCGCGGTGGCATTCGTGCTCGCCAACGGGGTGACGATGATCTTCGGCGAGCTGGTGCCGAAGAACCTCGCGATCGCACGGCCCCTGGCGACGGCCAAGAACGTGCAGGGCTTCCAGCGCGGGTTCGCCAAGCTGGTGGGACCGCTCGTGAGGGGCACGAACGGGATCGCGAACTGGATCCTGCGCCGCATCGGGATCGAGCCGCAGGAGGAGCTCGCATCGGCCCGTTCGCCGGAGGAGCTGACCTCGCTGGTCCGCCGCTCCGCCCAGCAGGGGACGCTCGAGGAGCCGACCGCCGAGCTGCTCGAGAAGTCACTCGAGTTCGGCGAGCTCAGGGCCGACGACGTGATGACGCCGCGCGTCAAGGTGCAGACGCTCTCGCCGGACCAGCCCGTCCTGGACGTGATCGCCGCCGCGAAGTCGGGCGGCAGGTCGCGCTTTCCCGTGATCAGAGAGGGGTCCGAGATGGTCGAAGGGATCGTCCACCTCAAGCGCGCGGTCGCGGTGCCCTACGAGGAGCGCGGAGAGGTGCCGATCCGCGACATCATGGCCGAGGCGGTGCTCGTGCCCTCGACCATCGAGCTGGACCCGCTCCTGGCGGAGCTGAGGAAGGTCGGCCTGCAGATCGCCGTGGTGGTCGACGAGTTCGGCAGCTTCGACGGGATCGTCACCCTGGAGGACCTGATCGAGGAGATCGTCGGCGAGGTGCGCGACGAGCACGACCGGCAGGAGGACGCGATCCGGGAGATCGGCAACGGGATCTGGGGGATCTCCGGGCTGCTCCGGCCCGACGAGCTCGAGGACCAGATCGGCGTCCTGCTGCCCGAGGACGAGGACTACGAGACCGTCGCCGGCCTGATCGGCTTCGAGCTCGGGAGGGTGCCGGGGCGCGGGGACTCGGTCCGCGTCCGGGCGACCGGCCCCGAGAAGGAGCCTCTCCACGCCGACCTCACCGTGCTCCGGATGGACGGGCTGCGGGTCGATCGGGTCCGGCTCGAGGTGTCGCCGGTGCCGCCCGAGGAAGGGGAGGGCAAGTGAGCACCGGGCTCGCGCTGGCCATCTCGCTCCTCTTGTTGGCGGGAAATGCCTTCTTCGTGGGGGCCGAGTTCGCCCTGATCTCGGCCCGGCGCTCCGTGATCGAGCCGCGGGCCGAGGAGGGCGGCCGGATCGCGCGGGTCACCCTGCGGGCGATGGAGAACGTCTCGCTGATGATGGCCGGTGCCCAACTCGGCATCACT
>Ga0182737_1003782_pt1 | contig 10793 bp, 9 predicted proteins | sample eDN5th30CBELigOP_FD_128878 | JGI IMG/M metagenome (GOLD analysis project Ga0182737, IMG submission 128878) | Enriched Organic Plus compost microbial communities from Emeryville, California, USA - eDNA 5th pass 30_C BE-Lig OP (version 2) (version 2) ... | reverse complement strand
TCCGACCGCTCATCATCGAGGCCGAGAAGCTCGGCATCGACATCGACCAGCTCGCGGGCCTGCTCCGCGCAGAGAGGATCGACTCATGACCCCCACCGTCGTCCGCGTCGACGGCCTGACGAAGCGCTACGGCTCGTTCACGGCGCTCGACCGTGTGACCTTCGATCTGGAGGAGAACCGCATCTACGGCCTGCTCGGCCGCAACGGTGCGGGCAAGACCACGATCATGCAGCTGCTCACCGGGCAGCTGTTCCCGAGTGACGGCGAGATCGAGGTGTTCGGCCGCACGCCGGCTGAACACGCCGACGTGCTGCGCCGGATGTGCTTCATCGCCGAGTCGCAGCGCTACCCGGAGGACTTCACGGCCGCGCACGTGCTCAAGGCTGCACCCTGGTTCTTCGAGAACTGGGACGCCGCGTTCGCCGAACGGCTCGTCGCTGACTTCCGCCTCCCGCTCAAACGCCGGATCAAGAAGCTCTCGCGCGGTCAGCTCTCCGCGGTCGGAGTCATCGTCGGCCTCGCGAGCCGGGCCCCGCTCACGTTCTTCGATGAGCCGTACCTCGGGCTCGACGCCGTCGCCCGGCACATCTTCTACGACCGGCTGCTGGAGGACTACGCCGAGCACCCTCGGACCGTGGTGCTCTCCACGCACCTCATCGACGAGGTCGCGAACCTCCTCGAACACGTGATCCTCATCGACCAGGGCCGCATCCTGCTCGACCGTGACGCCGAGGAGGTGCGTGGCACCGCGAGCACCGTCGCCGGTCCCCGAGCGACCGTCGAGCAGTTCGTCGCCGATCGTCCGGTGATCGGGCGTGAAGCTCTCGGCGGGCTCGCATCCGTCACGATCGACGGCCGTCTCGACCAGGCCGATCGCGTCCGGGCCGCCGAGCTCGGCCTCGAGCTCGCGCCCGTGTCGCTGCAACAACTCATCGTCCACCTCACCGGCACCGACCTCGCCGGATCGACCGAACAGGAGGCCGCAGCATGACCGCCGTCGTCAACGCACCCATCGCGCAGTCCACCTCACGGGTGCGCCCGAACGAGATCTGGCGCATCGTGCGGCTGCACGCCGTCAACCCGTCGGTCTTCTTCGGGGTGCCGTGGATCATCCTCGGCGCCGCGTGGATCGTGTCGATCGTGATCGCGATGATCATCGGCGGCGCCGGCGCGCCCGAGGATGATATCCGTGAGGGCATGCGCTACAGCTGGGCGGTGCTCTCGCCCCAGTGGTACCTGATCGTCGTCGGGGTGCAGGCCGTCGCGTACACCTTCTCGTTCGCGCTCGGGTTCGGAGCCACCCGACGCGACTTCTGGCTCGGCACCGCCGTCATGTTCGTGTTCGTCTCGATCGAGATGGCCGCCGCCATCGCGACCCTGGTCCAGCTCGAGCAGCTCACCGACGGCTGGGGCGTCGGTGCGAGCATGTTCGACTCGCTCTGGTACGGGCAGCAGGGTTGGCTCGTCGACTTCTACGCGACGTTCGCGCTGCAGCTGCTCGTGCTGTTCATCGGCGCCGCCATCACGACCGTCTACATGCGCTGGCGGATCCGCGGCATGCTCATCCTCACGCTCAGCGCTATCGTCCTGGTGCTCGGCCTCATCGCGCTCGCCACGTTCACCGAGTCGTGGCCGCAGATCTTCGGATGGCTCGGCAGCATCGGGATCGTCGGGATCTTCTCACTGATCCTGGGGCTCGCCGCGGTGTTCGCCCTGGCGGGGTTCCTCGTCATCAGGCGGGCGACGCCACGCTGAATCGGCGTCACACGGACTGACCCGGATCGGGCCCGCCTGATCCGGGTCAGCCGCGCGCCGCCTCGCCGATCCCGAGTACCGGCGCACTCGCCCGGCCCACCCCACCGGGCGAGTACCCGTACTCCTCCCGGAAGTATCGGGCGAAGCGCGACGGGTGGGCGAAGCCCCACCGCCGTCCGATCACGGCGACCGTCTCGCCGGTGCCGCTGACCAGATCTCGGTGGGCGCCGGCGAGGCGCGCACGCCGGAGGTAGACCGCCGGCGTCTCGCCGAGCGCACGGGCAAATGCATACTGCAGCCCGCGCGTCGACAGATGCACCGCGCGCGCGACGTCGTCGACGGTGATCGGCTGGTGGGCGTGCGCATCGATGAAGGCGGTGGCGCGGCGCACCGAGCCGTCGGCCGGACGGCGCTGTGTCGCCCGGTCGGCGGCGTCGAGGAAGCTCGTCCCGAAGGTCAGCAGCGTCATCTTCATGGCGTGCCGCCGGTACTCGGCTTCGACCAACGGCGACGGGTCCGACGCGAAGTCCGACAGCCCGGCGCTGACGTAGTCGAATGTCGAGATCCACGCCTGGCTCAGCGCTGACGTGATCGCCTCGGGGCGCAGCACCTCGAAGCGGAGTCGATCGTCGCCGGTGATCTGGCGGGCGAAGCGTTCGACGCGCGCCCGATCGAAGATCATCCCGCGGACCCGGGCCGCGCCCACCCACTCCGCGTCGATCCCCTCCGCGGGGGCGATCCAGGCGCGCGAGAGGTCGTGCTCGGTCTTTGCCGTGCGAACCAGGCCCCCGTCGGCCGTGACGTGGCACGCGAACAGCTGCTCCTCGGGCACCATCGCGGCTCGCACGTCGGCGGTCAGGCTGTGCTTGAGTGCGGTGAGCCCCGGCACGGTCGTCGACTCCCACGAGAACCGGAACCGCTCGGCGTCGACCCGGTTCACCCTCGCCGTCGGGACGAAGCTGTGCCACGTCTCTTCCAACGATGCGAGGTCGCGCCCCCGCACGCGTACGACATCCCCCATGCCTGCCTATTCTGCCGGAGGCTCAGGGGTCGCCACCGCCCGTCGTCATCGTGGAACTCGGCGATCGCGACGGCGGTGACCGACGAACCGTGCCGGCACGATCCGAGGGGTCGGCGAGGCGGCGCCGAGGCCGGGCCGTGGCCGCGCCGAGGCCGCGCCGTCATGGTCGCAGCTTGGCGTCCTGCCGGGGGACGAAGACCTGCTTGATGATGAGCAGGATCGACGCGGTGACCGGGATGGCGATGAGCGCGCCCAGCAGGCCCAGCAGCGTACCACCGACCAGCGCGCCGATCACGACGAGCGCGCCCGGAACCGAGATGGCGCGGCTCATGACCTTCGGGGTCAGCACGTATGCCTCGAGCTGCATGTAGAGCAGATAGACCGCCGCGAAGATGAGCGCGGGCAGCCACCCGGAGAAGAGGGCGAGGCTGGTCGCGACCGCCCAGTACAGGACCGAGCCAATGAGCGGGATGAGCGTGATGCCGAACGCCAGCACGGCCATGAGCATCGGGAACGGCAGCTGCAGCACGAGGTGCAGCACGAACGCGACGACGGCGTTGCAGAACGCCAGCGCGACCATGCCCATGAGGTAGCCGCCGACCGAGTCGGTGATCTGCTCGGTGATCGAGGTGAGTCGGGCGCGGCTGTACGCGGGCGCGAGCCGGGCGAACCCGGACTTGATGGCGGGAAGTGAAGCGAGGAAGTAGAGGCTGAGCACCAGGACGATCACGGCCGCGGAGACGCCGGAGACGAACGTCATGCCCGCCTGGAGTACCCCGCGGCCGATGGTCGCGATGTGGGTCGGCTGCGTGACGAAGGACGTGACCTGCTGCAGGAGCGTCGTGGCCTCACTGCCGAAGGTGTGGTCCAGCCACACATACAGGTCGGAGTGCTCGAAGTCGGTGACGAGCTTCGGCAGATCCTTCATGACCTGCGCGATCTGGGTGATCACCGCCGGGACGATGAGGAGCAGGACGCCGACCACGGCGATCGCGAAGGCGAGGTACACGATCAGGATGCCCCACGGACGGCTGAGCCCGCGGCGTTCGAGCCACCGCACGACGGGGTCGAGCCCGAGCGCGGCGAACAGCGCGAAGGCGACCGAGATGAGGACGGTCGAAAGATGCGTGAAGGCGACGCCGACCGCGATCGCGGCGAGGCCGCCCAGGGTGAGCGCGAAGCCGGTGACCAACGGGCGGTTGACCGAGGCCGCGAATCGTCGCGGCTCGCTCCCGGCGCCCGCGGGTCGGTCGGGCGCCGGTGTTCCGGTGGTCGGGTCGATGGTGTCGGATGTCTCGGCCAAGCCGCTCGTCTCGCTGGGGTGGGTGAGATCGGTCATGTGAGGTCTCCTTCAGGCTCGGTGCCCGTGCCCGTGCCCGTGCCCGTGCCCGTGCCGGTGCCGGTGCCGTGACGTGTGGCGGCACCCGTGCCTGTGCCGGCGCCGCGCCAGCCTTTGGCGACGGCCGTGGCGTCCCGACTCAGCCCGGCGCCGAGCACCATGCCGATCGCGATGGCCGTGAACGAGCCGAACGTCTGCAGGATGGTTCCCGTCGCACCCGCGGTGCCCGATGCGGCCTCGCTGAGCCCGATGAACCCCATCGCGCCGGGCACGAGCAGCCAGTACGCGCAGGTCAGCATCACGGCGCGTGGCGGTGCCGCCGAAAGTCGCGCGGCCAGACTCACCACCGGGATCACGATGAGGGCGCCGACCAGGCCGGAGAGTTCGGCTCCCGTCAGCAGATTGCCGAGCAGCTGCGCCGAGTAGGCGACGACCAGGGCGAACAGGATCCACGGGAACGAACGGCGTGGCGCGGCCGAGTAGAGGAAGTAACCGAACGCGACCAGGACGATGCCGGCCCAGGGCGCCCAGGCGCCGAGCTGCTCGGGGGGCGCGGTGGGTGCCGCGGGGGTGCCGCCGACGGTGAGGCCCGCGTACACGCCGAAGGCGAGCAGCCCGAGCCGTGCGATGCCGTACACGAGCCGGCTCGCGCCGGCCATGACCTGGCCCGACGTGAGCTCGACGGCGGCGACCGTGAGGGTGAGGCCCGGGAGGAACGACACGAGTGACGGCGCAACGAGCCGCAGGACGTCGTCGTGCACGATCGGCCTGACGGCGAGCGAGACGAGCAGGGTGACCGCGAAGGCCGTGAGTGCGGGGAGGATCAGCGAGAGCGTCTGGATGCGGTTCCCGACCTGGACGATGACGCCGACGACAAGTCCGAGCACGACGTAGACGGGCAGCGCGGTGACCGTCGGATTCAAGACGAGCCCGAAGCCGACCGTCAGCATCGCATAGCCGAGGACGGTGACCAGCGGTCCGAACCGCGACGGGCGCGAGCGGATCTCCGAGATCTGCGAGACCACGTCCTCCGGGTCCGGCCGGTCGCGGAACGCACGCCGCACGAGGTGCTCGACCGCGCCGGCCTGGTCGAGGCGCAGGGCGTCCTGTCGGGCCGGGAACAGTGCCGTCTGCGCAGGAGACGTGCTGGGGTCCTCGATGAGGATCACGGTCGGCAGCACGAAGACCCGCAGGTCGGGTCGGTCGTACCGCGCGGCGAGCCGATTGAGCAGCTCCTCGGCGTCGCTGGTCGCCTGTGACGACGCGAGGAGGCTGACGCCGATCTCGCCGAGCATCTGCGGCTCGCCGACCGCCTCGATCGCCGGTTCCGTGGCCGGCGTGCGCTGCCTGAATGCGGCCGTCGCGGAGCGCACGCGGTCAATGAGCCCGGGCATCCAGCCTCCCGCCGACCTCGCCGGCCGCGGGCGCGTACGGTTCGCCGGGGTCACTGGTCAGCAGATGGTGCTGGACCGCAATCCGGATGGCGTCCTCACGTGTCGAGCACCCGAGCTTGCGGTAGAGCGCCTTGAGCTGGGTCTTCACGGTGTTCGGCGAGACGTGGAACGTGGCCGCGATGGCCGCGGTCGTGGGTGCGGAGGGGAGCGCATTGAGGACGCGCAATTCGCCGGGCGTGAGCGTCGGCCGCGCGGCGAGCTCGAAGAAGGGCAGGCCCGCGGTCACGGCGTCGAATCGGTCTCGGACGTCGGCCGCGAGATGCACGCGGACCTGGTCGATGAGCTGTCGCGGCACCATCGCGAGCGCGCGGCGGGAGTTGCCGTTCATCGCGTGGTGGCCGATCCGGATGGCGTTCCGGTTGTCCAGCTCGCCCGTTCGCGCGACGTCGAGCCACGCCCGGAGCAGGGCGGCTTCGGCCTGGGTGCCCGGACCGAGTGCCGGTTCGGACGCGAGGCGGGTGAGTTCCTGCGCCGCGAAGTCGAGCCGGCACTCGTGGAGGGCGAGGCGAACGGCCGCGAGCCGGGTAAGCCGGCCGCGCCGGGGAGCCTCGTCGATGAGGCGCCATGCGCCGCGCGAATCACCCGTGCCCGCGAGGGCGTGGATGGAGCTTGAGAGGATGACGTCGGATGCGAATGCCCCGTGCTGTGGCGGATGCGACTCGTCCGCCAGGCGGACGGCCTCGAGCGCGTCGGCGGGGCGCTGCAGCGCGAGCAGCGCGCGCGTCCGGGCAAGCAGCGCGAACGGCCAGGTGACCTCCACGCTGTCGTACGGCTGGAGCGTCGCGATGAGGTCTTCGGCGTCGGGGCTCATGCGCTCGACGGCGATGAGGGCGCGCGCGGTGTGCTCGGTCGACTGGGCCGACGCACGGTGTGCCTCGCCCACCGGAGGATGGCCTTCGAGTTCGGTGAGGGCGGCCGCGGCCTGTTCCAGCGAGCCGCGCATTGCGTGTGCCAGCGCCGTCCGCCCGAGCGCCATGCGCTCGGCGTAGGGCTGTTTGGACATGCGCCCGAGCTGCCGGGCGGTCGCGAACTCGAGGAGCGCACGTGCCGAGTCGCCGGCTGCGAAGAGCGTGGTGCCGATCTGATAGTGGAAGTACCAGAGGGGACCGTCGGTGCGTTCCCGCGACTCGACCCGGACGTGGCGCAGTCGGTCTTCGAGCCGTCTGGCGTAGATGAGCGCCGCGGCGACGTCGCCGCTGAGCCGGAACGCGATCATCTGCACCATGGTGAGGGCGTCGAGCTCATCGGGGCTCATCGCGCGGGCCTGGTCGGGATCGATGAGGGGTTTGAAGGGCCGGCTGGTCCGCGCGAGGACGGCGGTCATCGGGTGCACCGCCCGGAGCACCGGGTAGCGCTCGAGGACGCGACTCGGCAACGACTCGACGGCGCGGCGGAGTCGCTCGGAATGCATCGTGTAGAGCGGCCAGGCGTGGAACATCGCGGTGCGGGCGATCATCTCCGGGTTGCCGGAGGCCACCGCGCGCTCGAGCTCGGCCAACGCCTTGGCGTCGTCATTCAGATTCATGCTCCACCCCGATTCCCACTCATCTCGCCTCCCACTCCCGCGGGAGTGCGAGCATCCGGCCGATCAGACCTCCCGCGCTCCTGCGGCGCGCATCCCGAGGTCGGCCATGCTGAGGAAGCGCAAGGACCGTCCGGCCTCGAACGCGTCGCTCACGTTGCCCGCGAGGCCCCCTTCGATCGCCAGTCCACTGCCGAGGTCGAGCACCGTCTCGGGCGCGCCCTCGGTGAGATCGAGGTCCGCGAGGTCGACCCAGACCAGGTTCGGCCGGGTGGCCGAACCGAAGACATAGCGCCGATTGGTCAGGTCGGCGACGACCTCCCAGATCGTCTGCGACGCGTCGGGCTTGCCCGGGTCGGGGAGGCGGTAGGGCTGCGCGGTGTTGCGGATCACGCTCAGGATGGCCGCGACCGCCTCGACCTGGTTGCGCGGCTGCGGAAGTCGATCGACGTAGTACGAGGCGCGCGCGAAACGGTCGGCCGCGAGCGTGCTGCCCGGGAGCGGCTGGTCGCCACCCCACCCCTCGAACCGGGTGAGCAGCTCGAGCTGCTCGTCGTACTTCGGTGAATTGGTCATGACCCGGTAGTCGGGGCTGTGGTGGATCTCGAGTTCGCCGTCGATGTACTCGAAGATCGCCGAGTCACCGTTCGCGTCGTTGAGTGCGAGGTGGATCGCGGGAACCTCGCCGCTCGTGGGATCGGTGAGCTGCGCCACCTGGACACGTTCGCGCTCGACCCACGCGACCGCGTCGGCGACGGTGCTGAAGTTGTCGAGGAAGTACTGCAGCCACACGGCCTGGCTGAGGGCGGGTCGGTCCGGGTCGAGATCGCCGTACACGGACTCGGCGAGCCAGAGGATGTGGCCGGCGAGCCCGGCCTCGTTGAGGCCGTCGACCGTCATCAGGTCGGTTGCGGTGGCGACGACGCTCCCATAGGCGGCCACCCAGCTGAGCTCGCCGTCCACCCCGTCGTCGCGACGGATGCCACGGGGCAGCGCCCAGAGGTTCGTACCGAGGTCGCGGTGGTAGTCCATGTTCCGGCCGACGAGCACCGCGCCGTTCGCGTCGGGCCAGACGACTCTGGTGCACATGCGGCGTTACTTCTTCCGTTTGGGGGAGCGGAACCAGGGGAACAGCGACCCGATCACCACGCCGGCGAGCAGCACGGCGAGGAACCACCCCCATGCCGGCATGGTGAACTGCAGGAAGAGGAACCGCAGGGTCGCCGGTCCGACGTTCGAGAAGACGAACGTCAGGGCGGCGACCGCGACGATGATCGCTGTGATCACCTTGCCGTCCACCTTCGAAGCGGGTGTGCTGGACTCCGGATCGCGTGCCTGTTCGGTCATGGTTTCCTTCGCATTTCGGACGTGGATGCTTAGCTCGGCGTATTACTCGCTTCGTTGCGGATTGTATCCATGATCCGGAAGCTGTTTCCTCCATTGTGTGACAAAACAAGGGGTTGACAAGTGGGGTGATGAGGGGGTGATGCGCGGGCGATGAACGTGATGATGGCCCGGGCGAAATCCCCGAAATCGGGAGAATGACCTCCATCGCCGGCCAATAGTGTCCCGAACATGACCACCGGTGTACATGCTGCCCGCCGCATGATCGTTCGCAACGTGCGCGTCTTCGACGGGCTCAGCGACCGGACCCAGGATCACGTCGACGTGCTGGTCGAGGGGCCGCACATCATCGCCGTCTCGACGTCGCCCATCGCGGGCGACGCCTCGGAGGGGGTCATCGAGATCCAGGGCGGCGGCAGGTTCCTGATGCCCGGTCTGAGCGACGCGCACGTGCACCTCATGGGCAACGCGAACAGCATGCTCGACTTCGTCCAGGGCGCGACCGGGACGCTGTACGGCAACACGATCGCCGAGGCGAAGCGCATGCTGCTGCGCGGGTTCACGACGGTGCGCGACATGGGCGGCGACACCGCGCCGATCAAGTCGCTCATCGACCGCGGCACGTTCGAGGGCCCGCGCATCTTCCCGAGCCAGGCCATGATCTCCCAGACGTCGGGCCACGCCGATTTCGCGTTCGTCTACGACGTCCCCGAAGAGTTCGGTGGCAAGCCGAGCCGCACGGAGGACCTCCACTTCACGAGGGTCGCGGACGGTGTGCCCCGCGTGCTGGCCGCCGTGCGCGAGCAGCTGCGCCAGGGCGCTACCCAGATCAAGCTCACCCTGGGCGGCGGTGCCGCGTCGATGTACGACCCGCTCAACACGCTGCAGTACACCCCCGACGAGATCCGTGCCGCCGTCGACGCCGCGAGCGACTACGGCACCTACGTCGCGACGCACGTGTACACCCCGGCTGGCATCGCCAGGGCCATCGACGTCGGCGTGAAGTCGATCGAGCACGGCCACCTCGCGGACGAGGAGACGGTCAAGCGCATCGCCGACTCAGGCACGTGGCTCTCGATCCAGCCGTTCGCCGAGGACGACCACCACTACCCGGACCCGGTGCGCGCGGCGAAGAACACCGAGATCTGCCACGGCACGGACGCGGTCTACGGCTGGGCCAAGCAGTACGGCGTCAAGACCGCGTGGGGGACCGACCTGCTCCTCGAACCGCAGTCCGCACCGCGCCAGAGCGTCATGGCCGCCCGCCTCGGCGAGTACTACAGCAACGTCGAGGCGCTGAAGATGCTGACCTCGGGCAACGCGGCCCTGTTCGAGATGGCGGGTGAGCGCAACAGCTACCGCGGCGGACGGCTCGGCGTGATCGCCGAGGGGGCCTGGGCCGACCTGATCCTCGTCGACGGCGACCCCACGGCGGATCTGGCGCTGATCGCCGACCCCGACACGAACTTCAAGCTCATCGTCAAGAACGGCGAGATCGTCAAGAACACGCTGTGAACGGGACCGCCTGTGCCCGCCCGTCGAGGTGTGACGCCCGACCGAGGCATCCGTTGCAGTCAGATCCATCCAGACCATCGTCCCCGTCAGATCAGGAGTAGAAGTGACGTCCAACACCAGTAAGGCTCGCCAGTCGACCAACATCGACCCCACGCTCAGCGTGAACCCCGTGTTCGTGCGCCCGGGCGAGGCGACCGAGTTCAGCAAGTTCGTGATGCCCGAGCAGCCGAGCCTGCCCGAGACGGCGTACCAGATCGTGCACGACGAGGCGATCCTCGACGGCAACTCGCGTCTGAATCTCGCGACGTTCGTGTCCACCTGGATGGACGACGAGGCCAAGAAGCTGTACCTCGAGGCCGCCGACAAGAACATGATCGACAAGGACGAGTACCCGGCGACCGCGGCGATCGAAGACCGCTGCTGGCGGATGCTCGCCGACCTCTGGCACGTGCCGGATGTCAACGACACGATCGGCACGTCGACGATCGGCTCGTCCGAGGCGTGCATGCTCGGCGGGCTCGCGCTCAAGCGCCTCTGGCAGGAGAAGCGCAAGGCCGAGGGCAAGTCCACCGAGAAGCCGAACCTCATCATGTCGTCGGCGGTCCAGGTCGTCTGGGAGAAGTTCTGCAACTACTGGGACATCGAGCCCCGCTACATCCCGGTCAATGCGGACCACCTCATCCTCGACGGGTACAACCTCGAGGACTACGTCGACGAGAACACGATCGGTGTGGTCGCGATCCTCGGTCAGACCTTCACCGGGCTGTACGACCCGGTCGAGGCGATCGCCGCGAAGCTGGACGAGATCCAGGCGAAGACCGGCCTCGACGTGAAGATCCACGT
>Ga0182737_1003781_pt1 | contig 10794 bp, 11 predicted proteins | sample eDN5th30CBELigOP_FD_128878 | JGI IMG/M metagenome (GOLD analysis project Ga0182737, IMG submission 128878) | Enriched Organic Plus compost microbial communities from Emeryville, California, USA - eDNA 5th pass 30_C BE-Lig OP (version 2) (version 2) ... | reverse complement strand
GTCGGCGGCCTCCACGTCGTGCTGGGCGAGATGGTCCCGAAGAACATCGCGCTGGCGGGGCCGGAGCGGTCCGCCCTCATCCTCGCGCCGGCGATGTCGATGGTCGTCCGGGTGCTCTATCCGGCGATCGCCCTGCTCAACCTCACCTCCAACGCGGTCCTGCGGGTGATTGGCGTGACTCCCACGAACGAGGTCACCAGCGCCTTCACCCGTGACGAGGTGGCCGGCCTGGTCGAGGAGTCGCGCCGCGAGGGCATGCTCGACGCCTACGAGAGCCGGCTGCTGGCCGGCGCGCTCGAGTTCGACGAGCGGGACGCCGGCTCCGTGCTGCTCCCGATCGACACGATCGTCACCGTCCCGATCACGGTCACGCCGGCCGAGGTCGAGGAGATCGCCGGCCGGACCGGGTTTTCCCGCTTCCCGGTGACCAGGGACGACGAGATGATCGGGTACCTGCACCTGAAGGACGCGCTCGAGGTCAAGGACAAGCACCGGGCCCGGCCGATCGCCGAGTCCTGGGTGCGGGCCCTGCCGACCGTGCGCCTGGACGACCCCCTGCGCGAGATCCTGAAGGTCATGCAGGCCTCCGGCGCCCACCTCGCCCGAGTGGTGGTGCGGGGCGCCCGGGGGCGGGGGAAGACCGTCGGCGTCGTCGCCCTCGAGGACGTGCTCGAGGAGCTGATCGGTGAGGTGAGGGACGCCACCCAGCGGATTAGGATCACCCCATGAGCCAGAACGACGAGGTGATCGTCCGCTTCTACGAAGGGTTCGCGGCGGGGGACGCGGAGGCGATGGCCTCCTGCTACCACGAACGGATCCACTTCCACGACCCGGTCTTCCGGGACCTGCACGGTCCGGAGGTGATGACGATGTGGCGCACCCTGCTCGGCCGGGCCGACGACCTCGCGGTCACCCTGGGCGGGCACGGGGCGGAAGGGGAGACCGGGCACGCGCACTGGTCGGCGGTCTACACGTTCAGTCAGACCGGACGGATCGTCCACAACGAGATCGACGCCCGCTTCCGCTTCGAGGACGGGCTGATCGTCGACCACGTGGACTCGTTCGACCTCTGGCGTTGGTCGCGGATGGCCCTCGGCGCGCCCGGCCTGCTGCTCGGCTGGAGCCCCATCGTCAAGGGCAAGATCCGCCGCCAGTCCGCCGAGCTCCTCGCGGGCGCCTGAGCGCCTTGGTCGGCCGGGCCGAGGCGGTCACGGAGCGGCTGCTCTGCCGCCGGCCGGCCGGCGCGGTGGCCGACGAGTACGAGCGACTCTTCACCGATCCCGCGGTGGAGGCCTGGTTGCGGCCGGACCCGATGCGGCCATTCTCGCGGCCGGACCTGGAGCGCATGGCCCGCCGGGACATCGCGCACTGGAGCGAGCACGGGTTCGGCCCGTGGGAGGTTCGGGAGCGCGAAGGCGGGGCCTTCGTGGGACGGGGAGGTCTGAACCGGACCGTGGTGGGTGGCGAGACGGCGGTGGAGCTGCCCTGGGCGGTGATGCCCGCCTTCCAGCGCCGGGGCTACGCGACCGAGATGGCGCGCGCGGCGATCGGGGTCGCGAGCGAGGTGGGCCTCGATCGGGTCGTGTCGCTCACCCTGCCCTCGAACGTGGCCTCGCGCCGGGTCATGGAGCGGTGCGGCCTCCGATTCGCGGGGGAGATACAGCACGTCGGCCTTCCGCACGTGCTGTATGAATTGACCCTGTGATGGCCCTCTACGTATTCCTCGCGGGCGGCGCCGGCGCCCTGGCCCGCTACGGGATCTCGAACCAGTACCACGGGGATTCCCTCGTCTGGTCGATCGTCGGGATAAACGTCGTCGGGTCGTTCGTCCTCGGGCTGCTCCTCGCCCTCCCGGCGGACTGGTTGAGTCCGCAGCTCCGGACCACCGTCGGCGTCGGGTTCCTGGGCGGGTTCACGACCTTCTCCACCTTCTCGGCGCAGGCGTGGGCGGACGTCGAGGCGGGTCGCCCGGGGCGCGCCCTGGTCTACGTGGCCGTCTCGGTCGTGGCGGGAATCGTCGCCGCGGCCGCCGGCTTCTACCTGGCCAGGGCAATCCGATGAGCGTTCGAAAAAAATGATTGACCGGCATGGCCGGGGGTACTCCTCGACCATGCCACTAGCACTGCTACTCATAGTCATCGGGATCGTCCTGGCCATCCTCGTTCACTGGGGCCTGGGCATCGCATGCATTCTGATCGGTTTGGTGCTGCTGATTTGGCCGGCAATTTCGGGCAGGTCCTCGGGCACCAGAAGGGCGTGAACTCAGGTCGGGCGTGGTCGGGAGCCGAATATCGCGCTCCCGACCCGCACGATCGTCGAACCCTCCTCGACCGCGACCTCGAGGTCGGCGGTCATCCCCATGGAAAGCTCCTTCATCTCGACCCCATCCAGGTCCAGTTGACGAACCTCCTCCGCCAGTAGCCGCAGCGCGGCCAGCGACTCGCGGGCGTCCTCGGGGTCCGGGGCGTTCAGGCCGATCGTCATCAGGCCCTTGATCTCGAGCGCGTCCAGCCGCGCGACCTCCCGGACGAACGGGGCCAGCTCCCCGGGCTCGACCCCGGCCTTCGTCTCCTCGCCGGACGTGTTCACCTGGATCAACACCTCGCGGGTCTCTCCCTCGCGCTCCAGTCGCTTCTGCAGCTTGCGGGCGAGCGAAGGGCGGTCCAGGGTCTGGATGCAGCTCACGTAAGGGACCAGCGCGTTGATCTTGTTCGACTGGAGGTGGCCGATGAAGTGCCGCTCGTACTCGAGATCCGCCAGCGCCTCGAACTTCGGCCTCACCTCCTGGACCCGGTTCTCGGCGACCAGGGTCTGCCCGGCCTCGATCGCGATCCGGACGCGCTCCGGCGGGACCGTCTTGGTGGCGAGCAGCAAGCGGACGGAGCCCGGGTCCCGGCCCGCCCGTTCGCAGGCCGACTCGATCCGTTGCCGGACCCGCGCGATGTTCGAGCGGATCTCGTCCGCGCCGTCCATCAGACCCTCATCTCCGAGAAGACCGCGGTCTTCGTGCCCGGCGCGGTGGAGCCCCGCTTCTCGTCGGCGATCACGTGCGAGACCGCGTTGATCAGGCCGAGGTGGGTGAACGCCTGGGGGAAGTTCCCGAGGTGCCGGTTGCTCGACGCCTCGAGCTCCTCGGCGAACAGGTCGAGCTCGCCGGAGGCCGCGAGGAGCCGCTCGCAGAGCTTCCGGGCCTCGGCCGCCTCGCCGATCTCCGAGAGCGCGGAGACCATCCAGAACGAGCAGATCAGGAACGTGCCCTCCTCGCCGTGGAGCCCGTCGTCGGTCTCCTCGGTGATGTAGCGGAGGATCATGCCCCGGTCGTCGAGGCCCTCGCGGATCGCCAGGACGGTGTCCCGGATCCGGGGGTCGTCCGGGGGCAGGAACCGCACCAACGGCATCAGGAGCAGCGACGCATCGAGGGCGTCGGTGTCGTAGTGCTGGCGGAAGACACCGTCCCTGAGGCCCTTCTCGATGATCTCGGCCTTGATCTCGGCCGCCTTGCCCTCGAGCTCGCCGGCGTAATCGGCCCGCCCGAACTCCCGCGCGAGGCGGGCGGCGCGGTCCACCGCGACCCAGATCATGAGCTTCGAGGACACGTAGTGCTGCGGCTCCCCGCGCGCCTCCCAGATGCCCTGGTCCGGCTTCGGCCAGGCCTCGAGCGCGTTCTCGACTATCCCCCGGATCAGCCTCCGCGACTCGTCCGTGATCGCTTCCGGGCCGAGCGCCCGACGGTGCACGTAGAGCGAGTCGAGGAGCGCTCCCCAGACGTCGTTCTGACGCTGGTCGAAGGCCCCGTTCCCGATGCGGACCGGCCTCGCGCCGCCGTAACCCGAGAGGTGGTCGAGCGTGCTCTCGGTCAGGTCGTGTTCGCCCCCGATGCCGTACATGATCTGCAGGTCCCCGTCGGACTCCAACGCGCGGTCCCGGGCGAAGCGCATGAAGTCGCGGGCCTCCTGGTCGAAGCCGAGCGAGTGCATCGACCAGAGCGCGAAGGTCGAGTCCCGGATCCACGAATAGCGGTAGTCCCAGTTGCGCTCGCCGCCCGGGGTCTCCGGCAGCGAGGTGGTCGCCGCCGCCAGGACGGCCCCGGTCGGGGTGTAGGTCAGTCCCTTGAGCACCAGGGCGGAGCGCTGCAGGTGCCTCCGCCAGGGATGGTCCGGGAAGTTGCCCTGGGCGAGCCAGTCTCGCCAGAGCTGCCGCGACGTGTCGATGCGCTCGGCCGCCTCCGGGGCGCTCCGCGGGTGGGGGCCGATCCCGTCGCCCCAGCTCAGGGCGACGAAGGCGATGTCGCCCTCCTTCATGCGGAGCCGGCCCGTGGCCTGCCCCTGCTCGAGACGCAGGTTCAGGTCGGTCGAGAGGGCCATCCGCTCCCCGCCGCCCTCGACCATCGCCTCGCCCACCCCGAAGTCGCTCCAGAGCGCGGCCTCCCGGCCGTACTCGAAGCGCGGCATGCACGCCATGTCGACGTCGACCTCGCCGTCGATGCACTTGATCAGCCGCACCAGGCAGCGGTCGGTCTCGTGGCCCGTCATCAGCGACCGCGGCCCGCCCTGCTCGGCCCAGGACGAGATGGTCAGCGCGTCCCTCACGACCATCCACCCCGTCTCCGTCGACCAGGTCGTCTCGAGGACGAGGGTGCCGGGCTCGTAGCGTCGGCTGAGTGGCGCGGTCTCGCCGCGTGGGGCGAGCTTGAAGTGGCCCGCGGTCCGGTCGAGCAGGGAGCCGAAGGCGCTCGGCGAGTCGAAGCGCGGCACGCAGAACCACTCCACGGAACCGTCCGGCGCGACCAGCGCCGAGGTGTGGCAGTCGGAGAGGAAGCCGTAGCTCCCGATTGTGGGGAAGTGGTTCGGTGCGGCTCCGGCAGTCATCGCGCTGAACCTACCAGCGGCATTGGCGGGGATCTCGGACGTCGGCCCCTCGGTACGCTGGAAGGCCGTGTTCGCGCTTCCCACAGCCCCGATCGCCGAGCTCAGCCCGGCCTTCGTGGCGATGCTGGAGCTGATCCCCCTGACCGCGGCGGTGGTGTTCTACTGGCACCGCGCGATGACCCTCTCCTGGGCGGGCCGGCCGGTGCCGGTCTGGCGCCAGGTCTGCTTCGGCACGGGCCTGTTCCTCGCCGCCTTCGTGCTCTTCAGCCCCTGGGGATACCTGGCCGAGGAGCTGGTCATCGCCCACATGGTGGAGCACCTCGTGATCGGCGATCTTGCCAGCCTCTTCATCGTCCTCGGCCTCACCAGGTCGATCCTCCAGCCGATCCTGGCGATCAGGCTCTTCGACCGGCTCCAGGTACTCGCGAACCCCTTCGTCGCGATGCCCCTCTGGGCGATCAACCTCTTCTTCTGGCACATCCCCGTGATGTACGACGCGGCCTACGGGGGCGCGCTCCTTCACGGCATGGAGCACGGGTTGTTCCTGCTCTTCGGCTGCCTGATGTGGATGCCGGTGTTCGGTCCATTGCCGACCCCGGGGTGGTTCGGGCCGGGCTGGAAGGTCGTGTACGTCGTCGTCGTCCGCTTCGCCGCCGCGATCCTCGGAAACATCCTGATGTGGACCCAGTTCACCCTGTACCAGAACTACGACGAGGGCCACGTGAAGTGGGGGCTCACCGCGATCCAGGACCAGAGCACGGCCGGCGTGATCATGATGATCGAGGGCACGTTCCTGATCCTCGGCATCCTGGCCTGGACGTTCTTCGAGGCGGCCAAGCAGAGCAACCAGAAGCAGGAGCTGATGGACCTCGCCTACGCGCGCGGGGTCGAGATCGACGAGGCCCGGATCGAACGGGCCGTCAAGGCCGGCCACGGCGAACTGCTCGAGAAGCGGATCCTGGCGGGGAAGGCGGGGAGCGATGCGGGGGGCAGGTAGCCGCTACCTCGGGCTGCTCGTCTTCTCGACGGGCGCGTGCACGATGGGGGCGGAGATCGCCGGCGCCCGCCTGCTCGCGCCGTACTTCGGCGACTCGACGATCGTGTGGGCGAACACCATCGCGATCGTCCTCGTCGCGCTTTCCGTCGGCTACTGGCTCGGGGGCAGGCTGGCCGACCGCCGCCCGGACCTGAGCTCGCTCTGTTGGACCGTCCTGGCCGGGGCCGTGCTGGTCACGCTGGTCCCGTTCTTTGCCCGGCCCTTCCTCGGCGCCTCGGTCGACGCGTTCGACGACCTGGCGGTGGGGGTCTTCGCGGGATCGCTGGCCGGGGTGCTCGTCCTGCTCGCGATCCCCGTGATGATCTTCGGGGCGGTCTCGCCCTGGGCCCTGCGCCTCGCCATGGACGGCTCCGACGTCGAGCACGCCGGGCAGTTGGCCGGCCGCCTCTACGCGCTGTCGACCGCGGGTTCGCTGCTCGGCACCCTGGTGTCGGCGATGGTGACCATCCCCCTGATCGGCACCCAGCGCACCTTCATCCTGTTCGCCCTCGTCGTCGCCGCCGTCGCCGCGTTCGGCGTGCGGAGGGCCTGGCCGGTGCTGATCCCGGCGGCGGTGGCCTGCGCCGCGCTGGTCCCGGTCGGGACGATCAAGGCATCGAGCGAGGGGGAGGTGATCCACGAGGCCGAGACCCCGCACCAGTACATAAGGGTCGTCGAGCTGGACGACGGCGAACGCCGCCTCGAGCTGAACGAGGGGCAGGCGATCCACTCGATCTACCGGCCCGGCGAGTACCTGGTGGGCAACTACTGGGACGAGCACCTCGTCCTGCCGTTCGTGGCCTCGCCCCGCACCACCGGGGCGGAGGGTCCGAGCCGGGGCGGCGGCTGGCCGAGACGGGTCGCGATCCTCGGCAACGCGGCCGGCACGGTCGCGCGCGCCTACGGCCACTTCTTCCCCGAGACCAGGGTCGACGCGGTCGAGATCGACGGCAAGGTCACGGAGGTGGGGCGGAGGTACTTCGGCCTCGAGAACCCGAACATGGAGGTCTTCGACGAGGATGCCCGGCCCTGGCTGCGGGCGGCCGATCCCGTCTACGACGTGATCATGGTCGACGCCTACCACCAGCCCTACATCCCCTTCTACATGGCGACCGAGGAGTTCTTCGAGCTGGTCCGGGACCGGCTGAGGCCCGGTGGGGTGGTGCTGATCAACGTCGGGCACCCCGAGGGGAGCGACGCGCTCGAGAAGAACCTCACGGCGACGCTCGAGCGGGCGCTGCCGAACGTGCTCCGCGACCCGGTGACCGACACCAACACGATGCTGGCCGGTTCCGCCGGCCCGATCGCCGCCAGGAACCTCCTCGAGGCCTCGATCGGGCCCCGTTCGCCGATCCCGGGGGCCCTGGACGACCTGGCCTTCGAGACCGCGGTCCGGACGGGCCCGCCGCTCGACGGAGGCGACGTATGGACCGACGACCACGCCCCGGTCGAGTGGCTCGTCGATCTCTCCCTGTTGGAGTACGCGGGTGAGTGAGCCGCGACGGATCCGTCGCGCCCCGCTACGCGCCTGGCTCGTGACCGGCCCCGTCGGCCGGCTGGTCGGTTTCGCGCTCGACTTCTGGCAGGCGCTGCGGGCTCACCGCGCCGCGCGCCGCGGCTGAGCTTCCCGGGGTTGGTCCGGGGACTCGCGTACCTTCCGGGATCGTGAACGACGAACTTCTGATCCACTTCGAGGACGGACCGCAGCTCGAGTCGTGGCTCGACGAGAACGCGGAGGCGGCAGACGAGCTCTGGGTCGAGATATACAAGAAGCACACGGGCGTGAAATCGATCTCGTGGGCGGAGATCGTGGAGGTGGTTCTCTGCTTCGGCTGGATCGACAGCCAGAGTCGCCGGATCGACGACGACCGCTATCGGCAGCGCCTGACTCCGAGGCGCAAGCGGAGCAGGTGGTCGAAGATCAACTGCGAGAAGGCCGAGGCCCTGATCGCGGCGGGGCGGATGCGGTCCGCGGGCCTCGCCGAGGTCGAGCGCGCCAAGGCGGACGGCCGTTGGGAGGCGGCCTACGACAGCCCGTCGACGGCGAAGGTCCCGGAGGAGTTCGAACGGGCGCTTGGGGAGGCCGGCCTCGCCGAGGCTTTCTCGAAGCTGCCGTCCCAGGAGCGGTACGCGATGCTCCACCGGATCCAGACGGCGAAGCGGGCCGACACCAAGGCCCGGCTGGTCGAGAAGTTCTGCGGCATGATCGCCTGCGGCGAGACCATCCACTAGTGCAGCGCCGCTCTGGAAGCGGGGAAGCCCGGTCCTCGGTACGCTCATTCGACCTTGAAGACCACCGTTACTGAACTAGAAGATTCGAGGGCACGCGTCGAGGTCGAGGTTCCGGCCGACGATGTGTCCGTCCAGGTCCAGCGGGCCGCCCGGGCGCTCGCCCGCGAGATGCGCATGCCCGGATTCCGCAAGGGCAAGGCCCCGCCGTCGCTCGCGATCCAGCGGCTCGGCTACGAGGCGGTCTTCCAGGAGGCGCTCCAGGAAGCGCTCCCCGAGTGGTACCAGCGCTCCGTCTACGAGTCGGGGGTCGTCCCGATCGGCGCCCCCGAGGTTGAGGTGACCAAGGCCCCGACGAGGGACGGCGAAACCGTCGAGTTCAAGTTCGAGGTCGGCGTGCGCCCGAAGGCGACCCTGGGCGAGTACGAGGGGCTCGAGGTCGAGAGGGCGAGCACCGACGTTCCGGACGAGGTCATCGACCGGGAGATCGAGCGCCTGCGCGAGGGCATGGCGAGCCTCGACGTCGTCGATCGTCCCGCCGAGGAGGGCGACCACGTGCTGGTCGACTTCGTCGGTTCGTTGGACGGCGTCGAGTTCGAGGGCGGCTCCGCCACCGATCACACGATCGAGATCGGATCCGGACAGCTCATCGACGACTTCGAGGAGCAGATCATCGGCACCAAGCCGGGTGACGAGGTGGCCGTCAACGTGGACTTCCCGGACGACTACGGGGCGGCCGAGCTGGCCGGACAGAACGCGGACTTCGCCGTGACGGTCAAGGAGATCCGGGTCAAGCGCCTGCCCGACGTCGACGACGACTTCGCCGCCGAGGCCTCCGAGTTCGACACCCTGGAGGAACTCCGCGCGGACATCGCCGAGAAGCTCGGTCAGTCTGCCGAGGAGCGGATCGAACAGGACTTCCGGGTCGCCGCCGTGGACGCCGCGGTCAAGAACTCCACCGTGGGCATCCCCGAGGACATCCTCCGCGCCCGCGGCGAGGAGCGCTGGGAGAGGGTGGAGCGCCAGATGGCGAGCCAGGGCATGAACCCGGACACCTACCTCCAGATGCAGGGCAAGACGCGCGAGGAGATCATCGAGGAGTCGCTCGACGACGCCGACCAGGAGATCCGCCGCGAGGCCGTCCTGGTCGCGGTCGCCGACGCCGAGGGCATCGAGGTGACCGACGAGGAGATGGCCGAGGAGCTGGAGCACATGGCCTCCCACGAAAGGACGACCGGCGCCAAGCTGCTCGAACGCCTCAAGCGCGACGGCCGTCACGAGATGGTCGCGGCCGACATCAAGGTGAGGAAGGCGATCGACCACATCGCCGAGTCGGCCAAGCCGGTCGAGATGTCGAAGGAAGAAGCGGCAAAGAAGCTCTGGGGCCTGGAGACCGAAGAGGCCTCGGAAGAGGCCTCGGACGAGGCCTGATCGTCGTCCCTGCGGTGGCTGCATTTATGCCGGTATAGAGGTCGTTATCGCAGCCACCTCGGGTTCAGCCACCAGGCCGGCCCGGTCCTGAGACGGGAGAAGCCGGAGCCCCCTCCTTCCATCCGTGAATGTGAGAGGAGGGGGCGGGTTCCACTGGGAGGCGGGGCGAGCGAAGCGAGCTCGCCGACTTATTTATGAGACGCCGGTCCCACCGAGCTGCAGCAGGCAAGACCCTGCCAAAACCGGAGCCCCGCCCAACCATCCTTTGACGTGAGTGGGCGGGGCGGGTTCGACTGGGAGGCGGGGCGAGCGAAGCGAGCTCGCCGACTTACTCATGAGACGTCCGGTTCCCGAAGCCGTTGCCGACGCCTTGTTTTCGGTTCGGCGGAGGGACCGCGTTGGCTCATCTATAAACTCGCCGGCATGAGTCCACTTGTCCCCATGGTCGTCGAACAGACCTCGCGCGGTGAGCGTTCGTTCGACATCTATTCCCGGCTCCTAAACGAGCGCATCATCTTCCTCGGCACCGGCGTGAACGAGGACATCGCCAACCTGGTGGTGGCCCAGCTGCTCCATCTCGACGCCGAGGACCCGGAGAAGGACATCAGCCTCTACATCAACTCGCCCGGCGGCTCGGTCTATGCCGGCCTCGCGATCTACGACACGATGCAGTTCATCAAGCCGGACGTCCAGACCATCTGCGTCGGCATCGCGATGAGCATGGGTGCCCTGCTCCTGGCCGGCGGTGCCGAGGGCAAGCGGATGTCCCTGCCGAACTCGAAGATCCTGATCCATCAGGTCTCGTCCGGCTTCCAGGGCCAGGCGACCGACATCGAGATCCACGCGAACGAGATCATCGACACGCGCAGCAGACTCGACAAGATCCTCGCCAAGCACACCGGCCAGGACCTCGAGAAGATCACGCACGACACCGAGCGCGACTACTTCATGAGCGCCGAGGAAGCCGCCGAGTACGGTCTCATCGACCGGGTGATCGAGCACCGCTAGAGGCGCCTTGGTCGTCCGTCTTTCCGGAGCCGTCGCCGTCCTGGCGGCGGCTCTCTTTTTTACGGCGCCCTCCGAGTCCGCGCCGGGCCCGACCCAGAGCATCCGGCTGCTGGCCCGCGGGGTGACGCCGAAGGACGCGGTGCCGGCATCCATCGATCCGATCCGGTTCCATCTCCGTTTCGCGGCCGGCGGCCGAACCCGGCTCGCGATCCGGGTCAACCG
>Ga0182737_1003780_pt1 | contig 10797 bp, 7 predicted proteins | sample eDN5th30CBELigOP_FD_128878 | JGI IMG/M metagenome (GOLD analysis project Ga0182737, IMG submission 128878) | Enriched Organic Plus compost microbial communities from Emeryville, California, USA - eDNA 5th pass 30_C BE-Lig OP (version 2) (version 2) ... | reverse complement strand
GGCCTGCCAGATCGCGGCATTATTTGGAGAAAATGCGCCGCCATTCTCCGGCACCAAAGCATATACCGGTCATTCTCTTGGCGCCGCTGGTGCCATGGAGGTGATCATTTGCGCACTGGCTTTGGAGCATCAATGGCTGCCCCCTACGCTGCATTTTGAAGAAACAGAATGCCCGACGCATCTTGATTATCTGCCAAACCATGGCCGCGAAACGAAGGTGGAGGCGGTGCTAAATAACTCGTTCGGTTTTGGCGGCATAGACTCCTGCCTGATCCTGCAGAAGTAGGCAAAAGCGGCTTAAAACGCCTCAAGGGTAGCATATTTTCGATATATTTAATATCCACATACCATCAGAACACATTGATAATAAGCTATCATTAAGCAAATAGCTCTTTTGCCAGGTGCCCATGAACGTCAGTGAGTCTGAAACGCCTTCCCTGAAAGCGATAAGTTAAACGTTCATGGTCAATTCCGAGCAGATGGAGCAGCGTAGCGTGAAAATCGTGCACATGAATCCCACCGCTGACCACGTTGTAACCGAACTCACAGGTTTCGCCGTGAACCATCCCTGGTTTGATGCCGCCGCCTGCCATCCAGAGGCTGAAGCAGCGCGGGTGGTGATCACGGCCAAAGTTCGGCTGGATTTTACCCTGACAATAATTGGTACGACCAAACTCCCCACCCCAGACCACGAGAGTGTCCTCCAGCATGCCGCGTTGCTTTAGATCCTTGACCAACGCCGCTGCCGGCTGATCTGTCTCTTTGCAGAGTTTTGGCAGTGCTCCCGGCAAGCCGCCATGATGATCCCAGTCCTGATGGTAAAGCTGAATGAAGCGTACGCCCCGTTCTGCCATCCGGCGAGCCTGCAAACAGTTCGCGGCAAAGGTGCCTGGTGTGCGGACATCCGGTCCATAAGAATCCAGGACTGACTCAGATTCATCGGAGAGATCCGTTGCTTCTGGAATGCTTGACTGCATGCGATAAGCCATTTCGTAGTGAGCTATTCGGTTCTGTATTTCCACATCTGGGGTACCGGCAAACTGGTGTTCGTGCAGTTCCTTCAGCCGATTCAGCATCATGCGGCGGCTTTCCTGACTCACTCCTGCGGGATTACCCAGGTACAGTACAGGGTCTTTGGAGGCGCGAAACAGTACGCCTTGATGTTTTGAAGGCAGGAAGCCGCTGCCCCACAGGTGGGCGCCTAAAGGCTGGCCTGTTTTGTCTTTGGTAATCAGCACCACGAAGGAAGGCAGATTGGCATTATCCTGCCCCAAACCGTAGCTCAACCACGAGCCAAAGCTGGGACGCCCGGCGATCTGCGAACCTGTTTGCAAAAACGTGACACCAGGGCCGTGATTGATCGCCTCTGTGTACATGGACCTGACCACACAGATGTCATCGGCGATGGAAGCTGTATGTGGGAGCAGGTCACTGAACCAGGCTCCCGATTGACCATGCTGGGAAAACTTGAAGGGTGACCCCACCAGCGGAATGGATGACTGGTTTCCTGACATGCCAGTGAGTCGCTGTGTACCGCGAACTGAGTCTGGCAGTTCCTCGCCATGGCGTTTATTCAGCAGCGGTTTGTAATCCAGCAAGTCCACCTGTGAAGGACCGCCGGACATAAAGAGGTAGATGATGCGTTTGGCTTTGGGGGCTAGATGGGTTGTCTCCAGCACGCCACGCTCAGACGCTGCTGCGTCTTTCCCCAACATTTCAGCCAGGGCCATACCGCCCAGTCCCATTCCAAAACGGTTTAGTAGTGTGCGTCTGTTTAACAGAGGATTCACATTCATTGTTCCGATCAGGTTTTTAGCGTTTCACCACGGAGCCATCGTGATTCAGGAGCGCTTGTGCCAGCGCAGTTGCCGCAGCAAGTTCAGGGAGATTTTCTTTAAGGCCAACATCCATTGAGGCGTGACCTGTGTGCATAAGGGCAGTCGCATCATCGGGGTGGGCCTTAAAGTACTCGAATTGTTCTTCAAAAAGCTGCGATGAGATGGAGACCTCCCTTTCATCTGGGGGTCTGCTAAGGCTGCGCATAAAGATATCGTGTATCATCTTTTGGTAGTCGCCTTTGGATGACTGCCATGCAGCGGTTCCCATGACACGGGCAGCTTCGACAAACTGAGTGCCATTCAACAGGATCAGAGCCTGTAGCGGTGAATCAGTACGCTCACGTTTCACACTGCAAACCGCCCGACGTGGGGCGTCGAAAGCAATCATGGCTGGTGGTGGAGCGGTGCGCCGCCAGGTGGTATAGAGACTGCGACGATAAAGCCCGCTGTCCTTTTGCACCTTCACTGGCTTGAAGGCTTCGCTCATTTCATAAGGATTCACTGAGGGCCCGCCCAGCCTGTCCTCCATCAATCCTGAAGCAGCCAGTGCGTTATCTCGAATCATTTCAGCAGGAAGGCGGAAGCGAGGCCCACGGGACAGCCATTCATTGTCCGGGTCATCCATCATCATCTGCTGAGTTCCCAAACTCTGCTGCCGATAAGTGCGGCTCATGACGATGGTTTTGAGAAGGGCTTTTACATCCCAGCCATTGCGGATGAATTCAATAGCGAGGGCATCCAGCAGGTCTTGGTAAACAGGGCGCTCTCCCTGGCTGCCAAAGTCTTCTGTGGTCTTCACCAGGCCACGCCCAAAGAGACTTTGCCATAAACGGTTTACAGTCACCCGCGCAGTCAATGGATGTTTGGGATCGGTGAGCCATTGAGCCAGTCCGAGACGATTTGCTTTTGCGCCGGGCGGCAAAGGCGGCAGCACTGCTGGCGTGGCGGCTTTTACTTCTTCGCGTCGCTGACTGTACTCTCCCCTAAATAATATGTAGGCAGGCTTTGGCTGAGGCAGTTCACGCATGACCATCACCTCCGGCATGGCTTCGACGACCCTGGCACACTCTTCCCTCGCCTTGCGCAGCTCAATCAGATAGGCGCTCCATTCTTGTGAAACCATCGCAAGGTAGAACTCGAACTCGCTGGTTTCATCACGAGGAACGTCCGCCTTATTCAAGGCCGCCGCTTCCGAAGATGACAGCGTTCGTTCATAGACCCTGAACTCATCAATCATTCCGTCCTTAAAACCACGATCACGAAAGCGCTCACCAAGCGCGATATTATCCCCGCCGCCGCCTGTGATCTCGCGCGTTAAGGCATCACGTACCACTTCGGTTTCTGCGTGTTTGCCATTGATGTAAACCTTCAAGCCTTTGGCCTTGCTGCTGCCATCATAGGTCACGGTGACAGCCTGCCATGAATTCAGTGGCACTGTCGCTTTGGTTTTGACCGAGATGGCATTGCCCGGCCAGAAGTGAATCAACGACCACTTCAAACGTCCATCTTCAATCAGCAGTTCATATCCCCTGCTCGCTGCATCTGTCCACGCGCGTGAACGATGAAACACGACCGCACGTTCAAAAGCTTTTGGGCTGTTTAACCACAGCGAAATCGAGAAAGGCTGTGTTCGTGGATAATTTCCCAGCGGTAGTTCCACCGGGTCATCTCCCGTAAACTTGATTGCATTCCCCTGCTGGCCCTGCACCAGTTGATTGCCCCCTTTCATCACGGCATGATGTTTTGCATCAACAGATGGCAGACGATTACCGTCTTCTTTTGCATCAAAGGTAAAATAAGCGGCTTCACCAGTGACGCTTATCTCCCCTTCCCTGTCTTTACTCCAGGCCAGAAATTTCTCTTTTAACTGGTCCTTGAGTCTGGCAGCCTGTTGTTCCAGGACATGCACCTTTTTCACCGCTGCATTGAGCTGATCGCGGCTGGTCGGATTGTTAAGTGACAGTGTAGGTGTAGGCGTTGAATCCGTGAAGTAGGAATACAAACCCGCTTCATCAATATTCTGGAAGAAGGCTGTCATCTGATAATACTCCTTCTGCGAGATCGGGTCATATTTGTGATCATGACAGCGGGAGCATTCAAACGTCAGCCCCAGGAAGGCAGTGCCAAACGTGTGCAACCTGTCAGTCACATATTCCATGCGGTACTCTTCCTCCACACTTCCACCTTCTGACTCCTGCTGGTGAAGGCGGTTAAACGCCGTGGCGAGTATCTGTTCATTCGTCGCATTAGGCAACATGTCCCCCGCAACCTGCCAGGTGATAAACTGGTCATAAGGAAGGTTCTTGTTAAAGGCTTCAATCACCCAGTCACGCCAGGGCCAGACCTCGCGCATTTTGTCCACCTGAAAGCCATAGCTGTCCGCGTAGCGGGCGACATCCAGCCAGTCAACCGCCATGCGTTCACCATAGTGGGGTGAAGCCAGCAGACGATCCACCAGCTTGGCATAAGCATCAGTGCTTAGATCATTTACAAAGGCCTCCACCTCTTGAGGCGTTGGCGGCAGACCGGTGAGATCAAAACTAAGCCTGCGAATCAAAGTGTAACGGTCTGCCTCAGGCTGAAATTCAAGGTCACGAGATTTCAGTTTGGCAGAGACAATGGAATCCATGTCCAGCCTGGGCGAGTGATGATTTAAAGGCTCGAAAGACCAGTGCAGCTGATACGCAGCGCCTTGGTCTATCCAGCGCTTTAGTTTGTCCGTCTCTTCATCTGTTAATCTACCGAGCTTTGATTCAGTGGGCGGCATGACTTCATCATCGTCATGGCTAAGCACGCGGATGAGCAGTTCACTCTCTGCAGGCTGTTTTAGATTAATCGCCAATCCTTCAAGAGCCCCTTCGCGGGTATCAAGCCTCAGGCCAGCTTCGCGTGTCTGGCTGTCGGGACCATGACAATGAAAGCATTTGTCAGAAAGGATCGGGCGGATATCACGGTTAAACTCCAGCTTCTCCTCTGCAAGAAGAGGAGGAGCCGTGGCAAAGATCAGAGGGAGAATCCAGCAGCGTGACATCAGAAGCATGATACGGGGCGCGAACCCTGAATCATAGCGCGGATGCCTTCTTTTAGGACAAACGGACCAATGTTACTCCACACCCAGGAGCGTCACTTTTAACTCATCACACAGGCGGTAAACCTCATCAACCCCCAGCAGGAGAGTCATGCCGGCCTCAACGGCAATGACATCCACCCCGGCGGCTGCGGCGGTGCGAATGGTGTCAGGTCCGACCACAGGGACATCAAAGCGCATATCCTGGCTTGGCTTGCTAACCTTCACCATGGTAGCGCCGCCACGTCCCAGCGAACCGCCTCGTTTGATGGCTTCATTAGTTCCTTCAAACGCCTCCACGGCCAGCACGGTGCCGTTTTTGACCACGACAGTCTGGCCGATGTCCAGCTTGCTGGAAGCCTTGGCGATTTCAAAACCATACGCTGCGTCTTCAAAGCGGCGCGCCTTCACTTTTGGTCCCGCAACATACCCGGCCTTGGGCATGGCCTCTTCAAGAAAGGTGGTGGCTGGCAGAAGCTCAATGCCATCTTTTTTCAGCTCATCTGCGATGCCGCCAAAAAGGGTCTCCGCATTGCGGCGCTTTAGTTTCGCCATCATCATCAGCGTGCGAAGATCAGGGCGAAGATCAAAGAGGTTCTTGGGAGCGATCTGCCCCACCATTACGGCATGCTTCACCCCTTCCTTTTGAAAGAAGGTGATCATCTTTGAAAGCTGGCCCACACGAAACCAGGCATGGGCATCCACCTGATTCATCAGTTCGGGTTTGGTCTCGTTTTCAAACCCCGCCACCACCAGCTTCTGCACCCCTGCCTTCCGTGCAGCAGTCACAAATGTTTCCGGATAAATGCCGTTCCCGGCAATCAATGCAATGGTCTCCATGGTTTAAATCTTGAACTTGGAGCACTGGCTCATGAATGCGACAGGATTGTCATAGGCCACCTTTTGAACCATCGCAGCAGACCAGCCGCGTTTGCCCATTTCCAGCATGGCTTTGCGGGCAGCCAGTGGATCGCTTATTCCCCAGTCACATGCAGAGTTCATCCATATCTGCTCACCTTGTCGTGCTTCCAGCATATCTACCGCGCGCGGAGAGGTGCATTTGCTTTCAGGATAAAGAGTAATGCCAGCCCAGAAACCATTATCCAGCACCAGGTCAATGGTGTGCTCTTCCACATGGTCTATGATGACACGCTCTGGATGGATCTTTGAGTGATTTTTTAGAGCATCCAAAATTAATCTGGTTCCTTTTAACTTATCCTCCAGGTGAGGGGTATGCACCAGAATCAACTGGTCATGATCCACGGCGAGCTGAATGTGTTTTTCCAACACCAGCAGTTCATTGCGACTGTTCTTGTTCAGGCCGATTTCCCCGATGCCCAGGACGTTTGGTTTATCAAGAAATTGTGGAATCAGGGAGAGCACTTCATCTGCAAGCGCAGTGTCCTCAGATTCTTTTGGATTGATGCAGAGCCAGGAGAAATGTTTTAGCCCAAACTTCGCGGCGCGCTTCGGTTCGTATTCAGTGATCTGGCGGAAGTAATCATAGAACCCCTGAGCGCTGGCACGGTCAAAGCCTGCCCAGAAGGCGGGTTCACAAATAGCAACGCATCCGGCAAGAGCCAGCTTTTCATAATCATCCGTCGTGCGGCTGACCATGTGACCATGGGGTTCGATATACGCCATACTGATTGAGCTTATAAAATAAAGAGTGACTAACTGAAGGTGACAACGCGTCAAAAGCACTGGCTGTTTTACTACAGCGGCACTGCGCCAATGGCACCCTGCGTGGTCGCTTGAGGAATCGGCTCGCTGCTTTTATCACTCAATAGCAAAAGGATATCCTTCGCCCGTGTCGACTCCGACTGGTGCAGAACCTTAATCGCTTGTTTAATAGCCTGCACACGGAAATCCCCCTCCTGACCGGCACGTTGAACACGATCCAGGAAAGCGGCGACATCGAGCAGCTTGCTACGTGCATCCATGAAGCCGAGGTCAACCAGGTTGACTTCAGCAGGGGTGGTCCATTCAGGCATGATGAGAAGAGGCGAGTTAAAAACAGACAAGTGAATGCACTTGCAGCACGTGGTGGGCAAGCCATTTCTTGCTCATCAGCGGATACGTCCGTCCGCTCCAGCCAGGATGAATCCGCTGCCGCCTGAAGCTGGGAAAACGATCCGTTGCGTTGAAGCGAGTCATGAGGTGAACTATAGATGACCCTGCTCACATCCCCCGTCTGAACGTACTTTATCTGCCACTGATTCGCCGTTTTCATGTCACAGAACCCGCTCACTCCTGCTGAACTACGCCGCTACGCCCGGCACCTGAACATTCCTGAATTCGGTAAAAAAGCCCAACAGAAACTGAAGGACAGCAGCGTGCTTTGCATAGGGGCGGGAGGACTTGGCTCACCTGCCGCCATGTATCTGGCGGCGGCAGGGATCGGCAAAATAGGTCTGGTGGACGCTGATGTGGTGGAGGAATCCAATCTTCAACGGCAGCTTCTGCACGGCACCAGAGACGTAGGCAGAGCCAAACTGGAATCTGCCAGGGAGCGTCTGTACGACATCAATCCCCACGTGAGGGTAACACCTTACCCCACGGCGTTCACGGCCAGCAATGCCATGGCGATCGCGGGCGGGTATGACGTGATTCTGGACGGCACTGACAACTTTCCCACGCGCTATCTGAGCAACGATGTAAGCGTGTTTCTAAAAACACCGAACGTGTACGGCAGCATCCTGCGTTTTGACGGCCAGTGCAGCGTCTTCGCCCCACATCTTGGCGGTCCCTGCTACCGCTGCATGGCTCCGCAGCCTCCCAAGCCTGGCCTGGTTCCCTCCTGTGCAGAAGGTGGCGTACTGGGCGTACTGCCGGGTTTGATCGGCACCTTGCAAGCCACTGAAGTGATCAAACTTATCACTGGCATAGGTCAGCCGCTGATTGGACGCCTGCTGCACGTTGACACGCTGAGTATGAAGTTCAGGACATTCCAGCTTCGTCGTGATCCCGAATGCCCGGTGTGCGGGGTAAACCCAAGCATCACAGCCCCGATTGACTACGAACAGTTCTGTGGCATTCCAAAGGGCATGTCATCTGTCCCAACCATTACCGTGCAGGATCTGCAAGCCATGCAAAATGACCAGGCCGACTTTTTCCTGCTGGATGTTCGCGAACCTGATGAATTTGAAACTGCCCGAATTGCTGGTTCAACGCTCATCCCACTAGGAGAATTGGCGGATCGGATCAGTGAACTGCCTCAGAACAAAAAGATTGCCGTCCACTGCAAGAGCGGACGTCGCAGTGCACGTGCTGTGGAAGAGTTGCAACAGGCAGGATTCTCCGATGTATGGAACATCGAAGGTGGCATTCTGGCCTGGAGTCGTGAGATAGATCCCAGCGTCCCAGAATATTGAGTTGCTGCCTTGGCGGATATCTTCACTTGGAACCGGCAGGGCACCGGTTCCATAAGGGTTAAAAATCCTGCGTCACGTTAAGCAATGGCGGCAGCGCGGGCGTCTTCTTCCAGGCCGCTCTTCTCAAGGTAGTAGTCATAGCCGCCAGCGTAGGGATTCACCTGGCCATCATTGATGTGCAGCACCTTGGTGGCGATGGATCGAATGAAGTGCACGTCGTGACTGATAAATACCAGCGTACCTTCGAAACGCTGAAGCGCGAGGATCAGGCCTTCAATGCTCCAGATGTCAAGGTGAGTCGTCGGCTCATCCATCAGCAGCAGGTTTGGCGGATCCACCAGGAATTTCACCAGGTTCACGCGGCTTTTCTCCCCACCACTAAGCACCTTACACTTCTTGAAAACGTCTTCTTTTTTAAACAGGAATGATCCCAGAATGCCACGAATGTCATCATCACGCAGGGTCGGGGCACAGTTACGCACTTCATCCAGGATGGTCGCCTCAGGTTCCAGCGTATCCGCACGATGCTGGGAAAAATAACCGATCTTCGCATTGGCTCCCAAACGCCTTTCACCCTTCTGGAATGGAATAACGCCAGCAAGGATTTTTAACAGCGTAGATTTACCAGAGCCGTTAGGACCAACGAGCACGGTGCGCTCGCCTTTTTCTACATCAAGATCAAGGCCCTGATAGACCTTTTTCTCGCCGTAAGCCTGATGAATATCCGTGAGGGAAAGCACACGCTGGCCGCTGCGCTGTGGCTGCGGGAAGTTAAAGCGGAAAGCTTTCTTCAGAGGTCGGGGCTTGTCCAGCTTCTCCATTTTAGCCAGTTGCTTCTCACGGCTCTGGGCTTGAGAAGCCTTGGATGCCACGGAGCGGAACTTATCAATGAATTCCTGAATCTGCTCAATCTCGCGCTGCTGGCTTTTATAAGCCTGCATTTCACGCTCCCAAGCTTCCTCTTTCTGCTTCAGATGTTCCGTATAGTTGCCCTGATAAGCCACCAGCTTGCCTTCATCAATATCGTAAACCGTTTCGATGATTTCATCCATGAAATCACGGTCGTGAGAAATCAGCAGGATAGCGCCTGGATAGGTCTTCAGGTAGTTGCGGAACCAGAGCAGGGAAAGCAGGTCCAGGTGGTTCGTCGGCTCATCCAGCAGCAACAGATCTGGCTCAATCACGAGCAGGCGCGCAAGATGGGCGCGCATGATCCAGCCACCGCTGTACTCGCGGGCAGGTTTGTCAAAATCCGTTTCCTTAAAACCAAAACCGCGCAGAATTTTTTTGGCCTTGGCCTCAGCCTGGGGGTTGTGAAGCGCCTCATGTTGGGAGTGAGCCTCCAGATATTCCATGGAGCTAACATCGCCAGCGTCTTCACACTTTTTCAACACCGCTTCCAGTCGGTCAAGTTCGCCTGCCTTGCCGGTGGCGACATCCAAAACCGTCTCATTTCCATTGGGTTCACTTTCCTGGCGCAAGTGGCCCAGAGTGGTCCATTCATCCCTTTCGATTTCCCCTGAATCAGCCGTATCATCCTTGAGAATGAGTGAAAACAGAGTAGATTTTCCTGCGCCGTTCGGCCCTACCAACGCCACACGTTCGGCATAATTTACGGTGAAGGAGGCCTCTTTAAAGAGCACCCGGCTGTTAAAGGACTTGGTAACGTTTCGAAGGGTCAGCATGAGATGATATGCAGCCGCCAGATCGCGGCTCAAATGGTACAAGTTGAATCTTAACATGCACCAATTCTGTAGGCGAACAAACGGCAATCGCGGGAAACTGCACAAAAGAAGAGGCTTCTTTTGCCAAGTTATTCGCTTTTCCCCTTTTCAATCCTCGCCATGCAGGGCATTTTACCCACCCTTTTTCCACACAAGACATGCATTACCTCTCCACCCGTGGACAAACCCGGCTGCACACTTTTAGTGAAGCTGTAGAAGCAGGCCTGGCCGCCGACGGCGGGCTTTTCCTGCCGGAACAACTGCCAGATCTGCGTCCTTATTTTGGGGACTGGAAAAAACTAAGCTACCCAGAACTGGCCGCAGAGTTCTTCTCTCTGTTTGGGCCTGAGATTTCCCGTCAAGAGTGGCATGACCTGACTGCGGAGGCTTATGCCAGATTTGATGCGCCAGAAGTCGCGCCCCTGCGGCAGCTTGATGAAAAAACATATGTGCTGGAGCTTTTCCATGGTCCAACGCTGGCCTTCAAGGACTTTGCCTTGCAGCTTTTAGGCCTGCTTTACAAGCGTCAGGTCGCCAGGACTGGCAAAAGACTCGCTGTTTTGGGCGCCACCTCTGGCGACACAGGCTCCGCTGCCATCCATGGATGCCTGGGCCAGGACGGCATCAATATTTTTATTTTGTATCCGCAGGGCCGCGTAGCACCGCTTCAGGAACGCCAGATGGCCTGCACGGACGCCGCCAATGTGTATGCGATACCTGTTCCGGGCACTTTTGATGACGCCCAGTTTATGGTGAAGGAGACCTTTGGCGACGCCTCGTTTGCCGCGGCGAGC
>Ga0182737_1003779_pt1 | contig 10798 bp, 8 predicted proteins | sample eDN5th30CBELigOP_FD_128878 | JGI IMG/M metagenome (GOLD analysis project Ga0182737, IMG submission 128878) | Enriched Organic Plus compost microbial communities from Emeryville, California, USA - eDNA 5th pass 30_C BE-Lig OP (version 2) (version 2) ... | reverse complement strand
CGGACCGACCCGGCCGTCATCGTCGCGGTCACCGACCCGAGCGGCGACCGGCTCCTGCTCGGCGCCAACGCGGCCTGGGGCCAGTCGCGGTACTCGTGCTTCGCCGGCTTCGCGGAGGCGGGTGAGTCGCTGGAGACGACGGTTGAGCGCGAGGTCGCCGAGGAGGCGGGCGTGCAGGTCACCGAGATCGCGTACCGCGGCTCGCAGCCGTGGCCCTACCCGCGTTCGCTCATGCTCGGCTTCCGTGCCGTGGCACCGGAGCCGGCGCAGGCCGAGGCGGACGGCGAGGAGATCGTCGAAGTGCGCTGGTTCACCCGCGACGAGGTCGCCCGGGCGTTCGCCGGCGAGGGCGAGGTGACACTTCCCGGGCCCGCATCCATCGCCCACCGGCTCATCGCGGAATGGCTGGGGGAGCGGGAATGAGCGATCCGGTCCTCGACGGGCTGGACGAGGCGCAGCTGCACGCGGTGACCACCCTCCGGGGGCCGCTGTGCGTGCTCGCCGGTGCCGGCACCGGCAAGACCCGCGTCATCACCCGTCGCATCGCCCACGGCGTCGCCACCGGTGCGTACTCGCCGGGCCGGGTCATGGCGGTCACCTTCACCGCGAAGGCCGCGGGGGAGATGCGGGGGCGCCTGCGTGCGCTCGGCGTCGAAGGCGTGTCCGCCCGGACGTTCCACGCCGCGGCGCTCGCACAGCTGAACCACTTCTGGCCCATCGTCGCGGGCGTCCCGGCGCCGAAGATCATCGACAGCAAGGTGCGGCTGCTCGGCCAAGCCGCATCCGAGCTGCGCCTCTCGGTGGACGCGGCGACGCTCCGCGACGTGGCGGCCGGCATCGAGTGGCGGAAGGTCACGATGCGCAGCGTCGACGAGTACGCCCAGGCGCGCCCCCACGGGGTCGGGGATCTCGGCGCGGGCGCGGTGCGCGACCTGCAGCTCGCGTACGAGCGGGTGAAGGACGAACGGCACCAGATCGACTTCGAGGACGTGCTGCTGGCCTGCGCCGGCATGATCGAGGCCGAACCCCGCGTCGCACAGGCCGTCCGCGAGCAGTACCGGCACTTCACGGTGGACGAGTTCCAGGACGTCTCCCCGTTGCAGTTCCGACTGCTGGAGCTGTGGCTGGGGGAGCGCCGCGACCTGTGCGTCGTCGGGGACGCGAACCAGACCGTGTACACCTTCGCGGGCGCCGACTCGTCGATCCTGCTCGGGTTCGAGCGGCGGTTCCCGGACGCGCAGGTGGTGCGGCTCGAACGGAACTACCGCAGCGCGCAACCGGTCCTGCGGGTCGCGAACGCGCTCATGCGGGGCCGCCCCGGCGCGCTCGAGCTGCGCGGGGAACGCGGGGTGGACGCGCCGCTGCCGACCCTCGTCCGCTACGACGACGACGCGCACGAGGCCGCCGGGGTCGCCGCGGCGGTCAAGGCGCAATTGGATGCGGGGGCCGACCCGCGGCAGATCGCGGTGCTCTACCGGTCACACGCCCAGTCCGCGGAGCTCCTGTCCGCGTTCGCGGACGCGGGCATCGCGGTGACCGTGCTCGGCGGCACCCGGTTCTTCGACCAGCCCGAGGTGCGCCAGGCGGTCATGGCACTGCGGGCGGCCTCCGTGGCGCCGCTGGAGAGCGGCTTCCACGACAGCGTCCGCGACGTGCTGCGCTCGCTCGGCCTCACCGACGACCCGCCGCCGGCGGGCGGGGCGCTGCGCGACGCGTGGGAGGCCCGCCGTGCCGTGCTCGCGCTCGCCGAGGAGATGCCGGCGACCACGTCGTTGCGCGAGTTCACCGATCAGCTCATGGCCCGCGCCCGCGACAACCACGAGCCCGCCCGGGCGACGGTCACCTTCGCGACGCTCCACGCCGCGAAGGGTCTGGAGTGGGAGCACGTGCACCTGGTCGGGCTGGCCGAGGGGCTGCTGCCCATCTCGTACGCCCGCTCCTTCGAGGAGATCGACGAGGAGCGGCGGCTCGCGTACGTCGGCATCACGCGGGCCGTGCGTACGCTCTCGCTGTCGTGGGCACCGGGACTGGGGCGGACGGCGAGGCAGCCGTCGCGTTTCCTGCAGGAGATCGGCACGCGCATCCTGGATGAACGTCCGGCACGCGCCAGAGCCGTCGGGCGGAGCCGGGCCGAAGGATCGCGACGCGGTCCGTCGGAGCGTCCTCGCAGCTGACGAGCTGCGCCGCCAGCACCGCCGCCTCCGCGACGAGGAGCGGATCCAGCGGCGGACACGGTGAGGTCAGCAACTGCGCCGCGACGAGCGGCCACGCGGGGTCTCGGTCGGTGCGCGCGGCGGCCAGACAGGCCAGGCAGGGACCGAACCCGGGCGTGATGACCGGCCCGACCTGCGCTGCGTCCGGTGCGAGGACGACCGGCAGGTGCGGGGCGTCCTCCCGAGCCAGTCGTGCGCCGAGCGCGGGGTCCACCTCGTAGTGTGCGAGGACGACCGCGAGTCGGCCGGGCTCGGGGGCGTCGCGGACCGACACCGATGCGGTGAGTCCGAGCCGGGCGCGCATCTGTTCGACGACGTGCGGCGCGAGGTACGGGGACGCGATGAGGGTGACCGCGGCGCGCGACGGTGGCGATGCCGCGAGGGCGGGGGAGAGCCGGGCGACGAACGCGCGGACGCGCCGCTCCTCGACGCCGGCCTCGAGGGCGAACCCGGCGAGATCGGCGTCGGCGAGGCCGGTGCGCAGCCGTGCGATGAGCGTCTCCTGCCACGGCCGGGGATCATCGATCACGAGCAGCGGCGCAGCCCCGAACTGCAGCGCGGTGGCCGAGCGCCACACCGGTGGGGCGGTGGGATCGAGTCGGGGCATGTCCCGATCATGCGTCCGTTCCCCGGGCCGCGGTGGCCGTCCACACCCCGCCCGGGCAGACGGACGCCTGGGGAGGAGGGGTTACGGGCGCTCGCCCCCGTCGTCCGTCCCGTCGCGGCCGTCCGCGTCCCCGTCGGTCGCGTCACCGGTCTCCTCGGCGAGGAGGCGCGCAAGCGCCTCGTCCATCTCGTCGAGGACGGGCTGGTCGCCGCGGGCACGTGCCTGCAGCCGTTCGATGAGCGCCGAGGGGTCGTCGATGTCCGCGGAGGTCGGCATCATGTCGGGGTAGTCCCACAGCGCGTCGCGGGCGGCGATGCCGACGGCGTCGGTGACCGCGCGCCACATGGCCGAGGCCTCCCGCATCCGGCGCGGCCGCAACTCGAGCCCGACGAGCGAGCCGAGCGCCTTCTCCGCGGGGCCGCCGACCGCACGGCGGCGCCGCACGACCTCCGCGACCCGGTCCGCGCTGGGCAGGCGCGAGGTGGCGTCGGCGGTGACGACGTCGACCCAGCCCTCGATGAGGGCGAGCACCGTCTCCAGGCGGGTGAGCGCTGCCTCCTGCTGCTCCGAGCGCTGCGGGAGCAGGGCGCCGCTCTCCAGCAGCCGGCGCAGCTCCTCCGGCTGCGAGGGGTCGATCTCGGACGCGAGGTCCTCGAGCGCGGCGGTGTCCACGTGGATGCCGCGGGCGAACTCGGTCACCTGCGCGATGACGTCCAGGCGCAGCCAACGGGCGTGTCGGAACAGCCGGGCGTGCGCGAGCTCGCGGGCCGCGACCGAGAGCGCGAGCTGGTCCTCGGGGATCTCCAGGCCGTGACCGAAGTCGGCGAAGTTCTGGGGGAGGATGACCGCCTCGCCGGCGGGCATGAGCGGGATGCCGACGTCGCCGCCGGAGACCACCTCGAGCGAGAGCCGGCCGACGACCTGGCCGAGCTGCGCGGCGAACAGGGAGCCGCCGACGTTGCGCAGCATCCGCCCGGCGCCGGCGACCATGCCCTGCAGCTCCTCCGGCACCTGCTCGGCGAGGGTCGAGGTGAGAGCGTCGGCGATGCTCGTCGCCACCGGTTCGGCGAGCTCCTGCCACACCGGCAGGGTGGCCTCCACCCACGCGCCGCGGGTGATCGCGCGCGGCGCTGTCGCCAGCTCACCGATCGTGGTGGCCTCGCTGAGCCACAGCGTCGCCAGTGCGAACGCCTGGTCGAGGTCCGCGCGCTGTGCGGCGGTCACGCCCCGGTCGGACTGGTTCGCGGTGTGCAGTGCCTGGCGCTTCGCGGCGTCCCAGTCGATGCCGCCCGCGTCGCCGCCCGCGGCGAACGCCGCCTGCATCTGCTGCATCGCCTGGGCCACCTGGGCCGGGTCGATGCCCATGGCCGCGAGCTGCTCGAACTGCGAGGGATCGAGCTGTCCGCCCAGCAGCCGGCGCAGCATCTCCTGGAACTCCTCGTCCGGGGAGCGGTCGTCATCGTCGGTCACAGCGGCGCCTTTCAGCGAGTCGATAGCGTCCCGTCCTACGCTAGTCGCCCGGAGCATCGCACCACCGGGACGGATCGGATCCGCCGTACGCCGGTCGCGAACGCCGCACCTGGAGGAGCGAGTTTGAGCCTGTTCGACGAGTCGGTCTCGGCCGTGCCCGCGCCGCGACGCCGGATGCCGCGCGGCACCCGGGTCGGCCTGTGGTCGCTGGTGGTCGCGCTCGTCGCGCTGCTGGGCATCTCGTTCCTGCCCACCGGATTCGTCATCCAGCAGCCGGGTCCGGTGTACGACACGATCGGCGAGGTGCCCGACGGTGAGGGCGGCATGCAGCCGCTGCTGTCGATCCCGGATGCCGGGACCCACCCGACCTCGGGTGCGCTCGACCTCCTCACGGTCCAGGTGGTGGGGACACCCTCGCGCACCGCGTCGTGGCTGGAGGTCGTCGGCGCCTGGTTCGACCGCACCCGCGCCGTGGTCCCGGTGGCGACCGTGTTCCCCGCAGGGCAGAGCGACCAGCAGCGGCAGGAGCAGAACGCCGTGCTCATGACCGACTCCCAGACCGAGGCGCAGGCGGCCGCCTTCACCTACCTCGGATACGACGTCGGTGTCGCGGTCGAGGTGGTGGACATCGCGGAGGACGGGCCCGCGCAGGGCCTGCTGCAGCCGGACGACGTCATCGTCTCGGTCGACGGTGCGCCGGTCGAGGGCGTGCAGGCGCTCCGGCGGACCGTGACCGCCAAGGCGGGTGCGCCGGTCAGTCTCGGCGTCCTGCGCGGTGACGACGACACCGAGATCGAGGTCGAGGTCACCCCGACCGAGGGCGACGACGGCACGTGGCTGCTCGGCATCACCGCCCGCGATGCGTTCGAACTGCCCTTCGAGGTGTCCTTCGCGCTGCAGAACGTGGGCGGCCCGTCGGCGGGGATGATGTTCGCGCTCGGCATCATCGACCTGCTCACCCCGGGCGAGCTCACCGGGGGAGAGGCGTTCGCCGGCACCGGGACGATCTCCGTCGACGGCGAGGTCGGTGCGATCGGCGGGATCCGGCAGAAGCTGTGGGGTGCGGTGGGCGCGGGGGCGGACTGGTTCCTGGCTCCGGCGGCGAACTGCGGCGAGGTCGTCGGCCACGTGCCGGACGGGCTCCGGGTGTTCGCCGTGTCCACGCTGGACGAGGCGGTCACCGCCGTCGAGACGGTCGCCGCCGGCGGCGACGTCGACGCGCTGCCGACCTGCACGGCCGACTGAGCCGGGCTCCCACCGACTTCCCGGGCCCCGGGCCCGCGCCGCCTCCTAGGATGGAGGGGTGACTTCGACCGCAGCGCCGACGCCCGCCGCCCCGCCCCGATCACGCCGTGTCATCGCGATCTCCCTCGCAGTGATCGCCGCGCTCGTGGTGGCCTTCTTCGTGTTCGCCAACCTCTACGCCGACTGGCTCTGGTACGACCAGCTCGGCTACACCGGGGTCCTGGTGACCCAGTGGGTCGCACGGGCGGTGATGTTCGTCGTCGGTTTCGTCGGCATGGCCCTGCCGGTGTGGGCGGTGATCCAGCTCGCGTACCGGCTCCGCCCGGTCTACGTGCGGCTGAGCTCGCAGCTCGACCGCTACCAGGAGGTCGTGGAGCCGCTGCGTCGCCTGGCCATGTGGGGCATCCCGGTGTTCTTCGGCTTCTTCGCCGGATTCGCCGCCTCCGCGCAGTGGGAGACCACGGCGCTGTGGCTGAACGGCGTCGCAGGGGATGCGACCGACCCGGAGTTCGGCCTCGACGTGGGCTTCTACCTGTTCAGCCTGCCGTTCTACTCCGGGCTGGTGGGCTTCGCCTCGGCCGTGGTGCTGGTGTCGCTGCTGGTGACCGCGCTGGTGTCCTACCTGTACGGCTCGGTGCAGATCGGGCAGCGTGAGCTGCGGATCTCCAAGCCCGCCCGCATCCAGCTCGCCGTCACCGCCGGTGTGTACCTGCTGCTGCAGGCGGTGAGCCTGTGGCTCGACCGCTACCGCACCCTCACCGAGCCCGGTGAGCGGATCACCGGTCCCGCATACACCGGTGTGCACGCCATCATCCCGGGCCTGACGATCCTGTCCATCGTCGCCGCGCTGGTCGCGGTGCTCTTCTTCGTCACCGCCGTGATCGGCCGCTGGCGCTACCCGCTCATCGCGACCGCGCTCCTGGTGGTCACCTCGCTCGTGGTCGGCATCGTCTATCCCTGGATCGTGAACACCGTGCAGGTGAAGCCGAACCAGCTCGCCTACGAGTCGGAGTACTACCAGCGCAACCTCGACGCCACGAAGGAGGCGTTCGGGATCGCCTCGATGGAGACGATGGACTACGACGCGACCACGACCGTCGAGGCCGGTCAGCTGCGCTCGGACGCGGAGACGACCGCATCGATCCGCATCATGGACCCGGCGATCATCTCGCCGACCATCAGCCAGTTGCAGCAGTACCGCTCCTACTACCAGTTCTCCGACCCGCTCGACGTGGACCGCTACCAGATCGACGGCAAGTCGCAGGACACGATCGTCTCGGTCCGCGACCTGAACGTCAACGGCCTGGGTGCGAACGCGTCCTGGCAGAACCAGACCCTCGTCTACACCCACGGCTACGGTCTCGTCGTCGCCAAGGGCAACGAACGCACGGTCGACGGCGACCCGGTGTTCATCGAGAGCGGCATCCCCGCCTCCGGCTTCCTCTCCGGCACCGACTTCGAGCCGCGCGTGTACTTCGGCGAGAACTCGCCGGTGTACTCGATCGTGGGCGCGCCCGAGGGCGCCGAGCCGATCGAGCTCGACTACCCGACCGGCGCGGAGGGCGCGAACGACACGAAGACCACGTTCTCCGGCGACGGCGGCCCGAGCATCGGGAACCTCTTCAACCGCCTCATCTACGCGCTCCGGTTCCAGTCCGAGCAGATCCTCTTCTCCGACTACCTCAACGAGGAGTCGCAGATCCTGTACGACCGCGACCCGGCCCTGCGCGTGCAGAAGGTCGCGCCGTACCTGACGCTCGACTCCGACCCCTACCCGAGCGTCGTCGACGGGCGGATCGTGTGGATCATCGACGGGTACACGACGAGCGACGCGTACCCGTACTCCACCGCGACGAGCATGTCCCGCGCGATCGTGGACGCGAACAACGAGAGCCCGCAGATCGCGCTGGACAACATCAACTACATCCGCAACTCGGTCAAGGCGACCGTGGACGCCTACGACGGCAGCGTGACGCTGTATGCGTGGGATGCGGAGGACCCGCTGCTGCAGGCGTGGCGGAAGGTGTTCCCGTCGACGCTGAAGCCGGTCTCGGACATGTCGGCCGACCTCATGAGCCACGTGCGCTACCCGACGGACCTGTTCAAGGTGCAGCGGGCGATGCTCGGCGTCTACCACGTCGACGACGCGCAGTCCTTCTTCCAGCAGGACAACGTGTGGGCGACCCCGGCCGACCCGCAGTCGACGGACCAGACGGTGAACCAGCCGCCGTACTACCTGACGATGCAGATGCCGGGCCAGGACGAGCCGACGTACTCGATGTTCACGAGCTTCATCCCGCGCTCGGCGACGGGCGCCAGTTCGCGCAACGTCCTCATGGGCTATCTGTCCGTCGATTCGGATGCGGGTGCCACTGCCGGCAAGGTGAGCAAGGACTACGGCAAGCTGCGTCTGCTCGAGATCACCTCCGACGCGACGGTCCCCGGCCCCGGCCAGGTGCAGAACACGTTCAACTCCGACCCGCAGATCTCGGCGCAGATCAACATCCTCAAGCAGGGGCAGTCGGACGTGCTGAACGGCAACCTGCTGACCCTCCCGGTCGGCGGCGGGTTCCTCTACGTGCAGCCCGTGTTCGTGCAGGCATCCAGCGGTACCCAGCTGCCCCAGCTGCAGAAGGTGCTCGTGGCCTTCGGCCAGCAGGTCGCGTTCGAGAACACGCTGAACGAGGCGCTCGACGCCCTCTTCGGTGGTGACTCCGGTGCGACCACCGGTGACGAGGACGTGACCCCGGTCGAGCCGGAGGACGGCACCGGTGAGGATGCGGGCGAGGACACCGGTGGCACCGACGGCGGCGTCGTGATCCCGGTGGTCCCGTACGAGGCGGCGCTGGAGGAGGCGCGCCAGGCGCTCATCGACCGCCAGGCCGCCCTCACCGCCGGTGACTGGGCGAAGTACGGCGAGGCTGACGAGCGCCTCGAGAACGCGGTGAACCGCCTGCTGGAGCTCGAGGCCGGCGCGGGCGGCTGACCCGTCACGCACGAGGACGGCGGCGACCCTTCGGGGCCGCCGCCGTCCTCGTCTGCGCGGTCAGCGGCCGAGCAACGCCCACCAGATGAGCAGCACGGTGACGCCGAAGCCGGTGCACTGGTTCAGCCACAGGAAGCGGCGCCATCCGGCGGTCGCGGTGTGCGCGGTCTCGTCGGTGACGGACCGGTACGGCCACACCATGAGCAGGTAGGGCACGGCGAGGAGTGCGGCGAGCGGGCCAGGCCACGCCGTGCACAGCACGGCGACCGCGGCGAGCACGTACATCGTCAGCGCGAACCGCACCGTGAAGCGCGCACCGCACGCGGTCGCGATCGAGCTGATCCCGGCCTCCCGGTCGGCGGCGACGTCCTGCACCGCACCGAAGGCGTGCGAGGCGATGCCCCAGCAGGCGAACGCGACGAGCAGCGCGATCGTGCCCGGTGTGAACTCGGCGCCCGCGAGCACGAGTCCGTACACGGCGGGGGAGAAGAAGTGGATGCTGCTGGTGACCGAGTCGGCGAACGGCACCTCCTTCAACCGCAGCGGGGGCGCCGAGTAGGCCACGACGAAGAAGAGGCTCACCGCGAGTACGATCCACGAGCGCGGGTCGCCGACCACGAGGAGGTACACGACGAACGGCAGGCAGGACAGCGCCGCCGCCCACAGCGTGATCTTGTGCAGCCGCCGGTCGAGCACGGCGCCGTGCGCACCGCCCTTCCGGGGATTGCGCAGGTCGGACTCGTAGTCGAAGACGTCGTTGATCCCGTACATCGCCAGGTTGTACGGCACGAGGAAGAACAGCGTCCCCACCACGAGCGTCAGATCGATCCGCCCGGTGGCGAGGAGGTACGCGGCCGCGAACGGGTACGCCGTGTTCACCCAGCTCACGGGCCGGGAGGAGAGGAACAGCGTGGTGACCACCCCGCTCATGCGCGGGCCTCCCGTCGCAGCAGCGCGGCGACGGCGGGGACGCCGAACGCCGCGCAGAGCGGGTAGGAGAAGTCCTCGATCGGCGCGAGCCCGATCCGCAGCCCGCTCAGGTGCTCGGCCGGGTAGGTGAACAGGTCGAGCGCGATCATCACGTTGTCGAACACGGCCGTGAGCGCGAACAGCACGAGGGCGGTGACGACGCTCGCCCGCATCCGCCGCGCGAACCCGGGACGCACGGCCGAGACTGCGACGACGGCGGCGGTCACCGCGAGGAACGGCAGGACGAGGAGCGCGTACGTCATACCGTGCGCCTCCGCCGCAGCCGGAGCGCCGCGGCGTGCACCACGAGCGCCAGATAACACAGGAACGCGAGGAAGCACGGCTCCTCGATCGGTAGATGCGGTGCCAGGTCGGTCCCCAGCAGGAGCGGGCTGTCGCCCTTCACGAACACCCCGGCGGCGATGCCGACCGCATCCCATGCCAGGAAGAACGCCGTGCCGATCGCGATGGTGAGCGCCGCGCGCCACGGCGCGGTCGCGAACACGAGCCGGAACCGGGTGTCGAGGACGGCGACCCCCGCGGCGGAGACCAGGATCGCGGCCAGGTACAGCCCGGGCATCAGCGGACCACCACCGGTTCCGGCAGCGGGCCCGCCGTCACATCGCCGCGCAGGCGCTTCACCACGAGCTCGGCGGAGATGAGGCACATCGGCAGCCCGATGCCCGGCAGCACGGTCGTGCCCGCATAGAACAGTCCCGGCACGGTGGGCGAGACGTTCTTCGGTCGGAACACCGCGCTCTGGGCCAGGGTGTGCGCGAGGCCGAGCGAGTTGCCCCGCCACGAGTGCAGGTCGACGGCGAAGTCCTCCGGCGCGATCGTGCGGCGCACGACGATGCGTTCGGCGAGGTCGGGGATGCCGCACCAGTCGGCGAGCTGGGCGATCACCCGGTCCGCGGCGGCCTCGATCCGCGGGTCGCCCGCACCGTCGACCCCGCCCCGGCCCGAGTCCGGGTCGGCAGGGACCGGGACGAGCACGAACAGGTTCTCGTACCCCTCGGGCGCGACGGACGGATCGGTCGCGCTCGGTCGGCAGACGTAGACGGACGCGGGCGAGGGGATGTGCGGGTCGTCGCCGAAGATCGCGTCGAAGTTCGCGGTCCAGTCCTTCGCGAACACGAGGGTGTGGTGCGCGAGCTGCGGCAGCCCGCCGCGGACGCCGAGCAGGAGCAGCAGTGCCCCGGGGCTCGGGGTGCGCTTGCGCCACCACCGCTCCGGGTAGCTCCGTGCCCGTTCGGGCAGCAGCGTCGTCTCGGTGTGGTGCAGGTCCGCGGTGGAGACGACGACCGG
>Ga0182737_1003776_pt1 | contig 10812 bp, 9 predicted proteins | sample eDN5th30CBELigOP_FD_128878 | JGI IMG/M metagenome (GOLD analysis project Ga0182737, IMG submission 128878) | Enriched Organic Plus compost microbial communities from Emeryville, California, USA - eDNA 5th pass 30_C BE-Lig OP (version 2) (version 2) ... | reverse complement strand
CGCTGAACCTCTCGACCACCGGGACGCTGACCGAGCCCGGCGGCACCCATGACGCCGCCCCGTTCGATCCCGACACCAAGGACGGAGCGTTCTACGCGGACACGAACGTCCCGGCCTCCACCGGCGGCTTGGCCTGTGGCACAGTCGACGGGTTCATCGGCGGTCCGGGCGCGATCTGGCTCTCCGGCACCGGTGGCCTGGACGAGGGCATCGTCACGGTCTACCCGGGAGGGGAGGGAACCACCTTCGAGGGTTCGGTCGGCGGATGGACGAACGGCATCGAGCAGACCGGCCTCTGCGCCACCCTGCCCGGGGTCCTCTGCCCCAACCTGATCCGTACCTACGAGGGCTCCGGCGGGGCGAACGGCCCCGATGACGGCTTCATCCAGGTCGAGTCCCAGGGCCTCCTGATCGTCGCGGACCTCCTCGGCGGCGACAACATGGCGATCTGGACCAGCCCGGACTTCGTGTATGAGGGTGCCGACGGCGAGCAGCCCGAATCGCTCACGTTCTCGCTGGCGCACCAGGCCGCCGTGACCGACCTGCTGACGCAGGCGAGCGGCGACTACACCGTCGATCTGATCAAGGCGAGCGATGAGTCGGTGATCCCGCTCGTCCCGGAGACGCCGCTGGCCCAGGTCTCGGCCTGGACCACGGTCCCCGGCAGCCCGCTCGGGGCCGATGCGCTCGAGATCGGCGAGACCTACCGGATCCGCATCGTCACCCAGGTCGACGTTCCCCTCGCCGGTCTGATCCCATCGGGGACGGTGGGCTACGACGAGGTCGCGCTGGTCGCCCGGCGTTCCACTCCTTCCGGGCCCACCGGTCCGACCGGCCCCACCGACCCCACGGGCCCGACCGGCCCCACCGACCCCACCGGTCCGACCGGCCCGACGAGCCCGACCGGCCCCACTAGCCCGACGGGACCCTCCGGCCCGACCGGTCCCACGGGTCCGACCGGCCCCGGGGGCCCCGGCACCAAGCCCCCCAACAACGTCACCGCCATGTACAACGGGAAGTTCCTCTTCCTGCGGCTCAAGTGCCCGCCCCGGTTCAAGCCGAGGTGCCGGGGCCGCGCCGTGGCGGTGACCCGGAAGTCACCGAAGCGGAAGCTCGCCCGGCCGATGACCTCTCGCGCGGGTGCGGCGCAGAGGGCCGGCAAGTGGAAGGTGGTCAAGCTCCGCGTCAAGCCCAAGTACAAGAAGCGGATTGCGAAGTACGCGAAGCGGCCGAACAAGAAGCTGCTGGTCGTGCGGCAGGTGATCCGGGCGAAGAAGGTCAAGCGAGGCAAGCGCCAGACCGTCTTCCACAAGTACAAGGTGCGCACCGCCTCGAAGTAGGCGGCGGCTACCTCCGACACGAAAAAAGGCCCGCGTCCCACACCGGGACGCGGGCCTTTCTCGTGAGGCTTCGCCGGGCTAGACGCGCTCGATGAGCGTCGCGGTGCCGATCCCGCCGCCGCAGCACATCGTGACGAGGCCGGTCTGCTTGTCCTGGCGCTCCAGCTCGTGGAGGAGCGTGGTCATGAGCCGGGCACCGGTCGAGCCGAGCGGGTGGCCGAGGGCGATCGCGCCGCCGTTGACGTTGACCTTCTCCATGTCGGGCTCCAGCTCGATCTCCCAGGCCTTGACGACGGAGGCGAAGGCCTCGTTGATCTCGGTCAGGTCGATGTCGTCCATCGTCATGCCGTTCCGCTCGAGGATCTTGCGGGTGGCCGGGATCGGGCCGGTCAGCATGATCACCGGGTCGACGCCGACGGCCGTCTGGTCGACGATCCGGGCCCGCGGCTTCAGCCCGAGCTCGTCGGCCTTCTCCTTGGTCATGAGCAGCACCGCCGCGGCGCCGTCCGAAACCTGGGAGGAGTTGCCCGCGGTGATCTTGCCGTCCTCCTTGAAGGCGGGCTTCAGGCCCGCGAGCGCTTCGAGGCTGGTCCCCGGACGGATCCCCTGGTCGGTGGAGATGGTCTCACCGCCGACCTCGATCGGGGCGATCTCGCGCTCGAAGCGACCCTCTTCCGTGGCCTGGTGCGCGCGGGCATGGGAGGCGACGGCGAGCTCGTCGAGAGCCTCCTTCGAGATGTCCCACTTCTCGGCGATCATCTCGGCCGAGATCCCCTGGTTGACCAGGTCGTACTTCTCCAGCAGCTCGGGCGAGTAGGCGAATCCGTATTCGCCCATGACCTTGGCCGCGTCGCCGAAGGAGATGTGTCCCATGTGCTCGACGCCGCCGCCGATCATCACGTCGTGGACGCCGGAGGCGATCATCGCCGCGGCGTAGTTGATCGCCTGCTGGGCGGAGCCGCACTGGCGGTCGATCGTGGTGGCGGGCGTCTCGATCGGGAACCCGGCCTCGAGCCAGGCGTTGCGCCCGATGTTGATGCTCTGCTCGCCGAACTGCTGGACGCAGCCGGCGACCACGTCCTCGACGATCGAGGGGTCGACCCCGGCGCGCTCGATCAGGTTCGAGTAGGCGTGCGCGAGGAGATTCGACGGATGGAGGTCCTTGTAGTAGCCCTTCTCCTTGTGGCCGCGGCCGACCGGCGTGCGGACAGCCTCCACGATTACAACTTCACGACCGCCAAACGTGCTCATCTTCTGCCTTTCTCGGTAAAACTTTCAGTGGCTCCAGGGGATGAAACCTCGTGACAATCGTAGCTGATTGACTCGTCAGTCAATCTCGGTCCTTCCTCGATCCCAATAGGCTTCGCGGCGATGACCGCAACGCCCTACGAATTCGTCGCGATCGCCGGGAGCGGGACCATCGCCACCGGTCTCGCCGCGGTCGCAACCACCTCGAGCAGCGAGGTCGTGCTGCTGGTCCGCTCCGAGGAGTCCGCCGCGCGGGCCTCCGCCGCCGTCGAGAAGGCGAGCCGCCGCATCGCCGGCGCCGCGCCGGAGAAGGTCAGGACCACGCTGAACCCGACGGACGTCGCGGACGCGGACATCCTGGTCGAGGCGATCGTCGAGGACCACGACACCAAGGCGGACCTGCTGCGCCGCGTCGCCGCCGCGGCGCCCGGTGCCGACCTCGCCTCCACCACCTCCTCCCTCTCCGTGACCCAGCTGGGCCTGGCCTGCGGCCATCCCGAGCGGGTCTACGGCCTACACGTCTTCAATCCCGTGCCGAGCATGAAGCTGGTCGAGCTCGTCTTCCCCGAGGGGCTCGAGCCGGCGGTCGCGGAGCGCGCCCACGACTGGTGCCACATGATCGAGAAGACGGCCGTCGAGGTCCCCGACACGGCCGGGTTCGCGGTGAACCGCCTGCTCTTCCCGTTCCTTTTCGACGCGGTCCGCTACCGGGAGCGGACGGGCCTGGAGCCCGCCGCGGTGGACCAGTGCATGACGCTCGGCGTCGCGCATCCGATGGGGCCGCTGGCCCTGCTCGACCTCGTCGGGCTGGACGTCGCGGTCGCGATCGGGGAGGCACTCAACGCCGAGTCCGGCAACCCGGACCACCTCGCCCCGAGCTCCCTCGCCGAGCTGGTGGCGGCGGGCCACCTGGGCCGCAAGAGCGGCCGCGGCTTCTACGACTACTCCTAGCGCTCAGGCCTCGACGTACTCGGCGAGGTGCCGGCCGGTCAGCGTCTTGGCGTCTGCCACCAGCGCCGCCGGGCTGCCCTCGAACACGACGCGACCGCCGTCCTGGCCGGCGCCGGGGCCGAGGTCGATGATCCAGTCCGCGTGCGCCATCACGGCCTGATGGTGTTCGATCACGATCACCGACTTCCCCGAATCGACCAGCTTGTCGAGCAGCTCGAGCAGCTGCTCCACGTCCGCCAGGTGTAGCCCGGTGGTCGGCTCGTCGAGGACGTAGATCCCGCCCTTCTCGGCCATGTGGCTGGCCAGCTTGAGCCGCTGGCGCTCGCCGCCCGAGAGCGTGGTCAGGGGCTGTCCGATCTTGAGGTAGCCGAGCCCGACGTCGGCGAGCCGCCGGAGGATCTTCGCGGCGGCCGGGATGGACGAATCGCCGTCCCCGAAGAACTCGAGCGCCTCCGCGACCGACATCTCTAGCACCTCGCTGATGTCGCGCCCGTTCAGCTCGTACTCGAGCACCGCCGGCTGGAAGCGCTTGCCCTCGCACTCCTCGCAGACCGTCGAGGTCCCGGCCATCACCCCGAGGTCCATGTAGATCACCCCGGCGCCGTTGCAGTTCGGGCAGGCGCCGTCCGAGTTGGCGCTGAAGAGGCCCGGCTTCACGTCGTTCGCCTTGGCGAAGGCCTTCCGGATCGGGTCGAGCAGCTTGGTGTAGGTGGCGGGGTTGGAGCGGCGCGAGCCCCGGATCGCGTCCTGGGTGATCGTCACGACGCCCTCGCGGTCCGCGACCGAGCCTCCGATCAGGGAGCTCTTGCCGGAGCCAGCGACGCCGGTGATCACGGTGAGCACCCCGAGGGGGATGTCGACGTCCACGTCCCGCAGGTTGTGGGTGTCGGCGCCGCGGACCTCGAGCGCCCCGGTCGGCTCCCGCACCTCGTCCTTGAGCGAAGCGCGGTCGTCGAGGTGCCGGCCGGTCGGGGTCTTGCTCTTCCGCAGCCCCTCGACCGTTCCCTCGAAGACGATCTCGCCCCCCTCCGACCCGGCGCCCGGACCGAGGTCGACCACGTGGTCGGCGACCCGGATCGCCTCCGGCTTGTGCTCGACGACCAGGACCGTGTTGCCCTTGTCCCGCAGCTGGATCAGGAGCTCGTTCATCCGCTGGATGTCGTGTGGGTGGAGGCCCACGGTCGGTTCGTCGAACACGTAGGTCACGTCGGTCAGGGAGGAGCCGAGGTGCCGGATCATCTTGACCCGCTGGGCCTCGCCGCCCGAGAGGGTGCCGGCGGGACGGTCCAGCGAGAGGTAGCCCAGCCCGATCTGGACGAACGACTCGAGCGTGTCACGCAGCGCGCCGGTGAGCGGCGCCACCGATTCGTCCTCGATCCCCGCGATCCAATCGGCCAGGTCGTCTATCTGCATGGCGCAGACGTCGGCGATGTTCTTGCCCGCGATCTTCGACTTTCGCGCCCCCTCGCTCAGCCGCGTGCCGCCGCAGGCGGGGCAGTCCCGGAACACCACCGCCTTGTCCACGAAGCGGCCGATGTGCGGCTGCATCGAGTCGCGGTCCTTGGAGAGCATCGAGTTCTGGATCGTCGGGATCAGCCCCGAGTAGGTGAGGTTGACGCCGTCCACCTTGATCTTGGTCGGTTCCCTGTGGAGGAGGTCGTTCATCTCCCGCTTGTTGAACCTCTTGATCGGCTTGTCGGGGTCGAAGTAGCCGCAGCCGCGGAAGATCCGCCCGTACCACCCGTCCATGCTGTAGCCGGGCACCGTTATCGCCCCCTCGTTGAGGGACTTCTCCTCGTCGAAGAGCGCGGTCAGGTCGAAGTCGGAGACCCTGCCGAGGCCCTCGCACTCGGGGCACATGCCGCCGGTCCGCGAGAAGGTCACGGCCTCGGTCTTGGTCTTGTCGCCTCGCTCGACCGTGATCCCGCCCTTGGCCGAGACCGACGCGACGTTGAACGAGTAGGCCGCCTGCCCGCCGATGTGCGGCTTCGCCAGCCGCGCGAAGAGGATGCGGAGCATCGCGTTGGCGTCGGTGACGGTGCCGACCGTGGAACGCGGCCCGCCGCCCATCCGCTCCTGGTCGACGATGATCGCCGTCGTCAGGCCGTCCAGGAGGTCGACGTCGGGCCGGGCCAGGGTCGGCATGAAGCCCTGGACGAACGCGCTGTAGGTCTCGTTGATCAGCCGCTGCGACTCGGAGGCGATTGTGCCGAAGACGAGCGAGCTCTTGCCGGATCCCGAGACCCCGGTGAACGCGGTGAGCCGCCGTTTCGGCAGCTCGACGTCCACGTCCTTGAGGTTGTTGACCCGTGCACCGCGAACGCGGATCAGGTCGTGACTGTCGGCTGGTTCCCGCTCGTTCGACTTCGCCATCCGGCCACTCTAGCCGGGCGCGTGGGTTCCCTCGATCCTGCTCGCCAGCTCGAAGTCCGTGGCGGTCAGCCCACCCTCGGCGTGGTTCGTGATCGCGACGGTCACCTTGTCCCAGGAGATGCTGAGGTCCGGGTGATGGTTCAGCGATTCGGCCGGTTCCACCAGCGAGTCGACGAAGCGGACCGACCCCACGAAGTCGTCCAGCTCGAACTGCTTGACGATGATCCGGCCCTCGAGCCTCCAGCCGTCGAGCTTGGCCAGTTCGTCCTGGATCTCTTGGTCGCTGAGGAGTGCCATGCCCCGAAGGTACCCGCCATGGGATATTGGACACATGCGAATCGCCTCCCTGGTCCCCTCCTCCACCGAGATGCTCTTCGCGCTGGGGCTCGGCGACCAGGTGGTCGCGGTCACCCACGAGTGCGACTTCCCACCCGAGGCCGCGGCGCTGCCCCACCTCAGCGAGACGGTGATCCCGCCCGGACTTTCGCCGTCCGAGATCGACGCGGAGGTGAAGCGGATCGTGGGCCGGGGCGAGCCGCTCTACCGGCTCAGGTCGGAGGTGCTCGAGGAGGCCCGTCCGGATCTGATCGTCGCCCAGGACGTCTGCGCGGTCTGCGCCGTCTCCTACGACGACGTCGTCTCGATCGCCGCCCGGCTGCCCGGCCGGCCGGAGGTGCTGCGGCAGGACCCGACGAGCCTGGCCGAGGTCATGGGCAACGCCGAGGAGGTCGCGGATGCGGCGGGTCGGCCGGAGCTCGGGCGGACGCTCCGGGCCTCGCTCGAGGATCGCCTGGCCGAGGTCGAGCGGGGCGTCGCGGGCCGTGAGCGCCCCTCGGTGCTCGCCCTCGAGTGGCTGGACCCGCCCTTCACGGGCGGACACTGGGTGCCCGAGATGATCGAGATCGCCGGCGGCATCGATCCCGTCGGCGGGCCCGGCGAGAAGTCCGTCGAGACAACCTGGCGAGAACTGGCGGGCCTGCGGCCGGACGTCGCGGTGGTGATGCCCTGCGGCTTCGACGCCACCGCGGCGGCGGCACAGGCCAGGCGGTACGAGGAAGAGATCGAGTCGACCGGCGCGAGACGCGTGGTGGCGGTGGACGCCGCCGCCTCCTTCTCCCGGCCGGGCCCGAGGCTGGTGGACGGGGTCGAGCTCCTGGCCGGGATCCTCCACGGGTACCGAGCCCCAGATCATCTTCGTCGGAGCCGGCTCGATCACCACTCGATCGTCTGAGCGGCGGCGTTCGGAGCGTCCCGTCCGGGACGGTCGGGGAGGGCTCCCCTCAGGCGAACCTGAGGCCGGGGATGGGCTCGGCGGCAGAGAGGGCCAGGGCGAAGCAGGCCACCCCGATCCCGATCATCAGGGCGTACTCGACGATCCGGGCGTTCGCGCCCAGCTTGCCGCGCTCGCCCGCGATCACGAGCAGGCCGCAGATCCCGCCCCCGATCAGCCCGCCGAGGTGGCCGCCGATGCTGATGCCGCTGATGGTGAAGGTCAGCAACAGGTTGATGCCGATGATCACCCCGATCTCGTTGGCCACGTTGCCGAGGCCACGTCCCCTCGCGATCACGAACGTCGCCGCGAAGAGGCCGAACACCGCGCCGGAGGCCCCGACGGTGATCTCGTTGTTGGCGCTGAGCAGGATCGCCCCGAACGAACCGGCGAGAAGCGAGGAGAAGTACACGATCAGGAAGCGCGGCGTCCCGATCGAGGGCTCTAGCACCCGACCGAGGAAGTAGAGGGCGATCATGTTGAAGGCGATGTGCATGAAGCCGGCGTGGAGGAACCCGCTCGTGATCACCCGGTACCACTCGCCGTTGCCCACCGCGCCGCCGACCAGGCCGTAGTCCCTGATCAGGTCCGAGCTGGTCGAGTTGAGACCGCCCGAGCCGGTCGCCATCTCGGCCAGGAACACCGCGACGTTGATCGCGATCAGGGCGACCGTCGCCGGGTACCCGCCGACCTGCGAGGTGGCGGCCGTCCCGGCCCGGACCCGGGTCTTCTCGCTCGCGCACTCGGGACAGCGCATGCCGACCGGGGTCGGGGTCATGCAGTCCGGGCAGATCGGGCGCCCGCAGCTGGAGCAGGAGACGCCCGTCTCGACTCTGGGATGGCGGTAACAGGTGGCCAAGGCCGTGAACCCTACTGGGGCGCCGCCCTCCGCCGTTCCTGTGAGAATGGTCCCGATGGAGAGGACCGCCTACGCACGCCTCTACGCGACGCTCGCCGGCACCCTGCTGACGCTGCTCGGGTTCGTCGGGCTGCTCGTGAACACCGAGTTTCGGGCACCGGAGCTGACCTCCGACCTGCTCGGCTTCTACCCGGTGAACGGCTGGGCGAACGTGCTTCACGTCGGGATCGGCCTCCTCGGCCTGGTCCTGGCCCGTCCCCTTCCCCGCCTCTTCGCCCTGGTCGCGGGGCTCTTCTTCACGGGGCTCGGGCTGTGGGGGGTCCTCGCCCCGGACGGCACGCTGCTCCTCGGCGACCTGCCCGCGCTCCGCTGGGTGAACGCGCTCAACCTCCTGCTCGGGCTCGCGGGCCTCACGGCCTACGCGGCGAGCCGGTGGGATCGCTTCAAAGCCGCCGCGGCGGGCGCGGGCTCGCGCCTGGAGACGCGCCTCGAGGCGCGGCGGCAGAAGCGCCGCCGCCGACAGGTGCGGAAGCGCCGCGCCAAGGCCGCCGCGCGGCGGCCCGCGCCGAAGCGGTCTCGCTAGCCGATCAGCCGCGGAAGCGAGAGCGGCGCCGGAACCCGACCAGGATCAGCGCCCCGGTCGCGACACCGCCGGCGGCGAGCGCCGTGACCGGCCGGATCCAGTTGCGCGGGTCGCGGAGGGATTCCAGCTCGCTCTCGGTGAGCTCCTCCGCCCAGTCGCTCAGGTCGGACACGGCGGCGTCCGTGATCGCCGAGAAGGTGTCGTGCAGGCGGTCCGACATCCGCTGCGGGGGATCGACGGGCCGGAGCGCGTCGGTGAGCAGATCTTCCAGCTTCAGCTCATCCACGTTCGACCACCGCCTCGTCGGCCTCGATCAGTTCCTGCAGCTGCTTGATGGCGCGATGGATCAGCACCTTGGTCGCCCCGTCCGACTTGCCCATGGCGCGGGCGATCTCCCGGTTGTCCATGCCGAGCGAGAACCGCATGACCAGGGCCTCGCGGCGGTCGTCCGGCAGCTCCTGCAGATGCTCGATGACGGCGCGCAGCTCGGCCCGGCCCTCGACCAGGTCCTCGGTCGAGTGGCGCGTGGCGGGCGGCTCGACGCTGTCGAGCGGGGTCTGCGGCTTGCGGGACCGGTCCCGGTGATAGTTCGCGGCCAGGTTGTGAGCGATGCGGATCAGCCAGGGCCGGAGCGGCCGACCATCCGACTCCTGCCGCGCCCGGGCGAAGTGCCGGTAGGCCTGGAGGAAGGTCTGCTCGGTCAGGTCCTCGGCGTCGTGGTGGTTGCCGATCCGGTAGTACGAGTACGAGTAGACGTCCTTCAGATGGTCCCGGTAGAGCTGCTCGAAGGCCCGATCGACCTCGGCCTTCGACTCCTGCGGATGTCTGGCGTCGGGCCCGGACACGCCCGCACCTTATCCCGAACCCGGCCGGGCCCGGGCGACCGCGCTTCACGCCGCCCTCCGCGAATGGCCGGATCGGCGGAGCGCCGCGACCCACTCGTCGGAGTTGATGCGGCCGGTGGCCAGGTCCGAGAGCCCGACCAGGGCCTCGGACGGGCACCCGGACGCCGCGACGGTCGCCGCGATCTGGGGAACGGAGTCGAGCGCCTCGGACGCCTGGCCGATCGTCTCCCGGATCTGGTCCGGGGCGCTCCCCTTGCCGAGCAGCTCGCCGGCCCGGCGGTTGCGGCTTCCCGAGGCCATGACGGTGGCGAGCAGGTCGCCCACCCCGGCCAGGCCGTTGAAGGTCTCGAGGTCGGCGCCCTTCTTGACCGCGTAGCCGACGCACTCGTCCCACACCGCCGCGGCGGCGATCCCGGCCGCGTTCAGCCCGTGGGGCTCGGCCGCGGCCGCGGCCAGCACGGCGGCGTTCTTGGCCGCGCCGGACATCTCCACCCCGACCACGTCCCGCGAGCGCTCGCAGACCAGGCCGGCCCGGTCGAACACGTCGCCGAGCTGCGCCCGCAGGTCGCTGTCCCCGCTGCCGAGGACGAGGGCCGCGGAGCCGGAGACCGCCTCGCGGGCGTGCGCGGGCCCGCCCAGGCACGAGACGCCCCGCGATCGGATCCGCTCGCTCACGTACTCGGAGGGCAGCTGCCCCTTCGGGGCGATGAGGCCCTTCGCGAGCAGCAGCACGCCCGCCCGGTTGCCGACGCGGTCGGCCACCGCCCCCACCGCCTGCGGGTAGGAGGCCGAGGGCACGGCGATGCAGAGGAGGTCCACCCCGCCCAGCTCGATCTGGCTCGAGGGCCTCACCTCGATCGCGTCGGGCAGCCTCACCCCCGGGAGGTACTTCGGGTTCTCGCGAGCCAGGGCCATCTCTTCCGCCTGCTCGGCGGTTCTCGTCCCGAGCTGGACCTCGAGGCCACCGCGGGCGAGCAGCACGGCCACCGCGGTGCCCCAGCTGCCGGCGCCGATCACCGCCGCGCGACGCATCGGCGGGAGGCCGCCGATGTCTTCCCACTGGAGCTCTACGTTCGGCCAGATCCGGTCGGTGACCGAGGCGGCGAGGGCGGGCGAGGGGCTTTCCGACTGGGGGAACGACATGGGTCGCCCGACCCGGATGTCGACCTTGCGGGGCCGGATCCGCCACCCGCGCCGAACGTGTTCGGTGCCGGTGACGGCGACCGGCAGCACCGGCGCACCGCTGCGGAGGGCGAGACGGCCAACCCCTCGCTTCGGCTTGCCGAGCGAGCCCTTCCGGATGCGGGTGCCCTCGGGGAAGATGCAGATCGAACCGCCCCGCT